>Ga0315904_10002544_pt1 | contig 28069 bp, 49 predicted proteins | sample LakEriMetagenome_6_FD_203529 | JGI IMG/M metagenome (GOLD analysis project Ga0315904, IMG submission 203529) | Freshwater fungal communities from buoy surface, Lake Erie, Ohio, United States - Buoy 12 MA120 | ecosystem: Environmental > Aquatic > Freshwater > Lake | place: USA: Lake Erie, Ohio...
AATTTAGCAATGGCATACACCGATCCATCAGATTTGGCTGATAGATGGGCAGGAACTTTGCGCATATATAATTACGCAAGCGCCTCTAAACTTAAAAGGTATGATTATCAAACAGGTGGTTTATTAACTTTCTTATCAGAAAGAAGGGGTGGTATGTGTATTGGTACTTTTAACAGCACAAGCGCCATTTCATCAATAGATGTTGTTAGATCGTCAGGTGCTGGCACATTGTCAAACGCAACAAATACTTCTATTAGATTGTATGGTATATCATAATGACTAAACTAATTATCAATTGCGAAACTGGCGAAACAATAGAGCGTGAATTAAATAAGGCTGAAAAAGATCAGCAAAAAATTGATGAAACAGCCGAATTAGCAAGAAAAACCGAAGCCTCTGCAAAAGCGCAAGCCAAAGCCGCAGCCGAAGGCAAATTAGCAGCGTTAGGTTTAACTACTGATGACCTTCGGGCTTTAGGTTTATAGCACAATCTTGGGGGATTGTTTAAAATAATTAAATGGCAACAATTAGAGAACTTACCAGCCCTAATGGTTGGCCTGCTAGTGAAGATCGCAAGGCATTAGGCATTGAAACTTTTACAGTGCCAGGCACAAAGATTAGGTTTGCATGTGCCAAAGCCGTTGCGCCAATCCTGGTAAGTTTTGCTAAAGATTTCCATGATTTAGTTGAACCAATAGATGAAGGCCAATTAGATGATTGGGGTTATGCCTTTAGGCAAACCCGGGGATCAAATAGAATTTTAAGTAATCACGCATCCGGCACGGCCATAGATTTAAATGCAATTAAACATCCTTTGGGCAAGTCAAATACATTTAATAAGGATCAGCGTAATACAATTAACCTACTCATAACTAAATATGGTTTGACCTGGGGCGGCAATTACAAACGGCGTAAAGATGATATGCACTTTGAGATTGCGTTAGATCAAAATGAAGTTAAACAAAAAATAAAAGAGTTAGGATTAAAATGAAGTTAGATAATAAGAAAAAAGAAATACTAAAGTCTTATCTAAGAAGCCTTGCCGCCGCAACTATTACAACTGCATTGGCTTTGGTTGCCGATTGGTCACCTGAGTATGCCGTTCTTGCCGGTGCGATTGTTGCACCTTTGGCACGCTATTTTGATCCTAAAGATGACAAGTTCGGCATCAATAGTAAATGACTATGAATGACATCCTTGCACTAGCAGTATCAACTGTAACAATTGTTGGTTCGCTAGTGGCATCAGTGCGTTGGCTAACTAAACACTATCTAAGTGAGTTAAAGCCTGACAATAATGGCCGGCATAACTTAGAAGGCCGGGTATCACGCATTGAGGAAAAAATAGACACGCTATACGAAATCCTTATATCTAGGAAGTAAGTCAGCCTTATCCCCTACCCTATGGCCATGAAGATGTGCGTGGTTGTACCCAGTAGGGGCAGGCCTGAAAATGCGGATCGCCTGGCCAAAGCCTTTAAAGATACTAATACAGAAGCCGATCTTTATTTTGTAATTGATAATGATGATCCGAAATGGGATGAATATGCTAAAAACAAAAATCTACGATTACTACCTGCCGACAATAAAACAGGTGGTTGTGCTAACTCTCTTAATACCGGTGCAATTTATCTTTTGGATTTTTCTAACTATCCTTTATATGATTATTTTGTTTTCATGGGTGATGATCACCTACCTAGAACCCAAAACTGGGATCAAGCCTTTATTCAAGCGTTAGGCATTAACACCGGCATTGTTTATGGTGATGATTTATTGCAAGGCGCAAACCTACCAACAGCCTTTGGTATGAGCAGGGATTTAGTAGTTGAATTACAGGGCATGACATTCCCAGGTTGCGTACATCTATTCTTTGATAACTTTGTAAAGCAATTAGGATTAGATTTAAATTACTTAAAATATTTACCTGATGTAATCATTGAGCATCTACATCCAGTAGCAGGCAAGGCTGAGATGGATGAAGGCTATGCCAGGGTTAATCAACCTAAGTGGTATGAAAAAGATTTACTAGCACTGCAACAATATTTAGCAAGCGCGGATTATGCAGAGTTGGTAAGAAAATATAGATGAACATACTGATTACTGGATCACATGGCTTTGTTGGCCGCGCCTTTAGGCGTGCATTACCTAACGCTAATCTAACTCTAGTTGATCTAAAAGCCGGTGTTGATTGTCGTAAATTTTTTCAACTAGAGAATAAGCAATACGATCTAGTAATACATCTAGCCGCATTAGTTGGTGGCCGTATGATGATTGAAAATGAACCATTGGCTTTAGCCGTTGATCTAGCCATTGATGCTGAGTTTGCCACCTGGGCTATGCGAACTAAACAGCCTTATGTTGTGTACTTCTCATCATCAGCCGCTTACCCAGTTGATTTACAAACCCTGGCAAAAAAGAAGAAGTTAAAAGAAAAGGATATAAATTTTAACAAAATAGGTAAGCCGGATATGACCTATGGCTGGACAAAATTAACCGGTGAAATGCTTATGAATTACTTACGCGAAGAAGGCACAAAGGTATTAACCCTTAGACCATTTAGCGGATATGGCACGGATCAAGATTTAGATTACCCATTCCCATCAATTATTCAGCGTGCGATTATGAACGCTAATCCATTCAATATTTGGGGTAAGGCAACTACTACCCGGGATTTTATTCATATTGATGATGTAGTTGATGCAGTTGTAGAGATGGTTAAAAGTAACTGCAATCAAACTGTTAATCTTTGTACAGGCAGGCCTACAACATTCTTAGAATTAGCCAAAATAGCAATGAATACCCTGGGATATGAAAAGACATCAGCCAATAGATTCAAGATATTGACCGATAAACCGGCAGGCGTGCCTTACCGGGTAGGCGATCCAACCATGATGAGCGACTACTACACGCCAAAAATAACTTTGGAAGAAGGCGTTGAGCGAGCCATCCGTGGAATAGTTTGATCTAAAATTAGGCACACTATGGCTACTAAAAAACCCCGAAAAGTAACTAAGCGCAAACGGCGTACACCAGGCAAGGCTGATGCGTTGAACAAATTAGAAAATCATTACATCACATTAAACGAAATGTACAGGGCGGCCAAAGCGGCCGGCTTTAGTAGTGATGTTGCATTTTGGTTAATAACAGAACCAGGTGCATCACTACCTGATTGGGTCAATCCGAACAATAAACCAACTGAGATCATTCCCCGAATTGATCCAACAGAAGATGAGGATGATGATTAAACAACGCGATAAAACATTTAACGCAAAATATTTAGTGATCAGTGATCTCCAAGTACCATTTCAATTTACAGAAGCCATAGTCAATCTAAAAAAATTAGTTAAGGCTTTTAAGTTTGACCTGGTACTAAATGTTGGTGATGAAATGGATTTTAATACCATCAGTAGATTCAGTGAAGGCCGGGCAGAATCTTTTATGCAAACCCTTAATGAAGATCGCGCCACATGTCAGGATATTTTGTATGATCTAAAAACAGATGTGGTTAGTAGATCAAACCACTCAGATCGCTTATACAAAGCGGTAGCCAGGATTCCAGGATTGATGAATCTGCCGGAATTGCAGTATGCCAAATTTATGAATTTTGATGATCTAGGAATTTATTACGCGAAGCAGGCTTACCCGATCCCTGGCACTAACCTAGTTCTATGTCATGGGGATGAAGGCACAATATCTAGGGCAGGCGGCGGCACGGCGTTGAACATAGCGAAAAGGTGGGGTCGCGGAGTAGTGTCGGGGCATACTCATAGGATGGGCTACCAATGCCATTCAGAAGCCTTTAATGGCCGTTTAGAGCGTGTTTTAGTAGGGGTAGAGTGTGGTCACACCTGCTCAATGAAGAAAATGGCTTATTTGGGCATTAGAGGCTATGCAAACTGGCAGGCTGGCGCGGTCATCATACATGTTAAGCGTGGCAATGTAAGCGTGGAGATGATTCCATTTAATGCGGATGGGTCATTCACGGCTATGGGTAAGGCCTTTGGGTGATCTACACCACATTTTAATAAAACACGGCATATAGCCTTGTAATTGTCATACCCTGGGTGTTTAATTGCTTTTACAAACGCAATTGACCGGAAGGGGTTAATTATGAAAGTACAAGTTACAAATGACATGACACCAAAGCCTGACATCATGGCAATATTTCAAAATAGTTTAAAAACAATAACCATAATGGTTTTAAATGATGTTAGTTATGAAGTTGTCAAAAATGGTTATACACAAAAATTTGATATGACTAAATGGTACTCATATCCATTACAAGTCATAACACATATAGAAAATGACATTGTTGCCGGTTATTATCCAAATGTAAGAAGGATTGCATAATGCTTACAACAATTGAAAGTGTGTTACAGACCAAGATTGATTTTAGATATTTGAAAGATGAAGATTATTATGTTGCATCTACATCAAATGTATTAGGTGAGTTCACATCATTTGGCAAAACACCTGATGATGCAGTGCGTAGATTAAAATCTAAATTGTTTGGTTTATTGGCTGAATATGTACACAATCAGAAGGTGAACCACTAATGAAAATTACAAAGAATCAATTTGAAGCCTTAACTGATGCACAAATGGAATGGGCAACTGAACCGGATTGGCTAAGTCAAAGAGATAGGTTTGAAGATTCAATCTGTTGGTCACATTTATTTATTTACTGGGTAGAAAATTATGCTTCGGTAATATTGGCTACTGAGTTTTTAAAGCAAAATAAATATGACTTTAGCATCTCATTTGATAACGCTGTTGGTCAGTATTGCTTTACAACCAACTATCGCGGATCATGGGTGTACGCATGAACGCCTTAGCCTATATTGAAAAGGGTTGGTTTGTAATGCCATTGAAGCCACAATCTAAAGAGCCATGTAAGTTTTTACGGCATGGTTATCTTGATGCCAGTAACAAAAAATCATTGGTTAAAAAGTGGTTTAAAGATGATCCGGATTTAAACATTGGCCTAGCCATTGTGCAATCAAATCTAGTTGTGTTGGATTTTGATATACGCAATATCTCATCAAGAACCCTATGGGAACAGTATCGCCGGATATGCGTTACATCTAATACCCATACAGTTAAAACAGATAATGGATTTCACTTTTATTATTTGGCTGATAAGAGCAAGCAATTTAAAGGCAAACTAATACCGGGTATAGATATTAAACATAAGGGTTATGTGGTGTTACCACCATCTATACATCCAAATGGTTCTATCTATCAGGTAATCAATGATGTTGATCCGGTTGAATTGCCGGCTGAATTAGAACAGGTGATGAGTTGGAATTAGTTAAATACGATAAACAATCCGGTGCTTATGTTGATGAAAAGCGTAAGCACTTTGTAAAGGCTTCCCTGATCCGCCAACACGCCAAAAAGGCTATTGGTGCTAGGCAGATCAGAGGAAGGCTATCAGCCAAAATGGTTGAAGCCTATTGGTTAGACAAGTTCAAGGAAGCGGTGAAATATGAACTATGAAATATTAGGGTGGTTAATTACCATCATATTGTTTGCATTGGTTGGGTTGATGTTAATGGCAACCTGGATCATTGCAGTAGAAAATGGCTACGATAAAGGATTTAAGAGTGGCTATAAACGCGGCAGTGCCGATACAAGACAATCAACTGTTAAGGTACAAAAATTTACAGTTACCGATTATCCAACAACTAATCATCCAGTGTTGCGTGCAAAACAATTACAACAGGACAATGATTATTTAATGGAAAAGGTTGTAAGCCTTTGGGATAGGGAAAACAAATAATGAACATGAATGATTATGTTGATGTGGCTGAACGCATAGCCCAATTGAAAGAAGCGTATCCGGAAGCATCATTGCAACCATACAATCCGAATAAGCCTTATGACATTGTGCAGGTAGAAGGTAAAACCTATGTGGTTTATACAGCCGCCTGCTACCGCGATCCACATGATGTTCGCCCTGGAGTTGCAGTTGCCTGGGAACAAATTCCAGGTAAAGGCATGACCGCCGGCAGTGAACTTATGATATGTGAAACCAGTGCATGGGGTCGGGCTATTGTCGCAGCCATGAAATCTGCAACTAAAAGAGTTGCATCAAAGCAAGAAGTTATAGCGGCTAAAGAAAGGCAACCCTGGGCAGTTACACCTACTGAAAAGTTAAATGAAGAATTGTTATCAAGGCCAGTAAAAGAAGAATCTGTAAAGGCAATCTATGGCAGACCTGGTAGCAAGTCAGCATTGATGGAAAGGGTATTGCGTGAGCGATTCGCTGAAGATGAAAAGCCAAGCGTTGATCCAGTACCTATGAATTTAGAACAAGTGGTTGATGCAGTTGCATCAGATGTACCTGCAATTCAATATTGTGAACATGGCCAAATGATTCTTAAAACCGGAATTGCAAAGGGTCGTGGCACGCCCTACTACGGATATACATGTCCTAAAGGATGCCCGGCTAAGTGGGCAACCATGAGTAAAGATGGCAAGTGGTTCTACCCAGGTGCTAACAATGGGTGATATGGAGATCATTGATAAGCATGGGGTTAGGGCTACATTTACTGATGCAGGTATTGAAGTAGATTTAATACCGGATATTGAAAAGTGTTACTACTGCAATGATGCAAGATTTTATACACAACATGGTTACAAAGAGTGTGTGAGTTGTGGGTGCATCAATGGCAAAGTTTAATTATGAAACGGCTATGCGTGAAGGACATGGTTTTAATCTTTATGTAGCCGATTTATTGCAAACCTTTGGCGTGCCAAATGTAGTAGTACCTGAATTTAGTATGGCGGCTACCTATGATGAAAGAATCAATAAAACCTTAAATGAAAAGGATATTGTTATAGATGATTTAGTGCTAGAAATTAAAAGTTCTAGCAGGTCATTTAGAAATGCTGATGACTTCCCACATAATCCATTGATTGTAGATACAGTACATGGATATGATTCTAAGGTAATCAAACCCTGGGCTTATGTAATAATTAGTCAAATTACCAGGGGTATCTTTGTAATTCCAACGGCAACTAAGCAATACTGGACAATCACAACCTTTTATGATGCACAAAGGGATATTGAGGATAGGTTTTACATGACTAGTAAAAGGCATTGTCGGCCATTTTTAGAGATGGTTGATCTGTTATTGGAAAGAGCGCATGAACGAACCAATCAGATGTAATCAGTGTGGGGCATGGATTATGAGAGATGATCCGTGCTTTACTTGTAAGTTATTAGATAAGGCTAAACACGCCGCATTTTAGACTAGATTTGAAAGTTGGTATTTATGTTGTATCTTTTATCCCAGGGGGCTAAGCGAAACTCAGTTATACAGGGTATTCAATTGCCATCCTCTCAGCCAATCCAGGCATCCAGCCGTGGGGGGGGTCTGGGGGGGGCATCACAAAATCTAGTTACCAGGGTATCCAATAAAACCCTAAAAACAGTTTTAATAGTTTTAATAATATTATTGATAAATATACAACACGCTTTTGGGTTACCCCACTATAAACCAAAACACTATAAGCAATACATAGTTACACAAATCAATGATATAGATCAGGCTTACTGCCTAATAGATTTATACCACCATGAAAGCCGATTTAATCCACTGGCACGCAATGGTTCACACGCAGGCATACCCCAGGGCAGATCAGAATATTTAAAAACAGTGGGTGGCATAAAACAAATTGAATGGGGCAAGCGTTATATTGGCCACCGGTATGGATGGGTTGATAAAGCCAATGGAATACCTAACGCCTGCAAGGCATGGGATCATTTTAAGAAGAGGGGGTGGCATTGAAAGATACAGAGAAAATTACAATTGGGGTTACATCACCTGGGTATGTAGTAACAGATTTTATGACCAGCATATTGGATGTGGCTAGATCACAAAAACAATTAGGGCAGTTTATTAGCCTGCAAGGATCAGGTGTTATCAGTAGGTTACGCAATCAGATTGTGGCAACCTTTTTAGAAAAGACAACAGATGATTGGCTATTACAGATAGATACAGATCAAAGGTTTACAGTAGATCATTTCAAAAAGTTAGTAGCGGCAGCCGATAAGGATGAACGGCCTATTGTGTCAGGTGTAGTACATGGTGGATGGGAAGTCGGTGAGTTGTACTTAGAACCAGTACCTTGCATATTTAAGTTAGGTAGTGATAACGGATTGTATGCAGTACATGACTATGAAGAAGATAGTGTGATTGAAGTAGATGCGGCCGGTACTGGCGCAATAATCATACATAGATCAGTATTTGAAAGGTTTGTTAAAGAAGCCGATAAGACACATCAAGGTGATAAGTGGTGCTTCTACCAGGATATGCCATTGCATCATGAATGGGTTGGTGAGGACTTGTTGTTCTGCATAAGGGCTAAGAGTTTTGGGTATAAACTATATGCACATACTGGCGTACAGATGGAACATCAACGCAAGATGTGGATAGGTGCTAAACAGCACAAAGACTTTGAACGCTTTAGGCGTGCAAGGCTACAGAGTGAGGAACAGATCAATGGCGATAATAACTAGCCAAGTAACAGTAACAGGTACAAGTCAATCAATTGTAAGCGTTGATAATGTACAAAGAGATGTGCTGTTGCACGCTAAGCATGAAGTGTTTATAGGTAACAGTGGCGTTACATCAAGCAATGGTTACATCATGGATAATGGTGATGAAGTTAGGTTGTCATTGCAAGAAGGTGAAGATTTGTGGGTTGTTACCAGTGGTGGATCAGGCACACTGCATGTTTTGGTTAGCAAGGTAGATTAAATTAAATGGCTGTTTTTTCCCATTTTGAGCGCGTCTGTAATACGCCGCCGTTCGCGTTTTCTCTCTCCCCGGCGCATCCAAAATTGTGCAGAAAAAAACAGAATTAAAAATGAAAACTTTAAAAAGTAGAAAATATAATGGAAATTATAAAAAAATTAGAGAAATGGTTTTGGCTCAAAAACCAAAATGTTTTTACTGTAAAAAAGTTGTCGCAACCACGCTAGACCATGAACCACCCATTGATTCCTTTCCGTCACCGGAACTTTGGGTGGGTTCATTAAGACCAGCATGTTCAAGTTGTAATTATTCAAGGGGGGCTAAATATGGAAATGCAAAACGCAAAGCAATTAAAAATAGTCGCAAGTGGTAAGCCTAAGAAGAAGTTAGGCCGGCACACTGCCGCTATGGTCAAATCATTGCAAGGCCGTAATGATATTGATGATGTTAAGCGTGAGATGTTATTAGGTTTAGCACGCGCCTGGGATCGCATTGAAGAATCCGGTAAAGGTGGTCATACCATTCCATCCATATCTAAAGAGTTGCGTGAAATATGGGATTCATGTGCACTACCTGATGAGGATGATATATTTGAATAAATCCTTATGTACGCCTAGATGGGCATCATTAAGAGATGAAGCGTGTGAAACAGATGGCGATAAATTAGCCCAGGTAGCAAACTTATTAGGTTTTGATTTATTTGATTGGCAACGCTATGTGGCAGATGTAGGTTTAGAAAAAGATGCAACTGGGTTATACAAGTACAGGTCAGTGTGCGCTCAGGTAGGCAGGCAGAATGGTAAAAGCAAACTTATTGAAACGCGTATTGCTTATGAACTATTACAACCTAAAAGACATGTTGCCTATACAGCCCAGGATCGTAATATGGCTAAGAGTAAGTGGGAAGAACATTTATTAAGTTTTCAGATGTCACCTAAGTTTGCTAAACGCATTGCTAGGGTATCTAGGGTTAATGGTAGTGAAAAGATATACATGCGTAATGGATCAACTTATGGAATTGTTACACCTAATGACAAAGGCGCACGCGGCCTTAGTTTGAATCTTATGGTTATTGATGAAGCATTAACACATCCACTATCACTAATTGCTAATTTACAACCAACCCTTGCAACTAAACGCAATGGTCAATTATGGATTCTATCTAATGCCGGCAGACCTGGAGAATCTGAGTTATTAGAGCATTACCGGGAGATAGGCCACCGCGAAATAGCCGAACCGCAAAACAAACTGGCATGGTTTGAATGGTGTCCGGCAACAGATGATTTTGATTATATGGATCAAGAAGTGTGGTATCAGGCCATACCTTCATTGCATGAAGAAAAAGGCGTATTGTTAGATGCAGTAAAAGAAGCGGCGACAACTAACAGCCCTGAGATATTTACAAAGGAATGGTTGAATGTATGGCCATCAAGGGATGCAGTACAGGTGATCAATACTGAATTGTGGGATTCTTTGGCTAGAACAGATATTGCCATAGGCAATCAAATTGTATTTGGTGTGGACATATCGCGTGAGCGTGATAAGGCTTCTATTGGTGCATCAGGCTTAGTAAGAGATTTTACGCCGGTTGAATTGATTGAATGTAAAGAAGGCACATCATGGGTATTGCCACGCTTAGTTGAGTTATGTAAGAGATATAACACAAAGGTGGTAATTGATACTGGATCACCAGCCGCATCACTTATATCAGAATTAGAAAAGCAAGATATAGGCGTTATGTCTATTCACTTGCGTGATTATGCCCGGGCATGTGGTTCATTCTATGATGCAGTGCAAGCCAAAACTATTACCCATTTAGATGATCCTAATTTAAAGACAGCCATTATGGGTTCAACTAAACGGCCATTGGGTGATTCCTGGGCATGGAATCGCCAAAGCACAACTAACATCACACCACTAGTAGCGGTTACACTGGCACGCTACGGAGTGGTAACAAAAATAGAAGATCAGCCGGTTGCAAGGAGTAAAATATACTAATGAAATACATATCATCAGTTTTACAAATAATGGGTTCTTTAGTAATAGTTGCAGGTGTCGCAACAATTAACCCACTAATAGCGGTAATATTATCAGGTGCATTTTTAGTTTTATTTGGTATTGCTTTGGAAAACAGAGGTAAATAATGCTAGGCCGATTGCTTAAAAGACAAATTCAATCATCTATGGTTTATACATCTTCAGGCTATGTAGATTCTTTGGGTAGAGTTGGCCGATTCTTTGAAGGCAATTGGGCAGGTGCTTATGTAGATCAAAATACCGCTTTAGGTATTCCGGCAATCTATCGCGGTATAACTTTAATTAGTGATGCGATTGGTGCGCTTCCGCTTTGTGCATATCGTAATAAGCGTGAAGTATTACCAACACCACAAATTTTATTACGCCCAGTGCCTACTGAAACCCGAATGGAAACAATTAGCGCAATGGCGGCGGCTTTAATTATTCATGGTAATTATGTTGCAGTATTAGGTGAACCGGGTGCTAATGGATTACCTGATTCAATTTATCCGGTATCACCTGACCGCGTACAAGTAAGTACCGACAAAGGCAGAATAATTTACAAGATTGATGAGCGTACTTACGATCAATCAGAAATTATGCACATTAAAAATTTTACACTGCCAGGTGATTTAGTTGGTAAAGGTATATTGGCAGTTGCCAAGCAAGCATTAGGTAAAGAGATTGCAATCAATGAATACGCATCAAGATATTTTGATGGCGGTGTAAATCCAACGGCAGTTATTAAATCTGCAAACCCTGATCTTTCACAAGAAGAAGCGGATGCACTAAAGAGCGCATGGATGGCAATGTACTCATCACGCAATAGATCACCGGTAGTTATGAACTCATCAACTGATTTTGAAGTGTTAAGTTCTAATGCGGCTGAATCACAATTAGTAGAAGCACAAACAGCCGGGCTTACAGAAGCGGCAAACATTTTAGGTTTACCGCCTTACTTCTTAGGATCACCTAATTCAAGCCGTACTTATTCCAATGTCGTAGAAGAAAATTTACAATTGATTAAGTGGTCAATCCAGCCAATAGCCGAAAGAATAGAAGCGGCATTTTCTGATCTACTTGTCCGAGGTCAAACAGCCGGATTTAAATATGATTCATTATTAAAAACAGATACAGCAAGTAGATATAACGCTTATGCAACTGCCTTATCTAATGGCTTCTTATCTGTTGATGAAGTTAGAAATTATGAAAATCTTGATCCTATGGATTATGAAGAAGGGGATGAAGTAGAAGGCGTGGATGATTCATTACAAAGTGATGTAGTAGATACAGTAGAGGATGATAACTATGTCTGATGAAAAAATGGAAAATAGAAATTACTCAGTAAATTTAGAGTTGCGTGCTAATGGAGATGGCCGCACCATTTTTGGTATTGCCGTGCCTTACAACAAAGAACAGCGCATTACCAGCACCATGATTGAAGTATTTAGAAAAGGCGTGTTTGCAGAAGTTATTAAAGCACCGCACCGGGTCAAACTTCTTAGGGGTCATGGTGAAAACAATGTGCTAGGCCGTGCCACATTACTTAGGGAAACTGAAGAAGGCTTATATGCTGAATTTAAGATTTCAAAAACGCGTGAAGGTGATGAAGCGTTAGAGTTAGTCAAAGATGGTGCGTTAGATCAATTGTCAGTTGGATTTATGCCCATCAAGAATAAAAAACGCCCTGATGGGGTTATGGAAAGAATCAAAGCACATTTGGCTGAAGTATCACTTGTAACCTTTGGTGCTTATGGCGAACTGGCCAGCATTACAGGTATGCGTGATGGCCAACCACAAATGACACCTAGACTAGATGAAGCAAGGAAGATATTAGATGCCATACAGCGTAGTAAGTAACCACCCTGAGTGTGAAGGGTATGCAGTTGTAAAAACAGATACCAATGAACTAATGGGTTGCCATAAAATGCAATCCCAGGCTGAAGATCAAATGACCGCAATTAACATTTCAGAGTATGGTGAAAACCGATCTGAAAGCGTAGAGCAGGTAGAAGAAAAAACAAGATTTAACACTGCCCTACAAATACTAAAAGATTTAAAAAAAGAGATATAATTTTGTCAAGTCGTAGAACACCTAACCCTGGTATCCAGCGCGTTACACCTTCTCACTAAAACAACTAACTAACAGGAGAACCATGTCTAATACTTTTTTAACTTCTCTCCGTGAGAAGCGCGAATCAAAGACATCTCTAATTCAGGCAACTTTAGATCGTGCCGCAGAAGAAGCACGCGATCTATCCGAAGTTGAGTTGGCTAATGTAGAAGCCCTTAACCTAGAGATTAAAAAGTTGGATGAGCGAATTGAGCAGATGTCCGATATTGAAATCCGTAATCAAAAAGCCGCAGATTTAGCCGCTAAAGTTGATGCGAATATTGAGCCAAAGAAAGAAGCACGCGCAGGTGGCTTTATAGTTACCAGTGAAGCACTTACTTACTCAGAGAGATCAAATAATGATTTCTTAACAGATGCTTTAAAAGCACAATTTAAAACTGATGGTGAAGCAAGTGCAAGAATCGCACGCCATCAACAGGAAATGGCAATTGAGAAGCGTGCAGTTGGTACATCCAATTTTGCAGGCCTTGTCGTGCCACAATACCTAGTTGATCTATACGCACCATTAGCACGCGCTGGCCGCCCATTCGCGGATGCCGCACGCAAGCATCAACTACCAACCCAGGGTATGTCAGTAGTTATCTCTAAGATCAATACTGGCACAACCACTGCATATCAAACATCTCAGAACACTGCCGCAGTATCACAAGATATTGCAGACAACACCCTAACTGTAAATGTAAATACAATTGCAGGTCAGCAATCAGTATCTAAGCAAGCATTACTACGCGGATACAACATTGAGGGAATTGTTTTAGGTGATTTGATCCGTGATTACCACACTAAGTTGGATAACTCACTTCTAAATGGATCAGGATCAAACGGACAACCATTAGGTCTGTTAAACATGACCACTGGAGTTCTAGTAACTTACACCGCTACAACCGGTACAGTTGCAGGTCTATATCCAAAGATTGCAGATGCAATTCAACAAATCCAAAGCAATATCTATGTAAATCCAAATGCAGTAATCATGCACCCACGCAGATTAGGTATGCTATTGGCTGGAGTAGATAGTCAGAACAGACCATTGATTGTGCCACAAGCGTACAATCCAATGAACGCAATGGGTACAGGTAATGGCACACCTACTTATGGTAACTCAGGTTACTCAATTCTAGGATTGCCAATTATTGTTGATGCCAACATTGCAACAAATCAAGGTGCAAGCACAAATCAAGACACAATCTTTGTGGTTGATTTAAATGAAACCCATCTATGGGAAGAAGCCGCCGCACCAACCTATGTTACATTTGAAGAACCAAGTGGCAAGGTTGCAATCAATATCGTTCTATTTGGTATGTCAGCATTTACCGCAGAGCGTTATCCAAAGGCCGTTGCACAAATTAACGGAACAGGTTTAGCGACACCAAGTTTCTAAACTAATAAGTTTCCAGGCCACCACCCTTCCGGTGGCCTGGATTCTAACTATGATCGGTATTTAATGAATGGAGTTTGTCTAATGTCCCAGGGCGATACAGGATTTGGATACCGATCATGGCTATAACAAATGGATATGCAACATTAACCCAAATTAAGGCATACATGTCTATATCAGATAATACTGATAATGACTTGCTAGAAGATTTGGTTGAATCAGCATCAAGGTCAATTGATCGGATTGCTAACAGAAGATTTTATTTAGATGCAACTGCATCAGCGCGGCTTTATCGCGCATACTCAGATATATTTGTTTATGTAGATGACATTGGTACTACATCAAGTTTAGTTGTACAAACCGATTCAAACGGCAATGGTACATACGCTAAAACTTTAACTTTAAATCAAGATTATATTTTAGACCCATTAACATCACCATCTTTAGGCCGGCCATATACTCAATTAACAATGGTATCTAATACTGAAACCTGGCCAATATTCCCAGGGCTAACACAAAATGGATTACGACCAGGTGTGCAAGTAACTGCAAGATGGGGCTGGCCGTCAGTGCCGGATGATATAAATATGGCCTGTTTGATTCTTACCGCCGATCTATACAAGCGTAAAGATGCGCCGGGCGGAATATTAGGACTAGGTGATTTGGGCGTTGTAAGAATGTCCCCAATCGGTAGAGATGTAACTGCAATGGTTAGAGCATACAAAAAAGAAGTGGTTGCATGAATCCCAGTACAGTTAGAGATAATCTAAAAACTGCACTACAAACAATTAGCGGTATGCGTGTATTTGATTATGTCCCTGATTCTACAAACATACCAACAAACAATGCGTTTGCAATAGTTGGCCAATTATCTATGAATTATGATTACACATTAAACCGGGGCTTTGATTCAGCATCATGTCAGATCATTGTTGTAGTTGGTAGAATGAGTGAAAGAAATGGGCAGGAAAGATTGGATGGGCTACTTGCTTCATCCGGTTCAACTTCAATTAAAGCCGCCGTTGAAGTTGATAAAACTTTAGGTGGTGCTGTACAAACGCTCAGGGTTGTGTCTGCATCCCCTGGAACAATAACATCCGCTAATATTGACTACCTAAGTTATCAATATTCAGTAGAGTTGATAGGTTAGTAACGAAAGGAAAAATATGGCCATATTTATGGGTAACAAAGTTGCCGTGATTGTTGGTACAACTACCATTACTGATCATGTCAGCACTGTAAGCCTAGCACGCGAAATTGATCAAGTAGAGATCACTGCAATGAATGACAATGTACAAAACATGATCGGTGGGATTGAACGCCCAACGCTTAATCTTGAACTGTACAATGATTTTGCATCAGCATCAGTGAACGCACTATTTGAAGATGCGCTAGGTACTAAACTGAATATCAAATTGATACCAGTATCAGGTACAGTAACCGCAACAAACCCAAGTTATACAATGTCATGCCTTATCTCATCATGGACACCTGTAAATGGTGCTGTTGATGCGGTAGCAAGCGTATCTGTATCACTGCCGGTAACTGCATTAACAAAATCAACAAGCGCGTAATAAGAAAAGGGTGGGACAATGCACAAGATTGAAATTGTTAAAAAAGATGGTAAAAAATTAACCTATGATCTTACGCCATCCGCAAAGGTAGCGTTTGAATCCGAATTTAAAACCGGATGGCGTAAGAGATTAGCCGAATTACAAATGGAATCAGATTTATGGTGGTTCGGATGGCGTTTAGAAAAAGATGCCGGTAAAACCGATCTAGCCTTTGGTGATGATTACATCAATCAGTACTCAGATATTGATTTGGTTTATGACTCAAAAAATGGATAGACCGGCACGGCTCAATTTATGAAGTCGCTTCCGTGTCGGTGGCAACAGGCATTAGCCCTAAAGATTTATTAGAGGTTGATCCAGCGATTTATTCAGCCATTAAAGCCATCTTGCAAGAACGGCATTACCAAAACAAGAAGGCAACAGTTAGGCGGAAGTAATGATTAAACCAAGATATGCAGAACTTCCTGGCCGAACTAGATCATTGGCATCAGTGCCTTCTGTATATGTTGAAAATTTAGATGAACTTCTTGCAAAAATGAAAAAGGTTGATCCTGATTTACAAAAAGAATTTAGGCGTGGATTGACTAAGGCTGTTAAGCCTGTTGCAAAATTAGCCCAAGATTTTGTACCACATCAACCATTCCCAGGATGGCGTGAGGTTGAGCCTAACTATCCACCACAATGGGGGTGGGCTAATGATCAAGCACACAGGGGCAGAACAATTGGCGAAAATAAAAGAAGCCGTTGGAAGTGGTCGCAAACAGAAGTTATTCGCGGCATAAGAGTAAGTACGGCTAAAAGCAAAGTACAAAGAATTAAAGGCGTTACATTTGGTGTAACTGCAATAGCAGTGATAAATAAATCTGTACCAGGTATAATTTATGAGTTGGCAGGTTTTGGATCATCACGCTCACGCAGTAGAACTAGGCGCATTAGTCGTAACCCAAATGCCAGTGAAGAATTTATTGGTAAATTACAGAGATCACCTAAAGCGCAAGAATACAAAGAAAAAAGATTGATTTATAGGGCATCAGAACAATTAGGTGGTCAAGTAAATGATAATCTATACGGCGTACTTAAAAAATATCTAGGCAAAGAATTTAGGGGTTAATCATGGCACTAAGTCAATATGTTGCGATTAACTTTTTAACTAAGTTTGATAAAAAAGGTTTAGAGCGTGCAACCAAAGAATTAAAAGGTTTTGACAAAGTAGTTGCGACAGGTTCATTTAGGTTAAGAGCCTTTGCCAAAGCCGGCGGTATTGCGGCGGCGGCAGGTATGGCTTTATTTGCTAAACGCTCAATTGATGCCGCTTTAGCCCAGGAAAGATTAGATAAACAATTACAGTTATCTTTAAGAAGCATTGGTCAAGAATTTGAGTTGCCTGGAGTTAGAAATTTTATAGCCGATTTACAAAGCGCAACCAATATTACAGAAGATCAATTAGTGCCAGCACTACGCCAATTGATTGCACAAACCGGAGATTTACAATCATCTCAGGTTTTATTAAGCAAAGCATTAGACATATCAGCCGGTTCGGGCGCAGATTTAGATAGTGTTTTAAATGCTATAAATAAAGCCGCTATTGGCAATTACACATCTATTGGAAAATTAGGCGTTGGATTTACGGCCGCAGAAGCCAAATCAATGGGCTTTGTAAAGTTAATGCAAAGTTTAGATAAATATACAGGCGCGGCCGAGGATCAAACTAAAACTTTTGCAGGTCAATTAAAATCATTTCAGATTAGTGCAGGGGAAGCCACTGAAACTTTAGGACAAGGATTTTTAACTGCCGCTTCAATTATTGCAACCGGCTCAGATGAGTTAGATGTTTTTGGGAAAAAGTTAGAAAAAGCGGCAACTACGGCTTCTGATTTAGCAGTGGGTTTGAGTTTAGAATTTGCAAAAGAAGGATTGGGTGCTTATTTAGATTTAGCACAAATTGGGTTAGAAGGATTTGTTGGCGATTCAAAGGCTTTACAAAGAATTGAAAAACAAGGAATTAAATTAAGACAAGAACGCATTTTAAAAGAAAAAGGTTTGTATGGTTTGTCCGGTTCTGTTTTAAGTGAATTAGAAAAACAGGGTAAAACCACAAAACGGCAACTTACTTATGGTGAAATATTAAAAAAAATTCAGGCTGATATTTTGGCTAGAACTAAGGAAACTACTAAAGAAAAAGCCGCACAAGAAGCCTTAGATAAAAAGAAGGCTGAATTGGAAGCAATGTTTGATCTTGATCGTATTAACTTGCAAGCGGCATTAAGTCGTAAATTAACCGGTGAAGATGAGTTGCGTGTAAAAATATTACAACAATTGGCAGATGGTACTAAAAAGGCTGTTGATGAAGCGCAACGCTATGCAGATGTGTTAAAAGTAATTGAAGATGGCAAAATCACTACTGGTGAAATTGATTCTTTGGCTCAAAAATGGGGTATTAGCACCAAAGAAGTTGAATTATATTTAAGAAAACTATTTGAATCTAATGAAGAATTGCGCAAGATGTTAGCGTTATTAGATGAAATTAGTAAGAAAAAAATTAGTAATGCTATTCAACAGGTGCAAACTACTGTACAAAGAATTGAAACCTTTCAATACAATACTGCATTAAGTAGTGTGCGTGGATTAAATGCAGATATTGGTGGCTTCTTATCTCAATTCAATATCCCTAAAATGGCAGAAGGTGGCGTTGTAACACAACCTACATTAGCCTTAATTGGTGAAGCCGGATCAGAAGCGGTTGTGCCATTAGATCGCATGGGTGGCATGGGTACAAAGGTAATAGTAAATGTAGCCGGGTCAGTTATTTCAGAGGGTCAATTGCAATCTGTAATTCAAGATGCTTTGTATAACTTAAACCGATCAGGTGCGGTAACTCAATTAACTAACTTAGGAAGATAATGCCAGCCGCAATTTTCAAAGCAGAAATTGATTTTTCAAGTTCGGCCACATTTGATCCGGCACTAGTGTTGGATGACCCTGCAACGCCGTTGGATTTTTCTGTACTAGGCACTGCCGCCGCAGATGTAGTTGATATAACTCAACTTGTAACTCAGTGTTATATTAGCCGTGCATTTAATAGGTCATCAGATTCTTTTACCGGCGGTACGGCACGCATTACATTTGTTGATGAAACCGGTGAGTTTAATCCGGCTAATACAAGTTCAAGTTTATACGGCAAGATTAAACCTATGCGTAAGATTCGCTTTATGGCAGAGTATTTAGGCGTTACATATAACCTGGGTTCTATGTATGTACAAGAATGGAATTATCAAAGCCCTACCGGATTTGATCCAGCCTATGTTACTTTGTCATGTGTAGATGGATTTCAATTATTAAATTTAAACACAATCACATCAGTTAGTGGTGGCAATGCCGGGCAAACTACTGCACAAAGAATTACAAGTTTATTAGATCAAGGTGAGTGGCCAGGTGGTATGCGTGATATATCTATAACTGCAACTACAACAGTGCAGGCAGATACCGGATCATCAAGATCATTGTTGGCCGCCTGCCAGGAAGTTGAAGCCACTGATCTAGGTGCTTTTTATATTGATGAACGCGGTTATGCAAAATTTATGTCGCGTACCGACATCATAAGCGAATCAGGTGGCACGGCAACAGCATTTAGTGATGTACCAGGATCAGGTGATATTACCTATCAGGCAGTGCAATTTGATATTTCAGATTATCAAATGATCAATAAAGTAACTGTTACGCCAAATGGATTAACTGCTCAAACTGCTAGCGATACGGCAAGCATAGAGGATTACTTCCAACATAGCCGGGTAAGAAGCGGCATTATGCAAACAGAAGCGGATGCGCTAAATCAAGCCCAAATGATTATTGCCAGCCGTAAAGAACAGGGTGTGGATATACAGTTAAACTCATTAACAGTAGATGCCTTTGGTGAGGATGATCCTAGCCGGGTTGTAGCCGCTTTAAATTTAGATATGTTTGACCCAATAGAGGTTACTCAAACCTTACCGGCAGGCAATGTGGTAACAGATAGCGTAATTGCAGGATTGACTTATGAGATAACACCTAAATCTTTTCTTGTAACCTTTACATGCGCTCAGCCGTTTGCGGTTGGGATTGTGTTAAACTCATCCGTAGATGGATTACTTGATGAAGATTCTTTGGCTTATTAGGGAGTATAGATAGATGGCAAAACAATCTTTTAGCGTAGGCCAGGTTCTTACGGCCAATCAAATGCTATCGCTTCAACAAACGGCAATGCTAGGCGGATCGGCTACTGCTAAAACTGCAAGTTATACATTAGTTGCCGCAGATGCCGGCACTGTTGTATCGGTTAATAGTACAAGCGCAACAACCATTACAGTTAATACTGGATTGTTTTCAGCCGGCGATACTGTAACAATTCAAAATTGGGGATCAGGTTTAGTAACAATTACAGCCGGCACTGCAACAGTAAATACAGCCGGAAGTTTAATTGTGCCGCAATATGATGGTGGAGTTTTATATTTTACAAGCGCAAGCGAAGCAATTTATTTTGACTTTGTACAAGCCGGCGCAGTATCACCATTAACTACTAAAGGCGATCTTTATACATTTGGTTCTAGCGATACTAGAATTGGCGTTGGCGCAAACGACACAGTACTGATAGCAGATTCAAGTACCGCGACAGGATTAAAATGGGGAACGCCAGCAAGTGGTGGTATTACTTTAATTACCGAAACTGTTGCAAGTGCGGTAACTTCAATTACCTATGGTTCAATCCCTTCAACTTACAAAGACTTATTATTAGTTTTTGATGGATTAACTACAAGTACAAATGATACTCAATTTGTTATTAGATTAAATAATGATAGTGGCACAACTTATTATGGTAAAGTTTTCAAATTTACACAATCTGGATCTATTACTTCTGGAAGTGGTCAAAGTCTAGGTGCAAACGAACCCAATAATTTAGCAATGGCATACACCGATCCATCAGATTTGGCTGATAGATGGGCAGGAACTTTGCGCATATATAATTACGCAAGCGCCTCTAAACTTAAAAGGTATGATTATCAAACAGGTGGTTTATTAAGTTTCTTATCAGAAAGAAGGGGTGGTATGTGTATTGGTACTTTTAACAGCACAAGCGCCATTTCATCAATAGATGTTGTTAGATCTTCAGGTACTGGCACGTTGTCAAACGCAACAAATACTTCTATTAGATTGTATGGTATATCATAATGACTAAATTAATTATCAATTGCGAAACAGGCGAAACAGTAGAGCGTGAATTAAATAAGGCTGAAAAAGATCAACAAAAAATTGATGAAGCAGCCGAGAAAGCAATTCAAGCCGAAGCCGAAGCAAAAGAAGCACAACGCCAAGCAATTCTTGATCGCTTAGGTTTAACTGCCGAAGAATTAAAAGCACTACTAGGCTAATGAAGCCCTGGCTTTGTGCAGCTGGTGTGCAGTTAAGAGATCAGATTGATACCTGGTATCCAGATCGCCGCACTACCAGTGATGGGTGGATTGGTGATGCTCGTCATTCCGCCAGTAAATCGGATCATAATCCAGACAAATCTGGGGTCGTCCGAGCCATTGATATTGATTCTCGTTTGGATACATCCGAGCAGCTCTCGATATATTTGGCTGACCAGATCAGAGTCTGTGCTAAAACCGATAAGCGCATATCTTACGTAATCCATAATGGCTTTATAGCTTCAAGGATTATGGGATTTAAGTGGCGTCGCTATAGGGGCATAAATCCGCATAAACGACATGTACATATTTCTTTTACAAAGTCAGGCGACAAAGATGGTAAGCCGTTTGATATACCACTACTAGGGGGAAAAATATGAAAATAACAAAGAAGCAGAAAGCAATACTAAAATCCTATGCACGTGGAGTATTAGTATCTTTCTTAACATTTTTGGCTAGTAATGAATTAGGTTTAGATCCAGCACTGTCTGTAGTAATTGCAGCTTTAGCTGGCCCAGCAGCTAGGGCTTTAGATAAATCCGATACGGCTTATGGCCTCGGTGCTGATGAAAAATGAGTCCAACAGAATGGGCTGGCTTTGGCGCTGGCGTTATGGCCGTGCTATCAGGCGTGCTAATAGGATTACGTTTTTTAGTCAAAGGCTGGTTAAACGAACTAAGGCCTAATGGTGGCTCTAGCATGAAGGATCAACTGACAAGATTAGAACAGCGTGTTGATGATCTGTTTACTATCATAAGTAAGCGATAATTACAATATGGCTACCGCTCGAAAGCGTAAAAAGGTTAATAAGCGCAAGGGTAAATACACCCATGAGCAGATTAATACCAAGTTAGATACCTATGCTATCTCGCTGCGTGAGTTTTATTTAAGCCTAAGACGTGCAGGATTCCCAGTAGATCAAGCTCTAGGCATGTGTGATAAAAACGTATTCCCAGACTGGATAGCACCAGTTAGTCCAGACTTTGATCCTGTTAATCCAGACCATGACCCCTATGAGGATGAGGACTAATTGCGCAAAATTGCGTTTGTGTCAGATTTGCAAGTACCATTTTTTAATGAAGAAAGTGTTAAATCCGTAGGCCGTTTTCTGGCTAAATGGAATCCTCATAGGACTATTTGCATTGGTGATGAGATTGATTTACCACAGCTAGGTGGTTTTAATGCTGGCACCATTGATGAGATGGTCGGCAACATAAATGATGATAGAAAACAAACACAAGAAGTATTAAACTATTTAGGTGTAACAGATGTACTAGGAAGTAATCATGGAATCAGACTTTATCGATCAATCAAAAAACGACTACCATCATTTCTCAATTTACCAGAAATGCAGTATGAGCGTTTTATGGGATATGACAAGCTCGGAATCAAGTTCAGTCCTTTCGGGCTTGACTGGGCGCCAGGCTGGACAGCCGTTCATGGTGACGCTTTCCCTCTTAGCCAAGTACCTGGACAAACGGCCTTAAACGGGGCTAGAAGGCTAGGTAAGAGCGTGGTGTGTGGTCACACCCATAGATTAGGGGTATCGGCCTTTACAGAGGCTTCCAGAGGCCAATTAGGGCGTACTGTGTGGGGCGTTGAGGTTGGTAATTTAGTAGATTTAAGTAGTTCAGGCATGGCGTATACAAGGGGCTATGCTAATTGGCAGCAAGGCTTTGCCGTTGCCTATGTGCATGAGCGTAAAGTTCAGGTAATAACTATACCTATCAATGCAGACGGCAGCTTTATATTTGAGGGCAAACTCTACAAATAACGTTATCAAATCGTTATCAAAAATAGGCCTTAAATCATCCACAAAGTCATACACAAGTGTCACACTATTTCCATGCCACAAATCGTGTGCATAGAAAGTAGGGCTACAAATGAATAACATATGGCTAGAAGCTAGACAGGATGGTCTTATATTTTTTTGGATCATGTTAGGTCTAGCAGTATTGGTACTGGCTTATTGGAAAATACAAAGTAGAGCGTTTGATCGTGGCTACTGGGTTGGTAGATCAGCTGGTTGGAAAGCATCTATTGAGCATAATCAGAAGATCGAGAAACTAAGATCTAGGGCAGTATTTGATTATGACAAACACTGAGAAACTGTTTGCAGATGCAGTCGCACTTATACACGAAAGAGGGATGCATTACGGCCACCCAGCAATCCAGATGGATCGAATTGCCAAGTTATGGTCTGCGTATCTCAATTTCCCGATCACATCAAATCAAGTGGCAGGCTGTATGGCACTGCTCAAAATTAGTCGAAGCGTGGAAAGTCCAGAGCTTGACGATCACTACAAAGACGCACTTGCGTATATTGCCATATCAAAAACCTGCCATGAATACATGCAGGATAAAGATTTTGAATGGGAGCACTAATAATGGCGTTTGATTTAAGCAATTATGAAACAGTGGATAGCCGACTACATACGTTTTGGGGGATGTACAGTGATGGAAGAATCGAAACAGAATTACTTGAAGCTAGTGCAAACAGATTTATCGTTATTGCTAGAATCTTCAAAACAGAAGTTGATCTCAAAGCGTGTGCTACGGGGATTGCGATGGAGACTATTAGTGATCGGGGTGTTAACGCAAACTTCGCTTTACCTAATGCGGAAACAAGTGCGATTGGTAGAGCGCTTGCAAACGCAGGTTTCTCAGCTAAAGGTAAACGACCAAGCCGAGAAGAAATGGCTTCAGTAAACGCTAAATCAGAAGTGTTTAGTGTTGAGAACAAACTAGAAGATCCAGTGCAATGGGGCGAAACCGATTGGACTACAGCAGTACCAGAAGCGCCCAATCCACCACCAGAGTGTGGCTGCGCTAAAGGTATGGCATTAAAGAAAGGTCTAAGCAAGACAACTAAAAAGCCTTATTATGGTTATACATGTTTAGATAACATTAAAGAGCATAATATTTGGGCTAAACAAACCAGTACTGGCGCATGGTACTTTCCAAAGGATAAAGAATGATTACTGAAAAAATCAGAATTATCTACTGGAATGTATTGGAATATTTAATTTGCCCAGTTAGAGGGCATACACGTGAATATGCTGATTTTCAATGGTGTACTCGCTGCTATAAATCGTTTTGGGAAGAATTGGAGTAACTATGGGCTACATAGCGTTTATCAATGGTCGTGGGGTTCATGTTGTCATGGATGATAATGGGGTGCATTTAGAGCAATCTGTTGTCAAATGTGAAGTTTGTGATGATGATCGAGTGTTTAAGGATGGCACATGCTTTAGATGCCATGAGTTGATCAATCGTGACTAAGTTCAAATGTAATGGGTGCAAGCGTGACACTGAGTTCTTATGGCTTGACAAGGCAGATATGCCAGATGGCTTCAAAATGTATCAGTGCATGGATTGTGGCTGTGTTGGTGTTAAAAACATAGCTGAGCAAAAAGATGCACCTAAAGACAGCAAAGTTAGTAGATGTAATAGCTGTGGGGCATGGCAGTTTGAATCACTGCCTTGCCACACCTGTTTATTGATTGGAGCAAAGTAATGCCTAATTATGAATACAGCTGTAGAGAATGTGGCACGTATGGATCTGTTTATCGCACGTATAAAGAAGATGATCCTGGTATGGATTGTCCTAAATGCAAGATCCCTATGAATAGGCTTTACTCAGCACCAGGTATTGTGTTAAAAGGTAGAGGCTGGGGCAGCAAGCCATGAAGTTTGCTTATGCTGATCCACCATACTTTAAGCAAGGTAAAAAACATTATAGCAAATTGCACGATCAGGCTGAAATCTGGGATGGTAAGCAAGCACATTGGGATCTTATTGATCGTTTAATGGCTGAATATCCTGATGGCTGGGCTTTAAGTTGTAATCCTGCAGATTTGTCATGGATGATTAAACATGATGATATTCGTATTTGCGCATGGACTAAAACATTTCATCAAATAAGACCTACAACTGTTCAATATGCGTGGGAAGCCGTGTTGTTGCATGGTGGTCGCAAAGATAATAAGCGTAAGCCTATGGTTAGGGATTGGATGGCTAGTTCAATTGCTATGCGTAAAGGATTGGTAGGAGCAAAGCCTTTAGTGTTTAATCTATGGATATTGGATTTATTAAACTATCAGCAAGGAGATCAATTAGATGACCTATTTCCAGGTAGTAATGGCATGGCTGAGGCATTGGCAAAAAGAAATGAGTGAGGCAGGATACGACCAAACATGGCAAGAAGGTGATGATCTACGTATCATGACATGCCGTCTGACCTGCAGTTATGTTAATTGATTTGACACCATATGATACGCTCTAGATCGCATTCGCCCTCAAGGCGAAAAGGCGAGCCCCGCAGGGGATGGCTCGCAAGGTGCACGCTAGTTGGCACCGCTCTATTTGTAGCACAAATGAGTAGCCTTGAAAGAGCTGAATCTCAAGTTATTCATAAACCTACACATTACAAACAATATGCATTTATTCAGTTAAATCATTCATTTACAGAGTTCTACTGTTTAGATGAGTTATATCATAAAGAAAGTAGATGGAATCCAAAGGCTAAGAATGGTTCACATTATGGCATACCACAAGGTAGATCTAAGTATCTTAGTAAAGTAGATGGATATAAGCAGGTAGAGTGGGGCATTGCATATAACATGAATCGATATGGTTCAATGTGTAAAGCATTAGATCACTTTAAGCGTAAGGGATGGCATTGAGTAAAGAAGCTTTAGGTAGTGGTAAGTGGAAGAAAATACGTATCACTGTACTTGATCGTGATGGGTGGATTTGTACTTACTGCGGTGCACCAGCTACGTCTGTTGATCATATATATCCACGTGTAAAAGGTGGTGACACCTGGGCACTAGATAACCTGCAAAGCCTATGCAAGTCATGTAATAGCCGTAAAGGAGGGCGTTTTTTTAGCAGCAAGGCGACCCCCCCTGTCTTTTTGAAACCTTCTCTCCCTGAGACCACCAGGACAGTGCCAGACTCACCTTTTTCTAAACCAGATACATTGGATTTTGATGCAGATTGATACTAAACCTAGCCAGAATAAACGAGGGGTCGGGCTAATCGGTAGCACCGAGCCTAGAATCCACACGCCGTTACTTAAAGGCAATAGCAAGCTGCAAGAAGTATCTGATCTAGCTGACAAAATAGGTTTACCTTTGATCCCATGGCAGCGCTGGGTATTAGAAGATTTATTAACTATTGATGATGATAATAATTGGCGCAAGAAAACAGCTTTATTGCTAGTAGCACGTCAAAATGGTAAGACACATTTAGCCCGCATGCTTATACTTTCACATTTATTCTTATGGGGTTCTAAGAATGTCCTGGGTATGTCATCTAACCGAAATATGGCATTAGATACATTTAGACAAGTTGCATACACTATAGAAGATAATCAATTCTTAAAAGACCAGGTAAGACAAATACGCCTGGCTAATGGTCAAGAATCTATAACATTATTAAATGGCGCTCGCTATGAGATAGCCGCAGCTACACGTGATGCGCCACGTGGTAAGACCGCAGATTTTCTATACTTGGATGAATTACGTGAATGGTCAGAAGAAGCTTTTACAGCCGCATTACCTGTAACACGTGCAAGACCTAATTCAATGACTTTAATGACTAGCAATGCCGGTGATGGATTTAGCACTGTGCTTAATGATCTAAAGGAACGCTGCCTATCATATCCACCTGACAATTTAGGATATTACGAATACAGCGCACCTCAACACTGCAAAATAAATGATCGTAAAGCCTGGGCTATGGCAAACCCAGCATTAGGTCATTTAATAACTGAGCAAACATTAGAAGAATCGGTAAGTACTAATAGCATAGAAGCTACACGTACTGAGATGTTATGCCAATGGGTAGATTCAGCTGTTAGCCCGTGGGCTTATGGATCGATAGAAGCGTGTAGTGATAGCACATTAGAAATCCCTGTTGGGCCACAAACTATAATGGCCTTTGACATTGCACCTACTAGACGTTCTGGCGCTTTAGTTATGGGTCAATTAAAAGACGGAAAGATAGCCGTAGGTTTAGCCCAATTATGGTATAGCGATATAGCTATAGATGAAATGAAAATGGCAAGTGATGTAAATGAATGGGCCAGAAAGTATCACCCACATTTAATCTGCTTTGACAAGTACGCCACACAAACTGTTGCGACAAAATTAGAACAAAGTGGCTGGAAATTACAGGACATAAGCGGCCAAAGCTTCTACCAGGCTTGCTCGGACTTAGCCAACGCCCTGGCACAAGGCACAATGGTTCATTCAGGTCAGGCAGACTTAGTACAGCACTTAAATAATTGTGCAGCTAAAACCTCAGATTTTGGCTTTAGGATAATCAGGCGCAAATCGGCTGGAGAAGTTACTGCCGCCATATCATTAGCCATGGTTGTAAGTCAATTAACAAAACCACAACAAACCGCACAAATCTTTGTCTAATTTGCACTATTAGTCCGTTTTATGGTATAACATATACATATGGGTCTATTGTCTGCTTTGGGTATAACCAAAAAAACTGAAACTGTCCAAGCGCAATACGCCCCTGCCATTATGGACACAGCTTATGGCTATGGTTCATTTACAACTGGTGTTGGTAATTTCCCTGGTGGATTAGATCGTAATTTAGCAATGCAAGTACCTGCCGTTGCACGTTGCAGAAATCTTATAGCTGGTGTAGTTTCCTACTTGCCATTGAAGCTTTACAAAAAGTCAAATGGTGAGGAGTTGGGGAACCCTCTTTGGATAGAGCAGCCAGACTATCGGCAACCAAGA
>Ga0315904_10002547_pt1 | contig 28051 bp, 19 predicted proteins | sample LakEriMetagenome_6_FD_203529 | JGI IMG/M metagenome (GOLD analysis project Ga0315904, IMG submission 203529) | Freshwater fungal communities from buoy surface, Lake Erie, Ohio, United States - Buoy 12 MA120 | ecosystem: Environmental > Aquatic > Freshwater > Lake | place: USA: Lake Erie, Ohio...
AACGACTTCACCCCACCGTTCCCACGTCACCGGATTCACGCCCCACGGTCTCCTACGCGTCACCCACCACCCACCACCCACCACCCACCACCCGCCACCCGCCACCCGACGATCTTCCGCTGTCCCGGGCCGAATTTCGGCTCCCTCCTCGGCTCAACGACCGATTCCCGCCAACGGCCCCACGGTCTACGGTTCACGGTCCACTCCCCACGATTGTCGATGTGACAAATCACTCCTGCGTCGCGGCTCGGGATCTGGGCGGATGTTTACTGCTGGGGGGGAGCCGCTGCGGAGGGCCTTTCCTGCGGGCAATCGCGAACGATTTCGTCTGGCGTGCTCCGCGCCGGGGGGGGCTCACCCCGATTCCCCCTGACGGGAATGACGCAACTTTGACAATCTGCTGACATTCCCCCGAATTCAAGTCAGTAAAACGCTGGTGTGGATGCCCATCGAACCCGGGATTCCAGTTCGTTTCCCACTGGGCCTCCAGCGTGCGGTTGAGAGAAACCATGCCTCACAAGCAGTTGAGTTCGGAAACAAATGATGTGGCGGTCCTCGATGCCGCTGAGGTCGTCGGTTTGCTGGACAGCCAATCGGCCGTCGTGGAGCCCGATCTGGAGGGCGCCCCGGAGTCGGGCGACGATCTGCCCCCCCTCCCGCAGCGCAAGCCGTTCCGTGGACGCTGGGTGCGGGGAGTCAACTGGACCATCACGGTGTGGATGCTGGCGATGCACGTTGGTGCGGTCGCGGCGTTCTTCTGGTTCAGCTGGTCCGGTTTGGCGATTGCGGTCTTTCTGCACTGGGTCACCGCCTGCCTCGGGGTGACACTCGGGTATCATCGCCTGCTGACCCACGGCAGTTTCGTGGTGCCCCGTCCCCTGAAGTATTTCTTCTCGCTGTGCGGCATGCTCTCGGCCGAGGGAAGTCCGATGCAGTGGGTCGCCGTCCATCGGCTGCATCACGCGCATTCCGACGATGTCGAAGATCCGCATTCGCCGAATGATGGGTTCTGGTGGTCGCACATGATGTGGTTCCTGCCCTACGACACGGCCGAAGAGAACGATCGGCTGCATCGCCGGTGGGCTCCCGACCTGTACCGCGACCCGGTCTATCACCTGTTCCAGAAAACGTTTGTGCTGGCTTCGGTGTTTCTGGGCATTGGTCTGTACTTCGCCGGTGAATGGGCCGGTGGCCTGGGCGTTTCCTGGGGCCTCTGGGGACTCTGCCTGCGGCTCGTGCTGGCCTATCACTCGACCTGGTTTGTGAACTCGGCGACCCACATGTGGGGCTACCGCAACTACGAAACCACCGACCTCAGCCGCAATCTGTGGTGGGTGGCTGTCCTGAGCTACGGCGAGGGATGGCACAACAACCACCACGCCCACCAGCGGTTGGCCGTTCACGGTCACAAATGGTGGGAGTTCGATGTGACCTGGAACGTGATTCGGCTGCTGCGCGTGCTGGGACTGGCCACCAAGGTGCAGGATCGCATCCCGCAGCCCAAGGTCGCTGCGGCGAAATAATCGGTTCCTCACCCGGCTCTGGTGAGTTGAACCATCTCTTCACAGGAGGCCCTGGCGGCCTCCTGTGTCGTTCTTTGGGATGGTCCTTCGAGCCGGGCCCGTGCGGACGCGGCACCAGCGGTTTGACCGCGGCCCGGGCAAGTCCCACAATGCGGAAGTCCGCTCGTCCCGCTTCGGAAGAGCCCTCCCTCAGTGTCCGACCTCGATTGGACTTTCGCACATCATGAAGCGCACCCTGTTCGCCCTGCTGGGGTTGTCTGCCTGTTTGTTTTCGCCGGCGCGATCCGGGGGAGCCGAGTTCACCCTCAAGCTGCGGCGGGTGGTCGAAGAACCGGCCGGTTCAGGGAATCTGAAACGCGCCTACGAGCAGCAGACGTGGAATCCCGCCGAGACCGCGGTGATCATCTGCGATACGTGGGATCTGCATCACTGTCTGAATGCCGTCCGACGGCTCGAAGAATTCGCCCCACGCATCAATGAACTGGCCAAGCGGGCACGGGCCGAGGGGGCGGTTGTCATCCATGCCCCCAGCGACTGCATGCCCGCCTATGCCGGCCACCCCGCCCGTGTCCGGGCCGAACAGGCTCCCCGGGCCGCCAACCTGCCAGCCGATATTGGGAATTGGTGTTCGCGCATCCCCGCCGAGGAACAGGCGGTGTACCCCATCGATCAGTCCGATGGAGGCGAGGACGATGACCCCAAGGAACATGCCGAGTGGGTCGAGAAACTCAAAGCCCAGGGACGCAACCCGGGCACCCCCTGGAAAACGCAGTCGGCCCTCATCGAGATTGATGGCGAGAAAGACTACATCTCCGACAAGGGGGATGAAGTCTGGAACATCCTGCAGGCCCGGGGCATCAAGCGGGTCATCATGACGGGTGTGCACACCAACATGTGCGTGCTGGGGCGCCCGTTTGGCCTGCGGCAACTGGTCCGCAATGGCATCGCGGCGGTGCTGGTGCGCGACCTGACCGACTGCATGTACAACCCGGCCCGTTGGCCCTACGTCGATCACTTCACGGGGAACGACCTGGTCATTTCGCATGTCGAGCGGTTCGTCGCTCCCACGATCAGCAGCGATCAGATTCTGGGGGGACGCCCGTTGCGATCAGGTTTTGACAAACGTCCCCACAGCCATGTGCTGGCTGTCACCCGCCCCCGCACCGACAAGGCGGGGCTGGAAAAACAGTGGAACCTCACCCGGCTTCCCGCCGATTGGACGAAGATCTCCGCCGGCATCATCACCGACCAGGCCGGCCCCGCGTGGATTCGGACCGCCATCAAGCTCCCTGCGGCCTGGGGAGCGGAGGGCATCCGGATCGTCATTCCGGCAGCCCCCGCGGCCACCAAGGCCTGGTTGAATGGGACCGCCATCGAGTTGCAGCCCGGGGCCGAAGGGACTTCCGAAGGAGTGCTCCCCCCAGCAGCCGTGGTGCTCGACGACGCCAACCTGCTGGTCATTCGCCGCGAACATGCGGCGGGAGACGGCGGCTGGCCGGCGGCCGTCGTCGTGCGGGCCAAAGAGACCACTGTTGAACTCAAGGGGGGATGGCAGTTTCGCCTGGGAGATGACGCCGCCTTCTCGAACATCCCCCTCCCCGCCCGCTTCGGAATTGGCCCCGACCTGGTGTTTCAGCCGTGATGGGGTGAAGCGTGATGGGATGAAGCGTGATGGGATGAAGCGGGATGGGATGAAGCGGGATGGGATGAAGCGGGATGGGGTGAAGCGGGCGGTGTCCAGGCGAGAGCCGGTTGCGTTGGCGAGCGCACGAGCTTCCCCGTAGGGGATACTTCCCTCAGCCTGGGGTTGTCGCGCACGCGACTACCCCAGGTCAGGCCCCACCACGATCACCCCTATCCTGTAAGGATTGCTTTCCACACTCGGTCTGATAATCGCGGCTCGATCATTGAGCGAACCCACGTCGAAAGGAACCGCTTTCAGGGTTCAGGTCGTATTGGCGATCGCGTACCCCGGGTCGCCGCTGAGGCGGCAACCCGGGGCTGAGAGAAGCAACCTCTGCGAGGTAGGCGGTGGGTGGGCGGATGGTTTGTCGCGAAGGGCGAGGGTTGTTGTCTACGCGGTCCCAGCCCGATCACCATGGCCGCCCCACCGATCCCACACCCCAACGTTCCCGTCCACCCGTCACCCGTCACGCACTCCAACCCGCCGGTCAAGCCTATCTACTCCTCCCCCGCTCCCGATCCGATCACCGAGACCTCTCCGTTATTGGAGGGCCGCAGGCTGGATTGACCGAATCATCAGGCCAAAACAGATCACTTCCCGCCATTTCGTCTCCCGACCGGCCTTGCGGTTTCCGATCAGTCCTCAAGGCAGTACCATCAGATGATGTGATGTCCCGTCGGGCGACTGTCGAGAAGCACGTATGGATCCCCTCGTTGAACTCAATTTGAGACAGCCGAAATCCGCCGAATGTTCAACGGAGCCTGAAAAGTCGGGATTGTGGAATTCGATGACCCGGTTATGGAAGCCCCGGTCGGCCGCGACCGCCAACTTCTATGGACCGGGCTCCCGACTTAAGCTGGATCGCGGGACAGTCGACTCGCCGCTCCTCTATGTCTGCAAGGGGGTTCTGCCGGACGCGCCCGATGCCTCCTTGATTGAATCGGGGTTGCCAGTCGCGCGGTCTGGATCGTCTGCTGAGCGTCTTCCCTACTGGCCCAGTTATCGCGGGGCATCCCCCGCCCAGCGATCGAGGTATATCGAGTGGCTTTTGCAGGGACGTTGTGACCCTCAGACGGAAATTGGATATGTCTTCCTGTATTTCTACGGCCTGGAACGGCGTGTTCTCATGGACGGGGCCGACCACCGGGCAGTCGCGGAGGAACTTCTCAGGCTGCTTTCGATCTATGGTCACTCGGCCTCCTTCCAACGCTACGCGCAGGGTCTGCTCTGGACCACAATTTGGCTGAGCCGCAAGGGGCAATCAGTCCCGTACCGCACTGTCGAACAGGCGGTTGGTGTCTCTCAGTGGACCGACGAAATACTCAATTTGGCCCTCGCCTGCTTCGCTGGTTGTGGCCGACCGCTTCCGGACAATCTGGTGTATCACCTGGCACAACACCAAGTCCACTCGGCGCGCACCGTCATCGTCGAACGGCATCGCGACCTGCACAACCGAGCCTTTCATACCCGACTCCAGCAGTTGTTCTCCGACGGGATGCGCGTAAAAATCGGGAAACGCGAACGCAGACTCGAGTATTTCCCGGCCAGTGCCACCCTCGGCCGGATCCATGACGTCGGTGGACCTCTCGCAGCGGAGCAGGTCCCAAGTCTGTTGGGCTCTTCCCAATTCTCACCTCTCTCGGAAATTTGGAATCAGGCGATCGAGGAACTGCGGGAATATGACCGGGCCCACAAGAGAGCCAAAGGGGCTCCACTCACGGCTGAAATGTACGAGGCCCTCCCCGAGCATTTGCGACAGGGAGAGCACCCGCACTTCGACCAGTGGTGTCAGCTGCTTGATCGGTCGATTACCGACGATGGCTGGACCATCATTACGGTTGCTGATTATGCCTCCCTCGAGGGCATCTCCGAAAGACGCAAGCTCACCAGGAATCAGTCGCTGCACTTGGCCGAGACTGCCTCGCAACTGGGATTCGCGCTGGAACCAGACCCGCGCATCACAGGCAAGCTGTATCACTGGAATCAGCGGGTCAGTGTCTTCCCGGCCACCGAGGAACTCAGCCAGAATGTGGCGTCGTACCATGCGGCGGCTGTGCTGCTGGAACTGGGAGTGGGAATTGCGGCAGCCGACGGTATTCTCGATGAGATTGAGCTGGGACGACTGACCAGCCATCTCGAAAACCAGTTCGATTTGTCGACGCAGGATTCCTGCCGGCTGGAACACCTGAGATACCTGCTGTCGAAGTCCCTGGAAAGTGATTTTGGTGCTGCAAAAGAGATCCAGACCCGACTCAACCATGAGCAACGCAAGAAGGTCGGTGAATTTCTGGTTGGCATCGCGGCAGCCGATGATGCGATTTCTCCAGAGGAAATTCGAGCTCTGACTCAGGCCTATCGCGCTCTCGGTCTGACCCGAGGCGACCTGGATCAACTCTTGCGTGCCGTGGAATCGAAATCCGAATCCACCACATCGGGCAGCGCGGCGGTTCCGGCATTCCAACTTGACCACGAACGGATCCGGGCGATCCTGTCGGAAACGGAGCAGGTGACCAAGTTCCTTCGTGAGGCGATGCGCGATCCGGAGACCGACGATGCGGATGAGGAACCGGAGAGCGGGATTTCCACAGGTGTCTCTGCCGCCGTCGAGGCCACCTCACTGCCGGTGGCGGGGGATCCGCCGCCGATCATCGTGTCCGTATCCGACGCCGGATCTGCTGATGGTTTTCGAGATCTCCCCGGCGATCTGCAGCCATTTGCCCGAGCCGCGGTCACCCAGAGTGTGTGGACGCGGTCGGACCTCGATCAGCTGGCACGTCAACATCGTGTGATGCTGGGTTCCGCCATCGAGCGCATCAATGAATGGTCGTATGATCGACTCGGTGATGCGCTGTTGGTCGAAGACAATGACTCCTTTTTGATTCAAGACGAACTGTTGTCGTAGGACATGACGAAAATGATTCCCCTACGTGAGCGAAATGCCATCATCCAGTCCTTGGCAGCCGGGGTTGTCCCCGGGGTGGGTCTGCAGCATTTCCAGGTTGGCAGAAACGATGAGGTCCAGGCACTCGTCAAGGATCTGGAAATCATCGCCGACGGTGGGGCGACCTGCCGGTTCATCATCGGGCGGTTTGGCAGTGGCAAAACCTTCTTTTTGCATCTGCTGAAAACGGTAGCCCTGCAGAAGCGATTTGTCGTCGTCGAGGCCGATATCACCACGGAACGCCGTCTGCACGGCTCGGGAGGACAGGCCCGCGCGCTGTACTCGGAACTGCTCCAGCGTCTGGGGACACGATCAAAGCCTGACGGAGGTGCGCTCTCCAATCTTGTGGAGCGCTGGGTGGGCGACGTGGACCGGGAAGTGCGTGAGAAGGGAGGGGCCGAAGCCGAAGTGCGTCGGGAGCTGCTGCTGCGATTGAAACCACTGCAGGAGCTGGTCTCGGGATTCGATTTCGCAAATGTGGTGGCCAAGTATTTCGACGGCTACCTCACCCACAATGAACAACTGCAGCAGGCGGCCTTGCGTTGGCTCCGGGGCGAATATGGAACAAAAACCGAGGCACGACAGGAATTGGGGGTCCGCACGATCATCGAAGACGAATCGATTTATGATTCTCTGAAACTGCTGGCGGGGTTTGTGCGCATGGCGGGCTATGCCGGCCTGCTGGTCAGCATCGACGAACTCGTGGTGCTGTCCCATCGCCTGAACAATACCATGGCCCGCAACAACAACTACGAAGCGCTCTTGCGGATCTTCAACGATTGCGTGCAGGGGCGAGCCACGGGAATCGGCTTTCTTTTCGCTGGCACCCCCGAGTTCCTTGAGGATCGGCGGCGCGGAATCTTCAGCTACGAAGCGCTCGAAAGGCGTCTCGCCTCGAATCGCTTCGCGGAGTCCGGCAATCGCGATCTCTCCGCCCCAGTCGTCCGGCTCGACAACCTGACTGCGGAGGACTGCTTTGTACTCCTGACAAAACTGCGGGAGGTGTTCTACTCGGGCCAGACGGTCGCTCACCCAATTCCAAATGAAGCCATCGTTAAATACCTCGAAGTTTGTCAACAACGCATGGGATCGGCTTATTTTCAGACACCAGGAAACACGGTCAAAGACTTCATCGGACTGCTGCAAATCCTGCAACAGAATTCCGACAAGTCGTGGCAATCGGTCCTGGATGCCAAACAGGCGGAGCCGCTGGTTGTTGAGCAGCCCGACACCGCTCCCGGCCAGGATGATCATGACTTGTCACAGTTTCAGCTATGAGCTCTGCCTTTGAATTGCTGGCTCCACCAATCCAAAGAAGTCTTTGGCGCATGGGCTGGACGAGTCTGCGGCCCTTGCAGGAACTCGCCATTCACTCCGTGCTGGAGGGGGAGCAGGATCTGATCCTGGCCGCCAGAACGGCCAGCGGAAAGACGGAAGCGGCCTTTCTGCCAATCCTGTCGCGGATTTCCCGGCAACCCCTGGGATCCATCCGGAGTCTCTACGTTGGCCCCCTCAAGGCGTTGATCAATGATCAGTTCCGGCGATTAGAGGAGCTGTGCGAGTTCGCTGAGATTCCAGTTCACAAATGGCACGGAGACGTTTCGGGGGACAAAAAACGCCGGTTGTTCGACCGCCCCGGCGGCGTCCTGCTGATCACGCCCGAGTCCCTGGAGTCTCTGTTCGTCAACCGCAACAGCCAACTGGCACAGGTCTTTCATTCGCTTTCTTTCGTCGTGATTGACGAATTGCACGCCCTGCTCGGGAGTGAACGCGGGTCACAGTTGCGCAGCCAGTTGTTTCGCCTCGCGCGGTACACACAAACACCCTTTCGACTTGTGGGGCTGTCGGCGACGATCGGGGATCTCCCCGCGGCGGCCCGGTGGCTGCGCCCCGACAATCCCTCGCAGGTCGGCATTCTCAAGGATGACACGAACACCAAAACAATCCGGTATCGAATTCACTCTTACCTCAAGCGTCCCGTTGCCGAGGACGACGCAGAGGCGGCGACATCGCAGGATCCGGAAGCCTTGTTTACCGACATCTATGACGCGTTCCGGGGCTCGAAAAATCTGATCTTTGCGAACTCCAGATCGAAAGTTGAGGAATTGACCGACCGACTCAATGAGCTGGGCCGGAAGCACGGCACCGGGGAAGAGTTCCTGATTCATCACGGTTCGCTGTCGCGTGAGATCCGCGAAGATACCGAACGCCTGATGCAGGGGACTCGCCCTTATACCACAGTCTGTTCCGCAACACTGGAACTCGGCATCGACATCGGCAACGTGCGGGCGGTGGGACAATTCGGGCCCTGTCATACCGTGAGTTCGCTGGTCCAGCGGCTCGGCCGCAGTGGACGTCGGGATGATGAGCCGCACCAGATGCAGATTTTTATTGTCGAAGAGCAGGTGAACGAACGGAGCACCCTGGCGGGCCGCTTGTATCCATCGCTACTGCAAGCGATTGCCATGACCGAGCTGTTGCAGGAGCGCTGGGTCGAGTCGCCGAACATGGCCCCGGTCGATTTCAGCACACTGCTGCAGCAGGTGCTCAGCCACATCGCGGAAACCGGTGGGACCACCGCAGCCCAGCTCTTTGAGCTTCTGGTGGCACGCGGCAATTTCCGGTTCCTGTCAACGGGGCAATTCGGCGCGTTTTTACGAACCCTGCATCAACATGATCTGATTGAACAGCACCCGGATGGGACCCTGATTCTTGGACTGAGGGGAGAGCAACTGGTCCGCCATTACGAGTTCTATTCCGCATTCGAAACGCCCCCGGAGTATCGCATCGTCGCTCGGGAACGGGCGATCGGAACATTGGCGAAAGAGCGCATTCCCCCGGTCGGCGAGCATTTTCTGTTTGCGGGCCGGCGCTGGCAGGTGCTGTCGACCGACCATCAGCGAGCCGTGGTGCTTGTGCGACAGTCATTCGGCCGAAAGACGCCGGCATTTCTCTCGGGACCCATGGAGATTGCTCCGGAGATCCGCCACAAGATGCGGGAGATTCTGCGGCAGACGACCGTTCCTGGGTATATCGACTCGACCTCAGCCGAACTGCTCACCCAAGCCCGCACAGAGGCTGCGGTCTCCGGAGTGCTGGAACGCGATCTGATCTCCTTGTCCGACGGTCACCTGCTATGGTTCCCCTGGACCGGTTCGCGGATCCTGGGAACCGTTGGTCTGTTGCTGGCCCGGGCGAAAATTAACGCCTCGCCGGATTGGTCGGGGCTGTCACTGGAACTCCACGAGAGTCGCCCGGCAATCTCCGACCGCCTGGCTGGTCTGCTCGCAAGACCGCCGGCGGCAGACGCGCTGGCCAGCGACGCCCTGAATCTCCAACGCCGCAAGTGGGACTGTTTTATCTCCCAGGATCTTTTGAAGATGAGCTACGCCGCGGATTTGCTGGATCTTCAGGGAGCTTTGGATTGCCTCATGCGTCTGCAGGCTGAGTTGGTTGTCCGAACTACGTAACAGGTGACACGCATCTCCGAACCGGCGTCAGTGGGTATTTGCGAGCCGGCCCTTTACGGACGCTGAGGTAATTGGTGTGCAATCGGCCTCGTACGAAAAATCGGGGTCGACTGAGTCTCCAGGCCGGGCAGTTCTGAATTGGTCCCGATTCGAGGTGGTTGCCGGCGACCGCCAACTGCCGACAACCGACCCTGGATTTCGACCATCAACGGCCGGGATTGTCTTTGAGTTCGGGAGCTTTTCCAAGCGGAGTCGCGCCCTCTTTCGATTTTCCTTTCCGCCACCCGCGAAGGACCTCCGGGAGCTCCTCGGATGAAAGCGGGATCGGCTCTGGTTGGACAGCCGACTGCAAATGAAAACCGGCCAAGGGAACCAAACCGACATAAAAGTCGCCGGTCGACTGCGCCATCACCCGTCCGGATTGACTCACAATCGTCTGCCCCGATAAACGCACGGGGTCCTGATCTTTACGATTGATCACGATTTCCCAGTCGACAGGCTGAGCAATCGGCGTCAGCGTGGGATGCGCGCCGGTCTCCCGCAGCATGCAGAAGACGAGATAGGGACGGCTGGCGGGACCGGCAAGCAATTCCGTCGAGTAGTAGACCTCTTCCGTGAACAACTTTGTTTCCTCCGCCTCGGCGTCCGCTTCGACCCCGACAAGCAGTTCACTCGGGATCAAAGTCGCAACCTCTGCCTGACGGTTCTCGATTCTCGGGACCTTCCAATGACACAATCGGTCCAGCGGATCCTGAACATACAAATCCAGGTCGAGATCGGCCCTTATCTTGCGGGAGCGAATCCGCACAACCACCGGCGCTTTGCTGAGTGGACGAAGAGTCGCTTCGTGTCGGTCACTCATCATGCTCAAGGCAAGCCGTGTGGTTTGCCGAAGATCCTCCAACTTGTTTTCCAACTCTCGATTCGCAGCCTTTAACGCCTCATTTCCCTCGGTCGAGCGCTTGGATACTCCTGTGCCGTCTTGAGCCGCCTTGGCATCTGCTTGTTGTTGACGTAACAAGTCCCTCTCAGCCATCGCATCCTGAAGTTGCTTCCGCAACCGCTGACTGTCCTGCGACTCATCTCGGATTGCAGATTTCCGCACTCGCGGATTTGTTTGCTCAGTGGCGGATAGAAGATCTGAGCGATCCACCCCGAAATCTCCGAGCTCTTCGCGACCGGAATTGGAACTCCCTGACAGCAAGACCATCCCCGCCAACAGAGTTGTGGTCAACAACAGCGAGTTCACGACCGCAATCCAGCCGGATGCCTCTCCCTCAGACTCATTCGTCAAGATCCATTCTCCATCAACCATTGTGGTCCAATCCGTACATTGGCTTTACCCGCAGCCCCGATGTCGACGGAAATCCACCCACACGGTTCGTGTCTAGGGGGGTGAAAGACGGTGGTGACGACCGCCTCGCTGCGTTGACCACAACAGCATCAACATGGCGGGCATGCTGTTCGGTTCACCAAGCGACTGTCCGCAACGCGTTGCATCGGCGGTCACCATGTACTTTCATGTTGGGACCGGGTGGTTTTCAAGAGCCAACTGTCGTTCCCCAACCAGAATGGTGTAGAATCTCGTCAACATACGACGCTCTGGATCCGAACTGATCCTCATTTCAGCCATTCCGAACGAGGCCGTGCAGAACACTTCCCTCACGCCAGGACTGTTGCCGAGTCCGTCAGGGTGGTGACTTTGGAATCCAACGGAGGAATCAGGTCTCGCGCACCACAGCCAACATGGCCGACCGCTCCACAACGGCCCAACCCCTGGGAACGGTATGACCAGCTGCAGGGTTGCCGGGTTTCGGGATTGACATCGGTGTGTCACCCTTGGCTGCACGATGCCAGGGTTTCGGGTTAAGCTGCAGTTCCATTGTCTTCACCAAGTCCGACTGGAGGTGACTCCAGTTGCACCCGAGCCAACCACAGTCGTTCACAGACAGTCGAGAGCGCTCCCATGGATAAATGGGTTTCAATCGCTATTGGAGCCACATTGGCGATCATTCAAATCGCTCTGTTTGAGACGGCCCGAAGAAAGCAGACGCTGGTGCTTGACGAATTGGCCAAATCCCCAGCGATTGATCGAACACCGCCGACGAATCTTGCAGTGGAGCAGGTTCTCTCAACGATATGGCAGCGGACCTGTTTGCGGCGGATCACCATGATGTCACCCATGCTGGGAGTCGTCTTGACGGCGGCAGGATTCCTCACGCTTCAGGATCGACTGTCATTCGAGGCAAGACAAGGAAGAGAAGCCATATACAACTCGTTTGCTGGGGCTCTTGGTCCACTCTATTACGGTGTCTTGATTGGAGCATTGTCTGCCCTGTGGAATCAGATCCTTGTGCTCGTACTCGATGTTCACTCACAGGCATTGCTGGGTCGTCTTTTAAAGCAGACGTCGGATAAGCGAAGCGGGCTGCAGGCGACTTCCGCTTCGCAGGGGATGATCCAAGCCAGCGACGCAGACAGATTGCGTGTCGCGAGGGAACTGAAAGACAACGTGATTGAGACATTGACTCAAATCACCAATCCAATAAACCACATCGCCAATCGATTGCTGGAAGCCGGAAGGGGATTGGCCGAGACCCAGGGGCGTTTACAGGAGTCGATTACACGATTTGTCACTTCGACTGGCGAGGCGTCGCTCCGTCTGCAGGAATCCGCACGCAGCCTCCAGGCGGGAGACGAGCAACTGCGAGACCACCTCGAAGGGGTGTTGCGTAGTCTGCGGGAAATGCCCATTGAATTCCAGAAGGCAAAAACCGAGCTGACTTCGAAGCTGCAGTTGCAATTCGAGCAATCACAGTGTGTGACCGGCCAAGTCCGGGAAGTCCCTGCTGCGCCCCCGGTGGAACCCAACCCCATGCTCGCGCCTCTGCCCTCCTCGGTCAGCGGAATGAGCGAGCCTCTCAAGCAGGCCGGTGAGTCGCTGGAGGCAATCACGGCCGCCGATGGCACAATCTCTCTGCAAACAAGGCACGCCCCCCACGACGCATATGGGGCACCTGGACCGACTCGGGCAGATCTTGGCGAACTACTACGGACGATCCAAGCAAAATCCCAATCGCCCCCTTCTGTGACTCCGTTGACTCCTGGGTTCCGGCTAGATCATCAAAGAATCCATGCGATCCAGACGGAAACGGAACAGGTGACCGAGTTTCTGCGGGAAGCAATGCGTGATCCCGAGGCCGAATTTGCGGAGGCTGAACAAGGCCGGGAAAGTCGGCAAGGCAATTCCTCACCTGACCTTTCAATGCACGCACAAACGGATGCCGATTCGCCATGGATCGATCCGCTCGAATCCGACGTGGTCGTCGCCAATCCATTTCGCGGCCTCTCCCCGGATTTGCAGCCGTTCGTGCGAGGTGCTGCAGCCCACCGGGTTTGGACACGGTCGGACCTGGATCGACTTTGTCGTCAGAATCGTCTGCTGCTTGGCTCAGCCATCGAGCGAGTCAATGAATGGTCATATGATCGTCTCGGAGACGCTCTGTTCGTCGAAGACAAGGACTCATTCCTGTTTCAGGTCGAGCTGTTACGGTCGTGAATTACGAGACAAATTCCGTGGAGAATTAGTCCCGGAGCTTCTCGACCGCCATTCGGATCGGGTGCGTGCGAAACCGGGACCACTCTGTGTTTCTGAAACCTGTTCAGATGCCACAAACCATTTCCCGTAATGGATTACGAACCATTTCAAACATCGGGCAAACCGTATTGCTCCGAACCGATCCCCGGTCTGAGCCAGCCCCCCTGAGACCATTCGTTGGCGATGATCACCGTCAGCGGACCAACGCAGGCTCCCGCACCGAGCATGCTCTGTCGCCCCGGATGCCGGTTGGGCTGGTCGTGTTGCCGGAGGGCTCCTGTGGCGGGTGGGCCTCGCGAGAACGCCGCCAGTCCGGGATGTCGGGGGGCGGTGCGTGGAGGGCCCCCGGAGCGGGCCTGCGGTGTGGGAGCGTGGCGTGGTCTGGCGGAGCGGGTTCAGACGATCATGGCCAGCCTCGGATTGCGGTGACGGACGGCTCTCGCGAGAGACAGCCGAGTGGGTTGGAGTTGCTCCCGGACCTCCCGCCCCGGGACTTTGTCCCGGGGCGGCTGCCGATCGCTCTACAACTGGCGGTCGGGCAGCGGGCCCTGGGCTTCGGGCCGGCCTTGCGTGAGGTGTTTTCCGCCGCCCGGCAGCCACGCGGCCGACGTGCTCAGCAAGTTGCCTCTCCTTTGTGTGCCGACCCGGTGGGCGCTTTTGGCCCCGTTTGATTCGTCCGAACTGGTGGGCGCTTTTGGTCCTCTTTCAGCGCCCCATGACAACCGTTTTCCGAAAACCCTGGGGCGACGAAGAGGAATTGTTGGCCCGTTGGGCCGACGAACGACGTGGTGGGGGGACCTTTCCCGGCCCGCTGGGCCGGGCTGGGGGAACCACCGGCCCGTTGGGCCTATCCGTTGGTGGGCGGTGTGTGGAGGGAACCGGGGGGTGATTGATTGCCAGCGTCGGTTGTATTGACCCGCGCTTTCTGGCACCCCCTTCGGGGTGCAGGCGCTGTGGGGGGGCGGGGACCGGGGGTGGTCGCTGCGCTCGACCCCCGGCTAATTTCTGACACCCCGACCGGGTTCGGGGGGGGCCGGGATCAGTCGTGCCGGGGATTGCCCCCGGGAAACACCATGGGCCAGTCAGAGTAGCGAAGGACTCGGATCTTCGAACTCTGTGTTGAGCATGAATTCACGGAAGGACTTGGAAGTTTTGATGAGTTCCGAAGGAGCGAATGTCAACAAGGTGACAATGTCACGTTGGGTTTCCGATGGCAAAAGTTGGAGCAGCTTTTCTACCAGCGAATCTCTCTTCTCGCGCGGCAACCCTTCGAAGGATTCATCGATGACACGCACGCGAATCGAGGCCGAATTGTACCGGTAACAGTCAACTCTCTGGAACTTCTTTCTCAGGAGTTTTTCGACTTCTTTGGTTTCGGAAGTCCGTTTGGATTCCCAGTTTCGAATCGCTGCAGGAGCGGTCATGTGATTTGTGACTCCACCCAACGGTAGATTGCCTCGGCTGTTTTCAACAGGGCCTTGGTCTCGCCTGTGTCTCTTCGTCCGATCTCGTAACGCAGATCTGTTGTCCAGTCAAACCGACGCATTCGCCTGGCGAGTTGCAGGTTCAGTGACACCCCCAAATCACGCAATCGACCAAGAAGCACTTCCGGACGATGGCACTGTGCTCCACGGGTGAGCTTCTGCAAAGTCTGATCCAGGCTCTCCGATGGAGTTTTTTCCAGAATCAGCGACTTCAGCGAACACTCCACCGAGTAACCCCCAATGTACTGGGCCTCCAAGTTCCGTCGCAGGTAGTGCATGATTTCGGCTGCGACATCCAGTCGCTGTCGTGCAACCCGCAGAAAATCACGCGCCGTGGTGGGCTGCATCAATCCCTCGAATGGTCAATCCAAGACCGCTCATCAAACATTTTCCTCGCCGACAGGGCAACTGACAACCCCAATCCAAGTTAACTTGTCATCGGGCGTTGAAATGAGCACGCGGCCTTCCTGAATCTCTGAGAATCCCACACTGGGCTCCAACACCCTGCCGAATAACGGGTTACGATCCAAACCGTAGATCGACCAATCCGTGGTGGGGCCACGCTGCCCAGCCCGTTGGGCCGGGCTGGCGGAATGGCTGGCCCGCTGGGCCGACCTGTTGGAGGCAGTGCGTGGGGGCCCCGGGGGGTTGGTTTTTTGCCGGCGTCGGTTGTGTTCACCCGCGCTTTCTGGCACCCCTCCAAGGTGCTGGCGATGTGTGTGGGGCGGGGACCGGGGGTGGTCGCTGCGCTCGACCCCCGGCTAATTTCTGTCACCCCTACCGGGGTGGGTCGTGCCGGGATCGGGCGGTCGATGCGCGAAACGGTGGCTCTGTGCGCGGGGACCGTGTCGGGTGCGTTGACCGCCGCCGATTGGTGCCTTCTTCCATGAGCCGTTCGTTGTCGTGTTTACTGCGGCTTGGTGTCGTCCCGTGTCGATGGCCTGTTGCTTACCATGCGGCGATATTTCCCTCCACGGCGATTGTCTGATTCATCGAGAAACCAATCGGTCATTCGGCGTGCCAAGCGACGAAGTCGCGGTACGTCGACCCCGATAGGGGTCGGTGAAATTAGCCGGAGGTTGAGCGAAGCGACACCTCCGGTTGCCCGGCCCCAAAGGGGCGCGGCACCCCGAAAGGGGCGCGGCACCCCGAAAGGGGTGCGTGAACGCGTGGGTTTGCAATCGGACGTGGTTGGGGTGACCCGGGGAAGCGCGGCCCAGCCAGGGTCGCAGGTCCTGGTGGCGGACATTCCCAACACATCCCGTCAGGCCCAACGGGCCGACTGTTCCTGGGGGACGAGGTAAAAACCATCAAAACGTCGATTTCCGGTTTCGAAATCCGACCCAAACCGCTGACTTCGCAGGAATCGGCCACCTAGGCCACCTCTCGCAGACCCCACGATTTTGAATCGGCGCGGAACAGCGAACCGGCTCTTCAGACGACGCCCCCGGTTTGCAGCGGCGGGGAGAGACGTTATGGTTACGCATCAGTGCGGCTTCATGGGTTGAGGCCGGATGTGTCTCCCTTTCAGTGGTCCAACCGGAGAGACTTCATGCGACGTGTGATGCTGGCGGCTTGGTGCGCGGTGGCCTTCGGGGTGGGGGGGACCGCGTTTGGTGCCGATCCTGCGGAGACGCCGTTCCAGTACAAGTTCGAGGGGATTCTCATTCCCGCGGCCACCGCCGACGAGCCGCGGCGCGAGAGTGTCTCGGTCGAGCTGGCCGAGACCTATCTCGAGCAGGGCAGCCTGGCCTGGAACGGGCATCGCAAGTGTGTCAGCTGTCACACCAACGGCGCGTACATGCAGTTCCGGCCCGCTCTCTCGGCCCGGTTGGGAAAGCCCAGTCCCGCCATCCGCGAGCATTTCGTCGCCAGCCTGGACGCGTTCGAGAAGAAGACCGCCGAAGAGCAGCAAACCAGTGTCGCCCCCGCCCAGGCGATCTACCTGGCCGCCGGTCTGGCGGAATGGGACGCGCACGTGACGAAGAGCCTGTCGCCCGAGACCAGCCGGGCGCTGAAGTTGATGTTGCAATTGCAGCAAGACAGCGGGACCTGGGGTTCGCTCGACTGCTGGCCTCCGTATGAATCGAGCGCTTTTCACCTGGCCACCACGGCAGCGATGGCGGTGGGGACCGCCCCCGGCTGGCTCGCGGGATTGCAGGACGATGCCCTGAAAGCCCGGGTGGAGCGTCTCCAGAAATACCTGGCGACCGAAAAACCCCGCCAGGACTACGATCGCACTCTACTGCTGTGGGCTTCGACCCGATTGCCGGGCGTGCTGACCGCGGAGCGGCAGAAAGAACTGGTCGAGCTGGTGCTGTCGAAACAGCAGGCGGACGGCGGCTGGTCGATCCGCACGTTTGGAGCCCCTGAGGAATGGGGGGCGGGCAATCGGGCCGAGAAGCTGCGGGCCGAGCCGGAATTCGTCACACCGCCAAGTGATGGTCACCAGACTGGGTTGGCGATTGTGGTGTTGCGGGAGTCGGGAATCGAGGCGAATGATCCGCGGATTCAGCGTGGGGTGTCGTGGCTGAAGGGGAATCAGCGGTCCTCGGGACGCTGGTGGACCCGCTCTTTGAACACCGACTCCTGGCACTTCATCACCTACAGCGGGACGGCTCTGCCGCTGTTGGCGCTGTCGCACTGCGATGCCTTGCCGGCGAAAGTCGCGACTCCCTGACGGCAGTGAACGTCAGAGACGCGGCTCTCGAATCCATCCTGTCGAATTGTCGGCAGGATGGGTTCTCTTTTTTAAAGAGAGCAGGGGGGGCAAAAAAAACGGCTCCCGCATCGCGGGAGCCGTTTGGGGGTTCGGGCTCAAGATGTTCGAGACGCGGCTATTCCCACTCGATTGTGCTGGGGGGTTTGCTGCTGATGTCGTAGACCACCCGATTGATGCCACGCACCGAGTTGGTGATTCGGGTCGAGATCGCCTGCAGCACCGAATGGGGCAGATGGGCCCAGTCGGCGGTCATGAAATCTTCGGTGGTGACCGCCCGCACGGCGACGGTTTCTTCGTAGGTGCGGAAGTCTCCCATCACCCCCACGCTCTGCACGGGCAAGAGCACGGCGAACGCCTGTTGGACCTGGCGGTACAGGCCGGCCTTGCGCAGTTCGTCGAGTACAATGGTGTCGGCTTTGCGGAGCACCTCCAGCCGTTCGCGACGCACCTCGCCGAGACACCGGACCGCCAGGCCGGGACCGGGGAACGGATGTCGCCAGATCATGTCGTCGGGGAGGCCCAATTCGAGCCCCAGGGCCCGCACCTCGTCCTTGAACAGATCCCGCAGCGGCTCAATCAGTTCGAAACCCAGCTCCTTGGGCAGCCCCCCCACGTTGTGGTGGTGCTTGATGGTCGCCGCGGGACCGTCGGTGTTGGCGCCGCTCTCGATCACGTCCGGGTACAGGGTTCCCTGGGCGAGGAAGTGGGCGTCGGGAATCGACTTCGCCTCAGCCCGAAACACGTCGATGAAGACCTTGCCGATGATCTTCCGCTTTTGTTGGGGATCGGTCACCCCGGCCAGTTCACCCAGAAACCGCTCCGAGGCATCCACCATGTGCAGGTCGGTGCGGAAATGCTCACCAAACCGGTGCCGCACTTCGTCCTGTTCGCCGCTGCGCAGCAGGCCGTTGTCGACAAAAATGCACGACAGCCGGTCGCCGATCGCCCGGTAAAGCAGGGCCGCGACCACCGAAGAGTCGACCCCTCCCGACAGACCGCAGATGACCCGGCGGTGCCCCACCCGCTCGCGGATCAGGTCGATTTGCTGTTGAATGAACGAGCTCATCTGCCACGAGCCGCGGCAGCCGCAGATGTTCTTGACGAAATTTCCCAACAGGCGGCCCCCGAGCACTGTGTGGGTCACTTCAGGATGAAACTGCAGACCGTAGATGGGGGCGGTCTTGTGCTGGACGGCGGCCGCCGGGCAGTCGCTGGTGGACGCGAGGATTTTCCAGTTGGCGGTCGGGTTCTTGACCTGGTCGCCATGGCTCATCCAGACGGTGGTCGACCGGTCGACTCCTTCGAACAGTGGGGAATCGGCCACTACCTGGCATTCGGTCCGGCCGAATTCTCGGTGGGTCCCCGGAGAGACTTCCGTGCCCAAGGCCTTGCAGGTGGCCTGCATGCCGTAGCAGATTCCCAGGATGGGAATACCCAGTTCAAAAATCCGGGGATCGGGGGCGGGGGCTCCCTGCTCATACACGCTGGCGGGGCCTCCGGAGAGAATCAGCCCGCGGGGGGCCAGTTCCCGGATCCGCTCGATGGGCAGATCGTGCCGCACGAGCTGCGAAAAGACATTCTGTTCGCGGACCCGCCGGGCAATCAGTTGAGCTGTTTGCGAACCGAAATCGAGCACCAGGATCCGCTCGGCCGGGGAGGCGACCGCGGTGGAATCCATCGCCGTGGCAGTCTGGGGCTTCGCAGAGGGGGCCGGGGCTGGGGACATGGCAGATTTGGAACAGGCGGCTTTGAGAGAGCCCGGATCAACCGGGGAATTCACCCCGAGGGAGCGGGACGGGGCCCCGGAGTGTTTTTGGAACCCGCGGGGTGGCAGCAAAAAGAACAAAGCGTGCTCGACCGCGAACTGTCCGCTGCGGTCGGCACGCCTTCAAATCGCACAGGTCTCTTGCGGAAACCGGTTTCACCGTGGGAAAGTGCCCAAGAGAGGACTCGAACCTCCATGGGGTAAACCCCCACCAGGCCCTCAACCTGGCGCGTCTGCCATTTCGCCACTTGGGCTTTGGCACTTCCCAACAGTCGCCGGCTGACCGGAATCAGCCCCGTGCGATGAATAAGAGTATATCGTGTGTCCCGGGACGATCAACTGAGGAGCCTCCCGGGACAGAGGGGGGACACAGAAATCGCCCGAAATGTTCGGCTCACCGGCTGACCATGCGGCGCCCGGGGACTACGGCAACGCCTGCAGCCGGGCGGCGGTCAGGGTGTTTTCCAGCAACAGCGCGATCGTCATCGGCCCCACACCACCCGGGACCGGGGTAATCGCCTCCGCCACCTCCCGCACCGGTTCGAAATCGACATCTCCGCACAACCGGCCATCGACCCGGTTGATCCCGACATCGATCACCACGGCCCCCGGACGCACCATCTCGGCTGTGACGAACCGCGGAACCCCAATCGCCGCCACCAGGATGTCGGCCGAGCGGGTAATCGCCGCCAGATCGCGGGTCTGGCTGTGGCAGACGGTGACCGTGGCGTTCGCGCCGGTCCCCTTCTGCATCAGCATCAGGGCCAGCGGTTTGCCCACAATGTCGCTGCGGCCCAACACCACGATATGCCGTCCCGCCGTGGGAATCTGTTCGTGAATCAGCATGCGCTGCACTCCCGCGGGAGTGCAGGGCAGAAACCGGGGACGTCCCTGAACAAGAAGCCCGACATTTTCGGGGTGAAAGCAGTCGACGTCCTTGAGGGGGGCGACGGAGTCCAGCACGCGCTGCGGATTGATTTGCGGGGGAACCGGCAACTGAACCAGAATCCCGTGCACCGTGGGGTCCGCATTCAGCCGGTGGACCTCCCGCAGCAGTTCCGCTTCCGTCGTCTGATGGGGCAGCCGGATGACTTCCGTCCCCAGGCCGGCGGCTTCACACGCGGTGTGCTTATTCTTGACGTACACGGCACTCGCGGGGTCATCCCCCGTGAGGACCGCCGCCAGCCGGGGAGTGACCCCGGTGGCGTCACGAAACTCCTGCACGCGGTGGGCCACATCGCCGCGAAAGGCGGCCGCAATCTGCTTCCCATCGATCAGCCGGCCACTCATCCAAAACACCTTCTTGCGTAACGGTTGACAGTGAATCAGAAACGGGGGGGGCCGGCTTGCGAAGCCGTGGCCTGGGTGAACCGTCAGCCAGCCATGCTCGACAGGAGGGCCCACCGGGCCGCCCACAGGGCACCGCCTGCCGCCAAACCGGCGGCGAAATCGTCGGCCATGATTCCCAGCCCCCCGTGCAAGGCTTCAAACCGGTGCACTGGCCAGGGCTTGCGGGTATCAAACAGCCGAAACAGACAGAATCCCACCAGAGCCGACTGCCAGTTCAAAGGAACGAACAGCAACGTGAACATCATCCCCACAATCTCATCGTAGACGATGACTCCGGGGTCCTCCCCTGCACCCAGCACTTGCGCTGCCTTGGTGCACAGAGGAATACCCACTACGAAAGCGACGATCGCCAGCAAGGCAATCGCCTCCAGGGGGATACCCGCCACAGCCAAGGCGGCATAAATGCCCACTCCCAAAACAGATCCCCAGGTCCCGGGGAACCAGGGAAGTCTGCCGGTGCCCAAACCCGTGGCCAAAGCCACCGTCAGTCGATCCCAGAGACCTGTTCGAGAATGAGGGGCGGACATGGTTTTGGGATCGGACGCGGTGACGGGCGAACTGAGGGTTGCAGGTGAAGACTCGATCATAGCTTTGTGTTCGGTCAGAGTGCATGAGAGGAGAACCGGGCCCAACAGACACAGACCGTTTCCCCTGAATTGAGAAGCCCTTCATCTCGCCACACTCCGCCAGCAGTCGATATACTCAGACCAGTCGCGAGGGTTTCCCGTTCAGGAAGGTTGAGATGTCGGACGAGGTCAAGCTGCACAAGAACGAATCGATCAAGGAGCAGAGCCGCCAGCTGCGGGGGACCTTGGCTGAGGAAATGCGTTCTGGTTCCGAGGGCTTTTCCGCAGATATGGAACAGCTGATCAAGTTCCATGGCTTCTATCAGCAGGAAGACCGCGACGCCCGGCATCAGAAAAACGCCGACGGAACGCCTGTGGAGCGGCAGACGTCGTTCATGGTTCGGTCGCGGATTCCCGGCGGGAAACTGACCGCCGCCCAGTTTCTGTCGGAGCTGGAGCTGTGTGACCGGTGTGGCAACGGCACTTTGCGCGTTACCACCCGGCAGGGATTGCAGCTGCACGGGGTCTTGATGAAGGATCTCAAGTCGACGATCCGCGAGATCAACGAGATCAAGCTGACCACCATCGCGGCGTGCGGCGACGTGAACCGGAATGTCATGTGCTGCCCGGCTCCCTACAAGAACAACGCGGTCTTCGACGAAATGCAGGCGTTTGCCGACCGCCTGGCCGAGCATTTCCGTCCCCGCACCACGGGGTACTGGGAAATCTGGATGACCGACGACAACGGCGAGCAGCAGAAAGTCGACGAATTCCAGCCGGTCGAAGAACCGATCTACGGTGCCACCTATCTGCCCCGCAAGTTCAAGATGGCGGTCGCACTCCCCGACGACAACTGCGTCGATGTGCTGGCGAACGACATGGGCTTTATTGCCATCGTCGAGAACAAGCGGATCAAGGGGTACAACATCGTGGTGGGCGGGGGGATGGGCCAGACTCCCAGCGCCAAGAAGACCTTTCCTGCTCTCGCCAAGCCCCTCGCGTTTGTCACCCCCGATCAGGCGATTGCCGTGGGAGAGGCGGTGGTCAAAGTCCAGCGCGACTACGGCAACCGCAGCGACCGCAAGCTCGCCCGGCTCAAGTACCTGATCGCCAACTGGGGGATGGAGAAGTTCACCGCCGAAGTCGAGAAGTACTGCGGTTTCAAGCTGACTCCTCCGGTGCCGCTGGAAATCACCGATGTCGATGACCACATCGGCTGGCATGAGCAGGGAGACGGCAAGCTCTTCCTGGGCATCAATGTCGAGAACGGCCGGATCAAGGATGAGGGGAAGCTGCGGCTTAAGACCGGATTCCGGGCGATTCTGGCGAAGTTTCCCGTACCGGTCCGGCTCACCGCCCTGCAGGCGGTGATTCTCTGCGACATTGCTCCGGCCGATCGTCCGGAAATCGACCGCCTGATGCGCGAGCATGGCATGGCGGCCGCCGAAGAGCTGAGCCTGCTGCGGCGGTATTCGGCCGCTTGCCCGGCGTGGCCCACCTGCGGCCTCGCGGTCACGGAGTCTGAACGGGCCCTGCCCGGGGTGATCGATGAACTCGAAGCCGAGCTGTCCCGGTTGGGGCTGGCCGACGAACGGATCGCAATTCACATGACCGGCTGCCCCAACGGCTGCGCCCGCCCCTACACGCCCGATATTGGGTTTGTCGGTCGGGCCGCCGGCGAGAAGTACACGATCTATCTGGGGGGCAATGTCCAGGGAACCCGGTTGGGTTACGTCTTCAAGGACTATGTCCCGAAGACCGAGATCCTGCAGACGCTCGGACCGGTCTTCTCGCGGTTCCGTGCGGAACGCACCCTGGGAGAAACGTTTGGAGATTTCTGTGCCCGGCTGGGTAAAGACGCCCTGTCGGCCGGTTGATCAGGGCGATTCGCGGCCGACGCCCGTGCCGTCACCATCGCGATCGTTCCGCCAGACTGATCTCAATACAACAGCCCCCGTCACTTCGCTGTGACGGGGGCTGTTGGTTTCTGGGAATGGGGGCTGTCAAGGATGTCCCCTCCCGGATTCCGGTCGCGGACCGAGGTCACGGTTTCGGCAGAAACTTCACGCAGCACGGGGAGCCGACGGCGATGCTGTGGGGAGACAACTCGGTCCCCGGCCCCTTCCACTGCGCGGTCCGTACGGTGTCCCCATCCTGGCTCGCGATCACGACCCACTGTCCGGTGGGATCGACATTGAAATTGCGGGGGGTCTTGATTTCACGACCGGCCGCACTGGTGATGTGACCCAGGGGGGTTGTTCCCTCGCGATTGATGGCAAACAGGGCGACGCTGTCGTGACCACGATTGGAAACCAGCACATGTTGGCCCCCGGGATGGACCACGATTTCCGCAGTGGAATTGCGTTGACGGACGTCCGCTGGAACATCTTTTGGCAAGGTCGACAGGTGATTCCCCTCGGGTGTCGGTGCGGGGAACAATTCCAGAACGCCATCTTTCTGCTTGCGGAACTGCAGGGTGATGCAGGTTGAATCCATCTCGCCGCAGACGTAGGCCCGCCCCAGCGCCGGATGAAACGCGATGTGCCGGGGACCGCTGGAGGCGGGCAGTTTCACGCTTCCGGGGAGGGTGGCGGCGAGGGAACCGGTCTTGGGGTCCAGGCGATAAGACAGCACCTGGTCGAGTCCAAGATCCACCACGTAGGCATATTCCACTCCCTCGATGGTGAGGAATTGCGAGCAGTGGGCGTGAGGGGCCTCCTGGCGTTCCTTGTTGGGGCCGCTTCCCTGGTGCTGCTGGAATTCAGTCCGGGTTCCCAGGCTGCCATCTTCGTTCAGCGCGAAGACCGCCGAACTGCCTCCGGTGTAATTGGCAACAATCAGGAACTTGCCGGTGCTGTTGACCGACAGGTGGCAGGGGTGGGCTCCTCCACTGGGCAGAGTGTTGAGCCTGGTGAGATTGCCGGTCGCCGGGTCGATCCGAAACGCATGCACGGTTCCCTCGTTTTTCGAGGGGCCGGAGTCGGCGGTTTCGCCGACAGCGTACAGGAACTTCCCGTTGGGACTGAGGTTCACAAACGAAGGATTCTCCAGTTCGGCGACCAAGAGGGGAGTTGCCAGTTGCCCGGTCCGCAGGTCGAGTTCGGAGCGGTAGATCCCGCGGCTCCCTCCGGGCTTCGTATAGGTCCCCAGATACACCCAGTACTTCCCGGAAGAGGGGGCGTTGGCCGGCTCGGCGAGAACCTTCGCTCCTGTCGCCAGAACGGGGAGGGAAAGTAGCCATTTGATCATCTTGCGGCGCTGCATGAGCAAACCTTTCGGCTGGGAGGTAGACAGAGTGACTGGGAGAACCAGGCGAGGTCCGGGATCATTTCCGGGTGTGCGGGGCCGGTTGGAAGAGAACCGCTGTGTTGGAACGGGACGACGATCTTTGGCGGGTGGAACCGACGCAAAGTTGCAACTTGGCAAGCCAACCGGGATGATACTTGACATGGCAGGCGTTGTCGCTTTCCGAATCCCTTCTCCCACCTCTCACAGGGCGGCTGAAAGAAATTTCCGCCGCAGGCACCGATGATCTTCGGCAAAATCTGGAGTGCGTTCAAGGCGCAGTTGAACAAGGTCGCGAACTACTTCTGGACCGCCGACCCGATTGCCCAACTGCAGTACGAATACGATCAGGCCGTCGAGCAGATGAAGTCTGGTCGGCAGGGACTCGAGCAATACCAGGCTCTGGTCCAGCGGGTGACCCGGCAAGTGGCGATGAATGAAACCCATGTCAAGAATCTCGAGGCCAAGGTGAAGAGCTACCTGGCCGTGGGGGACCGGGAGACAGCGGGCAAGTTCGTGCTGGAACTGCAGAAGGCCAAGAATGAGCTGGCCGAGAACCAGAACCAGCTGAAGATTCATCAGGAAGCCTACGGGAACCACCTGACCAAGATTCAGCATGCCACGAAGAAGCTGCAGGATGTGAAGGAGAAAATCCAGAAGTACGACGCCGACCTGAAGATGAGCCGGGCCGAGGCCGAGCTGGCCGAGCTCTCGAAGGATTTCAACTTCGACGTGACGACCGACTTTGGCGCGATTGAATCGGTGATTCAGGAAAAGATCGACAAGAATCGGGCCAAGGTGAAGGTGTCGGCCGATCTGTCGAGCGAGGGAATCGTCGATATCCAGAAAGAGCAGGCGATGGAGAAGGCGATTGCCGACCAGGCGCTGCGTGATTTCGAACTGCAGATGGGCATGGTGACCCCCGAGACGGTCAAGGTGCAGGACACGACCAAGGAACTGGGTCCCGCCCGGCAGACCACCACGAACTGAGCCGGTCGGCGGCCTCTGTGTGCAAGCCCCCGTCCCGTGAGGGGCGGGGACTTGTCTGCCCTTGTTTCGCGTCTCTCGCTGAAGCCCGATTTCCATGGAACCGAGTGCGCCTTTGCCGGCCGGTCCGGCGTCGTTTCCTGACTGGTATCCCTCCTGGGCCCGTCAGTTTGCCGAACTGTATCTGGCCGACACCAACTGTCTGTTCGTATTCCACGGCAACGTCCATGATCTGGTCCGTTGCCCCCGGCCGGATGGGAGTGAAGACTACGGCAACCTCATGCAGTTTCTGTCCGAGCAGGTGTTCGGACAGTGGGACGTGGTGGTGCAGTACGACCTTGCCAAAGGTCTGCGTCCCGCGGTGGGGGGAAACCAGAAGCGCCTGCTGGAGATGCAGAAGTTTCTGACCGCCAAGTTTGGCGAACCGGTGACGTGGCCGCGGGATCCCGAGCCGGTCTTGCTGGCGCTCGACAAGCTGATCGACCGGCTGCTGGTGGAAGAAGACCCGGCGCAGCGGAAGAGCATCGCGGTCCTCTTCGATTATGCCCAGTACCTGGCGCCGGCGGCCGATCTTCCCTCGTTGTCGCGCGGGTCGGGGACGAATCTGGTCCGGTTCCTGAACTGGGCCCAGAATCCGTTCGTCAAACGGGCCAACGTCGCCTTCTGTCTGATCGCCGACAAGATCACCGAGGTCAATGATCGGTTGACCAGCAATGCGCATGTGGCGGCGATCCAGCTTCCCATGCCCGATCGGGACGAACGGCTGCGGTTCTGCCAATGGATGGCGAAATCGCAGAAGCTGTCGGACCTGACCGAGTTCACCGCGGAGGAATTGGCCGACATCTCGAACGGCCTGAGCCTGACCAGCCTGCATTCGCTGTTGTCCCAGGGCAAATCGGGGAGCAAGGTTGGGGTCGACCGCTTCAAGCAGTTGAAGAAAACACTGATCGAGCGACAGTGCGGCGGCCTGATTGAGTTCGTTGAGCCCAAGCACACGCTCGATCTGGTGGTGGGTCAGGAGGCGGCCAAAGAGCGGCTCAAGCAGGACGCCCTGCTGTTGCAGAAGGGCCGGTTCGACGCCGCTCCCATGGGCTATCTGTTCTGCGGACCGGTGGGAACGGGCAAGACATTTCTCGCCGAATGTTATGCCGGTTCGGTCGGCATTCCCTGTGTGAAACTGCGCAACTTCCGCTCGAAATACGTTGGCGAGACCGAGTCGAATCTCGAGCAGGTGCTGAATGTGCTGCGGTCGCTGGGGCCGGTGGTGGTGATGATCGATGAGGCCGACGCGGCGCTGGGGGACCGGGAGGCCGGAGGAGACTCCGGAACCTCCAGCCGGGTCTTCGCGATGATCGCCAGCCAGATGGGAGACACCCAGTACCGGGGCAAGATCATCTGGATGCTGATGACCGCCCGCCCGGAACTGCTTCCCATTGACCTCAAGCGCCAGGGCCGGGCTGAGGTGCACATTCCCCTGTTTTATCCGCAGGATGAAGCCGAGATCGCCGAGATGTTCAAGGTCCTGGCGAAAAAGAACAAGCTGAAGCTGGCGGAGGGGGCCATTCCCGCCATCCAGCCCGACCGCTACCTCAGTGGATCGGACATTGAGAGCGTGGTTCTGGCGGCGAAACGGCAGATGCTGGCTGAGGGACGAGACTCGCTGACCCGTGCCGACATTGACCAGGCGTTCCGGGAATTCATCCCTTCGGCCCAGGGGCTGGAAAAGGAATACCAGGAACTGGCGGCCGTACTCGAATGCACGCAGCTCAGTTTTCTGCCCAAGCATTGGCGCGAGGCGGTTTCGGCCCCCTCGGGACGCTCCCGACTTCAGGAGCGGATGTCTGAGATTCGGGCCTTGCTGAAGTGATTGTTGCTTGATCCTGATGGACTGGCGGGGTGTGGAATTCACCTTGGCCTTTCCTTCCAAACCACCCTTCATGACTCTCCTCAAGGTGATGCGATGGCCAAGCGCCTCAAATGGATGGACGACAACTTCGAGACGACCCTGATTGATGACTACGCCCGCAAGTTGACCAGCTTTCTGGATGCGATGGCGGATGGGCATGTCGACAGCCAGGAGCTGCAGAGTCAGGAGAGCCGGCTGGTTGCGATCATGAAGGAGGTCGAACCGCTGCTGAATGATGAACAGCACGCCAAAGTGACCCAACTGCTGTGCGAGTTGAGCGCCTACAACGTCATGGAAACCCTGCATGGCGTTCAAAAAATCCGTGGCAAGCACGTCTGGCGTCCGTAGGACCCAGGTCAGGCCCACGGCCATTTCCGGTCTCCACGCAGTGAACCGGGAGTCAAGGACGTCGGCTGACCCCGGGGATCGCGACCGGGTTTTGGGTCGACACGGTCTCGAGACTGCAGCGGCCTGCTCTCCGGACGACAGCCCGGGATGGGTACAAATGACTCCCCCCGTGGCCTCCTCGCTGTTGATCCAGATCGATTGATTTTGCGTAGTTCTTGCTGAGGTCCCGGCGAAGTCCGTCGGGATCCCGGGCGGAGGCAAGTCCGTCTGCCCTGAGCGGAATCTCCCCTTTCCCGAAAACAGACGATGAACAATCAGCCCAAACCGTTGTTTTACGTAGCCATGGGGCTGGTGATTGCCGGCCTGGTGTGGTTCGCCATGTCGCGGGCCAACCGCGGAACTCCCAATGCGGGCGGTCCTCC
>Ga0315904_10002548_pt1 | contig 28042 bp, 27 predicted proteins | sample LakEriMetagenome_6_FD_203529 | JGI IMG/M metagenome (GOLD analysis project Ga0315904, IMG submission 203529) | Freshwater fungal communities from buoy surface, Lake Erie, Ohio, United States - Buoy 12 MA120 | ecosystem: Environmental > Aquatic > Freshwater > Lake | place: USA: Lake Erie, Ohio...
CGGTGTCCTATGAGTGAGTCCAAACCCGCCACTTCACCTAAGAAGAAAACAGTCAAGTGGGGCCAAGCCCCAAAGCTTAGTGTGCTCGATGCACTTTATTTGCCAGCCATCGCGTCGGGATTAGCCATTGTGGTTCGGCACGCGGTATCTGGTAAGCCTACGACGCGTCAGTACCCTGAAGTCGAACCGGAGATACCACCGAATTATCGCGGAGTGCATCGGCTCAATCGCGACGAAGCTGGCCGAGTCAAGTGCGTTGCATGCTACATGTGCCAAACCGCTTGCCCAGCCAACTGCATCGAAATCATCGCCGCACCTGCGCCTAAAGATGATCCGCATTGGAAGGATCGAGATAAGTTTCCTGCAACCTTCACGATCGATGAACTCCGTTGCATTTACTGCGGCATGTGCGAAGAAGCTTGTCCCGTCGATGCGATCGAGTTGACCAGCGTTTACGACCTTACAGGGATGACCCGCCAAGAAATGATCTTCGATAAAGAGAAGCTCCTTTCGGTTTTCGACGAGACGGTAAAGTCGGGTCGAGATCCTGTCAGAACGAATCGAGGAAAGCTCGGACCTGCGTCCGAGGTAGCACCCACCGGCAAAGATGCTCCGCCGCCGCCAGGGCGAGGCAAGTCTGGCTGATCGGTGGACTCCACGACATCCAACCAACAGTGAATTAACCTAACAGCGTACTGCACGACGAGGCACACAGTGAACCCCTTGCCTATAGACCCCAAGAACTTGCCGCTGGTAAACGGCGATGAGTTTCAGGGTAATCTCTCCCAGATCCTGCTCCTGGTGATCCTACTGGGAACCGCAGCTTATCTGCTTTTGCAACACGGTCTTGTGAAATCCAAGATGATGGCGATTGCAGGTGCTGCACTTTTTGGTTTTGCTGCCTTGATGGCCTTCATGTCGATTCCGATGCAACTCGAATCGATTGTCCGGATGTGCTTTAGCATCCTTGCTGTGGCCGGTGCGGTTGCATTTGTGACGGCAAGAGAGCCCGTTCATGCAGCCCTAGGGTTTGCGACGGCGGTGCTCTCTGCCTGCGGGGTCATGTTCATGCAGTCGGCTTACTTTATCGCCGCTGCGACGATGATTGTTTATGCCGGTGCGACGATCATTATCTTCTTGTTTGTTCTGATGTTCGCGCAAAAGTCGCAGCTTCAATGGTATGACGTGGAGTTGAAGAATCCTCTGATCGCAGCAGGCGTTGCAACTTGCTTGCTCTTTGCGATTGCTTGGAGCGTCTCAGAGCCTGGTGAAATTCTTCCAGTCAAACTCGACCTAACACGCCCATACAGCCTTTCGGTGCCAGGCCCAGCACCTGGCGAAGGAATGCCTCCAGTACCAGATCCGACGATGAGTCCGAGTCAACTTGCTGAGTTTACCCCTGCGAAGACCTCGGGGCTCGGACGCTCCATGTTTACCGATTATTTACTGGCCATTGAGTTGGCTGGCACCATCCTTCTGGTCGCGACCCTCGGTGCGATCGTACTGGCTCAGAAACCAGAAAGGGATCCATCGTGAACCACAGTGAAGTACAGAACCTCCTGGTGCTCGGTGGCATTCTTTTTGCCCTGGGCCTGATTGGGTTTTTGACCCGACGATCGCTGATTCTCATGTTCCTGTCCCTAGAGACGATGCTCTCAGGAGTCAGTCTGAATCTGATCGTCTTTTCGAGATATCATCAAAACTACCAAGGCCAAATCTTGGCGGTGATGGTGCTGACCATCGCCGCTTGCGAGGCTGCCATTGCATTGGCGATGGTCGTATCGCTCTACCGACGCAAATCAACATTGGATGTGCAAGCCTGGGACGAACTCAGTGAAACGATTCTTCCTAAGGATTCCGAGGGTGATTACCAAGGAATGGAAAAGGAGGAAGATTACCCGAGGCTTACCCCTGCTGGTTTGGACCCGTTGGCCAAACCGGTATCGAGTTCGCTTCAAGCGACCATGGAACAAACCGCGTCAGAACAACAAACGAAGACCTCTCCTTTGGTGTCGGAGGTAAATCAGCGTGCCTAACTTTTTCTCGCTTATCTGGGTTGTACCGCTTGCACCATTGGTCGGTTGCATCCTCTGCACGATTTTGTCATTTCGCGGAGACAAGAAAGATGCGCATCTGCCAGCGATCCTATCGTTGCTGGTCTCGGCCGCCAGCGCACTGATCGTTCTGTTTCTCTGGAACCCCGAGAGCTCTGATGCAGGATATATGATCTCTGAAGGCTATCGATACCTTCAGATCGGGAGCGTCAACCTAAAGCTCTCGCTCCGGGTCGATACACTTTGCTTAACTCTGCTTTCGGTCGTCACGACGATTTCGGCCATGATCGCGATCTATTCGAAGGGATACATGCATGGCGATCCTGGCTATGCTCGGTACTTCGCTGTCTTTTGCGGCTTCGTGTTTTCGATGACAATGCTGGTGCTGTCGCATAATCTTTTGATGATGTATGCGTTTTGGGAAGGTGTTGGGACTTGCAGTTACCTGCTGATTGGTTATTGGTTCCGAAAACCCTCAGCGGCTCGAGCAGCGACCAAGGCATTCTTGGTCAATCGTATCGCCGATACGGCTTTCCTCTTTGGGATTATGTTGCTCGCATATGCAATTGGTCATACCGATGTTGGTGTTGGCCAAAACTGGTTCTCGAGATTGGACTTCCAAAACATCTTCGATGCGGCCCCAGTGCTCGCTGAGAAACATGCAGGACTCCTCTCGTTGATCGCCTTGCTTTTGATGATCGGAGCGATCGGTAAATCCGCTCAGTTCCCATTCCACGTATGGTTGCCAGACGCGATGGAAGGCCCCACGCCTGTCTCAGCGCTGATCCATGCTGCGACGATGGTCACCGCCGGAGTTTATCTCATGGCACGATTGGCACCGCTGACGCAACATACCCCCTCGGTCTTGATCACAGTCGCATGGCTCGGCGGGATCACATCGCTCATCGCAGCGGTCATGGCGCTTTTCCAAGACGACCTCAAACGGGTTTTGGCTTATTCGACCGTTAGTCAACTTGGGTATCTTTTTATGGCACTCGGTGCTGGAGCCGTCAAAGATCTGATGACCGTCGCAGTCGTTGCGGCCATGTTCCACCTTGTCACCCATGCGTTCTTTAAGGCCTTGCTATTCCTCTCGGCTGGTAATGTGATGCATGCGATGGGTGATGTCATCGACATGCGTGAGTTCTCTGGGCTCAAGAAGGTGCTTCCTAAAACCAACATCCTATTTGGTATCGGTGCAGCAGCACTTGCCGGTGTCCCGTTGCTTGCCGGTTTCTTTAGCAAGGATAGCGTTCTAGCTGTATTGCTCGATGCAAGTTCCGATACGATGGTCGGATCGCATTTCTTTGCACTTCTTGGAATTGGTTTCCTCACGGCGTTGCTGACGGCAATCTATACATCCAAAGCATATTTCAAGACGTTCCATGGACCCGAGAAGATCCCAGCCGCAGCGGGTCATCATGCTCACGAAGCATCGAATGTGATGCTTGCACCCATGGCCTTCTTAGCTGTTGGTGCTTTAGTGGCAGGAGCCTTGTTAGGCCCAACTGGAAAGATCTCGGAGTACATTTCCAAAACGCCGCTGTTGCATCATCATGAACATGCCGAGCCGATGTGGCTTCTGGTTGTTTCCTCGATCATCGCCTTGGCAGGCATTTTCGCTGGTTACAACATCAGCCACAAAGAGGCTCCTGCGAGCGGTTTGATCAAGACGCTAGCGGATTTTGGGCGCAACCGCCTTTATATCGATTGGCTTTACAATGTCGCGATCGTCCAGCCGATGCTCTCGGTCGCAAACTTTCTGGAATGGATCGACACGAACATCATCGGTGCAATCACCGATGCTATGGCTGGCTTGCCCAAGCTTTTGGGGCTTGCGGGCCAGCGGATTCAGACCGGAAGGGTTCCTTCCTACAGCCTGCTGACGGCTATAGGTATCGCGGCGGTTGCCATTTGGATTGTCACCAGAGCAAGTTGGTAGTCATGAGTATATTGATCCCTTTACTGATTCTTGTTCCCCTGGCTTGTGCCTTGGTAATCTTCTTTTCCGGGCCGAGAGCCAAAGCGATGGTTCCCTTTGGAATCCTCGCAGCTTTGCTAACGTTGCTCCTAAGCGTAGGCCTGTGTTTCGAGGTCTACCAAGCTCCTTCACGACTCGCCGGAGCCGATGGTGTTACGGAGCCTACGATTGAGCCAAAGGTAAGTTTCATTTCCGATACCCTTCGATTCGTGCTGCCGATATCTGTTGGCGGACATCCTATCGATTGGCAACTGTCCTTTGGAGCAGACGGCATCAGTGCATTGATGGTTCTTTTAACCGGAATCATCGGTTTCTTTACGGTGTGGCTAGCCTCGAGCCAGATCGAAAAGCGTACGGAGACCTATATCGCTTTGTTGCTTGTGGCAATCTCGATGCTTATGGGCGTTTTCTTGTCGATGGATTTACTGTCGTTTTACATTTTCTTCGAAGCCGTTTTGATTCCGTTGATTCTCTTGATCCACGGTTGGGGAAATGGCAAAAATCCCCAGGCAGCCTCGAAGAGATTTTTGCTTTTTACTCTCGCAGGAAGCATCCCGATGGTCGTCGGGTTGATTTCCCTGGCGATGTCCCCGAATATCCATGGCCAACCATCCACGGTTTCTTTTAGCGAACTTTCGCGATTAGCGTCTCAGGCGGTTTCCAGCGGACTTCCGGTTGGAACCAAGGACACTTGGGCTGTTTGGTTGTTGTTGCTTGGTTTTGGGATCAAACTCGCGATACTGCCGCTCCACACTTGGCTTCCGATGACTTATGCGGCGGCCCACCCCAACACGACTTCTTTGATCGCTTCGGTTGTTGCCAAACTGGGTCTCTATGGCATCCTTCGGATTGTGATCCCATTGGCTCCCGTGGCACTGTCGATCGAAGCACAGATGGTCATTGGAACCCTAGGGGCGATCGTCATCGTCTATGGGGCATTGGTGGCTCTTTCGAAAGACAACCTTCGGGAGGTACTGGCCTTTAGCTCCCTTTCCCACGTGGGATTCATCACGCTGGGGCTTATGAGCCTAACGAGAGAGGGGCTTGGTGGTGCAGCATTGCAGATGTTCAATCATGGACTCATCACTGCAGCCATGTTCTGGATCCTTTCGATGCTCGAACAGCGCCACGGCACAATCAGCCTCAAGAGTGAAGATCGCGGTTTGGCGGCGCAGTATCCGAAACTGGCTGTGCTTCTGGTGTTCTTTACGCTTGCAGGTGCTGGCCTTCCGGGGCTCAATGGGTTCGTCGGTGAACTTTTGACGATGACTGGTATGATGCGGGTCTGTGCCACATTGGTTGCAATCGCGGTTCTAGGCACGGTCTTGGGGGCTTGGTACGGTTTGCGAATCGTCCAAAGGTTACTCTTTGGAAGTGATGGGCCAAGAGTCGACGCCCAGCATCGAACGCTGAGCGGTACGGATCTTCAACCCCGTGAATGGTTGCCCCTTGTAACCATCGGAGTGCTTTGCCTGTACATCGGTCTATTTCCGATGCGAACGATGAAGCTCTTTCAACCAGATACCGATCGTCTTGCTAAGTTGGTCGAACCGGTTTCCAAGCAGACTCATCGCGACATGGATACCCTCGTGGTAGAGTCAACGAATCCTTAAGTTAGCATAAAGAAAATCAGCGAGATCAAATCGTGGACTTGATTCAAATCACAAAAGCTACCGTCGGTCACTTGACCCCCGAGATTGTGCTACTGATCGGTGGGACTCTGGTCATGTGTGCCTCGGTGCTGACGAGTAAATCAGCCCGGGAGAATATTCATACCCAGCGAAACAACTATGCTTTCGCATCCCTCCTATGCTTGATTGCTGCAGTCGTCGCACGGTATTGGTACGGAGCACCCAGCATTGCCCCCGGAGATTTGGGCTTATTTCGATTTGATGCTTCGGCCCTTGCTTCCGAACGGCTGACTTTTCTAGGTGGACTAATTCTCATTTTGATGTCTTGGTCGACGGCACCAAAGGGTCGTCTGGCGGAGTATTACGGATGTTTGTTGATCATCCTGGCAGCGATTCCTATCGTGGGTGCATCGAATGACCTTGTCTCGATGTTCCTCGGCTTGGAACTCGTTAGCATCCCGACTTACATCCTTTTGGGAATCGTCAAAACAGACAATTCGGGGGCCGAAGCGACCCTCAAGTACTTTTTGCTCAGCGCCTTTGCCTCATGCTTTTTCCTGCTTGGCGTTAGCTACTTGTATGGCTTCTGCGGGTCGACGAATCTTTCGGTCATCCAAGCCTCCTTTGGTGAAGGTAAACGCTTGATGGCCCTGGGAATGCTCTTGGCCATCTGCGGTTTATCCTTTCGGATCACCGCAGTTCCATTCCATTTCTACGCTCCTGATGTCTTCGAAGGGACCAGCGTGACGATGGCAGGTGCAATGAGCTACTTGCCCAAAGTTGCAGGGTTTGTCGCTTTGATTCGGCTCATCGGTGCAGGTACGCTCAGTTCTGGTGCTAGCAGTGTCGTGATCCCTGTGTTGCTCGGATGCGCGGCCTTGACGATGTGCGTCGGTAACTTGCTCGCCTTGGCTCAAAACAATCTTCGGAGGATGATGGCCTATTCGAGCGTGGCGCACACGGGCTATTTGCTATTGGCTTTCGTCGCCTTGATCCGTCAGGATGCAAGCCCTGGTGTGATGTTCTCCTACTTGGCAGCCTATGCAGCCATGACCTTGGGCCTATTTGCATGCCTGGGTGAGATCGAAGCCGCTGGTGGCAAGTCTCATCTGATTGGAGATTTGGCTGGAATGTTTCAGCGACGGCCAGCCGCTTCGATAGGGCTTACCGTGGCCCTCATCAGCTTGATCGGCTTACCATTTACCGCCGGTTTTTGGGCCAAGTTCATGGTCTTTGTTTCCGCGGTAGCCGATCGTCGGGTCGATTCGATAAGCATGCTCATGGGAGCCCTGATGGCGATCAATGCGGTCATCGCAGCAGGCTACTACTGGCGAATTTTGAGCACCTTGTATTCCAAGAGCGAATCGCAAGTGCCACTTCGGGTGTTTCGCCCGAGCCTCTTCTTTGCTTACACGATCTGCACGGTGCTGACGATTCTTTGGTTCTTTGTTCCCTCGGCGATGTAATGCGTTGGGCTTTTGTCGGTATCGGTCGAGTTACCCATCGGATGGTCAAGGCCGTAAGGGCTGCCGGCCACGAAGTCGTCATGTGCGCCGGCCGTGATCTTAATAAACTGCGGGATTGGCAAGACCGATTCGCAGTTCGCTACGGCACAACCAACCTCCATGAGGCTTGCAAGTTCAACCAAGTCGATGCAGTTTACGTGGCTTTGCCCCCTTCGCTGCACACTGAGTTTGCGACGTTAGCCCTTCGCGCAGGCAAACGAGTGTTGTGCGAAAAATCGCTGTCGGTGAACATCGAACAAGCGGAGGAAATCCGTCAAGTTGTCCGGCAGACCAAGATCCCCTTGGTTCATGCGACCGCCTTTCCACACCATCCACGCTCGGATGCGATTCGCAAGGTTATCCTCAGCGGGGAGCTAGGAGAGATCTGCCGTGTTAGCGTTGCCTGCAGCGTCGGTGGCATCCTGGATCGCAAGGATCATCGCTCTGATGCAAGTGCCGGTGGCGGATGCCTGCTGGACCTTGGCTGGTACTGTGTCTACTCGACGCTCTGGTTTACAGGTTTTCGGCCGACCCAGATGCAGTCTCTCGGGACTCGCATCCAAGCAGATCCAACCTCGGCTTGGTATCAAGTTCAAACGACCGCGAAACTCGCTTCGGTTTTACCTGCAACGAGCCCTTGCCCCCATCGATCCTTGGTCGCAAGCTGGGATTGCGGATACGAGGCCGCTGGGCGTAAATGGATGGAGATCGCTGGCACGCAAGCATCGGTAATCTGCGATGACTTTTTGAGGCCTTGGGATGTCGACAAGCCCCGGTTTTGGGTGCATGGTTCGGACGGCAAAGCCCGCTGCGAGACTCAGGGTGCTGGCGTGTTCCAAGAATCCTTGATGGTGCAGTCACTCGAAAAGATCTCGTTGGACGAATCTCTCGAGGCTTTGTCATTGGCGATCGAAACCCAAGGGATCTTATCCCAGATCGATGCATCCTTGAGCGGGCGCTGCTAAGCCACCGGGTTATTGGTCCGCCCAAAGATCGCCGATGCGACCGTAGCAAGTCCGCAGAGGATGGTTGCCGCGATCAACAGCAGGCTTGTGGTGCTCAGTTCAAAACGATCCAACCCAGCAAAGGTTTGGTAGAGGGCATAGCCAAGCCAACATCCATGAGCGGCGGCCAAGCAGTGGATGATTCGAACTGAGTTTTTGATTCTCATTCGATCCGTAAACCACGCGACCACAGCCAGGGTTTGGATCGCATGAAGGGCGGCGCCATGCGGAAATTTCAGGACACCTCGGACTTTGAAATGCGTCGGGCTGAGCCCTCGGACCATTTGCTCTTGGCCGACCCAAGTGATCCCGTAGCCGACCAGAGCCGATACGGACAAAAGGAGCAATCCCCAACGAATCGCCCATGCGATGGATATGGAACTACCGACGAGACTGGCCGGTCGCCAAGCGCGGTAGGTCAGCACGAACATCGCTACGACAGCGAGTGTGATGAGCACGAGCATCGAGAGTTCGATCAGCCCGTTGACCACCCCGATGTGGTTGAAGTGGCTTAATTCCCCTCGCCAGGTTTGCAGGGTGATCAAGAAGACTTCCAAAACCAGTGATCCGCAAAGGGTATTGCGAAGGATCTTGTCGTATTTCGAACCGCTCATTCGAGTGCTTGCCCAAAGGCACGACCAAAGGGTAAGGCCTGTCGAGAGGCCAAAGAGGGTCGATTTACGGAAGGACAAGGGGTCTTCCCAAGTCCGATCTGAAATCACGAACAACGCGGCATGCACCATGCCACTTGCCATGAGCACAGCAACACACGCAGTTTCGAATTTCGACTTAAGCCCCGTTAGCATCGTTTCGCTTGCATACTCCTGGCCGCATTATATTGCTCTCACGCCTTAGGCGATAGGCGATAGACCGTATGCAAGCAGTTCTTGTGTCCTGCATCAGTGGTTGGTTTGATCTGTATAAGCGAATATTCGTTTTCATAAGCGGTCTGAAAAAGAAGCTTGCTACCTAGATGTCGGCCCTCTTGGCCTGAAAACCGTACCAGCCATGTAGAACCGTTAACGAATTTTGGGGATATCAGCAACAAGCCTGAGCCGTTCGGAGACTGGTATCGAGTGGGATTGGCTTCTCCATGCTCTAAAGGATACAATGAAGCGATACTTAGGGAACGCAAGCAATCCATGAAACTCTATGAGGAGCTAGCAATGTCGGATACCATCGAAACACGTCTTGCGAGAGTTGAGCGGGAGCTAGCAATTTTGCGATCTAAATCTACTCGCGACAAATCAAACTGGCTTTCCGAAATCAGCGGTTCGTTCAAAGACGATCCGCATTTCGACGAGATCGTACGGTTAGGCAAGGAAATGCGCGATGCGGAACAACCTGAAAACGAGTAACCGCGAATGTACCTTCTGGATTCCGATCACCTGAGTATCTTGCAGCGTCAACGAGGACCTGAGTTTGAGGCGCTGGCAAGACGTTGCTCGGACCTGAAAGGTGAGGATTTCTTCGTATCGATCATTTCCTTCCATGAACAATTCAATGGATGGATACTTCGAGCGAGTGCCGAATCTCTTTTTTTTCCGACTGGACAACGAAGTTTAATCGGGTCAGCATCGTTGCACTGATCACTGTCCCTGCGGCATTTGAGTTTGCCTAACTCAGGTAAGCGTAGAAGCTTAACCGTACTGATCCTCTGAGCGATGCAGAGTACGAGAAAACCGAGTTTCGACCCACGAAAACTCCTGAAGGACCCTTTTTCCAATACTAATTAGGTTTTTCCGATAGGCTTTAAGAGTCTAAGAGCGATAAGGAAAAATCAGCCGTCGGGGTTATCTAGTAACTCCTGCAATCTCGACCTTAATTCCGAAGAAAATCGATCGAGCCAACTCGGGTCGAGCAAGCCTATCGAAATCATGTCGCGAAGGTGAACGCGATCCTTATCGCGATACGATGTCAGCTTCATTTTGACCAATCGATCGAAGGGCAAGGTTCGAGCATCCTCGATCCATTCAAACTTGTCGATCTCAGGGACAGCCTCTGTGTAGTGCTCGCGCACTTTTTTTCCTGCAAAGACCACATGCACCGCGTCCCGGGCTTTGGCATCGGGGCCATCGAGGAACATCGTAATTCCGGCCGCTTGTCGAAAAATAAACCCCGCAGATTCCAATACCGGAATCGCTCTTTCTAAATCGGATTCATTGAGGATGATGTCGACATCCTGAGTGTTTCGAACCACTGACTCATCGACCTGGGAAACCCAATGCTGAACTGCATTGCCCCCAATGATCGCATAAGGGATCTCCGCAGCGTTGAGCGCTCGGGTCACCCTCCGCATTCGATCTTTGACCTTCTCCACGGCTCGCTCAATCCTTTCCCACAAGGCATCGCCGGTGTATTTGATTTCAATCATATCGTGTAACCTCTGATCAAAAGTATAACACCGGACGCAGTCCGCAGGCCAAACTATTTGAGGATCAGCAGCAAATCGCCGGCTTCCACTTGGCTGCCCGAACTGACGAGCAACTGGGCAATCTCTCCGTCCCGCTCGGCATTGATGACCGTCTCCATTTTCATGGCTTCAAGGGACAAGAGTTTTTGCCCCTTGGCAACACGCGTTCCGGCGGCGATGGCAACTCCGATAACCATCCCTGGCATGGCTGCTGCCACATGGGTCGGATCGGCCGAATCGGCCTTGATCCTCTTTGCGGCTTTGGTCTCGATGGACTTGTCGACGACTTCGACTTCTCGGGGTTGTCCATTGAGTTCGAAAAAGACGGTTCGGACTCCATCTGGACGAGGCTCTCCGACGGCCAAGAATTTCACGATCAGTCGCTTGCCTGATTCGATGTCAACGGAAAACTCTTCGCCAATCGTTGGCCCATAAAAGAAAATCGGAGTGGGCAAGAGCGAGACGTCTCCGTAATCCCTTAGGTGTGCGATGTACTCGTCAAAGACCTTGGGATAAAGCGCGCTGGTGACGGTCTCTTGCATGATCGGCTCGCGACCGAGTTTAGCTTCGAGCTCCTTGGCCGTCGCATTGAAATCGTGTGCTGGGAGTGTTTCGCCGGGGCGATTGGTGACTTCGGGATTGCTCCGAAGGATCGCTCGCTTGACCTTCTCAGGAAAACCTCCAGGTGGTTGTCCCATCATCCCGCCGACAAGATCGAGCACTGAGGCTGGATAAGAAAGTTCGCGGGAGCCATGGAGGATGTCATCGACACTCAGTTCATTGGCAACCATAAACAGCGCCAAATCGCCTACGGCTTTGCTCGTCGGTGTGACCTTGACGATATCTCCCAGGAGTTGGTTGGCTGCAGCATACATTTTGCAGACGTGATCCCAGCGATCCGATAACCCTAAAGCTTTGGCTTGCTGATAGAGGTTCGTGTACTGACCACCTGGCATTTCGTGTTGGTACAGATCCCCACCGGCAACCAGCGATTCACCTTCGAATGGTGCGTAGAACTGCCTGACTTCTTTCCAGTATTCCGAGAGTGCCGTCAGAGCATCCGTATCGAGTTTGCTTTCGCGAGGAGAGTACCTCAATGCTTCCACGAGCGTATTGAGGTTGACTTGGGATGTTCCCCCGGACATCGAGGCCAAGGCTCCGTCGGCCACTTCGAGCCCTTGTTCGGCGGCATTGAGGATCGAGGATGCTTGGATGCCCGCCGTGTCGTGGGTATGGAAATGGATTGGGATACCGATGTGTTGCCTAAGCTCCGAGACGAGAACCTTGGCTGCCGCTGGCTTGCACAACCCGGCCATGTCTTTGATGGCCAGCATATGGGCCCCCATCTTTTCTAACTGCTTGGCCAAATCGATGTAGTACTTTAGCGAATATTTCTGTCGATTGGGATTGAGGATATCTCCGGTATAGCAGATGGCAGCTTCGCAGATCATCCCCGACTCGACGACTGCTTCCATGGCAACTCGCATGTTATCGGCCCAGTTCAGCGCGTCAAAGACTCGGAAAATATCGACTCCAGCCTGAGCCGCTTCGTGGACGAAGGCTCGAACGACGTTGTCCGGATAGTTGGTATAACCGACGGCATTCGATGCTCTAAGGAGCATTTGGAAAAGGATGTTAGGGATCCTCTCTCGAAGATCCGCTAGTCTTTGCCAAGGACTCTCTTTGAGGAACCGCATCGAGGTGTCAAAGGTTGCTCCTCCCCACATCTCCATCGAAAACAGTTGCGGGGCGAGTTTGGCGTAAGCATCGGCGACTTTGAGCATGTCGAAGGTGCGCACCCGGGTGGCCAGCAGGGATTGGTGCGCGTCGCGCATCGTCGTATCGGTCAGCAGCAACTCTTTGTTGTTGCGAATGGATTGGCAGAATGGTGCCGCACCGAGTTGAAGGAACTTTTGGCGGTATCCGTCAGGAATTGCTTGACCTGCTAGAAGCTTAGGTGCCAGAGCCGGTTCGCGTCGAACCTTGGCCCCTGTTTTCTCGACGAGCTTGTTGCCGTTGACGACCGTATCGGCGATGAATCGCAAGAGTCGCGTGGCTCGGTCTCGGCGTTTGGGCAGTTCGAAGAGTTCGGGTGTCTTGTCGATCATCCGAGTCGTAGCATCGCCGGCTTGGAAGGTCGGATGCCTGATGAGCGAGATCAAAAATGGGATATTGGTTTTCACACCTCGGATACGGAACTCTTGCAAGCAGCGTTCCATGCGTCCGGCCGCTTCGGTCAGGTTCCTGCCTCTGGCCGTGACTTTCACCAATAGCGAGTCATAAAATGGGTTTACCACCGCACCGCTAAAAGCGCTACCTGCATCGAGGCGGACACCAAGTCCGCCGGCGCTGCGATAGTGAGTGATGCGTCCATAATCAGGACGAAACTGATTCGAGGGATCTTCGGTTGTCACCCTGCACTGAATCGCAGAACCGACGACTTGGATTTCGCTTTGTTTTGGCAAGCCTTGGGACTCATCACCGAGCCGATAGCCGCAGGAAACAAGGATCTGCGAACGAATCAAATCCACACCAGTGACCTCCTCGGTCACCGTGTGCTCGACTTGGATGCGTGGGTTGACTTCGATGAAATAGAATTTGTTTGTTTCGGTGTCGAGCAAGAATTCGACCGTTCCTGCGCAGTAGTAGCCGACTTTGCGAGCGATAGCCAAAGCAGCCTCGTGCAACTCGGAAGCGACTTTTTTACTGAGGTTCGGAGCCGGAGCGATCTCGACGACCTTTTGGTGTCGGCGCTGTACCGAGCAATCGCGTTCGTGCAGATGGACGATATTGCCATGCTGGTCACCGAGGATCTGGACTTCCAAGTGTCGAGCTCGACCGACGAGTTTTTCCAGGAAGACTTCGTCGCTCCCGAAAGCGTTCTTCGCTTCGCGCTGAGCTTGTTCCAGATTGCTTGCCAGTTGATCCTCTTGTTCGACAACTCGCATCCCTCGCCCACCTCCCCCTTTGGAGGCTTTGAGCATGATCGGGTATTGCATCTTGCGAGCGATCTGTAGCGCTTCGTCGAGACTGCGAACAGCCGCCGCAGAACCTTCGAGGATCGGCACTCCGACTTGTTTTGCGATCTCGCGAGCCGCGACTTTGTCCCCCAGAAGTTCGAGCGCTTCGTTGCTCGGACCTATGAACATAATCCCAGCGTTGCGAAGGGCTCGAGCAAATTCAGCGTTCTCCGAAAGAAACCCATAACCGGGATGAACCGCATCGATCTTGTTCTCCAAACACAAATCGACGATGGCCGGAATGTCCAAATAGGATCGGATCGGCTCTCCTGGCTTACCGATCGGATAAGCTTCGTCGGCTTTGAAGCGGTGTAGGGCAAAGCGGTCTTCATGGGAGTAGATCGCGACGGTTCGGATTCCGAGTTCGTGGGCACTGCGGAAGATTCGGATTGCGATTTCACTGCGGTTGGCAGCCAAAATTCGGCGGATAGGAAGCATGAGGTAGAAAGCCGGGGGTTGCTAGGATGCTTTCGAAAGTCGAAAGCATGCAGATAAATAAACAAAAAGAGGATTCTTGAGAGTATACCGCAATTCCAATTCCAAAAAATACGCAGGCTTAAGATGGTCGATCTAAAGTAGTTTGGCTCTGAACAATTCCTTGTGCTCCTTGCCAACCTCCATTGACCGAGATGTCTTGGGCATTGATGAATTCTCCATCACCCAAACTGATAGCCGAGACGAACTTGGCGACATCCTCGGGGCGACCCCATCTGCCCAGTAGGCATTCGCTCTTGGCTCGATGAGACCAAGCTTCGGAGGTCTCGCGTCCCCATTCGGTTTGGATCCAACCTGGACTGATGCAATTGACTCGGAGTTTTGGGGCATAGCTTTTGGCCAAGCTTTTAGAAAAGGCGCTGACGGCGGACTTGACGGCGCTGAAGTACTGACCGCTATCACCTTCCATCCCCGAAGGAGCTTGATCCCAACCGATATGAATCATCGATGGCAAGGTTTTGTGAGAGGAGATCTGATGCGTTTGGCGGTCGGCTACGGTGCGACTTAGAAGCATCATTGCGCGGACATCTAAGTCCCAGAGTTCCGTGAGTTTTTTTTCAAACGACCAGGACTTGGCCTCCCCTGTTAGCACATCGGTGCCTGCCGAATGCACCCATAGATTGACGTAACCGCACAGGGCAAATGCAGCATCAGCCATCGAGTAGAGGCTGGTGTTGTTCCGAAGATCGGCAACGATGCACAGGGGCTTTTTCGATGCGGTGATCTGGTTTTTATTGGTATGCGGATTTGTGCATCGGCTGGCCGTTTGCATCAGGCCATCGATGTTGCTGCGCGTGTGGAGAACCAAACGACAACCTCGATTGGCAAGTTCGATTGCGATGGCTTGGCCGATGCCGCTTGCAGCACCAGTTACGACAGCGACAAAGGGTTCGTCGATGCTGGTCATGGATCAATCCGAGGCTTCGTTCGGAGGTGGTTCGTAGTTGAACTCTTGCCATTTGATAGCTTGATCCATCGGTTCGATGCGTAGGACCAGGAGGCCGTTTTGGAAAACGCGCACCGTGCCACTCGATTGGCTAACGACGATCGCGATGGCCTTGGTGCGTTGCGAGATGGCCGCAGCGGCCCAGTGCCGAGAACCTAGCCCTTTGGAGAGTTGAAGGTTTTCGTGCAGGACTTCGAGGATCTGACGCGATCGTTCTACGACTCCGTCGGGTGAGACGACAAAGGCCCCATCCATCTGAGCAATCTCTTTGATGTCTTCGCGGACTCGAGCATCGTGAAGGTTTCGGTTTTTTCGACTGTAGCCCTTGAGTGGGTCAAAGCCACTGTCTTTGCAGTGGGCAAGGACTTTGCGTGTATCGCCGACGACAAACAAGGTGCCTACTTTGTTTCCTTCACGGCCTTCACGACCGATTTGAACTGCAAGATCGATAACGATTTTGAGGTTGTTCAGAGGAACGGCTGTTTCGAGTCGTTGCAGGTCACGGCTGGTAAAGCGTCGCATCCGCTCGTCGAGTTTGATGATCGAAATCGAGTCCATGCGATTGGCTTCGAACCCGCAATAAACCGCAACGACTTCGCTTTGGCTAGCCAGATGTTCATCGGCAACGGCTTCCAGCAGGGCGTGCTGAAGTCGCTCAAGGAGAGGAGAATCCTCCTTGTTGAGAACCAGCGGGATAAGTCCGAAGCCTGTGGCTGCCTCGAGGTCTTCTTCCCGATCGGCGGCGACCAAAATACGCTGGATATCGTTGGGGATCAGTTCCCGAAGACGTTCCCAGTCCGTCGCACCATCGAGCAGGAACAAAAGCGAGTCGGCCCCGATGGAAACTGCCAGATTTCCAGCGGCCTCGACGACGCTTGAAAATTCCCGGGTGAATTTCTGCGTGTTCATCGTGTAATGGCGCAAGTCTTTGCTGGGTTGTAAGTTATGAATCACGTGCCAGTGTGCTTACCTAGTTTAACCCAGGTTTAGCATTCGGCAATCCAAACCGCATGGACAACTCGCTTTTGGCGTTGATTTTCAAGGGGTTAGGGCTATACTCTCGGGCCCAAGGTGGCCTGTCGTAAGCGGGTTGCTCAGGTTTGTTCGTTACGTTTCTCAAGTAAAGTATTGGTTTGCGAAATCGGGTCTAGTCATGGCAAGAGCTTGTGAAGTTTGCAATAAGTCGCCTCAAGTTGGCAATATGATCGAGACACGAGGTAAGGCCAAGTATTTGGGCGGCGTGGGAACGAAGATCACCGGGATTACTCGCCGAAGATTTCTCCCTAACCTTCAAACCATTAAAGCTTCGTTGCCAAGCGGTGAGGTCAAGACGATTCGCGTCTGCACACAATGCATCCGTTCGGGTCGAGTCCGAAAGGCTGTTCGCAACAAGCCATTCTCGCTGCCCAGCAACTAGATTGCTGGTCGATCAATAGGATCCGATGACGCTTTCTGCAGCAGAAATTCAAAGGCTCGCGAAGCTCGCTCGGCTCGAGGTTCCCTCGGAGCAAGTTTCCGAGGTGCAGTCGGACTTAAACAGAATTCTGGCACTTTTTGAGCAGCTCAAGCAAGTGGACACCTCAGGTGTCCAACCGCTTGTTCATGCCATTGAAGTCACTGATGTGTTTGCTCCAGACCACGTCTCGAAGTCATTGGATGTGGAAGACGTATTGCGCAACGCACCTGTCCATGACGAATCCTTTTTCAAAGTGCCGCCGGTGTTAGGATAGCATCGTGCGGAGTATTCGATCTTTTCTCAACGTCGATACTCCCTCTCTGGCAAAGATCTGGTGTTTGCACCACCAAGCCTACTGTTCGAAATCCGATTGCACGGTCGTCGCTTGGGATCTGGGGATCCTGGCAAAACCCTTTTTTCGCAGCGATGAGTTTCTCGTTGCACAGGACTCTCAAGAGGGGCTCGTCGGCTTCATCCACTTTGGCCGGAATCCCGAGGCCCATTCGATCGGCAAAGATTCAGGGATCGTGCATCGCTTGTGCGTGCGACCAGGAGCGGATGAAGACGCGATTGCGAGCGAATTACTCACTGAGTGTCTGCAGTGGATGGCTAAAGACCGTTTGACTAGATGCGTTGGGCTCGGGGCTTTTCATGACAGTATTTTTTACATCGGTATTGCTGAAGGGGACGGTTTTCTAGGGGTGCACTCGAGCGATGTGCGATTGCTACGCTGGATGCAAAGCCATGGTTTTCGCCCCTTGCAAGCCACCGAATGTTGGGAGTTGTCCTTGGCGAGATTTAAGCTCCCGATGGACCGCGTGCAGATCGGTGTTCGGCGAAACAGTCTCGTCAGTCAGGTGCTTGCTGAGTCACAGACCGACTGGTGGCAGAACGTCGTGTATGGGCATTGCGATCAGACCGTCTATCAGTTGGTTACCAAATCGCATCCGCATGTTGAGTTATCGGTCAGTATTTGGACGCCCGAAGCTTTCGTGCCCGGATTGGAGTCCTGGTTGGCACGTCTAATCATTCCGGACTTGCCTGCGGCCCAAGTTAGCGAGGATGTGCTTGCTGAGCATTGGATTTGCTTGCTCTCGGAGTGCATGCGATTGCTGCAAAACGAGCGCAAGCAGAAGGTGCAGGTGATTATTGACCCGAGTCGAACCGGTCACGTTCAGATCTTGCAGCGCTTGGGGTTTGCCACTCGGCACCACGGAATGGTGATGGCATGCCAGGACCTTCCGCAGAACCTGTCTTTGGGCCAGTAAGCCCTTAAAATCGTTACAGGTGGCGCATTTCTTGCATTCGCTGCGCATGTTGCGTCACGAAAAACCGGGATAAATTGTTCCAATCAGGCAAAATAGAGCGACTCATCGGTTGAAAACCTCCCGGGATATGACATATTTCTGGAAGAAAGAGTGTGTTTTTTCCATGTGGCGACCAAATGCGCCACTTTGAAGACGGAAAACCCGCCGATTTTGAATGATTTCTACCTGAATTTGATGAATTTCCAAACCTCTGCCAATACGTCGATGGCCCGAAGGGCCCGAATGCTGGAGTTTATCCGGCAGCAGGGGTTCGTTTCGATCCCGGAGCTCAAGGATTCCCTGGATGTGAGTGAATCGACCATTCGCCGAGACCTCGAATCGCTCGAGGAGTCGGGAGAAGCCCGGCGCACTCACGGAGGGGTCTTTTACACCGGGTCGGTAAGCAGCATACGTCAATTCCATCGCCCCAATGCCAACGACGGAGCCTGGGATAAAAAACGAGCCATCGCCTTGGAGGCTGCAAAGCTCGTCAGCGATCACGATACGGTTCTTCTCGACGGTGGTAGCACGACCTATGAGCTTGCCAAACAACTCGTAGGGCGACCCCTTCAAATCGTGACCAATTCGCTCCCGGTCGCGAACCTTTTTTCGGCTAGCGATTCGGTCGACTTGGTTGTCCTCGGTGGGGCAATCCACAACCGCACCGGAGTTACGCATGGACCTTACACGGATCAAATGCTCGAAACGATCAATGTCCAAAAAGCATTCCTGAGTGTCGCCGGCGTGAACGAAAAAGGGTTCTACAACAGCAACATGCTCCTGGTGGAAACCGAACGCTGCATGATGAATGCTGCAGATCGGACGATCATCGTCGCCGATAGCACCAAGTTTGGGCGATCAAGCTTGGCCCGCATGTGCGAATGGAATCAAGTCGACACGCTGGTCGTCGACCACGAATTGAACGATTCCTGGCGCGATCGAATCGCCTCGTTGAAAACCAAGCTAATTCTCGCATCGATTGATCATCAAGAACAACAACCATCACCTTTGACATCCTAAACGAATCTGCACCATGAATGCCTCCGCCTCCAATCTCAATGGCAACATCGATCCGGGTCGCATCGAAGCCTTAGTTCGTATGGCTATCGCCAATGCACTAGGACAAACCGGACACATCACCCATTCGAGCACAAGCAATCCGCCAGAGAGTGCTGGAGTCTACACACCTAAGCTTGTGGTGAGTATCTCGGCAAGGCATATCCATTTGACCGATGAGCATGTCGAAAAGCTTTTTGGCAAAGGCAAGAAGCTCACACCTGAAAAGGGGCTCTACCAAGACGGCTTTTTTGCTGCCGCTGAAACCGTCATGATCGTCGGGCCTCGCAGGCGGATGATTCCGAACGTTCGCGTTCTTGGTCCTACCCGCAAAGCCAGTCAGGTCGAGCTAGCTTTCACCGACACAATCTCCCTTGGTATCGATGCACCGGTTCGCCACAGCGGTGACATCAAGGGAACTCCCGGCTGCGTCTTGGTCGGCCCCGCGGGTGCAGTTGAACTGCACGAAGGGGTTATTCGAGCTGCAAGACACGTACATATCAATCCCCGAGACTGCTCCTACTATGGAGTCAAAAACGGTGATTTTATGGCCTTGAAGGTCAAGAGCGACCAATGCTCAGTGACCTTCGATGATTTGCTGGTGCGTGAAGATTCCAATGCAAAGCTGGAAGTCCACATCGATACCGATGAGGGGAACGCTTGCGATTTGGATCATGCCACGAGCATCGAATTGAAACGGCAGGAACCGTGCAAGTGCCACGACCATCATTGATCGTGGGTCTCTGAGCACAACTCGCACGGCAGCGAAAAAACAATTTTTGGTTTGTATCCCTTTTTCTCTCTTGGAGTAGCAACTTATGGCTAAAACGAACGAGGCTCTCGGCATGATCGAGACCAAAGGATTCATCGCACTGGTCGAAGCAGTCGACGCGATGATGAAGGCAGCGAATGTGAAGTTTCTCGGATGGGACAAAGTCGGTAGCGGCTTGGTCTCGGCCTTTGTCAGCGGCGATGTAGCTGCGGTCAAGGCTGCCACCGATGCAGGTGCTGCGGCGGCTGGCAGAATCGGACAAGTCTTGAGCGTACAAGTGATCGCTCGTCCACACGAAGATATCACCAAGGTCTTGAAGGTCTCGGCACCTTCGGCTTCGGCTGAGTAACTCCCATCCTCGAACTGTGCTCAACACAAACATATTCAAAAAGAAAGAACTATCTAACCATGCAAGCTGCAATCGGATTGATTGAAACCAAGGGCCTGTTGGCTCTGATCGAAGCCACCGACGCGATGGCCAAGGCCGCCAGTGTCGAGATCGTCAAGCGAATTGACATCGGTGGTGCTTATGTCACGACCATCGTCAGTGGCGATGTCGGCTCGGTTCGAGCTGCCGTCGAAGCTGGAGCCGCTGCGGCTTCACAAGTCGGCGAACTCGTCAGCAGCCACATCATTCCTCGTCCTTCCGAAGGTCTGACGTCCGCTTTCCTGAAATAGTTTTCAAGTCAAGGATCGACAATGAAAGTCCTCGTTGCCAATTTGGGTTCCACCAGTTTCAAGTATCGGCTCTTTGACATGGCCGACGAACGACAGCTTGCGCGCGGAGGCGTTGAACGCATCGGTGCTGCTGTAAGTCGTTGCTTTGTCGAAATCAATGGAGTTCGAACGGAGTCCGACCAGTCGGTTCCTAACCATGGAGTTGCCGTCGACGCGTGCATCCGTCAATTGACGGATTCAAAATCCGGCTGCTTGAAAGACGCTGCGGAAATCTCTGCCATCGGTTTTAAGGCCGTTCATGGCGGGCGCATTTCGGGTGTTCAGATCATCGACAATTCGGTGCTCGATGCGATGGAGGAAATGAATTCGGTGGCCCCAGCGCACAACCCGCCTTACATGGCAGCGATGCGTCAATTGGCAAAAACAACTTCGAAGATCCCGCTGGTGGCGGCCTTCGAAACCGACTTTCATCAGTCCATCCCAGAAGCTTGGAAACGCTATGCGATTCCCGACGAACTGGCTGAAGCTCTGCCGATTCGCAAATGGGGATTTCATGGTGCCTCGCACCGTTTCATCGGATGGCGTATGGCCGAATTGCTCGGGAACAAAGACGCTCGCGTCATCTCGTTGCACCTCGGCGGTAGCTCGTCGATGGCAGCGATTCGGGGTGGGAAAAGCGTTGCTACTACGATGGGGATGAGCCCTCAAACAGGGCTTCCTCACAACAACCGCGTTGGGGATATCGATCCTTATGCTCTGCCGCTGATGATCAAGCACACTGGACTGAGCCTAGAGGAACTCTTGAAGGTACTAGCCACCCAAGGTGGGTTGCTGGGACTCTCCGGTGGACTCTCAGGTGATGTTCGCGATCTTGAGACCGCAGCCGCTAGCGGGAATGCGAAAGCCCAACTGGCCATCGACGTGTTTGTCGCCGAGATCCGGCGCCAACTCGGATCGATGCTCGTTGCCCTCGGAGGTGCCGATGCCTTGGCCTTTACCGGTGGCATCGGTGAAAACTCGACGACGATTCGCCAAGCGGTCTGTCAGGGACTCGGAGATCTGGGGATCGCTTTGTGCGAGACCAAGAACCATTCGGGTGATAAAGAGCGACGCATCGACGATGCGACCAAGGGGAAAATCCAATTGTGGATCGTTCCTACCAACGAGGAATTGATCGTAGCTCGGCAAACCGTAGCTGCTATCGGCAAGTAACCCAACGAGGCTTTAAGAGACTCAAATCATGTTTGTTGCCAAAGTGACCGGCTCGGTTGTATCGACCCAAAAAGTAGATTCCATGACCGGCCAAAAGCTGCTCCTGGTCGAACCGTTTCGACTCGAGCCCAAGGATCGACAAAGCTTGGTCTCGACGGGCCGATCCTTCATCGCTGTCGATGCCCTCGGAGCTGGAGTTGGCGATATGGTTTTGATCACCCAAGGGAGCAGCGCACGGTTTACTCCCGAAACCGGCAAGCTTCCGATCGACTGTGTGATCATCGGAATTGTCGACACCGTGAGTATCGAAAAGAGCAACATCTACAGCCGCCAATAACACTCCAAAAGAATCCAAACTCGGATCATGCACATCAACGAAACACTAATCCGCTCGGTCGTCGAACAAGTCATTAGCCAAGTCCGGATCCAATCCGGCGCGCAAGCGATCGTTTCGAGCAATCCAGCTCGAGGCCATTCGGGGCTATTCGACAATGTCGATGATGCCGTTGCTGCGGCCCGCAGCGCTTTTGAACAACTGCAAAAACGACCGATCGAAGATCGTAAAAAGATCATCGATATCATCCGTCGCATCTCGATCAGCCAATGCGTCGAACTTGGAACCATGGAGATGGAAGAGACCAAGATCGGGCGACTCAAGCACAAGATCGAAAAGCTCAAAACCCTCGGAGAGAAGACCCCTGGGGTCGAGTTTCTCAAGACCGAGTGCTATAGCGGTGATCGCGGTCTAGCGGTCATCGAACATGCACCCTTTGGAGTCATCGGTGCGATCACTCCGGTTACTCACTCACTCCCGACAATCACTGGAAATGCCGTTAGCATGATCGCAGGGGGAAACACCTTGGTGGTCAACCCGCACCCGAGCGGACGCAAGGTGGCTGCCGAGGGTGTTCGACGCTTCAACGAAGCGATTCGAGCCGAAGTTGGAATCGACAATTGCATCAGCTTGATCTGTGAGCCGACGCTCGAAACGGCTCAGCAACTCTTCAAGCATCGCAAAATAGCATTGATCTGCGTGACGGGTGGGCCGGCTGTTGCCCGAGCCGCCCTTAACAGCGGCAAAAGGGCCGTGGTCGCAGGACCGGGAAACCCTCCGGTGGTCGTAGACGAAACGGCGGATCTGGATTTGGCTGCTCGCTGCATCATCCAAGGTGCCGCTTACGATAACAATTTGCTGTGCATCGCCGAGAAAGAAGTTTTTGTCGTCAGCAGTGTTTTCGATGCGATGATGGAAGCCATGAGTCGGGCCGGTGCCGTCCGCTTAAACAATCCAGAGGTCGATCGACTCACCGGTGCCGCGTTGCAAATCGTTGGCGAAGGTGCCGACAAGCACCACGCACCACGCAAAGAACTCCTTGGACACGATGCCGTCAAGCTTGCCGAAGCTGCAGGGAAACAGATCGATCCAGCGGTTGAACTCCTCTATGGAGAGACTTCATTTGACCATCCGTTCGTTCAAACCGAACAGATGATGCCCTTTGTTCCATTTGTACGCTGCCCGAGCTTTGAGGCCGCTGTCGAGTGCGCTCAACAAGCCGAGCATGGTTATCGACACACCAGCATCATCCACTCGCGTAACGTCCGCAACATGACGATCATGGCCCGCGCCATGGATACAACACTGTTTGTCAAGAACGGCCCGTGTATGGCTGCCCTGGGACTCGGTGGAGAAGGCTACCTATCCTTCTCGATCGCAGGCCCCACAGGCGAAGGGGTTACCACACCCCTGACGTTCACTCGCGAACGTCGCTGCTCGCTCATCGACGATCTGTTTATTCTCGGTCGTTAGTTCGCCCGACGGAATTATTCCCTACGCAATAACCTTTCAACATCCATCCTATTAGGCAAGTCATGCAAGTCGCCTTGGTACTAGGCAACGCGATCTCGACGGTCAAACACCGCAGCTTGGAAAACGTCAAGCTCTTGGTGTGTCAGCCGCTTGGATCCGACGGAAAGTCGCGTGATGGCTCGCCGGTGATCGTCGCTGATTACATGGGTGCTGGGGCTGGTGAGAAGGTGATCATCACCAGCGATGGTTCAGCGGTTCGAGAGCTCTACGGGCTCCAGAATAGCCCTTTGCGATGGACGGTTTTGGGTTTGGTGGATGATTTTCAGAAATCCTCGGCCAGCAAACCCAAGGAGGGCAAGAATCGATGAGCCAAGCAATCAACACAGGCACGTCAGTTTCAGCAGACCAAATCGAACGCATCGTGCGAGAAGTGCTCGCTTCCCTTTCGGTTGCAAACAGCACCCAGGCAGCTTTGACTCAAGATCGAGCTTTCGAGATACCGCAAGCAACTCTTCCGGTGACAACCAGTGTCCATTCAAACAGCGTCCATTCAAACGTATTGCATTTGAGCGTTCCGGTGCTGAGCCTCGATACGCTCCGATCGCTTGCCAAGGACACCAAAGAGATTGCTGTTCTTCCAACCACCCTTGTGACTCCCGCAGCCAAGGACTTCCTGAAGGAAAAAGGGATCGCTTGGAATAGGGCCAGCAGCCCCAATGTGGCAGCCCCATCATCACCAGTAGGTGTTGCATCAAGCGAGAAAAAAACCGAGGTTCTTCCAACAAAACGCCTGTTCGTTACCGGATCGGTGCTATGGTTGCGAAACCTCGAAAAACAGCTTTGCCCCAAAGCGAATCTCGTCGATCAAGTCCAGATCGATGATGCCGCCGCGATCCGTGCGGTAGCGCAAGCGATTCGCAACCAAGCAAGCTCGGCAATTGCAATTGTCAAGGCTCCGCATTCGGCACTTTGGCAAGCAGCCCGAGACGAAGCCCTTAGACCCGCAATCATCTCCCAGTGGAGTGATTTGGCTGAGGTGTTTCGAGAGGTGCCAACCAACATGCTGATCGTTCCGGCGAACCGATGGAATATTGCTGGCTCGGCCAACATCGCTCGCAAGTTCCAAGAGCACATTCAAGCGAATCGATAAAGGAACCGGGAGCCAACACATGCACATTTATAAAGTCGCAGGGACCGTCACCTTGAATCGAGCTCATCCGAGTTTTCAAGGGTCGGTGCTCAAACTCGCAGAGCCCTTCGGTGAGACGCTCATCGGCGAGGCTCTTGCCGAGCCCGATGCGATCGTTGTTTGGGACGAACTTGGTGCTGCCTTAGGAAGCATCATCGCGGTGGCTGATGGTGCAGAAGCTGCCCAACCATTCCGACCGAACCTTAAGCCCGTCGACGCCTACAACTCCGCAATCCTTGACGAAATCAACATCAATAACCAATTACTCAAAGACTAATCAGCGAGACGTTTACCATGACCATGAATGCACATAAGATCAAACAAGACATCTGCGAAATCGGCCGAAGGCTTTACAACAAGGGCTTTGCCGCAGCCAACGACGGGAATATCACTGTCCGAATCAGCGACAACGAAGTCCTTTGCACGCCGACGATGCACAGCAAGGGGTTTCTCAAGGTTGAAGACATCTGCACGATCGACATGACTGGTAAGCAAATCGCCGGTATCAAAAAGCGATCAAGCGAAGCTCTCTTGCACCTAGAGATCTACAAGCAACGGCCTGATATCAAGAGTGTTGTTCACTGCCATCCACCCCATGCAACCGCTTTTGCCGTCGCCCGCGAACCGATTCCCCAGTGCGTGCTTCCGGAAGTCGAAGTCTTCCTCGGAGACGTTCCTATTACCCGTTACGAGACCCCAGGTGGACAAGCCTTCGCCGATACCGTGTTGCCTTTCGTTGACAAAACCAATGTCATCATCCTGGCCAACCACGGTACGGTCAGCTTCGGAGTGGATGTCGAACAAGCCTATTGGTGGACCGAAATCCTCGATGCCTACTGCCGAATTCTGATGCTTTCGCGTCAACTCGGTCACGTCAGCTACTTCAGCGAGAACGAGGAACGTGAACTTTTGGATCTGAAGAAAAAATGGGGGTGGGCCGATCCACGCAATACCGAAGAGTACAAAAACTGCGACATCTGCGCAAACGATATCTTCCGAGAGTCTTGGAAGCAGTCGGGTGTTCAACGTCGAGCGTTTCCATCTCCACCGCCGATGGCACCGAATGCTTCCCAAACCGCTGCGGTAGCATCTGCTGTTTCGGCTGCAGTTGCTCAAGGCGTCACCGCATCCAACGGTGCTCCTCCGGTGCTCAAGGCATCTGTGGCAACCAGCACTCCTGCACCAAGTGGCCTCGATACAGAACAGCTTGTGCAACTCATCACCGCGCAAGTCATCCGAGAGCTTCAAAAGTAAAGACCCGTTTCGGTCGGTATTGAAACAACTCCAGCTTAAAAACTCCAAGAGCGTAGAAACATAGGATATTCAACATGAAGGTAAGTATCATCGGCGGTGGGGGATTGGTCGGTTCGTGCGCGGCTTATGCACTCCAGTGCGGTGGAATCGTACGAGAGATATGTCTATTGGATGTCAACGCAAACCTTGCGGCTGGACATGCGCTGGATCTGATGCATGGATCGCCGAGCATCGCCGATCAGCTTTTGACATCGGGAGGTTATGAACAGGTTCCCGATTCGGATGTCATCTGCATCACCGCTGGTCTGCGGCGTAAACCGGAGGAATCCCGATTGGATCTGATCAATCGCAACACCGATCTCTTCGCATCCATCTTGGCCGAGATCCAAAAGGTTGGCGTCAAGAAGTCTGCGATTGTGTTAGTGGTATCCAATCCGGTTGATATTTTGACATCCGTAGCGGCCCATAAGCTGGGTCTGCCTATATCGCAGGTCCTTGGGCTTGGAACGCAATTGGACACGATTCGTTTTTGCTCGTTGATCGCCGATACATTGAAATCATCGCCGACACAGACCAAGGCACTGATCCTAGGTGAGCATGGCGACAGCATGGTTCCTATTTGGTCCAGCGCCACCGTTGGCGGTTTGTCCTTGGACAAATACCCCGGATGGAATGGAGCTATAGCGGACAAGATATTTACAAGAACCAAAGGGTCTGGTGCCGAATGCTTGTCGAAGAAGGGTGGGGCTGGTTTTGCCGTTGGAATCGCGATTCGGGATGTGATCCATGCAATCGCTCTGGATCAGAATCGCATATTACCCGTGAGCACCGTCCAAGATGGAGCTTGTTATGGGATTCGCGATGTAGCCATTAGCGTTCCAACCGTCGTCGGGCGTCCAGGTGCTGTTCAACGCATTGAAATCGACCTTTGGCCTAAGGAATTGCAAGGCCTTCGAGCCAGTGCTGCGGCCATTAAGCCAACGCTCGATACGGTCATGAAACGGGTGGGATGATCAAGACTTTTTCGTCGGCCCTCGACCGGTGACGTAAAAGTACTCAGGCTCCGGCTCTCTAGCGCAGACGCTTGCTTGGAAACAGGCAAGCGTTTTTGCATTTTTAAAAAAACGTCTGTAGCAGATAGTTTACTCGCGCAAAAATCGGACTAATCTTTTTGCTTGTTTGAGCCGCTAATCTTTGCGGTCCACTTTTCACAACGAGTTAGACACCACAGTCGCCACAGCATTTCAGAAAAAGGATCTGGTTTAATGTCTACACGAAATTTCCCGCCCATTGAAACTGTACTGGGCTTAATCGACGATCAAAAGAAACTGCCACTTAAAGGCACGGTCGGAGAAGCTTGGTACGAAGAAAATGCCGGTCGGCTTTGGGTATGGGATGGAGAGTTGCTCGAGTGGCGAGAGTTGAATCTATGGAAAGGCAATGGATTCGCTTCGAGTATCGCTAAGCTTATCGGCGTGAGCGAAGCTAGTCTTGCGAAAGGGGCAATTGGGGCTGTTGGCGAACGTGGATTGACGGGCTCAGTCGGTCCCCAAGGCCCACAAGGACTGCCGGGCAAAGATGGAAAGAATGGGATCGATGGCAAGAACGGTGTTGACGGTAAACCGGGCCCAGCCGGTCCCCAAGGCCTACAGGGACTGCCGGGTAAAGATGGCAAGAACGGGATCGATGGCAAGAACGGTGTTGACGGTAAGCCGGGCTCAGTCGGTCCCCAAGGCCTACAAGGACTGCCGGGTAAGGACGGTAAGAATGGGATCGATGGCAAGAACGGTGTTGACGGTAAGCCGGGCTCAGTCGGTCCCCAAGGCCCACAAGGACTGCCGGGTAAAGATGGCAAGAATGGGATCGATGGCAAGCCAGGTCCAGCGGGCCCAGCTGGTAAGGATGGCAAGAACGGTCTCGATGGCAAGCCAGGTGTAGCCGGCCCAGCGGGTAAGGATGGTAAGAACGGTCTCGATGGCAAGCCAGGTGTAGCGGGTCCAGCGGGTAAAGACGGCAAGAACGGTCTCGATGGCAAGCCAGGTGTAGCCGGCCCAGCGGGTAAGGATGGTAAGAACGGTCTCGATGGCAAGCCAGGTGTAGCGGGCCCAGCGGGTAAGGATGGTAAGAACGGTCTCGATGGCAAGCCAGGTGTAGCGGGCCCAGCGGGTAAGGATGGCAAGAACGGTCTCGATGGCAAGCCAGGTGCAGCGGGCCCAGCGGGTAAGGATGGCAAGAACGGTCTCGATGGCAAGCCAGGTGCAG
>Ga0315904_10002551_pt1 | contig 28030 bp, 24 predicted proteins | sample LakEriMetagenome_6_FD_203529 | JGI IMG/M metagenome (GOLD analysis project Ga0315904, IMG submission 203529) | Freshwater fungal communities from buoy surface, Lake Erie, Ohio, United States - Buoy 12 MA120 | ecosystem: Environmental > Aquatic > Freshwater > Lake | place: USA: Lake Erie, Ohio...
GCAGGGATGACCAGCTACAATCCCAAGCGGTCCTTGTTGCTCGAAACGCACAAAGACATAGGGACCGTTAGCGAAGTCTTTCATCTATCGCACCGTGGCAAGCATGAGGCGATCATGCAACAACTCGTCGGCTCGGCCGCGATCGGTCACGTACGCTACGCCACCTGCGGTCGTGATGACCGAAACTATGCTCAGCCGTTTGAACGCCAGCATATCCACAAGCACAAATGGTTCAGTTTCTGCTTCAACGGACAGCTTGCCAACTACCAGGAGCTCAAGGACAAGCTCACCAGGGAGGGGGATCATCATTTAGCCCGTGACACCGACACAGAAATCATTCTCCATGAGATCGGCAGGGAGTTGACGGTCAATCCGAGCCTTTCGCTTATTGATGTTTTTGCAAATGCGGCAAAGAACTTCGATGGTGCTTATTCGCTCGCGTTGATTACTGCCAAAGGAGAACTGCTGATCGCCCGAGATCCGCGAGGGATCAAACCCTTGTGTTACGCTTTCGATGGATCCCTCTTTGCAGCCGCCAGTGAGAGCGTGGCTCTTTTGAACCTCGGTTTTGATCGATCACTGATCAAATCGGTCCAGCCGGGTGCTTGCATGATGATCACAAGCGAAGGGATCGAAGAGCGTCGATACACCAATAAAGTCGATCCTGCCCACTGCTTTTTCGAGTGGGTGTATTTTGCAAACGTCGCCAGCACACTCGATGACCGAAGCGTTTATCTATCGCGAACTCGCCTAGGTGAAGAACTGGCTCGAATCGAATTGACTCGAAAAGAGATCCCCATCGATAGCGACACAATTGTCGTACCTGTGCCAGACACGAGCAAAGCCGCAGCAGATGCGATGGCCTTCCGTTTGGGAATTCCTTGTCGTGAAGGATTAATCAGGAATCGATACTCAGGGCGCACGTTCATCGAAGGAAATAGAGCTCGAAAAGTTAAAGCGGCGATGAAATACACTCCGCTGCGTGAAGTGCTCGAAGGCAAACGAGTGATCCTGGTCGAAGACTCGATCGTCCGTTCGACAACCATGAAAGTTCTCCTTAAGCGAATCCGAGAACTAGGTGGAGCCAGGGAGATTCACGTTCGCGTGGCTTGTCCCCCCATCGTTGGTCCATGTTTTTATGGGATCGACATGTCGACGATCGATGAACTCTACGCACCTAAATTCCTCGGAAATGGTGGGTTGACCGACGAAGCTCAGATTCGCATGGCGGAAAATCTCGAATGCGACTCCTTGAGGTATCTTCCAATCGAATCGATTGCCAAAGCCATCGACTTACCCCATGGGCACCTGTGCCAAGCTTGCATTAATGGCGAGTATCCAACCCCATTTGGCCAGAAGCTCTACGGGATTGCCCGCACGAATTTCGTCAATGGCTGTGCAGCCAAGAGAACTTACGACTCCTAGTCTTCAGGAACCCAGACCATGAAAAAAATCATCGAGGTTTCTTTTTTCAGTTTGACCTTTCTAAGCTCATTCTTGGCTAGTTTGCAGGCCCAAGATGCACTTCCAAAAGTGATCGAAAAAGCACCAGCAGTCCTTGCCGAGAAGTCCACGACACTTTTTAACGGCAAAGATCTTACCAATTGGGATGGTGATCCTGATTTATGGTCTGTCAAAGACGGAGTCATCCATGGTGAAACAACCCCCGAGCATCCGGCCAATGGCAACACGTTCCTGATATGGAAAGGTGGGAAGCTAGCTGACTTTGAATTGAGGTTCACTTTCCGATGCAACGATTCAAACAACTCTGGCGTGCAGTATCGATCCAAGCATATCGAAACACCGCAAGCCAAAAACAAATGGGTCGTCCGTGGCTACCAGCATGAGATTCGCAACGAAAAAAAGCTCCCGAATGTAGCTGGTTTTATCTATGACGAAGGTGGCAAGCGAGGTCGATTGTGCTTAGCAGGTGAAAAAGCCATTTGGGAAAATGGGGCCAAGAAGGTTGTTGGTCAATGCATTAGCGACCAGGAATTTGAAAGCTTGTTTCGATTAAACGATTGGAACGATGTGGTGATCATTGCACAGGGGAGCCGTATCAAACACTATCTGAACGATCGATTGATTCTCGACTTTACTGACAACGATCCAGATCTAGCCCTCAAGGAGGGGATTTTGGCGTTGCAACTTCACGCAGGCAAACCGATGTGGACAGAGTTCAAGAACATCAAGCTGCGAGATCTTTCTAAATAGGTTTTATCGATCGGGCGATGATGGATTGGGCCTCCTTAAAGAAATCCAAAAAGCTGCTGCTTGGGACAACCAATCGCAAGAAGCTCATCGAGCTCAATGCCCATTTGCAGCCAAGAGGTTTTCAGCTGCTGACGTTAGCCGATGTGCCCAAGGCCATCGATGTCGAGGAAACCGGTAGCACTTTCATCGAGAACGCACGGCTCAAGGCCGTTGCCCAGTCAATCGAACATCGGCTTTGGACGATCGGTGAAGACAGTGGGCTTTGCGTGCCGGCATTAGGCGGGGCGCCGGGGATCTTTTCGGCAAGATACTCCGTCGATGATGGAGCTAGTGCAGGTCTTACCGAGCGATCGCAGATCGATCAACGCAATAATGACAAGATCCTCAGGGAGCTAGCGACAGTACCCGATGAAAAGAGGCAAGGTTATTACATTTCCGCTATTGTGCTTTGCGATCCTGATGGAAATGTAGCGTTAGAGGTGCAAGGAGAATGCTGGGGTCGAATACTGCGCGAACGTCGGGGCTCGGAGGGCTTTGGCTACGATCCCCTTTTCGAGGTGCTAGAATACCATCGGACGTTTGCAGAGCTCGGTTTGAATGTCAAACGAGCCATCAGCCATCGGTCACGCGCGTTGCGAGAGTTCCTTCGCCAATTGGATGCCCGATTGATTGACTAGTGGCTGACTAGTGGCAGACAAGAGCCCCATAGAGGTATTCACCAAATGGCACAGCAGCCAACTTGGCCGCGTCGAGTTTTACAAGCGGCAGCGATTTACAACCTGGTTTGGGGAGCTTGGGTCATCCTCTTCCCCAACCATTGGTTCGATCTGACAGGAATCACACGTCCGAATTACCCAGGAATCTGGCAGTGTGTCGGAATGATTGTCGGGGTCTATGGCCTGGGGTACTGGTGGGCATCAAGGGATTTCGCCAAGCATTGGCCGGTGATCGCTGTAGGTTTTTTAGGGAAGATTTTTGGACCGATTGGATTTTTGCAATCTGCGATCGAAGGCACATTGCCTTGGAGTTGGGGTTGGATGATTCTCACGAACGATTTGATTTGGTGGATCCCCTTCGGAGCGATGCTCTATTTGGGATTCAAAACCAACTCGGATCCAAGGCAAGTTTCGGTGGGAGAAACCCAGGAGAATTGGTCGCTTGCACAAGCGAATAAGTTTGCGAAAACGGCGCGCGGCGAATCGATCGATGAGCTCAGTTCAAAGCAGGATGTGCTACTGGTTTTTCTGCGTCATGCGGGATGTACCTTTTGCCGCGAGACACTCGACGAGCTCAAGAAAGCTCGTCAGCAATGGCAAGAGCAATCTTTGCTGCCCGTGGTCGTGCACATGGGCAGCATCGAGCAAGGGGTCGAGATGATGAAGAGATACAATCTCGAAGATTGTCCCGTCATCAGCGATCCACAATGCCAATTGTTTCGAGCTTATCAGTTGCCACGAGGGACTTGGAAGCAGCTTTTTGGGCTGAGAGTTTGGATCGAAGGATTCAAAGCTGCAATTTTAAAGGGTTACGGATTCGGCAAACTCGTTGGCGATGGATTTCAAATGTCAGGTGCTTTTGTCGTTCGAGACGGACTGATCGTTAGAGCGTATCCCTCACAAGATGCAGCCGATAGTTGCTCCTGGAAACCAGCTTTGACGGCGGTATTAGCAATCACCTTGGGCATCATGAGCCTCGAGGGAACGTCAGCCATGGCACAAAACAATACGGACAGGCCAAGTTTGAATGCCAGGGAGAGTGTTGGGATGGACAGTATCGAGATCTCTGAAGTTAGAGAGGGAGACCGTGTTGTTATCGCTGAACAAGTGGGATCCTCCGATGGCGTGGTGATCGAGGTGCATAGCACCAAAGGAATCGGCAGTTGCAAGCTCATCCGGTGCAAGAAGGATTGGCCCGATAAACTGATCCTCCGGATGCATACCAAGGGACTCGAGCAGATCCAATTGATCATCGCCAACTGTTCCAAAACTTACTCCGGTGAGTTCAATTCATCGCGGTTGCAGGAAAGCTGGACAGAGATCACTCAGGAGACCAATCAGGCTGGAGAGACTAAGACTTCGTCACGGCAAAAAGAGTTCGAGTCGAAGCTGTTGCGGGTAATGGCAGATAGTGGCAAAGAGGTTGATCCGGTTCGACTGCCTCTTGAACAAGGGCAATATTTTCAGTGGACGATTCCCAAAGCATGGTTGGCGGAGAAAAATCCAAGTTCGATTGAGATAAAGTGGGTTGATTTCTTTCGCAATTAAGAGTGCTTGTTATTCATGAGCCGGCTTTGACGTCCCCTCAAGTCGAGGGGTGATCCAGGCGCTTGGATGACGGGTCATTCCAATATGCGGATAGTAACTCTCGGCTTTGGGTGCTGCTAGCAAGATCAGTGTGGTGTTAAGTCCTGCTTGCTTGTGGGTTCTGGAGATCAGTTCGCGACCGATCCCAGACCTTTGGTAGGCAACATCGACTGCGAGATCTGACAGATAGGTGCAGTAAAAGAAATCCGTAATCGCTCTGGAAACCCCGATCAACAATCCCGTTTCGCTTCGAGCCGTGATGATTAGATTGGAGTGCCGAAGCATCCCTTCGATTCGTTGCAAATCATCCACGGGGCGACGCTCGGCGAGGGTCGATCGGATCAAGCAGTCGACGAACTCTTCGGCCTGCAGACAAAGCTCATTCTCGTAGCGAATCATTGGGTTTTTCCTAGAAAAAAGGGGGAAGCCTGCCTGCGTTGGCGTTTGTCCCTTGTCGACTCGATTTCCCCCGATTAAAACCTTGGATTGTCACCCCCCAAGAGGATTTGAACAAGCAATGATTTTCTGGAAGAAAAAGAAGCCTGCCGCCGACTCAAGTTCCCCCGAAGCTGCTGAAAATGCATCGCAGGAGACTCAGGAGAATGGGCTCAGCCAAGATCAGACTCAAAGCCCAAGCAACGGCGAGCAACCGTCGGTTTCCAAGGACGAGAGTTCGACGAGCAAAGTCGGCTGGTTCCGTCGAGCTTTGCAGAAAACCAACGATCTTCTGCGAACCGATATCAGGGATCTGTGGAAGTCCGAGGGGGAATTGGTCGACGATGAGTTTCTTTCTAGGCTCTATGCGATTTTGATTCGAACCGACATGGGTCCGAGCATGGCGACCAAGATCAAGGATTCGATCCACGACCAATATCGAGCTCGCAAGGTTCATCAGGAAGATGTTTTAAAAGTGATCCGCGACCGAGTGTCTGAGTCACTCAAGAGCAAAGGCGGTAGTCTGAATCTACCTGATACCAAGCCTGCCGTGATCTTGGTCGTTGGCGTCAATGGCTCGGGCAAGACGACTTCGATTGCCAAGATCGCCTATCGATTGACGCAACAAGGCAAGCGTGTTTTGCTAGCCGCTGGGGATACTTTCCGTGCTGCTGCGGTCGAACAATTGAAGATCTGGTCGGATCGGATCGGTTGCGACATCATGCTTGGAGAACAGGGATCGGATCCTGCATCAGTGGCTTTCAAAGCCATGCAGAAGGCGGTTGCTGATGGGTACGATGTTTGCATCGTCGATACCGCAGGACGACTTCAGACGCAAAGCAACCTGATGCAACAGTTGGAGAAGATCAAACGCGTTTTACAAAAACAGGTCGACTCCGCACCCCATGAAGTCCTCTTGGTTCTTGATGCAACCGCTGGACAAAATGCAATCAGTCAGGCCAAGGGTTTCTCGGAGGCTGCCGGATGCACGGGAATTGTTCTATCGAAACTTGACGGGACAGCCAAGGGCGGCGTCATCATCCCGATAGCCGAGCAGTTTGGGCTCCCCGTAAAGTTTGTTGGTCTTGGCGAAAAACTGCCGGATCTCCAAGAGTTTTCACCCGACGATTTTGCAGCCGCGCTTTTCTCCTAGTCAAACGTTCGAAAGTCTATTTTTTTGGATACCGCACAGTCCGCTTACGAGTCGAAGACCAAAGAGCTCGAAGATCGAATCGCAATCGGAGAGTCACTCTCGAAGAAACTCAGTATCGGTCGGATTGCAACCGCGATCCCTGGCCTGTTGCTTGTGATCGTCGGCTTGAGTGAACCCAAGCTTCCGAGCGTCGTTTGGATCTTTGGCCTATTGCTCCTGTTGGGATTTCTCGCTCTTGCTTCGTGGCAAGAAGTACTGCGAGATAAATTGGATTGGTCCGTGCAGAAACGGAATTTTTATCGGCGAATGCTCGCCCGCTGCAAACGCAATTGGGTGGAGCTTCCGGCATTACCCACAGAAAATGCAGCAATGGGATTTGCCAACGAACTCTCGAAAGATCTGGACTTGTTCGGGGATCGCTCCTTGTTCCGTTGGTTTTCTCTGGCGGTAACCGAATCGGGTGCGAAAACCATCGCCCAGTGGATGGCAACTTGGACACCTTTCTCGGTGATCCAGGAGCGTCAAAGGGCCGCCAAGGAGCTTAAGGAGAATAAGGCATGGCGTGAATCGTTTTGGGACGCAGCCCTGGGGTTCCGAGGTTGCGATACTTCGCCAGAGCGGATTGCCCAATGGGGATTATCCCCCTCGTTTTTTGAGAAACACTCTTGGCTAAAACCGCTGACTTGGATCGGGCCGAGCATTACCCTTTTGGCGATCGCCGGAATCGTGCTCAGTCTCGTACTCAAGCAGACCCAACTATTCAATTTCAGTTTCTTCGCCTTCTTGGCGGGTGTTGGAATAAACCTGTTGGTAACCGTATCGATCGTAGGCAAGATCCATGACCTGTTTGTGCAGATTGGAAACGCAAATCGAGAACTTTCTTCTTTGAAAGATCTACTTGATTTAGGTCAGAGGCTTGATTCCCAGGCACCTTTACTTCAGGATCTCCGAGGCCGATTTCACAATGGATCCTTGCCTGCAACCGATGCGATCGCGAGTCTCCAGAGACGCATGCGCTTTGCTGGTATCCAACGCAATCCCTTACTGTTCATCCCCTATTGGGGTTTGCAGTTGCTCCTGTTTTGGGACGCACGGGTGCTTGAGTCCTTGGAAAACTGGAAGCTCCAACACGGGTCTAACATCCAAGGATGGATCGAAGGGCTTGGGCAATTAGAGGCGCTGGTCAGTTCGGCGGCAGTAGCTCATGAGTATCCCGATTGGAGTTATCCTCAGTGTGCCGATATCGCCGATCGAGACCTTAAGGTCAATGCACTTGGGCATCCATTGATTCCCGATCAATTTCGCGTCGTCAACGATGTTCACATTGCCGAATCCAAGCCGTTGTTGCTCGTCACAGGCAGCAACATGGCAGGTAAATCGACGTTGCTCAGGTCCTTGGGGATCAACACCGTGCTCGGACGACTCGGAAGCCCGGTGGCTTGCAGTGACTGGCAAGGCCCCAATTGCCAACTAGCCTCGAGCATACGCGTCCAAGATAGCTTAGCCGACGGAGTGTCGTTCTTCATGGCTGAACTCAAGCGGCTTCGAGCCATCACCGACGCAACCCGAGAGCATCAGCAAGGTGGAGAGAACCGGGTTTCACTGGTTTTGCTTGACGAAATTCTTCAAGGGACCAATTCGCGGGAACGTCAAATTGCGGTCGAACAAGTACTCGATCAATTCGTACAGCTTGGAGCTCTGGTCATCGCCAGCACGCATGATTTGGAGCTAGCGAATTGCCAAGGAGTCGCCAAGGCGGCGCAAGTGGTTCACTTCAGGGAGTTTTTCGAGACCGTCGATGGTAATGAGCAAATGCGATTCGATTACAAGATGCGTCCTGGGGTGACACCGACGACCAATGCGTTGAAGTTGTTGGAAATGGTGGGATTGGCAAAGAAATAGTCCTGCTGGGAACTCGATCGTGCGGGTTTTTGTGGTATTCCAATCGTTGAAATAACGTCTAGAATTTGTGGTTGTTTTTGGCACACCCGTTCAGATCGTTTTCCTTCGAAAGCAAAGTTTGCTATGTCCAACGCTACCCTCCGAGGCATTGTCCATTTGATCGAAGATACCAAGACCTTTGGTCAAAAAGGTTTTCGCAAGAGGCTTGTAGTGCTCGAACAGAATCTTGGGCGATTCACAAACTACATCCCGTTGGATTTCATCGGGGATGCCTGCGATAGCGTGGATGCTCTGAGCGTTGGCGACGACATCACGGTCAACTATCGACTATCGGGCCGCAAATGGCAGCGAGACCCTCAAAGCGAGGTAAAGTATTTCCTGAGTGCAGAAGCACTCTCTTACCGACGTTCCTCGGAAGCTTCTGCAGGTTCAGATGTTTCGGTCAACGATGAATTCTCCCAAGCGTCTTCGGATGACGCTGGCGACGCACCGTTTTAATCAGGTTGCAAAAAGTCTTTACGCTTGGCGTTTGAGGATGTAGACGACATCTTCGGTCGTCTCATCGACTTCGATCGGTTCATCGATATCGTAGCTAAAATCGTATGCGGTTTCGATTTTCCAGGCGGGTACTTTCTTGACTAGTGCATCGAATTGCTTGTAGGTGTAGCTGCGTAGAACCAAACAGTCATCGATCCGCATCGAACCGGTTGGTTTGTAGATATCAAAACGGATATTAAAGCGTTCGACTCGGGCTTTGGGATCTTTATCGCGTGGCCACATCCGCGTGTTGACTTGCAAATGCCCACGCCGGGCAGTCCAACTCTCTTCGTCGGTCGTCGGGCCTACCAAGGGAGTCAAATGGAACCCCAGGGCGTAGATTCCACCTGGGCGTACCGCAGAGGCCATGGCCTGTAAATGCTTCACAGCCTGCTGCTCGCTCGATAGATGCCGAAAGGAGTTGATGGTGTTGAAGGCCGCGTCGCAAGGCTTATCGATCGTAAAATTGCACATGTCGGCAACAAAACCCGACGGTTTGATCCCGTGTCGCTTGAGCCTCTTATTGCAAAAGTCGATCGCCTTTGGGTTCAGATCAAGTCCCTGGCAGGCGTAGCCACCTCGGATCATCCGGTAGAGAAGTCGACCGGTTCCGCAAGCCGGTTCCAGGAGTCGTTTGGTTTTGCCACGCACATGCTTTGCGAAAGCTGCAGTGAGGAATTTATATTCGGCTGCCCAGTCGCTACCGAAGATCAAATCGTAGTAGACTGGGTGATCGTAGATGCTTTCTTGAACGGTTTGCATGGCTTGTTTGTCAATCAGTGGGCTTGGGGCAACTGGTGGACTCGATAGAATAGCGTAAAGATCGCTCAGATTGCACAGGGGGCAGGGGCCTCTTGCGAGTTGTTTTCGCAGATTTCAAAGCATCGAATGTCTAACGACACCTTCCGCATCCGAGAGTATCAGGTTTCGCACAAGACCCATTACCGTTACAGTTTTTCCGCGTCGCTTTGCCACAACCAACTCCATTTACGCCCTCGCGAAGCACAGGACCAAAAACTTCTTCATGCAACGGTCGATATCGGGCCAGAGCCAGAGTATCGTTCCCAGGGCTACGACAGTTTCGGTAATCCAATCGAATTCTACAGCATCGAACGGACCCACCAGGAGATGATCGTGCATTCGAAATGCTCGGTCCAGCGACATGAACCCGTTCATCGCTGGTTCGCTGGCTATCGGTTCGGCGAGTTTGCCAATGCTCTTCGGGAGGATAGAACCCAACAAGGGCTCTGCTCTGAAGAGTTTCTGAGTCCCTCTGGGTACTGCTCCATCGACTCGGAATTTGTCGAATTCCTCAAACCGATCTGGGATCCCAATCGAGATACCCTGGAAATGCTCGACCTAATCAACAAACATGTTTACAGCTCGATCCAGTACCAGCCTCTCTCTACCGATGTTACGACTAGGTCCATCGATACACTTAGAAGTCGACGGGGGGTTTGCCAAGATTTAGCGAACGTATTGATCTCCTGCATGCGCACAGTTGGAATCCCCGCCAGGTATGTCAGTGGTTACCTCCTAACGGTTCCACCACCAGGTGAATCGAAGCTTGTCGGATCCGATGCCTCCCACGCTTGGGTCGGAATCTATGTACCGTCCTTCGGTTGGATCGATTGGGATCCTACCAATAACATGCGAGTCGATCTCGATCACATCACCCTCGCTTGGGGAAGAGATTATTCCGACGTGCCGCCAATCCGAGGGGTTTTCGTCGGGGGTGGAGACACCTCCTTGCAGGTAGGCGTCGATGTGATGCTAGCAAAAGAAACCGTGTTGGATCGATCAAAAACGGCTGAATGATATTGCTTCGAGACCCATGTTTTTGGACACTCGGCCCGAGTCCTCCCTAGGACAAGCACCTCGAAGGAAATCGAGGTTAGACCGATCAGGATTGGAGCAAGGAAGTGCCAATGATGGATATCCGCAGGCAAACGAGCATTTATAGATCCATACAGACGGCCACTGTTTGCGGAGCTTTTTTCGTTGGCTTTCTATGCCAATTTTCATACGGACAGTTGCGGACCGAATCAAGCGCCCAAGTTGTCGGGGATTGCATGGCGCTCGTTTTTGTCGATTCGCAACAGCCTGCGAGTCTTTCGATGAACGACTTGGCTGCCCAAGCTGTCGAACGCGGATGGGCCATTCGCTTGGTCGATGTTCGGCGAGAGATGCATGTGGCTGACCGATGGCGTGTCCACAACACACCGACAACAGTATTGGTTCGTAGCGGTCGCGAGGTTGATCGCATCCTAGGGCCTAGCACTTGGACGGAATTCTCTCGTCGTATGCTCATGTTTTCCACTGCCGATTCAATCAAGACTGCTTCGACATCGATGCCAGGATTGCAGCAAAAAAGAAGTGAAATCGATGTGGATGCATTGGTTCCGATGCAACAACGTCCGAGCAAGCAACCGCTTGGAGATAGTCCAACGATTCCAAGCGATCCTCAAGCAGCTACCGTAAGAATTATTGTCGATGAGCCAGAGTCTCATGCGGTCGGTTCAGGAACGATCATCGATAGTAGCGAAAGGGGTGCTGTGGTTTTGACTTGTGGTCATTTGTTTAGGGATTGGAAGAAGAGTTCAGTCATCACCGTCGAGAGATTCGAGGGTGGTGTGCCTGTTCGGTATCCAGCGGAGTTGATCGATTATCAGATCGATGACATTGATATCGGGGTTCTGGTAATCAATCCTGGTCGGATCGTACCCAGTGCTCGCGTTGCAATGCGATTAGACGCTTTGCGAGAAGGAGACGATGTCTTTAGCGTCGGTTGCAATCATGGCGATGCACCTTCTAGGCGAGATTCTCGAGTTACGAAACTGAATCGATACATAGGTTCTCCGAACATCGAAACGGCTGGAGCTCCGGTTCAGGGACGCAGTGGCGGAGGACTCTTCAACTCCAGTGGCGAGCTTGTAGGCGTTTGCTTTGCTGCAGATACCGAGTTGGATGAAGGTCTTTATTGCGGTACGCAAAGCGTTCTGGAAAGGCTGCACAAATTAGGGATCGCTCGTTCCGCCAATCCACCAAGTGTCGTTGCAGAGCCGACCAAAACGGCCTTACCTGCAACGATGACCGTAATCCTGACCGACTCATCGGGCAACACCAAGCAGCTTACAATCGATCGACCTAGCGAACAGTTGGTCGACGCAATGAAAAACGAATCCCAAAAAGTAAGGCAAGCCAATGCGACTAGCCAAGTGCGTTGGAAGACTCAAAGGCCAACTGAACATCGATGAAAGCCAGGTGGATGGTAAATAGGATTACGCGATTAGGCGTCTTGCTCAGTAGTGTTGTGCTTATCATGTCAACGCTGAGTGGATGCGGAACGACCAAGTCGGTGACGGCAACCGAACAATTGCTTATGTCCGATGCGGTTGATTCGACGATTTCGAAGATTGATTTCAGGCCCTTGACTGGCTACAAGGTGTACCTGGACACGACCTTCATGGCCTCAGCTGGAAAAGCGATTCCTGGGGTACCGATGCAAACAAACTTGGTTACCTCTGACTATGTGATCAGTTCGATTCGCCAGCAATTGACAGCAGCAGGCTGCCAGATCGTCGATACGAAAGATACCGCCGATATTATTTGCGAAGCTCGTTGCGGAGCACTTGGAACCGACGGCCACAATGTAACTTATGGTATCCCTGCGATCAATCTCTTTGGCGGAGCGACCACGCTTATCGCTGCTGCTCCGACGCTGCCGTCAATCCCTGAGATCTCGCTTGCGAAAAAGGAAGTCAAAAGCGCTGCTTCAAAGATCGCGGTTTTTGCATACGACCGCGAAACGCGAGAACCGCTGTGGCAGTCAGGTATTGCCCAAGCGGGGAGCAATGCCAAGGACACATGGTTTCTTGGGATCGGGCCTATCCAACAAGGCTCTATTTATCGCGGTCCTCGGTTCGCTGGGCGTCGCATCATGGGTCAGCGTGTGCTCAATGATGAGATTCCACTGGGGGATCCTCCTAATGGTGTCGATCCTCGCACCCAATTGACCTTTGCGAATCCTCTTTTTGAACCAACCAAGTCGGAACTACCGGAGCCTGTGGTATCTGAGGATCGCATCGCTAACGATGCAGCCACCCCCAAAGAACCTTACGGAGCCAAGAAAGGTGTCAAGGCTCGCCTAACGAGCGACTCGCGCTAAGACCCTATGATTCTTGAGCGAGGACCTTCTCAAAGCAGACGTTTTGGGGCCGATGGGGGATCGATGCGGTGTTCAGAACCGTGCTTTCGCCCAATGAGTTCGGCAGCCGGATCGCGAAAATCGCGTAACCTTCGAGTGGTGGTCATCAACCGGATTCCGCATTCCACAGCGAGCCATTCTCTTGCTCGTTCATGAACGACTAAAGAACGCTGTTGCATCAATGCAAATTGCGATGGATCCGAAGGAATATTCTCAGAGCCTTTATCCTTGTCCACCTGACCACTCAGGACATCGGATTTGGGCAGGGAATTGACGTAGCCTTCTGCATAAGAGGCCCCACTGCCTCGAGCATATCCTCCGTAGAGAAGCTTGGCAGCCGTCGCGATCGTCAGCAGCAATTCGCGGAATAACTGGATCGCGTTCTCAACATCGGTGCGAGGTCCGTAAAAAAAGAAGATCGTCCGGTGTCCTTTGCGGCCTGAGTACCATTGTGTCAATGGAAAGACATGTTGCGTGATGTAAAACGCTAGGTCTTTTTCCCAAGCCAGGGCTTTTGAACTGTTGACAGGACAAGCGACTCTCGCATACCCGGTGGCTTCAATTCCATCTTGGCTGGATAAGTCCTCGCGGGTCAGATTATGGCGTAGCATCAGGCTCTGCATCATGCGAAGCGCATTTTCTCGTTCCCCTTCGGTTGCCGCTTGATTGCGAGCTGTATTATCGATCGCCCGGAGTCTTTGTATGATTTTCTCGAACTCCGCTTGGGTCAAATCCCCTTGGTGCTTTGGTTCAACCCTTCCGGCTGTGAATCTTATGTTGCAAACTGCACCGTGGGTCGGTCTCCAAAACTTGTTGATCAGATAAGTATTATCGTCGTCGCGCGGGTCCCAAGTGTCGTGCAGGTTCGAATCGATCACAGCAGCTAGATGGCTTTTTCTTCCGTAGGCATCTTGCATCAAAACAACATGGAATCCCTCGGAGAAATCGAATCTTTCGACAGGCAGAAAGGGCTTCGAAACCGAGCACTCCTCCCATCGCAATTCAGCTAGATATGGTCCGTAGACCGATTGAGGAACACCGTTGCGTGGCGAAGATCCGTGCCGCTCCATGAGTGTTTGATAAACATCACGATAAGCAAGCCCTGTCGCGATGGCGATCGCACGCGTGACACAATCACCCGTCAAGCCGACGAAACCGCTTTTCGCACGACCACCATCGTCCCAAAGAAACTTCCCAATCCTCGGCATATTCGACCACCCCTTTGCTCTGATGCTCACAGCTAAGCAATATCATCAAAAGATGATCAACTGGCAAGTGGTCAGTTGGTAGCAATCGATGGCTCGGAATAGATCGAACCCTTTTGGTCTTGTGCGTCTGAACTAGCGCATACTCTAATGGTCTGAACGCTGACAGCGAAGTTTTTTAAGCCAATCGCTCGAGAACCCAAAGAGGATGCGACGTGTATGGTTTCTATTCCTTGGCTTAACGAAGATCGGATCAGATTAGAAAAGAGCATCCAGAAGATCAATTGCTCTTGATCTGGATGGACTCGAACCTCCATCCAAAATACGTAGCGTGAAGCTTGATCATCAACATAAACGGCTCCTGCAATCGGATTGCCGTTCCAAAGGAGATTGCAGGTTCCCAGCCGTCCGATGCTCGAAAGACTTGGATCCGTTCCCGGAGCAAAACGATAATCGACAACCCTTTGCGTCATTGCAATGGAACCGAAGCGATGCTTCAACTCGGGCGCATCGTTTTTAATCATGCCGCGTATCGCTAGTATGTGCTTGACGACGGACTCTTTGTCTGAATCCTCGAAGGCTTGGCTATATTCAAATAGTCCGCTCTGCGAAGCTTTCTTGACCAACCCAATCGTACGACGCGATGCCAAGGGCCAAATTGGTTCACCATCTGGCCCCATGGTCGGGCAGAAAGCGTATCTGGCGGGAGATTCGGAACGGCTTGTGGCGTTCCAACCCGATTCGCAGACTAAATGATTCACCAACGCTAAGAGTCCTTGGTCGTGCTCACCGACGCGTTTGAATTCGATGCAACTGGAGTTACCAAGCCATTCTTCAGCAAGGTAGCCCGCGAAGGCTTCTCCTAAGGCTTTTTGATCGGCTAGATCTCCAAGTATCCCCTTGCAATCCCCGAAGCATCCGTGGGAGCCCATGAGCCGAAACTCAGATCCCTCAGAACCTTCGTGTATCAAGAGAGGTAAAATCCCCCGAACCTTACCACTGGACGTTGCGACCAGAACTAAGGGATCCCGCTGCTGCTCGGGGATCTCGCTCAACCATCCGAGAAGCCATGGGAAAGATCGATCCCAGGATCCGCTGTTGCCCATCGGGTAAGGACTCAGGGCCGAAAGGCGATTCCAATCCTTGCCGATCCCAAGTAATTTTCTTGGGTCGGTGATCTGGGATACTGAAAAACCTTTTTTCATTCGTGCAAAACCATGCGTAGACATCACATCAGCAGTCAGACCATTCGGATTCGAAGTTACAATAGTTACGCACAATCTAGTAAGCAAGTCTTTGAACCACTCTTTCGGCAAACCGACATGGCAATTCTAACCACACCGACGCGTAATCCTTGGATTTCATATCCATTGTTTTTTTCCGTTATAATCCTGGCATTCTATGACACGTTGGCACAATCACCTCCTTACGACGTGTTCCCTGAGGCGAACGAGCCCTATTACCGCTGTCGCTTAGAGCCGTCCTCCGAATCTGGCGAACTTTCCTATGGAGCAAACTTCACGATCTGGATCCCGCCCGGAGTCAAAACTCTGCGTGGAATCGTAGTCCATCAACATGGATGCGGAGAAGGTTCCTGCAAATCGGGTTTGACCGGCGCCTATGACCTGCATTGGCAAGCGCTGGCCAAAAAGCATGCTTGCGCGCTGTTATCTCCTGCCTACGAACAACCTGACAAAGCGGATTGCCAATTGTGGTGCGATCCTCGAAAGGGGTCGGCCAAAGCCTTTATGAAGGCTTTGGAGTTGCTGGCTGAAAAAACCAAACATCCAGAACTTAAACAAGTACCATGGGCACTTTGGGGGCACAGCGGTGGCGGGCATTGGTGTGGCGGAATCGCTATGCTATACCCTCAAAAAACCATCGCCGCTTGGCTCAGGTCAGGCGTTCCCCTGGTGGAACCTGTTGCATCCAAAGGGAATATTCAGAATTACCCTGTCAACGAAGGGATCCTCGGGGTCCCCTTGATGTGCAATGTCGGAACCAAAGAAGGTGTCACCGTGCAGGACGAACGCTTCGCATCGGTTTGGCCCGCAAACCTGGAATTCTTCAATAATCTTCGATCTCGAGGTGCCCTCATCGCAACCTCTGTCGATCCTTTGACGAGCCACGAGTGCGGAAATCAAAGGTATCTTGCTATCCCTTGGCTCGATGAGTGCCTGACTCAACGCTTGCCCGATCAACCAGGCGAACCTCTTAAGCCGATGAACGCCAACCAAGCTTGGTTAGTTCCACAAGGTGGAGAGCCTATGTCTCTCGATGATTTAGGCAACGCAACGCCTGATGCTCTGAAGTGCTCTTGGTTACCCAACCAAAAAATCGCCAAACTGTGGACTCAGTATTCGAAAGACTCTTTGGTGCCTGACGATTCTCTTCCTCCAGCACCCACCGAAGCTTATATCGATCAAGACACGATCGTTTGGGAATGCGACGCTGATCTCGAAAGTGGACTTGCTTATTTTGTCATCGAATTCGATGGCAAGCAGATCGCGAGGATTCCCGACAAAAGCAACAATCCGTTCGGTCGCGGTGTCTTTCAAGGACTACAGTACAGCGACACCCCTCCGCAACCGATGGCGATGATGAAAATGACTCTCAAGGGTGACTCGGTTCCTAAAGATCCAACCAACAGACTCGTCGTCTATGCGGTAAACACCCTGGGACTTGCGTCTGCCAAGACTAGCGTCAAAAAACGTTGAGATTGGGTCGCATCTAAAGAGTTTTTGAGCGGTTGTAGAATCGGATTGAAAGGAGTACCAGCAGAAGAGTACAAAGCGATCCGATCACTCTGAGCCAACCGGACTTGAAGACAACGACGCCGTTGAAAGCGATGAAAAGGAGATACATTCTGCCGAGCATCGCAAGATTTTTATGGGTGCCGGAAATAGGTCTAGGACTTAGCCAGATCATCGCGACATCCATCGCCCATACGCCCAGAAACAAATAATTGAAGTAGACTCCAGCACCGTAAGCGAAACCCATTTTCTCCTTGGTTTCGTTGGCCGTAGCCATGTAGGCGGAATTATGACTCCAATGGTGAACGAAATGAAATGCTGCAGCGACATGCAGCAGGAAAAGAATGAAGCTTGCAGTCCAAAGCACATTTAGAAATAGAATCAAGCGAGGTCTTTTCGCTCCGTACCATTGGGCTGCTTGAACGATCACCAACAAGAGCATCGCCAAACGGATCGACCAAGCGATGATCCAATCGCTGTTACTCACTCGCGCCCCCCTCAAGCTCGATCAAAGACTTAGTAAGAATTGGCAGATGCTCGCAGGCCCTTCCCTCGAGCAACTTGTAGGAACGTAGCCCTTGCATCGGTTCTGGATCGATGAAGTAACGTTCTTTGGCTTGCAGGAAAACCGAAAGCAGGGTTGCAGCCGGCTCGACGCGTCCGGACGTCCCAACACCGTGAAATCGACATTTGAATCATTTTAGGAAAGTTTGGGTTTGAGTGTAATTGGTCGCATACCGAGGGTTTTTTGAATGCGGTTGGGCGCAAGCCCTCCGGTGAAGGGTGAAGGTTCACAGGCCCAGTAACCCGAAGTGTAAACGAGGAAGCACTCGAGTGTGCGTCATACGAAGCCATCAGCCGTGTACTATCGCTGCCTCCCTGACGGTTCGGGATACTAACCAATGGGCCGCAGGCCCAGTAACCCGAAGTATAAACGAGGAAGCACTCCAGTAAGCGTCATGCGAAGCCATCGGCCGTGTACTGACGATGCCTTGCTCGCGGTTCGGGATACTAGCCACCGGGCCGCAGGCCCAGTAACCCGAAGTGTAAACGAGGAAGCACCCGAGTGTGCGTCATGCGAAGCCATCAGCCGTGTACTGACGCTACCTCCCTCACGGTTCGGGTTACTAGCCACCGGGCCGCAGGCCCAGTAACCCGAAGTGTAAACGAGGAAGCACCCGAGTGTGCGTCATGCGAAGCCATCGGCCGTGTACTGACGCTACCTCCCTCACGGTTCGGGTTACTAGCCACCGGGCCGCAGGCCCAGTAACCCGAAGTGTAAACGAGGAAGCACTCGAGTGTGCGTCATGCGAAGCCATCGGCCGTGTACTGACGCTACCTTGCTCACGGTTCGGGATACTAGCCAATGGGCCGCAGGATATTTAGACTCACCGGACGGCACGCGCCGTTCCGCTTTCATCCGTCTACTCACCAGACGGCTTGCGCCCTTGCGATTGCATTTCTCGACGGGATCCTAAGCGGAGGACACGGGGATCGAACCCGCAACCCCTTACGGGGCACATCATTTCCAATGATGCCGCTAACCATTCGCTTATCCTCCAAATGGCTATTAAACTGACAGAAGCATATCTTAACAGGTTCAGATCACAAGCCAACTTCAAATCAGATACCTAAGGTTTTTTCCTATGCAACTTTCTCGCCGCTGGATCTATCGGAAAAATTCCACCTCCTACGACCTAATAGCCACTTCCGAGGCCCCCCCAAGCCCAGAGAATCTCCCCCCCGAGGAATGCCTAGTGGCTATCCGCGCAGTGTCCTTGAACTACCGAGATCTAATCAATTGGCGTAATCTCGCAGGTCGAAAAATCGATGGGATCGTACCTGCCTCCGACGGAGCAGGAGAAATCGTTGCCATCGGATCATCCGTCACCGAATTCCAAGTTGGGGATCGGGTATCGCCGAACTTTTTCCCGACCTGGAAATCAGGAAAATTCGACCTAGCCTACCATCAAGCAGACTTGGGCGGAAACCTTGACGGCATGCTCCGCGACTTTGCCGTCTTCTCCGAAAAATCTTTGGTGAAAATCCCCCACGGTTGGAGCTTTTCCCAAGCAGCAACGCTTCCTTGCGCAGCCCTGACAGCTTGGGTTGCCCTGGTTCGACGCGGAGGTCTCCAAGCCGGTGAGACTGTCTGCGTTTTAGGAACCGGAGGTGTGTCGATTTTCGCGATGCAGTTTGCGAAACTCATGGGCGCCCAAGTCGCTGTGACCTCCTCGAACGATGATAAACTTCAGCGGGCTCGCAGTCTTGGTGCGGACTTGACCGTCAACTACCGAACCCATCCTGAGTGGTCCAAGTCGATATGGGAATGGACCAACCGCCAAGGAGTCGATCATGTGATTGAAGTCGGCGGGCCAGGCAGCTTAGAACAGTCCATGAAGGCAGTCGCGGCCGAAGGACATATCGCGCTTATCGGCGTTCTGACAGGATTCGGTCCCCCCACGACAAGCCTGTTCCCTCTCTTGGCCCGCAATATAAGGCTGAACGGCATCTACGTCGGATCCCGCGAAGACTTTCAATCGATGGTTCGATTTCTCGACACCCATCAACTCACCCCGCAAATTGATAGAACATTCCGTTTCGAGGAAACACCCAAAGCGTTCGAGTATCTCGAATCGGCAGGCCACTTTGGTAAGGTCGTTATCGAGTTGTAAGTGGGTTCCGACGGTACACGGCCCGATCCGGCCATTGCACACGATAATCGCTCCAGCGGGAGTCGGGAACTGGATAATCAGTGCTGATAAACTGTGCGCCACTTGCGATCGCTCGGTCTCGTTGGATCGTGTCGTTTTCCCTGGCTTGATTGGTATCCGAATCCGCTCGAGTTCTAACGATAAATCCACGACGAACACAGTCCTGAATACGTTGAAAATCATCGACGGGATCGTTCAACTTCATCCAACCAGCCGCCGGATGATCGGGGTCTACCGAAACGAACATCACTCGATTTTCCAAACACTCATGCTCCTGAAGATACCGATCCTTAGGTCCATCGGTGTTGTCCAATGCGAAGAATAGCTTGCCAGAGCAACTCTCAAGCGTCGGCCAGCCACGCTTCTCGATCGCTTCCCGTAGAGACGAATATTCGCCACGCACTATATCTGGTGTAAGCAGCATGTTGCTCGGCACGCAATCGCGAATCTCCTGATCAAGCGTATCGAGTTTCGCTCGGTCGAACTTCAAAGGTTTGACTCCAGCAGGCCCAACGGCCGATTCCTTGATTTCCAAAAGGATCAGGATCGGCAAATGCCCAGGATTGGACTTAGACCAAGCGACGGTTTGCTCGAGGGCAGATTTTAGAGTTGGTACGTGGGATGCAAAATCAAATCCCGGAGCATGGATGATTTTTGTACCCGGTTTGCGCATAACCTCATCAAAATCAAATGGCATACGGGGATCGGGATCGGTTTGCTGGGCCAGTCTTCTGCCGACCGGATTGCTGAAAAGCCCACCTTCGGGATCGGCGTATATGTCCAACTCGATCTGCCGTATCCCCAGCTTTCCGAACTGTTGGTCCAACGGAGCATGGGAATAATCAATCGAATCAGCCACCGCCTTGCCCGTAAATGCGATGATCTTCATGATCTCTGGGGCTGGTGCTAAGTGGTAGGAGTTATGTGTCCCGATGACTTGGATTTCGTTTAGCCTCAGCATACGGTCTTCGGGTTTGAGCTCATTGCTCACCGATGCCCCGGAAGACTGTTCTTGGCAAACCGCTGAACCGAGCGTCGTGCAAAAGAAAACAAGAGCGAAAAAGATCGCTTCAATCGTCGAGGGTTGCGGATCTATTCTTCTGTGTTTCATTTGTTTCTATGTTCGTTGATTGGGGAGTCGACTCTCGATTATACATTTTAAAAAGGATTACTGCATCAAGTACTCTGGATCAGGCTCTTGCACACAAGTTTCCGTAAACTCGATCCCTTCGTAAATGTCCTTCAACGACAGTGAGCAGCCAAGAAATGGCAAATGAATCGTCGCATCGATCCCTTGGATGATTTCTCTGATCCACTCCTGATTGGACCTGCGCATGACATAGGCGATCGGTTGGTGTTGCTCCAAAACAATGTAGCACTGCAACGACGGGATCGAAAGATATGCGTCGTGTTTCTCTTGAAGATCGTAAGCACGCGTCGAAGGAGAAAGTACCTCGATAATCAATACCGGATGATCTTGATAAACCGACAATTGGTCGTTGGAATCACAAACGACCTGCACATCAGGGTAGTAGAAACGACGTTTACCTCCCCAGTTCAATCGGATTTTCATGTCGGAGTCAAAGGGACGACAAGACTTGTTTTTGAGCGCATTTCCAAGAAGCAAAAAGCAATTTCCTTTGAGGCAATTGTGCCTGATCGACGCCCCTGTCATCGCGCGAATCCACCCATCAATGTACTCGCTCTTGCGGTGGGCAATCTCTTCCCTCGCTAGGTAGTCCTCAACCGTAAAGAAATCAGGTTTGTCCGCACTACTCATAATCCTCCCTCCTGAATGCACTCGTACTCCGGGTCGGTCTCTTGCACACACGTTTCCGTAAACTCGATCCCTTCGTAAATGTCCTTCAACGCTAGTGAGCAGCCAAGAAATGGCAAGTGGATCGTCGCATCGAGCCCTTGGATGATTTCTTTGATCCACTCCTGATTGGACCTGCGCATGACATAAGCGATCGGTTGGTGTTGCTCCAAAACGATGTAGCACTGCAACGAAGGGATCGAAAGATAAGCGTCGAGTTTCTCATGAAGATCGTAAGCACGCGTCGAAGGAGAAAGCACCTCGATGATCAAAACCGGATGATCTTGATAAACCGACAATTGGTCGTTGGAATCACAGACGACCTGCACATCAGGGTAGTAGAAACGCCGTTTATCTCCGTGCTCAACACGAATCTTCGTGTCAGAATTAAAAGGTCGGCAGATCTTTCCAAACAATTGATTTCGAAGGAGTACTAAAACATTCACAGCAATGCTGTTGTGTCTGATCGACGCCCCGGTCATTGCTCGAATCCAACCGTCAACATACTCGCTTTTCACGAGCGAAGTAGCTTCTCTCTGAAGGTACTCTTCAACGCTGTAGTAGCTAGGTTTGTCCGCGCTACTCATGATCCTCCCTCCTGAATGCATACGTACTCCGGATCAGGCTCTTGCACACAAGTTTCCGTAAACTCGATCCCCTCGTAAATGTCCTTCAACGCCAGTGAGCAGCCAAGAAATGGTAATCGGATCGTCGCATCGAGCCCTTGAATGGTCTCTTTGATCCACTCCTGATTTGACCTGCGCATGAAATAGGCAATCGGTTGGTGTTGTTCCAAAACGATGTAGGATTGCAACGACGGAATCGAAAGATAAGCGTCAAGTTTCTCATGAAGATCATAAGCACGCGTCGAAGGAGAAAGTACCTCGATAATCAAAACCGGATGATCTTGATAAACCGACAATTGATCGTTGGAATCACACACGACCTGCAGGTCAGGGTAGTAGAAACGACGCCCTGCATCTTGGGTGATTCGAACTTTCGTATCTGAGTCGAAGGGTTGACATTTTCGCCCTTGGAGCTGGTTCCCAAGTTGAATCAAGCAATGGATCTTGATGCGATTGTGTCGATTGGAAGCCCCCGTCATCGCGCGAATCCATCCGTCGATGTACTCGCTTTTTATCAGCGAATTGGCTTCCCTCTGAAGATATTCTTCGACGCTATAGTGCTCAAGCTTGTCCGCACTGCTCATTACTGGCCTCCGTTAACTGGCCATTGTATGCTCCGAATCGTCGAGAAACCAGCTTTCTAGTCTTCCAACTTGATATCAGCCGATATCGCAGTTCAATAAGCCATAAAACTCGCTATCGAAATGAACCCTAACGCTAGCTAAGGCCTTATAAATTCCTATTGCGACGGACCGAGGGTAATGATTGTCGAAGCAGAGCTTACTGGATTAGGAGCGTTTCCTGATTTGACGACTGCCGTAAGCTTACCTTCGCCGACGAGCCGATGGAGAAAAACAACTCGGTAAGCGACTTGATCCTGGGGACGAAGTGTTTGGATTGGATCCATGGTAAGAACACGGCCTGCCTCGTCGAATTGGTAGCTCGATGCCGCCGGCCCTCGAACATCCGTCACTTGCAAGCCCTCGGGAACTTGCAATACCAAAGCAACTTGTTGCTGATTGATGGCCGATGCGTTCCTGACGGTAATGATGTAGTCGGATTGTTCGTTAAGTCGGGCGGCTCGGCTGACAGGCTCAATCGATACGAGCAAATCTGTTGTCGGAGCAGCCATCGCTCCTGCAGGTGGACTGGTCGCCGGAGGGTTCGTTACCGGTGGATTCGTTGGCAGAGGATTGGTAGGAGCACCCAAGGAAGGCACCCCGGCTTGTGCAATCTGGATCCCCACGTTTCTCATAACGCGGACGCTTCGATCCTCCGATTCGACGGTAACGACGACCTGAGCATCATTGGAGACTTGGCCACCACTGAAGTTCATCTGATAATCGGTTGTCGTTCCAACTGGCAATTCGGGCAATCGCCATCTGAGTATCTGATTCGCGTACATGGGCTCAAATCCTGCAGAGGCGCCTGTCGGAGTCAGTGCTGGATCGTATTTGAGTGTGACAATCAAATTCCTAACGGGTACTGGGCCAGTATTACGAACGAACATTTGCACCGAAGTGGGAGCTCCTACGGCGATCGGGTTTGCCCCCGTGCTCGGCCTGATGTCGAGCTCCACTTGAGGCATGCGCTGCGTACCAGGCACGGCGCGAATCGTCGCTGCTGAGCCGGTTAGGATTTGGTTCGCGGTTCGAGCTGTTGCCTTCACGGTAAGCTCTCCTTCGCGCTCGGCAACAAATTGTGCGGAGAGATCAGCCGATTGACCAGGAGCAAGATAACCTACTGGTCTGGAAACCTCTCGAGCACCATCGCGAGCATGCGTTAGGCCAGCCCCAGCTTCGAGAAAAACGACCAAATCCGTAATTGTTTGATTCCCAGTATTGGTTAGCTTCATGTTAAAGTTCGCTAGATCCCCCACCGCGATCTGGGTGGTCGTTGGATCTGGATTAATGCTCAGTGTGACCTGAGGCTTTTGAACCAACGTCGAGACAACCGCGTTCTTCTTGATCCCTTGTGCACCGGTTGCCTCAAATACGACTCGAGCGTCCATCTCGCTGGTTGCTTCGACGACCAGTTGTATGTCGAGGGCTTGTCTTGGCCCCAAGGCTCCGACGTCCCAAGACATGTTATTACCGGTTCGACGTGTCGGCTGTGGCGTGATACTTTGGATGTTCATTCCGTTGGGGACTGCGGCCGTCAGCACCACGTTCTCAGCTTGTGAAAAACCGTCGTTTTGGATTGTTGCAGCGTATGCCAGCGGTTGTCCAGGCACCGCAACTTCGGGACCCCGGACAACAAGATCAATTTCGGCCGAACTCCAAGTTACTTGGACGGTGCCTCGACCGAGCGGCAACTCGGGCATGTTTTCGGACGCTTGACCTGGCCGAACCACTTCGACCTCGATCAATGCCGATGCGTTCGATTTGGAAATGGTGTTTGGTTGTAGCATATTGATTAATTCAACGACTGCATTGCCATTGCGATCCACAAACTTCTCGAACACCTCTCCATATTGCGGTAGGAATCGAGCAACCTCAGGGTTCAAAGATCGATAGCGGACAATCCATCCTTCGGCGGGTACCAACCCATCAGCCTTACTGACCTTGGTAACGAGAGTGATCGGTTGGCCGCTTTGCGCTTGCTGTGGTTGTGGGAAATCCCATCGGGCATCGACCCAATAGATGGTCGCTGTTTGCCGTCGCTTATCCCATGCTTCGCTTTCCGGGGCCATGACAGTCACCTTCGATACACCTTCACTCGGGCTCGATAGGCTCAGCCATGTTTGGCCCTTGCGAATAGGTAGATCGTCATCGGTTCGGGCGGTACCACGGGTGATTTTTCCAGGCTCTGTGCTGGTACGCCCACGCGCAAAATCGACGTCGATCTTGCCAGCCTCATTTTGGCTTTGGTGTTTCTTAAAAAGATGATGCTTCTGGCTCTGGTTGTTATCACCGACATCGATAATCTGCCCGACACTCTCCGGTGATAACATCCATTCGATCGGTTCGCCCGTGACGAGCATTCCGTCTTTTCCGCAGATCCCAGCCAGCAAGATCACCTCGCCTCCAACGGGGGCAACTAACTTGGTAGGGGTCAGTAGGAGTTCGCCGCAGCGAGCCCGCGCCTCATCGGCAGTTGCCTGTCCACCCTTGCAAAGCTTGCACTGATGTCCGGACTTGCCATCGCCACCGGTCGGAACACCGTGCATGCACTTCTTGGGTTCCGGTGGAGTTTGATACGCGGGGCCTTGAGCGGGATAACCGTTGTTTGCCCCGTGCGGAGAAACCAAAGTCGTGGTTTGCCCAGAGAAAATCGTACCACCATTTGGATTGATGGCAGGTAGCGTTAGCGTCTTGCAACCAGAGGTCAAAACACACAAAGACACCCAGCACCCCCAAAGCAGTTTGTAAAAACCGGCCGGGGCTCGTCGAGTTGTTGCGATGGCTTTCGAAGTTCGCGGTGAAGCGAGCATTTTGCAGGATCACAGAAGGCCAACAGGTGGTGGAACGCATCGAGGCGCACTGTGCCTCGTAGGAACGTACCTCTCGCTCTGATGGCCTGTTGAAGAATTCCCCGCACAAGCTGACGTTTCGCAAGCAAGACTATCCGATCAATCCGATCATGACGATACGTCGGGTCGATCGGAACAATCCGAATTAGTTGGCTTTGTCGGGTGCAAGTGCCATTCCTTTGGCGCCTGCCTGATCGGTCGGTGTTGCATCGGCTTCAAGATCTCCCAAAGCGTACTGCATACCATCGAGCATATGTTTAAGGATCATCGGCTTGGAGAAGGTATCCTCACGATGCCCAAAGTTCGTGTAGAAGACACGGCCCTTGCCGGCGGTTCGCAGCCAACTGACAGGAACCTCGCGAGGCCCATCGTTGATGAGCTTGCTGACGGCTTCTTGCTTCATATCCAGGCTCACCAAAACTCGAAGAGTCTTCGTTCCAACATAAGTATCTGGGTTGTATTGATAGATCTCGTCGGTGTGCCAAAATCCCTTTCCTTCGAAAGCTTTGTTCAAGACATGCTCGGGATCGTTGAGCTTGAAGGCCCAAGTCCCCCCGGCGTTCCAAGGGTGGCCAGCAAACTCTCCTCCAACGACTGCGCGGCAATCGGGATGACGGCCGAAGTTGTCGCTCGCGGCGTGGAAACCTGCCAAACCCTTACCATTCATGATGAAGTCCAAAAAAGCATCTTGCTGCGCAGGGGTCTGGAACTGCATATGGGTGGTGTTGTTAAGCAAAATCAGGTCGTATTTTGCGAGGTTCTCTGGTGTGAAAACATCATACGTGTCGGCCAGATCGACTGTGAATGCTTTGGTCTTTTTCGCCATCGATTCGACCGCATAGTTCCCATAAGGGATCGAGCCATGGATGAATCCTTCACAGCGATAAAACATCAGCACTCTTCGCTCCTTCTTGGGCGCTGCTGTCGCTTGGCCAGGCACCGCGTTTTCAATCGCTGATTTCTGAGCGTCGGTCAAAGGTCGGAAACTATCGGCCTTTTTCTTTTGCCATGGATCGGCCTCTTGCGCCACGACCCAAGAAGGTGCCAACAGAAAAGCAATAGCCAAAGGAAACAACCATTTCATCGGAAGGATCTCCAAAAAGAATTCGCGGTAAGTGATCAAATAAAAACTAAGGTTTCGGCGCGGCGGCTTCAGGTGTATTGGCTGGAGTAGGCACCTGGGGCAAAAGTACCTTCTGACTTCCCTTGGGCAAGCCAATCATCGGATCGTTTGGATTCTTGGAAAAAGGCTCAGCCAGTTCGACTCCTGCAAGGAGTGCAAGCAGGATCGTGGCGACAAAATATATCGCATAATGAAAAAACGATTGACCGACTTCTAATTCGCAAGATCCAATCGAGACGGCCACTCCAAGCCCAAACATGATGGCAATGAGGATCGCCATCTGGAGCGTGTCGATTTGAGCGAGCACTCGATTACCAAAATAATAAGCCACCAGCCAATAGATGGCCCAAGTCAAGGCGAAAACCCCTGCACAGATACCCAACCGGGTTAACCGCTCTTGTCCGATATATCCACCGAGTTCATCGTCTTTGAAAAACGTGTATCCGATGGAGGCTAGGGGATAAGCAAGTGCGGTAGCAACCAGGGCCAAGGCCCAAGTCGGCGGAGTTACGCCTGATACCCGAGCCCAAAGAGCAGCGATGATCGACAATGCTGCCACGCAACTCGCGACCAATATCTGAAAACCGTTGGGAGTGAAATCGACCCGCTTGATCGGCTTTAGAACCGGCTTGCCCGCTGCGTCTTTGGGGCCATAGTTTTCCGGTGCGTGAATGACGACTTCCTGGGATTTGTCAGGAACCGTGATCTTCTGCTTGCACTTGGGACAAGGCCCCTGTTTGCCGGCGAATTTATCGCTGACCGTGAACCTGGAAAGGCAACCTGGACAGGTGACTGGGATTGGCATATCGAACTTGGATGCTTAGAACAGTGAATCGTAACCTTCGAGAGAAAGTATAACCGAACTTCCAAATTGCTAGTGGCCCATTATGTCCGAAATCGATCTTGGTCGCCCTTCTTTCAACGTCGTTCTTTTTCAGCCCGAAATCCCCCAGAATACTGGCAATATCGGTCGATCCTGCGTCGCTCTGAACGCGAAACTTTGGATCGTTCGCCCAATGGGATTTCGGCTCGATGAAAAACTCGTTCAGCGGGCAGGACTCGATTATTGGCAGTTCTTGGATATTCAGGTCGTCGATACTTGGTCGGAGATGCTCTCGCTGATGGACCTCGATCGTGCTTGGTTCTTCACCAAATTTGCTCAGCAACTCCACACACAAGTCCATTATCGTGTCGCCGACTGGCTAGTCTTCGGAAGCGAATCGAATGGATTACCCCCAAGCGTCCGTCAAGAATATCTCTCGCAATGCGTCCGTTTACCGATGACCGGTCCGGTTCGAAGTTTGAACCTCTCGGTCTCTGCAGGAATCGGACTCTACGAAGCTTATCGCCAATGCACCTGCAACTAGGCCGCCTAAGCTAGAATCGGTTGCACGAGATTTCCATGGACATCGGTCAAGCGGTAATCGCGGCCTTGGAACCGGAAGGTCAATCGGGTGTGATCAAAGCCCAACAGATGGAGTATCGTCGCGTTTAGATCGTGCACATGGACTGGATTCTCAATGGCATTGAATCCAAAGTCATCGGTCTTGCCGTGAACCAATCCTTTTTT
>Ga0315904_10002553_pt1 | contig 28015 bp, 25 predicted proteins | sample LakEriMetagenome_6_FD_203529 | JGI IMG/M metagenome (GOLD analysis project Ga0315904, IMG submission 203529) | Freshwater fungal communities from buoy surface, Lake Erie, Ohio, United States - Buoy 12 MA120 | ecosystem: Environmental > Aquatic > Freshwater > Lake | place: USA: Lake Erie, Ohio...
ACAAATACTCCTCGCCTTGCTACGCATAACTCCATCAAAGTGCCAATGTAAGATTGCGGAGTCATGATTTCTAACTTGACATAGGGTTCCTCGATCGACTTTCTAGAATTTGGTGGCGGTAACTCACTAGGATTATCCACCATCAAAATTTCGTCCGTATTTGTCGTCACACGATAAATTACTGATGGCGCAGTCACAATTAGATCGAGATTATATTCACGTTCAAGACGCTCTTGCACGATCTCCATATGTAGCATCCCTAAAAACCCACAACGGAAACCGAAGCCCATAGCATTCGAGGTTTCTGGCTCATAATTTAGAGATGCATCATTGAGCTTAAGCTTGGTGAGAGCTTCGCGCAATTCCTCAAACTGATCGGCATCAGTGGGAAACATCCCGCAGAAAACCATTGGTTTTGCTTCTTCGTAACCGGGAAAAGGCTCAGGTGCTGAATCGATCGCTGAAGTAATCGTGTCACCAACCCGCGCATGGGCAACCATCTTGATCGCAGCAGCGAGATAACCCACTTCACCCGCATGTAATTCATCAACTTGGATTTGCCCAGGGGCAAGCACGCCAAGCTCATCGATTACATATTCTTGTCCTGAAGCCATAAATTTAACGCGATCGCCTTTTTTGACCGTGCCATCCATTACACGGAAATAAACGATTACGCCACGGTAGGCATCGTAATAACTATCAAAAATTAATGCTCGTAATGGTTGATCGACTGTATCTTTTGGCGGTGGCACTTGCAAAACGATCGCTTCAAGGATCTCCCTGATCCCAACCCCTTGCTTTGCCGATGCTCGAATCGCTGCCGAACAATCTAACCCAATTAACTGCTCTATTTCATTGGCTATGCGATCGGGATCTGCTCCCGGTAAATCAATTTTATTAAGTACAGGGACAATCTCCAGATCGTTGGCTAATGCTAAGTAGACATTAGCCAGAGTTTGTGCTTCGACCCCTTGCGAAGCATCAACTACTAGCAAAGCCCCTTCACAAGCTGCCAAGCTACGCGATACCTCATAGGAAAAGTCCACATGTCCTGGAGTATCGATCAGATTAATCGTATATTCATCACCATTAAGCGCTTGGTAGTTCATTCGCGCCGCTTGCAACTTAATTGTGATCCCGCGCTCTCGTTCCAAGTCCATGTTGTCGAGAAACTGCGCTTTCATATCCCGAGCCGCCACTGTGCCAGTAAATTGCAGCAAGCGATCGGCGAGTGTAGACTTGCCGTGATCGATATGAGCAATGATAGAAAAGTTGCGAATGCGAGAGACGGGTACGTTGGTCATAAAATCACAATGCTGCGAGACTGTCCGATCCTACCTTAAATTAAAGTAAGTAGCTGGGCAAAAGAAACCTTTAAACCCAAAAAGATAAATCACCCACATAGTTGGTGATCTATCTTTTTGGGTTCTGTCTTTATGTAGCTAGGCATAATTAATTACAAACCAAAACCCGTAAAGTTGTGCCCCGCAGGGGCGCTACTTTACGGGTTTTGGTAATTTATTTTGCACAATTACTTATTCCGCATAGCTAGTTAGTGTAAATAACTGTAACAATGATCTAAAGCAATTAAGCTCATTAGCTAGTGATTTACAAATTTAGTCAGCTCTTTAATTTTTTACCCAAAGCTACATAAAACAGGGCTTTTCAAAAATTTGCGCCATTTATACACACAAAGCGCCACATACACAAAAAATCTCTTCTCAAAAACTATGTTTAGGGGTAATGTACAAGAGCTAGTAAACTGAGTGAGATTTTGCCAAGGTTTGTGAGCCAAATTAGCTAACATCTCATATTACTAGGTTGTATGAGTAATAATAGCTATAGTAGTTTCATTTAAAAATTGAAACCTACTCGCTAGCCTGTTCAGCAGGAATAGCTAGGCGCTTCTAAGATTAACTATGGTCAATGTAATTCAGTCAATGTAATTCAACCTAGCAAAAGATAGGAAGCAACTTCTATGTAAATTCAATTTCATCGTGTACAACAGTTACGCAGGGCAGAGTGAGCAATGAGTATAAGCAACCGAGTTCGACTATATGAACTCTCACGAGAGTTAGATCTCGACACCAAAGATGTAATCGCAGTATGTGAGCAATTAAATATAGTTGTTAAAAGTCATAGTAGTACAATTACAGAATCAGAGGCGGAATTGGTACGCATCAAAGCCCCTCAATATCATCATAAAGCTGCCGATCCTAGGGCTTCTGAAAAGAAAGCTACTGCTGCGGCAAAGATCAAAGAATCTGATGCTCGTATTGCCAAGCAGCAAATTCTTGCGGTTACCAAGCCCACAATTCGTCTCAATACTCCACCTGTCTCTGTTAATGTAGGAGCTACAACATCTGTAAATCCGCATCTTAACTCACCTAGTGCGATCGCCGAGCCTAGCTCAGAACCTCCTGCCAAAACTGCTGTTATTAATCCTCCCCTGCCCATGCCCTCTGCTTCTTCATTAGTCAAGCCTCCCAGTCGTCCTTCTTTCTCAGAAGGTCAACAGTCCGAAACTAACCCTGCTCCCAAAATTGAATTGACCCTAGAAACAGCATTGATCCCACCAGTAAATCCCCAAGCGATTAAAGACTCTCAGCCAGGATCGCTCTCAGAATCAAAAACAGAGTTAATTGCGCCGCTAGCTCCACCTAAAGCCGAAAAGGCGGTCACACCTGCCCCTGCAAAGATTTTCGTTGAGGAGCAAGCAACACCAAGCATCGTTATACCGAAACAAGCCCCTAAGGAACAAGCAACCCGTAAAGAGACTCCAAGGGCTGAGCGACCACAAGCAGAAAAATCTGAGCGCCCTCCTGTTGTACCGAAACAATCCTTGGTAAGTGTTTCGCCTCCTCAGGTCAAATTGAACAAACCTGTTGCTCCTGAGAGACCCAAGCCTCCAGTAGCTATTGCGCCTAAAGCTGTTATTGCACCCAAACCACCTGCGGCAAAACCTTCAGATGAGTCAAGAGTCTCGGCAAAAGCCAACCAGGGTAGGGCTGAGCAGAACAGAACTGAGCGGATTAATAGTGAGGACAACTCAGAAGCAGTTAAGGTCAACAAGCCCGAAAAGCCAAAATTGAACAAACCTGTGGAACAACAGGCAGCTCCTGCTGGTGGTAGACCTCAAAGCCGTGGACCAAAGTTGGTCAAAGACTCAGTGCTCATCGAACGCGGGATCACTGCTCCGACAGAACCACCGCACAATTTGCGTCCACCGATGCCAACATTGATGCGTGCGCCTGAGAAGCCCGTCATTGCTGACAAAACTGGGAAGAAACCAGAATTAACAGGTGGATTTAATCCTGCATTACCAGAACTTTTAGAAAAACCAACGTTGCCTGGTAAGGGTAGTAAGCGTAAGGGTAAGTCCAAAGAAGAAGAGGAAAAGGATTTACTAGAGCTTAAAGAAAAAAATCGCCTGAATAAGCCAAAGCGCTATTTACGTGATTTTGATGATGATGATGATGATGGTACTGATGCTGATGCAGCTAACGAGCTAGCACAGATTAGTTTGTCACTGGCTCGTCCAACTGCACGCCCTAAGGCAGCAGTAGTGCCATCGAAGCCAACCATGGCAGCCGACATTAAGCCAATGCAAAAGGGTAAAAAATCTGCACCTAGTCGCGATCGCCGTCATCAACAAGTCGAAATTATTCCTGAAAAACCGACCTCGGTAGAAATCGAAGAGGGTATGACCGTTGCTGTACTAGCCAAGCGGTTGGTCCTTTCAGAGACAGAGGTAATTCGTACCCTGTTTATGAAAGGGATCATGGCGAATATTAACCAAACCCTCGATGTCGATACTGCCAAAATGGTGTCGGCAGAATTGGGCTATGAAGTCCATGCGCCTGAAGTAGTCGAGCTTGCGCTTAAGACGGAAATGATCGATGTTGGGGATCTTGATAAACTGCAACGCCGTCCGCCAGTGGTCACAATCATGGGACATGTTGACCATGGTAAAACCACCTTGCTCGATGCAATCCGTAAGAGCAAAGTCGCACAAGGAGAGGCGGGCGGTATTACTCAACATATCGGCGCATATCATGTTGATGTTGAGCACAATGGTCAGAACCAACAAATCGTCTTCCTTGATACCCCAGGTCACGAAGCCTTTACCGCCATGCGTGCGCGTGGTACGAAGGTCACTGACATTGCTGTACTAGTTGTTGCTGCCGATGATGGTGTTCAGCCTCAAACCATTGAGGCGATCAGCCATGCTCGTGCTGCTAAAGTGCCAATCGTTGTTGCCATTAACAAAGTTGATAAGGTTGAAGCTCAGCCCGATCGCATTCGCCAAGAGTTAACCGAATATGCTCTTGTTGCTGAAGAATGGGGTGGCGATACAATCATGGTTCCTGTCAGTGCCATCCGTCGCGAAAACCTTGATACCCTGCTCGAAATGATCTTGCTGGTTGCTGAAGTTGAAGATTTACAAGCCAACCCTAACCGTACGGCTAAAGGTACGGTCATAGAAGCTCACCTCGACAAGGCAAAAGGACCCGTTGCGACATTATTGGTTCAAAACGGTACATTACGTGTTGGTGACATCTTTGTGGCTGGTGCTGCCTTTGGTAAGGTACGCGCCATGGTGGACGATCGCAACGTCCGTGTTGATAAAGCTTCGCCATCCTTTGCGGTGGAAGTTCTTGGTTTGGGCGATGTACCTGCGGCAGGTGATGAGTTTGAAGTCTACCTTGATGAAAAAGTGGCAAGGGCGATCGCTGACCAACGCACGATGGATCAACGTCAAGCTCGCTTGGTACAAGCAATGGCTTCCCGTCGTGTCACCCTTGGGACTTTGTCAGAAAAGGTAAAAGAAGGCGATCTCAAGGAACTCAATATTATCCTCAAGGCAGATGTCCAAGGCTCTCTCGAAGCAATTCTGGGCGCACTTGCCCAGCTTCCACAAAGAGAAGTTCAACTCCGCATTCTCCTCTCGGCTCCTGGTGAAATCACCGAAAATGACATCAGTTTAGCGGCGGCAAGCTCGGCGGTTGTTCTAGGGTTTAATACCACGATGGCTCCTGGGGCAAGACAGGCTGCTGACGAGATGGGTGTTGATTTCCGTGATTACAACGTCATCTACAAGCTCTTGGAAGATATCCAAGATGCGATGGAAGGCTTACTCGATCCTGAAATGGTTGAGGAATACCTTGGTCAAGCTGAAGTTCGCGCTATCTTTGCGATCGGCAAGGGTGCTGTGGCTGGCTGCTATGTCCAGAATGGTAAGCTGCTCCGCAACTGCAATGTCCGTGTCAAACGCGGTAATGAGGTTGTGCATACAGCAGTTCTTGACTCGCTGCGACGGGTTAAGGATGATGCCAAGGAGGTCGCCTCTGGATTTGAGTGTGGTATCTCTCTTGCGAAGTTCTCGACATGGAAAGAAGGCGATATCATCGAAGCCTTCCGCATGGTCACGAAGCGTCGTACGCTAGCTACTTCTTAAATAAAAAAGCGCCCCTAGAGGGCGCATTTTTATAAGTATTTATTCTGGCAATTCAATTGTGACTTTGCCACCTGCTATTGCTCGAATTCGTAAGTCATAGCCATAAAGCAAACTCGTGCCAACTAGGGGATCTGTCTCTGCCTCATTGACAGGAATATTTCGGTATTGACCATCCCAAATGACGGTTGCTGCATAAACCGCAAATGTCACTTCACTACCATCACCTAAAGTGCCGCAATACCTGTCCAAGGTAAATCTAGGGCAGTGATAATTTCACTCGATAAGATTAAGTAACCTGTATAGCCCGTATCAATGACAGCATCGATCATTTTGGTCTGTCGCTTTTCGTTGATAATGACCAGTGGAATTGTTGCTTCACAGCTTTGATTAACTACACCGTGAATCATATTGTCTTTTTAAGGCTCCTTGCGCCAAACCGATGAACGGCTCGATGTCCAATGCGAACGATCCAAGGTTGAGCATCAGGAATTCGTTTAAATAGGCTACTGGTTGCAGACAATAACTCATCAGCAACCTCGAAGTTTCCCGTTTCAATGTCGATCGCAACAATTTTGCCATAATTACCCATTTCAACCTGCGGACACACCTGAGTTTCATAAATCTCACCACCACGCCTAGCGAATTCTTCTTTGCTATATCGGGGGGGGCTTACTGCCATGATATTTATCTCTTTTGAATGATTGCCTTTACCCTAGATTTTTTATTCTTCAATAAAATAGTCTGTATCAATTTTTCCGATTTTGTAAATATCTTTAATTGTGATACCTACTTCATAATCGATCATCAATTTTGTTAATCTTTTGCCATCAATTAAGACAATTGCAAAATTTGTCTTTTCAGCATATTCAGTAGCTTCTTTTGAAAAAAGTGCAGTCGTGATAAAGACCCCCTTCTTAGCTCTTTGTCCATCCAAAGCGCCCACAAATTTTTGAATTTCGGGTCTACCAATTTTACTGGATTCCTGTTTCCAGTGTTTTGCTTGAATGTAAATTTTATCTAGACCAAGCTTATCTTCTTTAATAATTCCATCAATTCCTTCATCAGCCGACTTTTGAGTAACTTCTCCGTTTTCAAAATCTGATCCTCCATAACCCATCTTAATCAATAAATCAACAACTATTTTTTCAAATTTAGTGGGTGAGATTTCTTCGAGGTTTTTTAGCAACATTCTGGAAAGTTCATAATTTATCCTCTCTAATCCTTCCTCCATCATTTCGTCAGGGGTCTTTTCAATTGATTCTCCAGATTCACCATCACCGTTGATTTCTTTGCTTTTTGGTGAGGCTGCTATATTTTCGGAATTTATTCCTTTTAAAAATTTTATCGTGATTTTGCTTGGTGGATTCTTTAATAGTTTTTTCCCGATGTCAGAAATTTGATATCTTCCTCTTTGTGGGCTATAAATTAAACCTGCGGTTCGGAGATAAGAAATTGACCACGCAACCCTATTAAACAGTAAAAACTGCTTGCCATTTGGAGTTTTCTGCAACTGTTCTTCATCAGTTATAGAAAACTGCTCAATAATATAAAACCTTATACCTGATGAGTCATAAATCTTGTTGTCACTTAATTTTTGCAATATAGGTAGCATTGCACTTTGGAAATCGGGTATCACATTAAACTCCAAGCTATTTTATTTTTAAAACAAAATAAATAATATGACTACCACTGTCATCATCACCGAAGCCAGTCAGCAGTTTTCTCAACTAATCGGACAAGTCTTGCTTGGCGAAGAAATCATCATCTGTGAGAATGGTATAGCATTCGCCACAATAACGCCTAGCAAAAAGAAGCGCCAACATCGAGTAGCAGAAAAAGACAAAGGCAAAACTTTTATCGATCCAGCCTGTAATGCCCCGTTACCTGATGAAATTCTTGCTGGTTTTCTAGGCTAATGGGCACGAAAATATTACTTAATACTTAAGATGAGTTGATCGCAAAGAATCCTGTCAAAACTATCTGGTAATTTATTACAACTTGACTATCTCGTTGATCGCTTGGAATTGAATGTCTAAATCAAATATTTTAGCGAAGGTTTGCGCGATCGCGATTTTCACCTGTTCAATCCTCACATCAGATACAAACTGATTAAGATTACAAACTTGGCAATCGGTAATTCCACAGGGAACAATGCGATCAAACCCCGATAAGTCCATATTTACATTCAGCGCAAAGCCATGCATGGTGATCCATTGACTAACTTTGATGCCGACTTGAGCAATTTTTTGATTTTGCCCAGATTGATTAATCCAAACACCAGTTAAGCCTTGAATACGTTTTGAAGGTACATCAAATTTAGCTAACACTTGAATAATTACCTCTTCTAGTTGGCGTAAGTACCAATGCAAATCATGTTGATGATAGTCAAGATTTAAAATTGGATATGCTACTAACTGCCCGATCGCATGATGGGTAACTTCGCCGCCGCGCTCGATGCGATGGCATTCAATATTTGGATCATCGGGACTAAATTTTAAAAACTCTAAGCTTGAGCCCTGTCCTAACGTATAAACGGCAGGATGTTCGACTAGTAATAACACATCAGGTAAGTCTTTCTCGTTTCTTCTGGCTTGTTTGCGCTCCTCCACCAAATACTTTTGCCATTGCCATGCAGTGAGGTATGGTATCGGGCGATCGCTTTGATAAAGAAAACAAGTTCGAGGCATATCAAAATACAGAAGAAATACAGAAAAAGCACCATAAAACTATTTTATGGTGCTTTTTCTGTATTTATCTTAGAGCGCAAAGCGCTAACAATTAGAACGGAAGCCCAGGAATACTAGGGATGTTTGGTATTGGTATTCCTGGGATCGAAATCGGAAAGTTTGCGCCTGGGAATAGTCCATTAAATACAGAACGAACTTTATCAATGCCAGGGATTTGATTAGTAAAGCCCTCAAATAAATTCCCCTTGAGCAAACTTACAAACTCATTTTCAGTAAGCTGCTGAATTATTCCTAAAGCACCACCCTGATTAACTTCAACTTTTTCGCCAGCCTTCAACACAACCTCATCAGGTTGCTGCGCAGGTGATATAGGCTTCTCCATTTGAAGTATTGGTTTGTCATTAGCAGGTTTACCATTTAATGGCTCAACAGGTTTTCCCTTTGGAGGGTTGGATGTGTTTATTCGAGGTGTTGTCCTTGGGGGGATTACGGTTGGGAAAGATCCAAACTGTTTAAACTTAGGGGCTGTAGTTGGAGTGACGTTAGGCTTTTCAGTTGAAGGAGTCGTTTGCTTGGGAACAGTGGGTTTAGTTTCTGTTGTCGGTTGATCATCTTCATCAGTTATTGGAGTTGCGTTACGCTTGACTACAACTTCGCCCTCTAATACTTTGACCTGTTGGTTGCCTGACTCATCTACTTCTAGTAAATAAGTTGTGCCACGTACACCTGTCGTAATCGAAGATGAGCAGGCATTAACTGCACCATTTATTAAAATTGTTCCTTGCCTAAGGCGAGCACATTGACCAATATTTAGAACCGAATTAGCTGATAACCGAGCAACTGCTCCCGTATTAAACAGTAGTGCTGTTCTGGAATTGCCTGTACGAACTTGCTGCTGTTGCCTTGCTACATCATTAACGGATGCTCGCTGATTTTGAATAAAAACTTGGTTGCCGTCTAGAATTTCCTGCACAGTCGCTTGAGTCGATTGGGCAGAAGCAGGAGCCAGTTGGGGAGCAGCTAATGCAAAAATACATAACCCTGCAAAGAAAAAGGCAAGTCGCTTTTGGCGCTGCTGTCTAACAAGTTTTTGCGAAAATTTCTTGAAAAGGTTCCATAAATACATATGTGATTGTTCTCCCTAATTGAGCATGAGAAAGGGTTTAATAAATTCAAGGTTGCGTCCCAATTTCCCGATCGCTAATCGCAAAGACAGTTACATTATGCAAAAGGTTTCATTACCATCTCAGATACCTCCTGACAAGGTAGCGATCGCTACGAACCAAGTGAGTTATCAAACTAAATTTCGCACACTTTTGATGGATATTTCAGTTGAGATCATCAAAGGAAGTAAAACTGCGTTAATTGGCGCAACAGGATCGGGGAAAACGACATTTTTACGTCTACTCAATCGTTTAGCTGATCCATCGGTGGGGGCAATTACGTTTACTGGCAAAAATATTCAAGAAATTCCGATTCAAACTTTGCGGTGGCGAGTGTTGCTGGTTCCACAGGAGCCGAGCTTATTAGGAATGACTGTTGCTGAAGCGATCGCCTATCCTCTAAAGTTACAAAATTTTACACAGCGCGAAATTAATGCGCGATCGCAAAAATGGCTAGATAAATTGCAGCTTGATTCTAAACTGCTAAATCGATCAGAGCTAGAGTTATCACTTGGGCAAAGACAATGGGTTGCGATCATTAGAGCATTAGTCATGGAGCCAGAAATACTATTACTAGATGAGCCCACATCAGCTTTGGATCGTGGGTTATCGCATTTATTACTAGATGTTTTAACTGAGTTAACCCAATTACCTCAGCCTGTAACAGTGGTGATGATCAATCATCAACTTGATTTAGTCCAAACATGGTGCGATCGGCTAATTTGTTTACATAAAGGTCAGCTAGTTCAAGATACGGACGCTAGTCTTGTTAATTGGAGTGATATTGATAATTTGTTGAGACGTGATTCTACTTCCCCTGAAAGCGATGAATTTTAAGAAAAGACGACGCTTCGCACCATCTTTTCTTGAAATTTAGCCGATTTGATAAGTTTGATTTCTACCTAGCTCCTTAGCTCGATACAGCGCATAGTCAGCAGCCGTCAGCAATACTGAAGGGAGTGAATCGGTCATAGGAACAAAAGAAGTTACTCCGATACTTAAAGTCACAAACTGACTAACTGCTGAATCTTCATGGGGGATTGCTAACTCTTGAAGGCTCTGCCGAATAATCTCAGCAATTGCGATAGAGCCTTCTATGTCAGTATTCGGCAATACAATCACAAATTCCTCACCACCATAACGCGCTACCAAATCCGCAGGACGATGTACAGATTGCTTGATTAAAAGCGAAACTTTGCGGAGACAATCATCCCCAGCCACATGACCATAGGTGTCGTTATAGTTCTTAAAAAAATCAATGTCACACATGAGCAAAGACAAGGGCAAACGCTCTCTTGCTAGTCTCTGCCACTCTTGATCTAAATATTCATCAAAGCAGCGGCGATTGGCAAGCTGGGTTAAACCATCTAAATTGACCAATCGCCCTAATTTTTCATTAGCTTCTTGAAGTAAGGTCTCCGCAATAATCCGACTATTAATTTCTTGCTTCAGTCGTTCATTTTGTTCTTGTAGCTGTCTTTGTAATCTACGTAATGTAAGCTGATTCTCGACCCTTGCCAGTACTTCCGCAATTTGAAATGGCTTAGTAATATAGTCAACGCCACCCACTGCAAATGCTTGTACTTTGTCTAAAACTTCGTCCCGCGCACTAATAAAAATTACGGGAATATCACGAGTGAGATCGCTAGATTTTAATTGTTCACAGACCTGAAACCCATTCATGTTGGGCATATTAATATCTAAAACTACCAAGTCAGGCATTTCAGTCTGTGCTGTTGAAACTGCTTTTAAGCTATCACTTACACCAATTACTTGGTAACCCCTACGGGTCAACATAGTTACTAGTAAATGTAAGTTAGGCTGCGTATCATCTATAACTAGGACATACTCTTTTTTAGGCAAGGCTTCAGGCAGTTGCATTTTCCTATCTTCAGACCGTTGTGAACGCAAGTATTAAAATTTATTGCTCTATAGTATGGGTTTTCAGAGCCTAATTACGTCATATCTCAAAGATATCTGAAGACCTGCTGGTTTTACTAGACTATTTGTCTATCTAGATTGTTTTAGCAGGTAAACTTTAGACTATGTGTATCTTAAAACATTTATTAGGCTGATCTTTATAGTGATCGCCATGACAGCATAAACCTCAACTTTAATTAAAAATCATTTTTTTATAATGAGAAATTCTTTTTCAAATCGCTCTCACTTTACCAGCAATTGCTGTAAGTACTTGTGCAAGATAAATTACCAAACCCCATAAAGTTGCGCCCACAGGGGGGGGAACTTTATGGGGTTTGCCTTGAAATTAATTATGCCTAGCTACTTATACCAAAGCCCAAAATGGCGTAGCCATTTTGGGCTTTTAAAACCCTTACAGGGTTTGGTTCTTAATTCACAGAAGTGGGACCACACTTTTGTGAATTGGTATTATCAGTTAAGATACAGGTGAGTGTTGAGAGCTTTAGGCTTCATCATAAATTTTTTTAATCATTGTGTTAGCTAATGTCTAGTAATGCATCTCAAAGAATCGATCTCTCAGGAAGTGCTTTGGGAATGGTTTCAACTATTAGTTTCCCTGCAATCGTGGGAACTGCTGACATGATGCTCAAATCGGCAACTGTGAGACTTGTCGGATATGAAAAAGTTGGCAATGGTTTTTGTACAGCGATCATACGCGGTCAGATTACTGATGTCCGCATGGCAGTAGAGGCTGGAGCAGAAACCGCCAGAGAATTTGGGCAATTAGTCTCCACAATTGTGATTCCGCGCCCCTATCCTAATTTAGAGGCGATTTTGCCAATTAGTACCCGCCTTAGCCAGTTAACCGACGGGCGCTATAGCCGTCTGAGTAATCAGGCGATCGGCTTGCTAGAAACACGCGGATTCCCTGCGATGGTGGGGGCTGCTGACATGATGCTAAAATCAGCAGATGTGCATCTAGCAGGCTATGAAACGATCGGCGCAGGACTATGTACAGCAATTATTCGCGGTAACGTGGCGGATGTTGCGATCGCGATCGAAGCAGGGATGTATGAAGCCGAGCGCATTGGCGAGTTTCATACCTTGATGATTATTCCCCGTCCTCTTGACGATCTTGAAGAAACCTTACCGACATCAGAATATTGGATGGAATCACCGATACCTGTAAATATTCCGATGATTGCTTTACAAGAACAAGAAAGAGAATTAGTACAATTACCTAATCTAGAGATTGCCGAAGTGGAAACTATTTCGATTGGCGATCGCTAACCACTCGCAAAAACAAACTATCAGTTTCTCGCTATTTGTTTTAGTTGTGAATCCTTAAATTGAAAAATAGTGTAATAAGAGAATTTGCTGCCTGAACTCCTTCTCTGTCAAGGGAATAAGCCCTGATTATATCGACTATTTAGATTTATCATGACGGCTTATATTGTCAAATGTACCGCCACTCGTTATCGTAGATATAAAGATAGAGTTGAATATATTAGTATTATTCAATTTCTCTGATTATTCAGATTTAGAATGGCTACATCAGTAGTAATAAATACTTAAATGGTTGTTTTTAAATAATTATCTAAGTAAATAATTACAACAAGTCAAAGAATATCTGTAAATTAGCTGCGAAAAGCTACTTTCAAAAAAGTAGTTGCAAAAGTGCGCCAAGCGTCATCTCATTTTTATTTTGTATTAAAAATTTGAAATTTGATGTTTCAAGCGAACCGATCGTAGCTAAGATCAATAGTTGCGCTCGTGCATCTACATCTTTTGATAGATACAACCGCGAGAACTTCAGTTTTTTAGAGAGTCGTAAGGATACTGGCTAAATTATGCCGATCGCTATTGGAATGATCGAGACTAGAGGCTTTCCCGCAATTGTAGAAGCGGCTGATGCCATGGTCAAAGCTGCTCGAGTTACCCTTGTGGGTTACGAGAAAATTGGTAGTGGACGAGTAACTGTCATCATCAGAGGTGATATCTCTGAGGTGAAAGCATCCATTGCTGCTGGTGTTGAAGGTGCAAATCGGGTTAATGGGGGCGAAGTTGTTTCGACTCACACCATTGCTCGACCACACGAAAACCTAGAATATGTACTACCTATTCGCTATACGCGGGAAGTAGAACAATTTGCTTTTTAGACTTGTTTTATTTGATTGCTTTTTCTGATTGTCTCAAAAAGACTTTCAAAAAAAGTATCAAAAGACTAAATTTTCATTAATTTCATTATTTATTTTTCTAGGAGAACATGAATTATGGCAATCGCAGTTGGAATGATTGAAACCCTTGGTTTCCCTGCCGTTGTAGAAGCAGCAGATGCCATGGTCAAGGCAGCTCGCGTAACCTTAGTTGGATACGAGAAGATCGGTAGTGGGCGCGTCACCGTTATCGTTCGTGGCGATGTATCCGAAGTACAAGCTTCAGTAGCAGCAGGTACTGAGTCTGTCAAACGTGTAAACGGCGGACAAGTACTTTCCACACACATCATTGCTCGTCCTCACGAAAACCTTGAGTATGTTCTACCTATTCGCTACACCGAAGAAGTTGAACAGTTCCGTGACAATGTAAACTCCATTCGTCCTATGAACCGTCCATAGTTAGGACTTAACTAGCGCGATCGCCTTTCGCTTTCACTTTTGGTTTAGTGTGTCGATTTAGTTTAGCGATTGACTTGTTAGCTTTCACATCTGTTCACGTACTTATAACAATATGCAAATCGCTAGGGTTTACGGTACGGTCGTCAGTACCTATAAAGAGTCCAATTTGTCTGGAACTAAGTTTCTGCTTTTGCAACTTGTTGATCTGCAAGGGCAGCTACTTCCAGATTATGAAGTTGCTACTGATACAGTTGGTGCTGGCGTAGATGAGTGGGTGCTATTCACCCGTGGTAGTGGCGCAAGACAAGTGCGAGACAGTGAAAACCGTCCGATAGATGCAGCGGTTATCGCCATCATTGACACAGTTAGCCTAAGCGATCGCACTCTCTACAGTAAAAAATATAGTGAGAGAATGCAATAGTGATATTTATTAATTATTTATTAATAAGTATTTATCACTAAAGATTTGGCAATCAGCGCTAGTAAATAATAGTTCTCCGATGTTGTAGCTTAAGTTGTTATTTGGAGGAGCGCTTTTAAGTTCTTATACTCTCGATTTTGAAAATCAGGATATAGGTAAAGCTTAGAAGTGCAGATTCACTATGGTAGTTCGTAGCTTTTCTGCCCCCCCTACGCCTTGGTCTAGGAACTTGGCAGAACCCAAAATAGATCCATCCGCCTACGTTCATTCTTTTTCCAATCTGATTGGCGACGTTTATATCGGCGCTAATGTTTTGATTGCCCCAGGTACATCGATTCGTGCCGATGAGGGTAATCCTTTTCATATTGGCAATAGTACTAACGTCCAAGACGGTGTGGTTATTCATGGTTTAGAAAAAGGTCGTGTGATTGGCGACGACGGCAAAGAATATTCCGTCTGGATTGGTGATAGTACCTCAATCACACATATGGCTCTAATCCATGGGCCAGCTTATGTTGGCAATAATTGCTTTATCGGGTTCCGCTCAACTGTATTTAATGCGCGAGTCGGAGACGGCTGCATTATTTCCTTACATGCTCTTGTCCAAGATGTAGAAATTCCTGCGGGTAAATATGTTCCTTCTGGTGCAGTGATTACAACGCAGCAACAAGCCGATCTGCTACCAAATGTGCGGGAGTCAGACCAAAAATTTGCGAGTCATGTTGTCGGTATCAACGAGTCCTTAAGGCAAGGGTATCGCTGTGCTGCTGATATTGCCTGCATTACACCGATTCGCCAACAACAACAGCACTCGCCACAACCAAGCAGCAGAGCTGCTGCAAGCGTTAATACGCAAATTAATAAGCAAGATTTTAATCAAACTAATCAGACCAATATAAATTCTACAAGCACAAATACAAACGCACAGAGGAACGAACCTATGAATGGGGATTTAGCGCAGCAAATACGACAACTTTTATCTCAGGGCTACCATGTTGCGGCTGAGTACGCAGATGAGCGCCGATTCCGCACTGGATCTTGGCAATCCTGTGCAATTCCGCACACAACAGAGGCTTCGACAGTAATTGCAGCAGTACAATCTGCTCTTGTCGAAAATGAAGGTGACTACGTGCGTCTATTTGGAGTTGATCCAAAAGCTAAGCGCCGCCTTGCTGAGACAATTATTCAACGCCCCAGCGATAAGCCTGTGGTAATTAGTAATACAACCTCCAGCAATGGATCTAGTAACGGTTATAGCGCACCCAAAGCGACCTCCAATGGTGCTGCTAGTGCTGATATTTCTGGACAAGTGCGTCAACTGCTTGCTCAAGGCTATCGTATTAGTACTGAATTTGCTGATGCGCGGCACTTCCGTTCTGGTTCTTGGGAAACTGGTCCAGCGATTGATGCTTCCAATGAATCTACTGTGATTTCTGCATTAAATACTATTCTTGCTGAGCATGAAGGCGAGTATGTGCGTCTGGTTGGCGTAGATACGAAGGCAAAGCGCCGCGTAGTTGAAACTATTATTCAACGTGCCGATAGCCAAGCTGTGAATATTCAGTCTAATGGGAATGGTTCCTCAGCTAGCTATAGCGCTCCTCGTGCAACTAATGGCAAGGGTGTTGCTAATGACATTTCCACTACAGTGGGTCAGCTTTTGGCTCAAGGGCATCGAATTAGCGTTGAACATGCTGATGAGCGCCATTTCCGTACAACTTCTTGGCAGACCCTACCTGCCATTACGGCTAAACACGCACCAGCCGCGATCGCAGCTTTAGAAAATTACATTGCGGAATACAGTGATGAGTATGTCCGTCTAGTTGGGGTTGATACCAAGGCAAAACGTCGTGTAGTAGAAGTATTGGTTCATCGTCCAGGCGGTCAACCAATCACTGCAACTCGCACTGCGGTTAAAGTCAGCAACTCTAGCAATAGTTCTTATGGTGGTGGTAGTGCTGGCAAGATTAGCGCTGACATGATGTCGCGTATTCGTCAACTTTTGTCTCAGGGTTATCGGATTGGTACTGAACATGCCGATGAGCGTCATTTCCGTACTAGCTCTTGGTTTAGCTGCTCACCGATCGCAGCATCGAATGAGTCTGAAGTAATTCGTGCTTTGGAAGCTTGTTTGGCTGAGCATGGTGATGAGTATGTACGTTTGCTTGGTATTGACACCAAAGCAAAGCGTCGCGTATTTGAAGGCATCATCCATCGTCCTGCAAAGTAACGTTATCTAGAGAACCTCGCAAAGCGAGGTTCTCTATTTGGAAAGTAATTAGCGAGTAATTGTTGTCAAGAACTTAGCGAAGTCCTTGATGAATTTAGAGAATAAAAAAATCATGCAATCGAACTACTTACCACCTTTAGAACCAATCGGAGATTTTCGCTCCTATGTTTGTGGTGATGTAGTAATCGATCAGACTGCCGCGATCGCATCGGGTGTATTAATCCAAGCCGATCAGGGTGGAAAGATTACGATCGCAGCTGGTGTTTGCATTGGGATGGGAGCTGTACTTCATGCCCAAGGTGGGCTATTAGAAATTGGGGCTGGAGCAAATTTGGGGGCTGGGGTTCTAGTATATGGAACTAGCAAAATTGGGGAAGGCGCTTGTATTGGTGCTTCGAGTTCGATTGTAAGAGCCGTAATTGGCAAGGGGGCAATCGTGCCGCCTTGTTCATTGATCAGTGGATTGGAGCAAAGTGCGATCGAGAAAGAGGCAAGTCCTGCGATCGCACAAGAATTAGAGATTAACAATAGCTACACTTCACCGACAAATCATGGGTTTACGCATACCTACACATCGGCAAAGCCTTTAACCAATAATCTCGGACAGGCGATCGGCTTCAATCAAGCAAATGTAAATGCTTTTAGTAGTGCTTCTGACAATATTGTTGAGCGATCGACTACAGAGACCTATGTGCATACAAGTGTTACGGCAACTTCTGAGAGCGTCATCGCCAATTCTGTCGAGCGGACAGTTACAGAAACTCAGATGGAAATTCCTACTGACGCGATCGCCGATCAGTCCTTAGGATCTGCTGAAGTTGCAGATAGTGATCAAATTAATTCAGCCGTGACTCCTATGGAGACTGATATTTCTGCGCTAGCAACTGCTAATTCTGCACAGGCTAAGGCTCATGCTCAATCTCAAATTAATCGCTTCATCAAAAGACTTTATCCTCAAAATTAAATCACCCATATAGAGCTTTGCAATTTTTGATAAAGCCCATAAGGTAGAAAGAAATATTTTGCACTTCTTTCTACCTTATGGGCTTTATGGCTTAACTTATAGCGAGATTGCCATATGTGATGATGATCACTCCAAACTTGACATCTAAATTACACTCTCATTTAGTTCTAGCAACTATTATGAGATGTAATTAAATTTGCTTTTCATGCCTAAACTTCCATTTAGTTCGGTGTGAAACAAGCTCATAAATGAAGCTCTCCTAGAGCAAGGGAAACAAAAAGACGTAATTTTGAGTCATTTGGTATCGTTGGGATGATTTTGCAGGAGGAATATGAAGATGAATAGCATTTTTAGCATTAAATCTAGTATTGCCTTGCTGGTTTTGGGTACTGCTATGCTCTCAGTCCCAAAACAACCAGTAAAATCAACGTTAGAAGCATTTAGTGCTTATCAGCCCGCGATCGCAGCTTCAGCCGTCGGAGCGATTGCCAACACTATGCAAGACGACTTTGTCTAATTCAATAAGGTAAAGGCAATACTAAGGAGCACCTTTACCCAAAAAACTAGAGGCATCGCCAAGCGCTGCCTCTAGTTTTTTGGGTTTGTATAGCGACAGCTAGATAAAACGGTAGAATATTAAAGAAAATTTTTGGCTTTGGTGGACAAGGGGCAATTTTGGAAAAAGGTACGCTAGTCGAAGTGAAATTGCATGGCGATCGCCGCCTTGTCGTAATTGATCGCCCTGAAGGTAAAAAACATTTTCAAGCGATCGATGAAAATGGCAATACCCACACCATCCATCCCCGCGAAATTAATTACACCATCAAAGCTAGTGGTGAATGCCCAAGTTTTAACCATCTGCAAATCCCCTCATTTTTGCAAAAAATCGAAAAATTTCTCGATCCTTCAAGCCTCGAAGTCGCATGGGAAATTTTGATTGAAGATAACCAAGCCACTAGTCCCAGTGACCTTGCTAATCTTCTGTTCTCAGAATTATCGGCTGTTACCTCCTATGCTTCCTATTGCTTACTAAGTAATGACAAAATTTATTTTAAGCAAAAAGGTGAGCTCTATGAGCCGCGATCGCTTTCTCAAGTTTCAGAGCTAAAACATCAAGCGGAAGCTGCGGCTCAACGCGCTAAGTTACTTGAAGAATTTCAGCAAAAGATCACTGATAAACTCGCAGGTGTTGACGTGACATGGACAACTAGCGATCGCAGTCGATTAGATTGTTTAGAGCGTTATGCTCTTCATGGTGATGAAGCCTCAGACAAAGCTGCTGCACAAGAACTGTTGAGCTTTGCTAAGCGTTCCAAGAATGAACAGTCAGCATTTCAAATGCTCGTTGATCTTGGCATTTGGAGCGAACATGAAAATCTAAATTTACTGCGTAGCCAAATTCCGATTCGTTTTGCGAATGAATTAATTGCTGCTGCTCAAGAATGCTTCACAAATCCAATACCTGACAAAATGGGAGACTTGCGGCGCGATCTCACGCATCTGCATGTTTATACGATTGATGATATCAGTACTACGGAAATTGATGATGGTCTGAGCATTGAGACGTTAGCAGATGGGAGTAAACGCATTTGGATTCATATTGCCGATCCGACGCGATGGCTCGATCCTGAAAGTGCTTTGGACAAAGATGCTCGTAAGCGCGGTACAAGTGTTTATTTGCCCACGGGCGTGATCCCGATGTTCCCGATGGATTTGGCGACAGGTCCAATGAGCTTAATCGAGAGTAAAGTCTGTCATGCGATGTCTTTTGCTGTTGATCTTGATGCTGTAGGTGCAATTGCCAATTACGAAATTGTCGCGAGTTTGGTGAAGCCAAACTATCGGCTCACCTATGATGATGTCGAAGAAATGTTGCAACTGGGCGTGGAAGACGATCTTGAGCGGCTCGCGGACTATGCCCGTCTTCGCAAAAAATGGCGCGTTGCTCAGGGTGCGATCGAGATTCATTTGCCTGATACCAGCGTTAAGGTTGATTCTAAAGATGGCGATCGCCTGACCTTAGAACTAATGGAGGATACCTTTTCACGTCAACTTGTTGCTGAGATGATGATCCTTGCAGGTGAGGTTGCTGCTAAATTCGCGCAAACTAATAATATTCCGATCCCCTATCGCTACCAAGAACAGCCAGAATTACCGCCCCTCGATACATTGATGCAATTGCCATCGGGCCCTGTGCGTGAATTTGCGATTTGTCGCTGCATGACTAAGGGTTCCCTAGGGCTTTATGCCTCGCGCCATTCAGGTTTGGGACTTGATGCTTATGCACAGGTAACTTCTCCAATTCGTCGTTACAGCGATCTGCTAGCCCATTGGCAAATCAAAGCTTTTTTGCTTGGAGAGCCTTTGCCATTTACTGCGGAAATGCTAACAGCAATTTTGCAGGCGATCGATCCCGCAATTTGGGATGCTAATCAGGTTGAGAAGCAGTCAGTACGTTATTGGAGCTTAGAGTATTTGCGCCGTAACAAGGACGTGGTGTGGGAAGCATTGATGCTGGACTGGCTGCGCGAAAATGAAAAATTGGCTCTAGTTTTGATCGAAGACTTAGGTCTGAAGTTGCCCATGCGAATTACAAGGCAAATTCAAGTTGGTGATAATCTGCGTATCAAAACTGGTGAAGTCGATCCCCGCAAAGACATTATTTATTTCCAAGAGTCGCAGCAATCTACCTCAGTTTTAGAAATGGAAATGGAGAGAGATAGCGATCGCCATGAATTTGAGTACGCAACTTAAAACCCAAACCAATAAACTGTTAAAAGTGTTTCAGAGCAACACTTTTAACAGTTTATTGCTGTCTTCTCCTTTCTGCAAGACGCATCAATATTTCTGTATGCACTTCACGAGTAATCGGATAGAAGTATGCCAAGCCTAAGCCAATAATCAAGGCAATTGTTGGCAAAGGTCCGATCGCAACTCTGATCGCAAATAGGGCTGAATCGGGCTGAGTTGGTAAAGGCTGACAAGGTACACTCTCTTGAAATTTTGCCCATGACAGACCAATCCCTAGCAGAAATAACCCACCTGCTAGTCCAAACTTTTGCAGCAGTACCATGAAGGCGTAGAAAATACCCTCGCGGCGCTGACCTGTTTCTAGTTCATCAAGATCTGTGACATCTGGAATCATCGACCAAGGAATGAGATAGGCTGTAGAAACGCCACAACCTGCCATAACCGCTAGGATATAGAGCAATACAACTTGCCCTTCTTGCAAGAAAAATAGTCCTGCTTGCGCAATAATCCAGATACCTGATCCCATGAAGTAAGCAGCTTTTTTACCAAATCTTTTGCTAATTGCACTCCACACTGGCAGCATTAACAGTGCTGTACCTTGAACTGCGATCGTCACGAGAATAAAATCACTCTCCTGCATCTTCATCCAATTCACGACGAAATAGGGAATGATCGAAGCCGTGATCTGTAACGATAGCCATGAGCAAAAGTAAATTCCAATCACGAATAAAAATGGACGATTGCTGAAGACTATTTTTAATTGCTCAAAGAAGCTCAGTTCTTCGGTATCCGCATCAAGGGATTCATGATGGAGTCGATGCCGATCGCTAGCGATCGCTCTTCTTTTAATCCCCAAAACACACCAATAAATCGAGATGCTCGAAATAATCGCACAGACTGCGCCCAGCACAATATATTGCATCCCACCCGCGTTACAACCGCCAACTTGACGCTCTGGATCTTTAAAGAAGGCAAAGATCAATTGGGCAATGAAGAGAGAAAGAATACTGCCGCCAATCGAAAAGGTAAAACGAAAGGTATTCAGACTAGTGCGTTCGTTGTAATCTTGGGTGATTTCAGGAGTGAGGGCAGTATAGGGAAGGTTAACCGCCGTGAAGAAGGTATTAAACACGATACCCACGATCGCGTAATACCAAAAGAGAACCATCTTATCGGTGCTAGGTACTAGCCATTGCGCCAAAAATGACAAGCCAAAAGGAATCGCTGCGTAGATCATCCAAGGCAATCGTCGGCCCATTTTTGATTTGGTGCGATCGCTAAGTACGCCGATAATTGGGTCGTTAATCGCATCAAAAATTTTGCCAATTAATAACACTAGTCCTGCAAGGGCGGGATCGAGTCCTGCGACATTGGTAAAAAAGAATAATAAAAAGAATGAGAGCAGATTAGTGGTGATCGAAGTACCAAGATCTCCCGCACCATAGGCAAGCTTTTCACTAAAAGTTAGTTTGGCTTGCGTGAGGTCATATTGCGATGAATCAAAGGAATTCTCAGAATTACTCATACCTTAATTGTGTAATTACAGTTTTTAGATAGTTGCGGCACGAAGTGCCGCAACTATCTGTTGGGTTTTAGAATTGCTTTAGCATAGAGCAAACCTTGCTCGGCATAATGGGAATAGTAATTTACGTAAGTTATCTTTATGAATCCAGAAAATCAAATTAGTTCAAATCCTGCTAGCTCTCCCCAATTGCGAAATTTATTAGTAGCGATCGCTGCGATTATATTGACCACAGCCCTATTTTTTGGCTTTCAAGCCCAACAAAGCAGTACATCCCTAGATGCAGTGGCGGCGGCAGCTCTGCCGATTGATCAAGCTTTAGAAAATGGTAAGCCCACCATGATCGAGTTTTATGCAGATTGGTGTTCGAGTTGTCAGTCAATGGCGGCAGATAACCTATCTCTGGAAAAGGAGTATAACGATCACATGAATTTTGTGATGCTCAATGTAGATAACACCAAATGGTTGCCAGAGGTGACCAAATATCGCGTCGATGGCATTCCTAGATTTATTTTCTTAGATCGCGCAAATCAGTCGATCGGTGATACGACGGGCGCAGTTCCTCGCGCAATTATGGCTGAGAATATCGAAGCAGCGATCGCTCAAAAGCCTTTGCCCCACAATAGTATTAGTAGCGATCGCACCTCGCCTGTCTCTGAACCTAAAGCCGCAGATATTTCTCAACCACGAGACCACTCATAAAAAAGAAGACACGCAAAGCGTGTCTTCTTTTTTATAAGTGGTCTTGAACAATTAGGACTTACGCAAAAGAACGAGCCGTAGGGGCAATTCATGAATTGCCCCTACGGCAAAATGAGGCTTTCAGGGCATTTGTGCGTAAGTCCTAACAATTTAAAACCGAATAAAAAAATAGCGGCGTTTCTTGCCGCTATTTGCTTGCCAAAACCGATAATCTACAAAAAGAAGGCGCTTTGCGCCTTCTTTTTGTAGATTATCGGTTTTGGCGAGTTAATTCGGATGGGTTGTTCAAACTGGGCGATGTACTTGGGATATTTGTTGGAGGCGAATTAGGCGCGGCATTTGGTAGAGGAATAGTAATATTTTCAATAACACTACTACCATTGTTGCTAGGACTAGCCGACCCTGTAAAATTTGCTGGTGAATTGCTAGGAGCCGAATTACTATTGTTTGCGGGTAATCTGCCACCACCGAGGAAATAGTCATAGGTTGCACGTGAAACCTGACGGATTAACTCATTTGCCCGTTGATCGTTGTCTGGACGCTTGACCATCACCGCGATCGCATAGCGCTTACCATTAGGCATATCAACAATGCCCGCATCTCCGACAGCTGAGCCAATATCCCCAGTTTTATGGATGATTCTGGCCTCTTCGCCAATACCCTTTGGCAATAGAGTATTTGTAATGGGGCGGCGCATGATATCCATGAAGCGATCGCGACTGCGGGGCTCGATCAATTTACCTTTATCCAGCATCGCTAATAGAGACACCATATCTTGAGTACTAATTGTATTTGTACCTTCGAGATCTGGCAGTTGGTTATTCACCACTACATTATTTAGTCCCCAAGATTTAAAACGTTGATTAAGTGCTGAAGTCCCACCTAGCCGTTTGATAATCATGTTAGTAGCAGTGTTATCGCTGATCACAATCATTTGTGTCGCCACTTCAAGAGCTGATATTTTTGTGCCTGTTGGCAAAAATTGGAAATCACCTGCTTCCCCAACCTTGACATCGGCAGTGATCTCTAGCTGTTCATCAAGCTTAATTTTCCCCGCATCCACATCTTGAAAAAAGGCAACCAAAATTGGGGTTTTAATTGTGCTAGCCGCTGCGATCGACTGATTCGCTCCAACTTGCACATATGCTCCAGAGTCCAAATCCACCACCATCATTTGCATGACAAGATCTTTTTCTTTAGCTGCTAAGTCCTTAATTTTACTCCGCAATGGTGTTGCCTCAGTTTTGAGGTCTAGGGGAACATTATCTTGCGATTTATTGGAATCATCTTTGGTGGCTAATTCTGTTGGATTAGTCTTTGCGGCAATAGATTGCTGATTTTGCCAAAAAGAGATAGCTGTGCCTGCAATCACACTCAGACCAATGCCAGCGATCGCGAGACGTAAGACTTGCCACCCAAGAGAATTGATCGGTGACTTGATCGGGATCGCCCGATTGTTGCTTCCATTAGTTTTTTTGCGTGGTCTTAGCTCAGTTCTATTTTCTGAGGGACGTGGCTCTGGTCGAGCCTCGACAAACCCTTGACGGTTAGGCAAGGGCTTAACCTTACTTTCAGGTCGCCCTTCATAGTTACGCTCTGAACGATTGTTAAATCGATTGTCTACGATTGGTTCGGGAGATCTCCCGATACGACTCCTAGATTCAGAATTAATTGGGCGGAGAGCAGAGTCACTATTGCTTGTCACAGCCTTGGCGCGACGCTCACGCAACTTATTTAGACGCGCTTCTCGACTTTTTTCGGTAGCGTCAGGCGATGAAAAGTTTCTGGGTTCCACTGCTGTTTATAACTCCGATACAAAAATGTCTCTACAGATATTTACAAATGATTTACTGCGTAAATCATTTGTAAAGTTAATCAAGATGAGCCGTAGCCCAGTTAACTTGGCGCAAAATCCCTCGTAGCATGGCAACTTCCGATGGACTCAGATTTGCTCTATCAAAGATGTGCCGAAACTTGCGCAATCGATGAACGGCGGTATGTGGATAAACATAGCCGATCTTCAGTAATACTGCTTCAAGTTGCTGATAGCAGGCTTCTAGGTCTGCACGGGTAGCAAGGTCTATGGGTGCTGACTCTATCAAATCTTGTGCGATTTGGCTAGTCAAATTTTCATGACATTGGGCATTTTCTCTGGTACTTTCTTGTATCAGTTGCAGTTGATAGCAACAGATACCAACTGCTTGCGCCAAATTCAACGAGGGATATTCGGGATTAACGGGGATTCGCATTACTTGTTGGCAATGTTGGATTTCGGCATTGCTCAAGCCACGATCCTCTGCACCAAAGACGATCGCACTAGTTTCGGCTTGCATTAACCAAGTCAAACCTTTATGGGGATCAGTCACTTTCATCTCACCTTTGTCAATGCGCCCTGCGGTGGCGATCGCCCGATTGCAGCCAACTAATGCGGCTGGAACACTATCAACAACCCTTGCATTTTCTAAAATTTCTGTAGCATGGACTGCCATGTGTTGTGCTTCATCACTAAAGCGATCGCATATCGGATTCACCAACCACAACTCCGCCAGCCCAAAGTTTTTCATCACCCTTGCGACTGAGCCAAGGTTTCGTGCCCCCGCAGTCTCGACTAACACAATTCTGATATTTGATGTGGTATTTGGCATATGGCGATCGTAAAGCAATTTTAGTCCTATGACACTACTTTTTCCATTCGATATGTCCGTTAATATTAAAATTCTCAAAAGTCTGGAGAATTTCTATACAAAACTCTTGTAGTTCCTGATTTTCCTCTTTTTTAGAAAGCTCATATAAGCGAATAAACATCTTTTTTCCTGTCTCAGTTTGCTTAAAATTTTTCTTGAGGAAATTATGCTGGCTACACAAAGTTTGACCGTTTTCAATTGTAGCTAAACCTCCCATATCTTTTGGTTTAATATGATCAACGTGCAATTCTACACCATTCTCTCGACCCGCACCACAAATTACACACTTATAACCATCACGCTTTAAAATCTCATTTTTCTGAGCGCTTGAAAAATCCGCTTGGTGTTTATTTTGGGCATATTTAGGATCGTACTTATAAACCCCCTTTGCTATTTTTTGAAGAAAACCTTTTTGGTATAAAGATCTAATGCCTCAGTCTGGGTCTCTAAATATTTTCCCAGTACGCTCTAGATATTTTGAATTCACCCAGTCAACAACATCCTTAGTATGTATTTCAACATCAGGATACATTTCAAAATATTCTTTAATGATATTAAGTTGAACTGTGCTTTTTTCTGTGGGTTCTTGATGAATATCAGACACTTATTAATCTCCCTTGTTTGACTAACTCTTCTTTATTAATGGCTGTATATTTTGCCAAACAATTAATTAAACTTTTAGAAACTTCATATACAACAGGAACTACAACTGAGTTACCAAACTGTCTATACATTTGTGTTCTTGAAACAGGAATAATAAAACTTTGGGGATACCCCATGATTGATTTACATTCATTCTCACTAAGCAATCTAATCCCAGTTTCTCCGTCTTTAACAAAAGTACCAGTCAGTCTCTGAATTTTATGATAAGTAGAACACAAGGTTTTTACCTGAATATTAGATTCCTTGTCAATTAACTCTGGTCTGCCATCATTGAGTTTAAACAAATATGAATTCTGCAAATGTTTAGATATTGAATAACCAGTTACATTTTCTTCTACATAAGAACCTATAAATTTTTTGTTAGGAATAGATACTGGAAAAATAAAGTTAGGAATATCGGCAGAAATATCTTCAGATATTCCCACAATGAATATCCTTTTTCTTGTTTGTGGTACACCATAGTCTTTTGCATCTAAAACACTCCAAAAAACATGATATCTAACATCAGGTTGACATAGAAAAAGATACTGTCCATTTACAGAGACAGATAAGGTTTCTAATATGACACTTAAAGTTTTTCCGCCATCATGGGTTACTAAACCCTCAACATTTTCTAAAATAAAAGCCTTCGGCTTTTTCTCTTTTAAAATCTTCACCACATCATAAAATAAAGTTCCTTGTGTGGGATGTTCAAAGCCTTCACGTTTGCCAATTGAACTAAATGGTTGGCATGGAAACCCAGCCGTTAAGATGTCAATATCTGGGATTGTAGATGGATGAATTTTAGTAATATCTCCATGAGGTGTTTCACCAAAATTAGCTGCATAAGTTATTTGTGCATATTTATCCCACTCAGAAGAAAACACACATTTGCCATTAAGATTTTCTAGGGCAATTCTAAATCCACCAATCCCAGCAAATAAATCTGCAAAAACAAAATTCATTTTTATCTCTATATTTCTGATGTTGATGTGTTACGTTACACTAACGCATCCTACAAATAATAAGCTTTGCCAGTTGTTGCAAGAGTTTAAATTGCTGTGCCGAGTAAATATAACAAGCTCATCCTGATCGCTACACCATTAGTTACCTGTTTATCAATCAAGCTCAGGCGGGAATCGTCCATCAAGTCAGAGCTAATCTCTACACCACGATTAACGGGACCAGGATGTAGAACTTGGACATTGGGTGCACATTTGGCTAGGCGATCGCGCGTAATCCCATACCTTGCATGATATTCGCGCAAACTGGGAATCAGAAATTGCCCCATGCGCTCCATTTGCAAGCGCAAAGTCATCACAAAATCAGCATCCTCAAGGGCTGGCTCAAGGGTGTAGTGGATTTTTGCACCGTATTCGGCAAATTCTGGTGGTAATAATGTTGGTGGTGCGGCGAGATGAACATCTGCACCGTTGGTAAGCAAACTCCAAAGATTCGATCGCGCTACCCGTGAATGCAAAATATCGCCAACGATCGCTACTTTTTTGCCTTTTAGATCCTTAGCTGTTGGCGCTTTGGGATTGAGATACATGCAGAGAGTTAAGAGATCGAGCAATGCTTGAGATGGATGTTCATGCTTGCCATCACCAGCATTGAGGATTGCCACTTTGCCACTGAGGGCATCCATATCGCGGGCGATCGCCAAAGGCACACCTGCCGATTGATGGCGAATCACCATAATGTCCGTACCCATCGCCAGAAAAGTTCTTGCCGTGTCAAGAATCGTTTCGCCCTTGGTAAGTGCAGATGTCCCAGGGGCAAAATTTAAGGTGTCGGCTGAGAGTCGCTTGGCGGCAAGCTCAAAACTATTGCGAGTTCGAGTCGAAGATTCAAAAAACAAATTAGCGACAACTTTGCTCTGCAAGGTTGGCACTTTTTTATTGCGTCGTGACAGCACTTCTAAGAAGCTAACGGCAGTTTGTAAGACCGTTTCATAATCATTCGTCGTAAAATCGGCTAGCGAGATCACATGTCGTCGCTGCCAAGTAAGTTCAGTCATTATGCTTTAAAGCTAGGAAATAAGAGATAAGCCCGAAATCATGCCGATGGGAGCTGGGGCAACCATGTCGTCTGGCAAGAAAGCGCGAGAGCTAACCAGTACTAGCGTAAACAAAAAGATTGCAAAGATGATGAACGGTGCAATGTATTGACGAAAAAATGGCACGAGTTTAAATCTATAGATGTCACTCGTATTATCTACGATTTAAACCCTAAGTAGCTAGGCTCAATTAAATA
>Ga0315904_10002554_pt1 | contig 28014 bp, 21 predicted proteins | sample LakEriMetagenome_6_FD_203529 | JGI IMG/M metagenome (GOLD analysis project Ga0315904, IMG submission 203529) | Freshwater fungal communities from buoy surface, Lake Erie, Ohio, United States - Buoy 12 MA120 | ecosystem: Environmental > Aquatic > Freshwater > Lake | place: USA: Lake Erie, Ohio...
ATCGCAATTGGACGCGTTTGGAATCGAGCTCGCCGCGATCGGCGGCGGAATCAAAACGATCGATTATGCAACCAACCTGTCGAAATCTCCAAAACAGCGATCCGGGACTCGCGACGAAGAAAAACGCCTCGTGTTCACCTACACCGCAAACAATGCCTTGGCTCAATACGACAAGTTACTCTTGCAGGCAGCGGGAGTTCCTCTGAAGGACCGGACGGTCCTGAAGTTCATCCCCAAGGAAACGGAAGAACTCCTTGCCATCGCCGAGAAAACTTACTATCTCGAAAAACGAAGCAAGGATTTCCGCGTCTCTGATATCGCAAAAACCATTTTTGAATGCCGGTCCGGGAAAGCCGGCAAACTGGAATGGATCGTTCTCGACCAGCGGTATCGCAATAAAAACCCATCCCTGAAATGACCTAAACTGGTTCGGCAATTTCAAATCGCTGTGTCGATCAATTCCTCCACGTGTTGCTGACGGAGTTGATCCAGGATTCCCGCCACGAGGTTGTCGGCATGCCGTGGCTCAAAGCCAACAAAATGCTCGGCCGAAATTCGATCTTCCGCCGAAACCCACCGCTTGTAATCGTTGGAGTAAACGACACAGCGCATGCGGAAGACGTTTTCCGAGAATTGCGCATGTGCTGCTACGGGGGCCAGGCATCCGGCACGCAAACTGCGCAGCACCGAGCGTTCGCAATCAACCGCCAGATGCGTTGGAGGATGATCCAATCCGCTCACTGCGTCAATCGTTCGTGGATCTTCGGTGCGGGTTTCGAGACCCAGCGCCGCTTGGCCCACGGCGGGCAGCATCTGTTCGAACGACAATCGCTCGGTGATTGAGTTCTCGAGCGCCAAACGCTTGAGACCAGCCAACGCCAAAATCACCGCGTCGTATTGTCCGTCTGCCACCTTCTTGAGACGAGTTTCCACATTGCCCCGAATGTCTGCCACTTTCAGATCCGGCCTGTGCTGGAACAGTTGGGCGCGGCGACGTGGCGAACCAGTTCCAATGACTGACCCTGGAGCAAGCGAGTCCAGTTTTTTTTGGTCGCGCGACACCAGGCAGTCTGCGGGATCCTCGCGAGGAGGCACTGCAGCGAGGGTCAACCCCTCCACGGGAATAGTCGGCAAATCCTTCAAGCTATGGACTGCGATGTCGCATCGTCCCTCGAGCAAGGCGCGTTGAATCTCCTTGGTAAACAGGCCAACACCGTTTGATTGAGCCAAGGAACCCTGAAAAACGTCTCCCGACGTCGTGATCGGAACCATTTCCACGGAAAAGCCCAATGCCTGTAGTCGGCCCGAGACGTATTCCGCCTGCCACATAGCGAGAGGGCTTTTTCGAGTTCCGATCCGAAGTGGAGGCTGGGGAGTCATGGGCGATCTGGGGCAATTTTCTTTTTCATGGTAAACTGTCCGCTCGGTCGGGTGTCCGACGGGCGACGAAATCGGTTGTCGCGTGTGTTGCGGTCGTGGATTTTATCAAGATGCTAGTGTCCATTTGCGATTTCGCCCAGGTGTGGATGCCTTGGAGCTTTCCTGGGTTCGATCTGACCCTGTTGGGGCAATTGGACCCGAACGCCAGCGCAGCCGCGTCGACCGGGAGCGACGTTCCTGCTTCGGTCGGTAGCAAAGTGGGATTGGATCTTCCAACGATTGTGCTCGCGTTTGCCGTCTTGTGCGTGTTGGCAGGAGCTTCGCTGATCGCCCGGCATCTGACAAAGCAGTCCAATCCCTACGTCAATCCCGCGTTGGTCCAACGTTTTGTCCAACGGTTGTGGGCGTGGTGGCTGATGTTTGCGATCCTCATCTCGGGAATGTTCCTCCACCGAATCGGGACCATCGTTCTCTTCGGATTGGTGTCATTCTGGGCTTTTCGCGAATTTATCACCATGGCACCTACCCGGCGGGGTGATCACCGGGCCTTGTTCTGGAGTCTCGTGGTCTTCACTCCGTTGCAGTATGTTTTGATCGGGTTGACACAGTCGGGATTGACGTACCGACCGGATAAGACCATCGATTTCTATTCGATCTACAGCGTCATGATCCCGGTGTATGCATCCCTCTTCATCCCCGCTCGCATCGCCGTGGCGGGAGATTCCAAACGGTTTCTCGAGCGATCCGCACAAATTCAAGCCGGACTATTGATTTGCGTCTACTGCCTGTCCTTCGCGCCTGCTCTGCTCGACCTGAATCTCTGCACATCCGATGGAAAGCTTTGGGACGGTTCGCGTACTGGCCTGTTGTTCTTTTTTATTTTGATCTCTCAATTGTCGGATGTCCTCCAATGGACTTGGGGGCGTATCCGAAGCAGACGCGTCATCGCGCCGGAGATCAGCAGTACGCGAACGTGGGATGGCGTTCTGGGAGGCTCGCTCTCCACCGGCATCTTCGGTGCGATTCTGTATTGGGTGACGCCCTTCCGGCCCTGGGAGGCGGCAGCCATGGCGATCGTGGTTTCGATTCTCGGGTTCGCGGGTGGGATCACGATGAGTGCGATCAAACGTGATCGCGGCGTGCACGACTATGGCACGCTCGTCATGGGGCATGCGGGAGTGCTGGATCGGATCGACTCCATCTGCTTCTCCGCCCCCATCTTCTATCACTTGACCCGCTTCTTTTTCAGCGTGCAGTAGCGTGTCTACAGAGCCTCAGCAGGTTTTTCGGCCCGAGCAAGTTTCCTGGATCGATACGCACGCGCATCTGACGGATGAGTCGTTGCTCCCCAAGTTGCCCGAGGTATTGCGCCGCGCCGCGGCTTCGCAAATCGATCGAATCATCTGCGTCGCAGTGGATGCCAAGTCCAGTCGAGAAAGCATGGCGCTCGTCGCGGAAGCAGCCAAGGAAAGCAAACTGCGTCTCTACTTCTCCGCAGGTATCCATCCCAATTACGCTCACCAGGAAGTATCCGGGGACTGGAACACGGTTCGCAGCCTGCTCGATGATTATCGGGTCGTTGCACTCGGCGAAACGGGGCTCGATCAGTACTGGGATGATTGCCCTCTGGACGTCCAACTGAGAAACTTCCAACGGCACTTTCACGCGAGTCGCGAAACCGGGTTGCCCGTTATTATTCATTCCCGCGATTGCGATCGACTCATGCTGCAAACGCTCCGCGATGAAAGGCGTCATGGAGAATTGCGAGGAGTGATGCACTCGTTCACAGGGAGCGTTGACATGGCCAAGGAATGCATCGACCTTGGATTGTACATCAGTTTTTCGGGGATCGTGTCTTACAAGAAAAGTACTCAGTTGCGGGAAGTCGCTTCGTTGATTCCGCTCGACCGAATCCTTCTCGAAACCGACGCCCCGTATCTGAGCCCTGATCCTGTCCGATCCACGCGTCCCAATGAGCCCGCCCTGATGATCCATACGGCATCGGCCGTTGCGAACGCGCGTGGGATCGGGCTCGAAGAACTCGCCGCTGCAACCACGGCTAATGCATTTCGTCTTCTGCCACGATTGCAGTAAACACGCTCCTCTCGGGTCCTCAACGGTTCAACGAGTGCCGCGATCACCGTCCGATACTCAGGAATTCGCAATCCAAGTGCGAAGGCTGTCGATCGTATCGGCTTGATCTGCTGTTTTGTCGGTTCGAATGCGGGCGATTCTCGGAAAACGAACGGCGATGCCGCTCTTGTGGCGACTCGACGCCTGCACATTTTCAAAGGCGATTTCCATGACCAACTCGGGGCGTACCGCGTGAACGGGACCGAATTTTTCCACCGTGTTGTCTCGAATCCAACGATCTACCTCACGGATTTCCTCCTCAGTCAAGCCCGAGTAGGCTTTCGCGAACGGGACCAGTACTCCCGCATCCCAGGCACCGAAGGTGTAATCGGTGAATAGCGTTGCCCGCCGTCCGTGCCCTCGCTGAGCATACAACATGACCGCATCCACTCGGTAGGGATCGAGTTTCCATTTCCACCACGATCCAACTACACGCCCAACACCGTACGGACTCTCGATCCGCTTGAGCATCAATCCCTCAGCCCGTTCCCTGCGCGCCTGCGTGCGGAGATCCGCGAGTTCCTCCCAACTGCCTCTCGACAGGACCGGGGACAGCCGGATCGCTCGTTCAAATGACATTGATTCGCGACCGCGATCGAGCAATGCCTCCAAGATCGCGCGGCGTTCCCCCAATGCTCGCGACCGCAGATCCTCGCCACCGTGCTCCAGCAAATCGTAAACGACAAATACGACAGGTACTTCGCGAAGCAGTTTCGGGCCAATGCGTTTGCGCTGAATCCGTTTCTGCAGGTCGGAAAAAGGCAAGGGGCTGCTGCCCGACCAGGCGAGAATCTCTCCATCCAACACCGTTCCGTCCGGAAGCGTTTCGCAGGCGGTTTCGATCTCAGGAAACCGTCCCTGCAAGGCCTCCTCGCCGCGCGACCAAAGGTACGTGGAACCGTTTCGCCGAACCAACTGGGAACGGATTCCATCCCACTTCCATTCCGCAAAAAATTCATCGGGCGTCCCCAACGTTTCGACACGACCAGTTAACGGATTGGCCAGACAGAACGGATAGGGGCGGCTGACATCGGAGTCCCGTGCGTCAGAATTGAGAAGCATTTCCATCGACGATACGGTAGGCTCCCATCGTCCCATCATCCGATGGGCAATCGTTTCGGCAGACAAACCGGTCCATTGACTGATCGCTCGAATCAGTAGTTTCTGGCTGACTCCCACCCGAAAATTCCCGGTAACCAATTTGTTCATAACAAATCGCTGCACCGAAGTCAGGCAAGACCATGCTTTGAGGGTCATCTCGATCTGCTGGTCCGAGGATGCCGAGGCGATCGGCTGCAAGGTATTGGCGATCCATTCCGACAGGGCCATGGAAACCGACTCCCCATCTCCCGGGACAATCGATGCGGTCGTTTCCGCGAGATCACCTACCCATTCGTAAGTTTCTTCAAAAAGCCACTCCGGGATGGCTGCGCTTTTCATCGCGGCGGATCGAAGAACACGCGTGGGAACCGTCGGAGTCAGTTTGTTTCCCGCCAGAAAATAAATGGCGTGCGCGATATCCTCGATTGGCGCGTTGCGAAAATACTTGACCAGCGAGACGATTTTTGCATTGGTGCTCGTGGTCTCATCCAGTTCTTGGAACAGTTCGACGAAATCGTTCATTCCGAGTCCTCGGTTTGGGCGGAATCAGATTCGACGGCTTGATCCGGAGTTGCCTCGTCGTCGTCGCCGGAGAAACGGGTCTCGAGCGATAGCGAATCCCGGCCTAGTTCGGTTTGGTATCGAGCGAGCGTCTCAGAAAAACCATGAGTCACCCACAATTGTTCCGGTGCACACTCGGCGATCGACGTTTGCAGATCGTTCCAGTCGGCATGATCGGAAACGACGAATCCGCGATCGACCGATCGTCGGCGACGGGTTCCTCGAATCGCCATCCAACCGGAAGCCATTGCAACGGACGAATCCTTGAACCGCGACATCCATGGCGAATTCTGAGCGGAAGGAGGGGCGAAAATCAATGCTTTCTCGAAATCGTGACCGCGCGGCATCGCCGCCGCCGAACGGAGTTCCGGAAGGATAACCCCCGCAGCAGCATACGCCGCATTGGGTCCAAGAAGCGCGCCGTGAACATACATCTCTTGGTGCGCATCCTCGCCTGCAACCCGGCAGAGTTCGGCGATCAATCTCTGGGACTTGCCAACCGCGTAAGCCAATAGGACACTCGTCCGATGTTCGGATTGGTTCCGAACCCACCATTGCAAAATTCGGTCGGCTACGATTTCGGTCGGTTCCCATCGAAAGACCGGCAACCCAAAGGTGGACTCGGACACAAGAAGGTGACATGGCAACGGTTCCCAGGCATCGCAGGTGATGTCCTTCTGCCGCTTGTAATCTCCAGATATGACCGCCACAGCGTGGTCAACTTCGATGCGGACCTGGGCAGATCCCAGAATATGACCGGCGGGATGCAATGAGACACGTGCCGATCCGATGGTCTTCGTTTCTCCGTACGAAAGCGTTTCCAGGCTAATACCTGCACCGAGACGGAGGTTCAAGAGCGTCCGGCACGGTTCCGCAGCCAGGTAGGCCTTGCTACCCCAACGAGCATGATCCGAATGGGCATGTGTGATCACCGCTCGATCGACCGGGTTCCATGGATCGATATAAAAATCACCGGCAGGACAATACAGTCCTTTCGAAGTGCACTCGAGAGCATTTCTAAATCTAGGGTGTTTGTTCATGGTTTGCGACGCCACAACGCATCGAATAATGAAATCACCGCGGATACAACTGTGCCTCCGAGCAAGACCCAACCGATATCGTCCGTCTCCCAGCGGCTTCGCCCCAGCAATGTCTGACGGAGTGCATAGATCAGAAACGATAGGTGCGAAGCCGATAGCCATGCGACGGAGGAAACGCCACGCGCTGATCCGAATACGTCGCAGATCAACGCCCACAAGACCAGCGTCTGAATCGCGTGCAACACAACACCGTGAGGGAATTTGAGAATGCCTTTGCTTCCTAAAATTTCAGGAGAACCGCCGTTGATCATCAAAAAATTCCCCATGACCGTGATGCCGATCCCTAAGACACACGAGAGCGCGAGGAAAACCATACCGCTTCGCTGGGCCAGAATCCGCGCCGCACTTGCATTGGGAAATGCATCCTGCCGAAACGATCGGACGGTCAATGCAAAGATCACGGCGACCGCCAGCAGGATGCAAACGAGCATCCCCGTCTCGATGGACGCATCGACGATGGTTGACCGATTGAAATGGCTGGGGACGCGCCGCCAGGATTGGACCGTGATGAGAAGGACTTCGGCCACCAGTGTGCCACACAACAAGCTCCGCATGTAAGGGTCCCATCGCCGGGGCCGCAGGTCGCTCATCAGCAGCAGGAGGGACCCCAGTGTCAGCCCAGTCGATATTCCGAACAGGATCGGCTTGCGATACGATTTAGGGTCCTCCCAGGGCAGATCGGATGCGAGTTGTATCGGGATGTGCAGGAGCCCCAAGGCCAGCAGAAAAAAGACTGCGACCACCCCGAAACGCCATTCGCCGAGCGTCTCCCATCTCTTAGGGTAAATCGGTGCATCGAGGCGATTCATCAGGAATTCCGACTCTCTCGTGGTTGTCCAAGTCGATTTTGGGACGACCTCGGCATTGTAGAGCATCTGGAAGAGGGCACGCATACCCACAATTTTGGTCCAAAGCGTAGAATGGAGATTGCTCGAGGATAAAACAAAACAGGATCGCTTCGACCATGACCCAGACGATGACCCAAAACCGAGTGCATGCTTTTTCCGATGATCTGCTCGCCGACCACGATGCAGTCCGGTTGGCAGAAATGGTCCGAGCAAAAGAGGTCAGTCCAAGCGAGTTGGTGGAAGCAGCTATCGCACGAGCGGAAAAAGTGCAAAACGCGCTACGCGCTATCGAATTGCCATTGTTTGAACGGGCGCGACAACAAACGACCCAGGCGATGGAAGGTCTCTTCGCCGGAGTTCCCAGTTTCATCAAGGATAATACCGATATCGCCGGGTATCCGACCAAGTTTGGATCGCAAGCGGTTCCAGACGTGCCCGCGAAGCAGGATGGGGCGTTTGCACGTCAGTTTCTGTCTGCGGGATTCATCCTCCTCGGAAAAACGAAACTGCCTGAGTTCGGGTTCAACTGCACGACCGAATTCGACGGGTTTCCCCCGACCGCGAATCCCTGGAATACCGACTACTCTTGCGGAGGGAGTTCTGGAGGTGCTGCTGCGTTGGTGGCTGCCGGGGTGGTTCCCGTCGCCCATGCGAACGATGGAGGAGGTTCGATTCGCATCCCTGCTGCTTGCTGTGGACTCGTGGGCTTGAAAGTGAGTCGTGGACGATTCGTAACCCCGGAAATCGCGCATTCATTACCAGTGAACGTTGTGTGCGACGGTATCGTCTCGCGGTCCGTGCGAGATACCGCGCACTTTGTCGCTGCAGCCGAGCAATTCCATCGCAATCGCGCACTGCCTCCCGTCGGGCTTATCCAGGGACCTGGCAAACGGAGACTGAGAATAGGATTGCTGACCCAATCACTCACCGGACCACCGTGCTCTGAGACCCTTGCTGCGGTCGAACGGGCTGCGGTAATACTCGAGGGCTTTGGGCATTCGGTCCAAGGATTGTCAGATCTTCCGGTGGCCCCCGCGTTCGCCAACGACTTCATTGACTATTGGGGATTTTTGGCTTGGATGACTGGCAAACTGGGGAGACGAACCTTCGGCAAGCAGTTTCATCCTGAAAAACTCGATCGTTTCCTCCAGGGCTTGTCTTCGCGTTTTCGCTCGCGAAGCTGGAGACTTCCGATGGCTCTCTACCGTTTGAAGAAAACGGAAAAGGACTTCGGAAAGTACCTGCGCGGTTTGGACGTGATGTTGACTCCGGTCCTTGGGCATGTCACTCCCCGATTAGGATACATCAGCCCCGACGTCCCGTTTGAGGAATTGCTGAGCCGGCTATCGACATACGCAGCGTACACGCCGCTGAACAATGCGTCCGGCACGCCTGCGATCTCGTTGCCGATAGGGATGTCCACGCAAGGCCTACCGATCGGCGTTCAACTCGCATCTACGATCGGAAATGAAGGAATATTGTTGGAACTCGCGTACGAACTGGAACAGGCAAATCCATGGCCGCGAATTCATGGTTAGCAACCGTCGCCAACACGAGTGGCTTGCCTTGAGTCTTGACCTAATCCTTTTTGGTTTGCAGAGTTTGCTTGACAACTTCGATGGCCTCAAACCCTTCGATACTCAGAACCTTGCCTCCTTCCTCTCCTTGCAATTGCGCTTGGATGGACAGCGCATTGCCCAGGGAGATAAAGAAAGCCGAAATAGCCGCAAGCGTTCGAATCGCTCTCATGAATCTTATTCCTCCTGATGCCTTGGCAAGCGATAGAAAGCGAGTGCGTCGCCATGTTTCGGTGCAACCAGAATTCGAATCTAACGCGAAGAAGAGGCCGATTCAAGGTTCCGACGAATTTTCCGCACCGGCACCCGTCTGCGATTGAATCCAGCGATCGCATTCCCGGAAAGAATCAACTTTAGTCCGTACCAAGATGCTGGCGCAGGATCGGAAGAAAACTCTGAAGAAACGATCGACAATCGCTCCCGCCATCCTCGTTCGGTGGATCCCCAGACAGTTGCAGTTTGTACAAAACATCCGTCATCCAGTACCTCGGATTTTCGCTGGCGCACCATGGTCCGCCATCACTCCACGCATGCCAAACCTCGAAGCCCGGTTCTTGTTCCCCTTGCTTCGAGAACTGAGCCATCCAAAATTCGTCTTGGTGATTTTCCGATTCAATTCTTACCGCGCGACGGCTGGTGGCAAGCTGTGTTCCGACACTGGAATAGCAGATCTCGGGTGTATGCACAGCGATTGGACCGCGTGGACCGAACAATACGGCGACTGACACCACCGCTCCACTGCGTGAGTTTTCGTAGATATCGTTGATGTACCCGTAGCAATTCAGAACTCGCTCAACCTTTTGCGGGATTTCCTTCCGTTCGATTCGCTTCCAATCCCCGAAGGCGTCCGGGATTTCTCTCAATTTCGAAGAGAGAAGTGCGATCTCGGATTGGCTGTGCCAGCCGGCCTCCAGGTAATTCTGGGTCAGTGCAGTGATGGCGGTGATGGTGAAAATGGCGAGAATTGCGGCGATGTACTGCTTCTTGTTCACTGGCTCACCTGTACCTTTCTCTCCAACGATATCGACAAGCGATCCACCGCCGCCCGCTCGCGCGGGGTCAATCGCAGGGCGCGCAAGTTCGGAATGTCGACGGTCTCTGCCAGTTTTTCCGGATCCATCCGAATCGAATCCGCCATGTCGACTTGGACGCGATGAAGTCGAAACCGCGGATCAGGACGCAATGCATACGCTTCATCGAACGATCCCCTCGCCTCTTGGTAAAGACCACAACTCAACTGGACGAGCCCCAAGGAATCGATCAAATCAGGGATGCGACCGTACCGCGAAATCGCTCGTTGAACCAACGACAGTCCTACGGTTTCCTTCCCAGGGATCTCGGACGCGGCGATCGCAAGATTATTCAAGGTCAGAAGACTGTCGGGAGAAATGCGATTGGCTCCTTCCAGCAACCGGAACGCGTCTTTGTATCGAAACTGTGATAATCGGAGCGAACCAACCGATTCGAGAATGACTGAATTGTTCGGATAAATCGCAAGTCCACGTTCCAGGATCGAGTCGAGTTGGTTGGTCTTTCTATCCCATTGACTTGTCCCGTTCCAGGAATCCGCGATCAGCGTGATCAGTTCGGGGGAAAGGTCGACTTTGGACCGCTCCAAACAGACGTCGAGAGCCTCTTGAAACTTCTTTTGATTCATCAAGCCTTGCACGAGGGGCGTCAAGAAGATGGGGTCCCTGTCGTACGCAATCCGAAGCAGCCGAATCGATTCGTCGGCAAGTTCTTGCTGAACAAGGCGTTCACTCAGTGCCAAGATGCGAACCAACCGAACTTTCCCCCGATCCTTGTCGACAGACTGTTCGATAATTTCACGGACTAACTCTGGCTGGTCTGTCCTGCGAGCGAGTCGAATTCGGAACGCCAAGGTTTGCGAGGTCACACCGGCGAGCGACTCCAACCGTTCCAGCAGTTGGGGAACCTCCGTGGTCTGGTTGGCGAGGAGAAGAAAATCGATGTTCTGAACCAGATCTATCGCCATCGGGGACGACCGTTTGACGAGCTGGTCATACTGACGTTGGATTTCCACCGCCAATTCCTGCGCGCGATGTTTATCGCCAGAACCGACGCTGGCTTTCCACAGATTTTGGTCCAACACGATGGCGTATCGCAACGCATCATCGCTTGTCGAGGATTGAGAGCCTCGGGTCAGTTCCTGCAAAATACCCTTTGCCTGCTGCATTTGCGAATCGTTTCCGCGAGACGCCAACAGGATCGCGTGGAAGAGTTGATTTTTCTCCGTGGATGCTTGGTCTTCTGCACCGATCAGGGCTGCTATCTGGTCCCATGGCAGCGACTTGCTGTCCGAAGGATTGGTTACTAGCGCAAGGGCCAGACGGTTACGGATATCTACGCGGGACGGAGCAAGTTGAACGGTTTTCTCCAACGTGTTGATGACCGCAGATGGATTGCCGATCGCGCGATAGTAGTCGGCCAGAGCCAAATGGAAATCGATATCGTGCGGGGCGTTCGACATCGCGCCATCGATGATTTCCTTGGCTCGATCCATTTCCCGCAACTGCAGCAACGCGTTTACGCCGAGCAACATACGGGGTTTCTCCGGTCCCGGACTGACCAAGAGTTTTTCGATGACTTTCTTCGCCTCATCGAGCCCACGTTGACGCGCAGTAAATCGAATCTTGGAAAGCCAGATTTCGGGATCCTTGCCACCCGTCAAGAGGATCGCCCGGTCGATTGCCTCATCTGCTTCCTCCACGAGCGGCGAGTTGCCAACGTTGGATTCCAGCAATTGGAATTGGATCGCACGAGCGAGATTCATCCAGATGTCTGGATTTTCTGGTTGCCCTTGGATTGCAGCACGGGCCTTTTCCAGCTCACGATCGAACGAACCCTGCGGGCCAGCAATCGCAGTCGGCGCCGCTGTCGCACCCCCGTCCGCTAGGCGACCATTCGGGTTTTCTGTGAACTGAGAAGCATTTACGAGGGAAGCCTTTGATCCATCCTCCAAGATTTTTCGATGTTCGGCTGCACGGGACGATATTCCCGCCCGTTCGAATGCGTTAGCCGCCTGGAATCGCAGACCTCGATCGCCCGGAGCGAGCGCCACGGCTTCATCCCATGATCGTGCAGCCAAGTCCCATCGCTGCGCATTCGCGTGGGCACCCGCTAGCATGCTGATTGCCTCAATGCGAAGCGGTTCGGGGATCTGCAATTGCGAGACACCGGCTGCCGTCAATTTCTCGATGGCCGCTGTGGAATCACCCATCCTCAAGTCATATCCGGCACGGATCACTTCGGCATGCCACTTGATGAGATTGATTCGATTCTGCTCCGTGGTTCTCGCTTCTCCGCGAAGAACGCTTCTGTTCCGCGACTTGATTGAATGAGTGTCAATCGCTTCGTCGAGTTCGGTCAGCGCCTTGGATGCTTCGTCTACGTTAGCATGTGTGGTAGCGTACGCTGCGTAGGTATCAAAGATCGCTATCCCACCATTCCTACCGATCTGTTTGCATCCATCCCTGAAAATTGCCAATGCACCCTCCGTGTCTCCGGACTTGAAGAGAGCTTGCCCGAGCCCGACATAAACATTTTCAAGCAACTTCACGGGGAACAGGTTATGGTCGATAGCAAGCAAATGGCGATACAACTCGATGGCTGCAGCGTGATTTGAGTCGGTTGATAACTGGTAGGCTTGTGCCAATACCAATTGCATATCCCAGTAGATGGGGGTTCCTTCGTCGTATTTCGACGATTCAATGCGCACCAGTGCTTGCGGCGCAACTTGCGAAAGATACTCTTTTGCCGCAATGGGATTCATCGATTGCTCGCAGGTATAGCACCTCCACTGCGCCGCCCCGTCTTCGACCGACTTAAGTCGCGTTAGCAGTTCGATTCCCTTTTTCTTCTGGGGAGACGTGGTATCGTCGGCATAACGCGTGTGGAACAGGTCGGTCCGGAAGAAATAGCAATCGAGCAATGCAGCAGCCGCCTCGACGGATTCAGGGTTCTTTTCCACGGCTTGCTCGAGCACCCAGCCGACGGGCTGGGTGGCGAGCCATTTCCAATGTTCTTTGGATTGTTGAAACACCCCTTGTCTCTTCGTCCGCCATTCCCCGGCCTTCGCTTGTATATAAACGCATTTCGCGATCCAAAGCGTCGATTTCGGATCGCCTGGTGGGGCGTTCAGATAAGTCACTTGTCGCTCCACTTCGCTGGCCCAGGCAGGCCCCTGCTTCAACAACAGCTCGACCAACTCACCACGCAGTTGGTCGATCGTGGATCGGTCTACGACCGGGTCAAGCGATGTGATCGCCTGCGTGATCGCGATCCTTGCGGATTCCTGCGTTTCGTACGTTTTGGCGATCTTGAGTCGCGCAAATGCCAGTCTCACACGAGCGTTCCCGGCATCGGGCTGGATCGCAACCAACTGGGACAGCCACCTGGTTTCGCCGTCGATGTCCTCCGCATCATGAGCGTCCGAAGCCAACTGATACAGTTGCGATACCACCTTCGATGTTCGGTATTGAGACGCTACGAACAGACCGATCGCCAACAAGGCGGCGATCACGATGCTGCTGAAGAGTAGCCGCAGATTCCAGTGCCACTGGACCCGCGTCCCTTCCCGACTTTGCGATGAGTGGTGGATCGCACGAAAGTTCATGAATGCGTTAGGCTCCTAGGTTTTGGTTCGGAACAAAGATTCTCGTGGCCGGGTACGTCAACCCGGGCGAAGTTGGGAACGGGGTGTCAACGAGACATCCGGGTAGTAGAGTTTTTGCCAATAGAACATGACGGACCACAAGAGACCTGCTGCCAAAAAAACCATGAAAACACCTTCCCAGTCGTGGAGCACCCCAGCAGTACTCTCGTCGAAGAAGTAATACGAACAACATGTGGCCACAACGCGGATTATGTTTGCAAGGACCGCCATCGGCAGTGCGGCAACCAAGACGATGACACGATCGATCCAAGCGCGTTGAATCAAGGTCGCCCAGAAAAAGGCAAATGCTGCCATGCCGACAAAGATCCGCAGGCCGGAACAAGCCTCCTCGACCAACATCTGGAGCTCACCCATCCAAATGGTGTTTCCATCGGCAACCGCAGGCAACCCCAAGGCCCGCAGGGTGCTCGCGCTGAGAGTCGTCACCACCGACTGCAGTTTCAGACTGAGGAGCGTTTCGACCCGATAGGGAAGTGGGACGAGAAGGATGAGAAACAGGATCGCCGGTATCGCCCAAATCAATGCCCTTGGCCCAGCCAACATCCACACGATGCCAGCCACCCAGGGAACAATCGACCATCCATCGAGAAATTCCATGAAGGCCAAACTGGATGCAATACGAAGCGCCGCGGCAATACACAGCAGACTCAATCCCATCCAATGGATGCGGGGACTGAAGCCAGGAAACGAAGCGCGACGGGAGTAGAGCAGGATCGCCGAAAGCGGCAGGATCAAGTACCCGTGGGAGTAATCCGGCTCGGTCCGCCACTGCCGTTCCATGGCAACCAGCGTTTTCCAGTAGGAGGCCAGAAAAAAACAAAAGATCACCACGATTGTGAATACAAAATGCGGCTGTGAGATCGAAGAATTTAATTCCCGAGTCTCACCACTGCATCTCTCGCGGCGCCCCGCCCCTTCCGCATCTTCGATGCCGCGGGCACGAAGCAGGGCACTTCGAGCATCTTCGCTTCTACGCGAATCTCGTTTTCGCATACCAATTCAAAACGATCCCTAAAACGGCGTTTTCTCGTGATGCGTTTCCCTGCTTGCGCCACGATACTGAGTTTCTCTCCGCACCGCGATCTAGAAATCCACGGCGAGTTCTCGAACGGCCAACCATGACGTATTCCATCATAGTTGCCGGAATAGGAAACTCCATGAAGAGAGGCGCAACAAGGAGCGATTCGCCTCAAACAAAGAGGTTGCGATCTATAAAAAATGGACGTCGCCCGGCGCAGAGATGCCCCGACGGACTAAGCGGCCTTGCGAAATCGAGACCGAAGTCGAGCAGCGCCCGCGACGGTCAAACCTAAGGCGAATACGACCGCGCTCGAGGGTTCAGGAACTAAATGCCCAGGATACAGGTGATCCTGCCTTCGATAACTGGCGATCGCTGTCCAAGTCGAAAGGTCCAGAGGATTGAAGGCATTGATCAACGCATCGGGCGTACTGATGTCGAACAGATTAACCGCGAGCGACTCGTACACCCTGCTTGGGTTGGCAGCCACCTGCGTATTTGCGAGATCCACCAATTTTTCCGCCAGGATGTCCGGACCCGTTCCCGTTAACGCTCGTTCCCCTTCAATGGACCATATCGCGTTTTGAAGCGAGTCGCGAGAATCGGAATCCGAGTAAACGTATCCCGTACCAAAGCTTGCAAGCGTACCGTTGGTATAGCTGTCGTAAAGGAACTTGGTCGGTGCATCCAAGATATCCCCGGTCTGCGTGTTTACGCCACCAAAGATAGCGCGGTCGCTAATCGCTCCCACCTTGTACAGTTCACCAGCTTGATAGGACTCGTTGTACTCCAAGCAGAAACTCCTAGCGACAAACTCGAAGCCCCCCGGGACTTGTTTGAAGATGTGCAATTCACCGCCATTCGGTCCGTAGGCAGTGCTATAGGTGTAGTCCAGCTTGACGATGTCCCCTTTCGACAGCGAGCCGGCGAAACAAGGATTCACCAGGAGACTAAACGAGATAGCGATCAATCCGAGGAAGCGCATCATGTGACGAGTTTTCGCTTAAGGAGGTCTGGGGGGACTGTACCGAACGGTTTCCCATCCTCGCTCGATATTAATTACCGCGTCGGCAAAGAGCAACCGTTCCACTCGAAAAGAACCCCCTCGCATGGGGGGTGCGGGCGGAGCAAAACTGAGGGGAAACACGTTCAGCAAAAGGCACGGCCGACAAAAGTAAGCCTGAGGCGGTAGCCGAGTTCGTTCGCCAGGCAAAAATCGGCTAGCGCCTCAGGCTCATGGAAACGAAAATCGACTTTTGTCGGCTGTCTCGAAATAGCTGGCAGCTACCGACGGGTGCCCCTGGTCGCCATTGGGCAGCGAACCATTTCCTCGTCAAGTCAGCGGTAGCTTCCTCGTTTACCTACGGAGTGTCGGCTCGAGAACCAACACCTTGCCTCGTTTCGGAAACGCGGCATGCGATTGAGTGACCCGATAGCCCGGAGGCAAATGTTCCTGAATCTTTCCGAGCGCGGTTTCGTTCAGAACAATCACCGGCTTCGGCTCGTGAGTCAGCCGTTCTGCGAGCGAGGAAACATCGGGAAGGAAATCGACCGCGTCGCCGGCATAATACACCATGCTCGGTCGAAAAAATTCAAAAACAGCGATCGACGGCGGCGAATCTTTCTCCCGATCGATGCGAGAGAGCTCCGTTGCGATGTCTTGTGGCGTCTGATGCCGGTCCGCCAATGGAACAAGCAACTGCCAAAACAAGAGCATCATCACCACGGCCGTTCCGGCAAAACATGGAGCCAATGCTCGACGAAGTCCACGTCGATGCATCGCCCAGCCTGCGGCACCACCAATCACCAAGGGAACCCCTAGCAGGCTAACCCACCTCAGTGTTTGCAACGTCGACGCGTCGAAAGAAAGCGACTTGATGGAACTCACCGAAGGTTCCAGGAAGGTCAGGGACAGCGGACCAACGATCACTAACAAGCCGACAGAGACCATCGCGATCCATCCAATCGCTTGCCATCGCCAAGCACCGGGCAACGGAGAGGAAACCCAAGTGGCAACATATGCTCCTATTATTAACGCAAAGGCTGGATACGCTGGAATGACGTAGTTGGGAAGTTTTGTACTCGCCAGCGAGAAGACAACCAAATACACAGCAATCCACATGCTGATGATCAGCCAACCTCGAAACGATCTCGAACGCGACTCGAGATGAAACCAAGTGAGCGTGGTAGGAATCGCGAAGGCGCTCCAGGGATACAAGCCTACCAGGCAGGCGATGACATAGTAGTAAACCGGCCCGCTGTGATTGTCCATCGCTTCCGAAAATCGCTGCAAATGATGCACCCCCAGAAACTCGCCGAGAAACGCGCCATCTGTCTTCCACTGCATGGCGAGAAACCATGGGCCGGAAACCAAACAGACGACCGCGATACCGGTGATCGGGCGCATGCGCCACAAGGTTCTAACGACATTCCACGGATTGAGAATCTGGAGCGCACCTCGAAGGCGATCCGCTCTGGATGCACCGCGTGTGGATGCGATCGATGCAAACCATGGCTCCAAAAGATGGACACTCGCCAAAATCGTGATTGGAAACGCCAGACCGATCGGCCCTTTGCTGAGAACCGCACAACCCATCGCTGCATAGGTCGCAACCCATGTTCGCCAACGGATCTGGAAGTTTTCTGTAGATGCCGGCGTGGCTACGCATACCTTCAGGGCGTCGATGCTCCATAGAAAAATCGCAAGAGAGACGAAGAATGTCAGGTAGGCGTCTGCGGTCGCGGACCGTGACACCACCGTGAACATCAAACAGGATGACATCGCCAAACCAGCAATCAATCCGGCATCCCGGCCATACAATCGTCGCCCCAGAAAATAGACTAACAGAACAGTGCCGAAGCCAAAAATCGCCGATGGAATTCGAGCCGAAAACTCGGAAACGCCGAATGCATGAAAACCGAGCAACATCCCCCAGTACATCATCGGCGGCTTGTGCGCGAACAACTGTTCATTGAACGTCGGCACAATCCAATCGCCTCGGCGGTACATCTCGTAGGCGACCGACGCATAGTATCCTTCGTCCTGGTCCCAAAATCGACTGTTCCCTAGCTGCAGGAACAAAACCAACACCCCAACCACGAACAAAATCGCGAGGTCGAGAAACACCGACCTCTTTGCAGGAACGTCCGCCTCGCTTAGATGGAATACCGGATTCATTATCTAAGCCGCTCGTCGATTTACGCGAACGGGCAAGCGGGGATTGCTGCGATCCATGCCATCGCTCGCCACAGCCTCTTGCATCCGCCGGTGGTCCTGCATCCAGACCGATCTTTTGCTCCCGAGGGGTGCGTCGACATTCCAAGTATCCGACACGATGTACAATGGTCGCTCTTTCGATTCCTCATAGATCCGACCTACGTAATCACCGATCAAACCGATGGCGATCAGTTGTATCCCTGTCAGACACAATTGAAGTGCAGACCAACCTATCGCAGACACGGAAACCGGAAGCCAAGCCATCGCCGCAAGGGGAATCGCAATCGCCGAAGCCACGCCGAAGCCCAGGAGGAACCAACCCAAGTAGGAGCAGGCCTGCAATGGTACGGTCGAGGAAGACGAGATCGCCGTCCAAGCGAGCTTCACGAGTTTCGAAACAGGATACTTTGTCTCTCCCGCTACGCGCGGAGGACGATGGAATGGAATGAACGCCTCCCGAAGACCGAGCCACGCCACAAGCCCTCGCATGAAGCGATGCTGTTCTCGAAATGCTCGAATCGCATCAACAGCACTTCGACTGTAAAGCCGAAAATCACCGACCTCCGCAGGGATGCGGGAATCAATCGCTCGCCGCATCAATCCATAGAACGCGGACGCCGTCGTACGCTTGAACCATGACTCGCCTGCGCGACTCATCCGTTGGCAGGAAACCACGTCATAACCCTCCCGGTACTTGTCGAGCATCTGCTCCAACAAATCCGGCGGGTCCTGCAAATCGGCGTCCATGACGACCACCACGTCACCGCGAGCACAATCAAGCCCAGCGGTCATCGCCGCCTGCTGCCCAAAATTGCGACTAAAGTTTATCACCTTGATCCGATCGTCGCTCAACGCATACTGCCTTGCCAACTCAAGAGTTTTGTCTCGGCTGCCATCGTTGACCACAAGGATTTCGTACGGCTCACCGATCCGTTCCAAAACCCTGGAAAGCACCTCGAAAAAGTGTGGCAAAACTTCTTGCTCGTTGTAAACAGGAGCAACAATCGAAATGAGCACGATGACCTCCGCGAGTAAGTCGCAGGCTCCGCAGCGTTCTCCATGCACGCACGATCGTCAGGCCTGCCCCGGCGTCTCCGATCGGATGAACTACCGGACTCCGAGGAGTTAGCAAATCTGCGCAAACAGGGTCAAGAGGACTCGCGACGATTCCTAGCAAACCCGCATTGCTATCTATCTACGGCAGTTACCAGATCAGGCAGGACCATCAGACCGAATCGTGCTCGTAGCAAACCTGAACCGAACTGCCGAAAAGCTCGGCGACTGCCCCCTCGAGCGATTCACGATCGATATCGCCACGAAGGATCAATTGGTACCGGCCGGCACCTGCTTCGCACATTTGATAGCGATGTACCGGAAACCGTCGCATCAATCGAGTCAACTCCATGCTGTGGACGGAGCGGCCATCACTGGCGCGGTATTCGACGGGTAGTCTCCCTTCGAAATCAACGAGGACACGATAGCCATCGATGAGCGTGAGCGCGGCGAAATCTCCGGTCCGATACCGCAGCAGGGGCAGAAACGGGTTGCGCCCACCCGTCAGGGTGATTTCGCCGTGCACTCCGGGGGGGCAACGACGATCTTCGGCATCGAGGATCTCGACGAACAGATCATGTGGCAGGATGCGGTGGCCTACACTCGTTCCTGCGGCGATGATGCCTGCTTCGGTCATCGCGTAAAGATCAACAACAGGACACCCGTAGCGCTGACGAAGTCGCGCCGCGTAAGTGGGGTTGAGGTTCAGGATACTGGAGACGATCACACGCGGAGATGGGCGGATATCCAAAGCCTCAAGCGCCCCAAAAGCCACGGGATCCCCTAACCAGATCGGTCCATTCCATGCGTTGATGTAAGCTTCGCGCTGGGCAAGGGAACGCCATGCCGAGGGATCGAGATTGACTCGCACACAGCCAGCTTCCTCGAGATAGCTGACTACGATCGCGGTCGTGAAGGCACCCGGATAGGCAACGAAATTCGTAATCGCAACTTGATCGACACCGCGTGGCATCGGGATACCATGCAATTCGCGAAGGGCATATTCGATCAACGGGATGCCGCACGCTGCAGAGTAGGGATGGTGCGGAGTCCGTGTAGGCTGCCCCGTGGTCCCGCTACTCGAGAAAATAACGAGTTCATCGACCGGTTCGGAATCGGGCACGAAATCCCAAGCTCGAGGGGCAAGATCCGATCGGCTGCAGGTCGGAAGTTGGTCGAAGCGCACCCCTTCTGGCGATCGTTTGCGATAGAAGGGGACATGAGTGAGGCAATGGTCGGCAAACTCCCGTAGCCAGCCCGGTTCATCGAGCGACGCGTAGGCTCCCCGTGCGGCGAGGGCTCGTTGGAATTCCAGGACTCTTTCCAATCCGCGATGATCGAGTTGCTCGCCGTTGGGCCAATTCCAAACCGGGGCAGCGGAGTGCTGTCGCATGCGATGCAGGAACGATCGTCCGCGCGGAGTCAATATTGGAAACCGCTCTTGCTCGGATAGTTCGGGGTACATGGCTTCACCGGATTCGTTGTTATTCGCCGTACCGGCTGACGGATTCCAAGGCTTTCGCACGGGCCATCGCTTCGCGGACTTCGCGAGCCCGTTTCTCGGCGGCTGCTGTCTCTTTGAGAATCCGCTCTCGTTCGATGCTGTTCAGGCTCATCAAACGGTCGGTCGCTTGAGGGATCGTTTCCCCCTCGGGACGCAGATCCAAGCCGTTCAGGCAAACGCGGACCAACTCCTCGCGGCGGTCGGGATTGCTGAGGACCGTGCGGGGATTGAGCAACTGCGAAATCGACTGGAAGGTGTCGCCGCGGAGCAACTGCCACATCGATTCGCTGAGTTCTTTGCGAGCCTCGAACCAAGGGTCATAGAACAGCCAGACCGCGAGGCTGAGCAAGCCGAGATGTCGTTGATGGCTCGCTGTGAATTTCGACGAGTTGAGTTTCGCGAGGAAGGGATCACCTCGTTGCATGGGGTTGGCATCCCCGAACCGCCGGAAAAAATCGGAAAGGAGTGCGATCACACCTTTCGATCCGCTAACGTCATCACAAATCCGCAAAAAGTCCTCCGGACATTCGGCGAGACGATGCGTCATGGCAGCTAGCGATGGACCTTCGCTCTTCATGAATCCCGTTCCTGTTTAACTAGTGCGACCGCGGTCCTGATGGTGGTATCGGGCACGACTGAATTGCTTCGCGAATTCCAGCATCTCCTCCATCGAATTGACCAAGTGGACGTTCCATCCATCGGCTTGCATGCGCACGATTTGCTGGCCGAATTGCTCTTGAGTCGATTCGGGATACCCCGGAAGTTCCAGCACGTAGGTCCCGCCACCTTGGCATCGTTGCAGGGCATCCCGCGCGACATCCCATCCGACTCTTCCGTCGACTTCGGCGTCTAGGATTCGAAACATATCGTAGTCGCTGACTAGCAAGATATGGACTGGGCGAGGCAATTTGGCACGTTCGCGAAACGTTTCCGCGAGGCGGTGGATTCCGAAAGCATACCCGGTACCCAGATACGAGACCATGGTCCGCATCACGTCAGGTTGAATGCGAATAAAGCCATCGGTAGAGACCGAACTGCCTGGCTCGCCCGACAGAACCACCTTGACACTCGCCCCTGCTCGCAACGCGGACAGGCTGATAATGGCGCCAGCCAGCACTGGGTAGGAAAGATGGTAGGCCGGGTCGGACATGGAGCCGCTGCAGTCGACACCGAGATACAGATCGAAGGGAGTGGTCGCTGGATCGTGGCCAGGACTCTCGCCGCTCAGACGCTCGCGCGTGGTAACCCCTGGGATGACGATAGGGCTGATACTCAAGCTGCTGTGCCAATCGATTCGATCGATTTCGTTGCCTGGTTCCCACACGTCGAGCCCCTCGGGAATCGGATCGCTGGCAACAGGAGACGGACGAACAGGAAAGGGGATCAGATGAGGGACAGCCCGCTCGCGGTAGTACTCAATCGCGATTTCCCGTTCTCCGAGGTTCACCCCGGAGGCCTTCAATATCTCTGCATACTCCACAGGATCGCGATAGGACTTGATCGTTTTTCGCCCCGAATGAGATCCGTGAATCCGGCCGCGACCAGAACCTTCGACGTCCCCGGTATCGATCGGATCGAGTCCTGTCAATTCGGAGTCTTCGGCCGGGTGGATATTTCCATCGAGTTCATCCGGGTCGATATCGGAAAGCCCGCTCGGGAGCCCACCATCCCCTGCTTGGACCGTATCGCACCAGATGCGAACCCCTTCTTTTTTGCTTTCCTTTTCCTCGATCACATACGGCAGGCACAGGCAAGCGAAGCGACCGGCTCCGCTCAGCCAATCCTTGGCGTAGGCGCGAATCAAGCGAGCCCCGAGCAACGCGTCTTGGTTGACGCGCGGCGATACCATTTCGGCTGTCAACGTGCGAGCTTCGAGATTCCAAAGCGATTCGTAGATGCGCATGTAGAGCAGCCAAAGGTTTCCTCCCGGATCTTTGGTTCTCAGCTTTCGATAAACCGCATCCAACCGACGACCGCAGGATCGCTGGAGCCGATCGTTGATCAGGAGATCCGCATACAGATTTGCGATGTAGGGCGCATAAGACTCCACGCTCGGCAAACCGCGGCGTATACGGGCGATCAAGCGCGCGTTGTCGGTCAAATCGCCGGGGCACAACACATGGTGGCCAATTTCATGAGCCAAAATTTCCGGTCCGAACTCCTCGAGGCGGTTGGCTGCGATTTGCCGTAGACTGATGACGATCGAATGATCCCGGAGACGAATCATCGCAAAGCTGCCCGAAAGATGTTCTTTTTTCTCGTCCGCGACGGTAAAGCACCATGCCGGTTCATGCAGTTGAATGAACGGACTCCAATCGGCGAGCGCGGCTGGCCAAGCTCGCATCCAACGATCCCGGATTTCCGACAAAGTCGCCGAATCCTCGCGTGTTGTCATGGAACCTGCCAGGCGAAGAGAAATACGTGGTACGATGTTGGAATCGTTACTGCCATGGTGCTGCCATCGAACGATTGGCTTGTGGATTGCGCGAGATCCACTCGCTGGAGCGTTATGCCATCCCAGCTCAGCAAGCCGTCCTTGGAAATGTTTGGGATGGTTTTCGCGCGATCGGGAATCGCGTCTTTCGAGTCGACTCGCTGAAGCGTGTAACCGAATCGGTCCGCATGCAATTGCCATCGCAGGGTGCCGTCAGTGATATGAATCTGCCCATGACACAAATACGTTTTGGGTGGATGGAGAAACTCACCATCGAGCCCTCGAAAATTCCCGCATCGACACACTTCCGCGACAGTCATCGTTCGTGTACCGGTCACCGCCCGAGTAACGCCGGAGACGTTGGCCCACGGTTGGAGGGCCAACTCTCGGAGGTGATCACGCACCGTCTGCTCCGACGACGGATCGGGTAGTCCGAGCGGCACGCGAAGCAGATCGACGGGAAGGTCGGCAGCGAGTTGGATAGCCGACTGTCGCATATGCGCAAAACCCGAGGTCCAGCCCAGGAACTTGCCCAAGTTCAACAACTGATCGACGGTTCGACATTCGGGCCCCAAACGCGTGAGCATCTTCACCCAGTTTTCCGTCTTGATGCTCGACAATTGGCTCAAATAGAGCACGGCATTGCTCAAGCTACCGATCACGGTTCTTGGGCTGAGAGACAAAACCGGACCGATTGCGGGAAAGCAATCGCGCCAAAGCTCGATAACGTGCAACGAACCACCGATTTCATTGAAATGGCCGAGTCCGGACAAGTCGAGCCCGATGTCATAAAGCTCGAGGAGCGTTTCCTTGCTCCGGTCAGGAGCAACCGAATGGACCGATGCGATGACCGGTGCAATGGTTTGTTCAATATGTCGAAGCCAAAATGGCCCATCGATTTTGACGCCCGTTGCGGCCCGTTGCCGATACTTTGCATTCAGCTGCTCGCGCAACTCCGCGAGCAAAACACGGACGGCTGGAGAAATGGGATTTGCTTCCTTCATCGATGGACCTCGATTATTGCTCTTTCCAACTCAGCCATCTTAGGTAGTTGGCGTACCGCTGATGGAGGTACTTGAGTTTCAGCACGTCGTCATACATGTACCCATAGAATTTGCGAGATCCGCTCCATGATTTGAGCAAGCGTTCGATTTCGATCAACCGCTTGCGGACCTCGGATTCGCTGACCCCGTCGAGCCCATGCTCGAACTGCTGGCTCAGCTTCAGCACAGCATCGTCTTTGTCGAGCTGAAGTCGCTCGTACTCTGCGCACGACATGTCAAACATGGTGCGAATCCAGGTAATTTTATCGCTTCGAAGGGACGCATTGCTGGCGGTTTCAAAAAACGGGCATTCCGGATCCTGGACGAGTTTGTCGTGGAGGACAAAGGGCAGAATCTGGCGGAGATCCTCGAGTCCGACTTCGCTCGCACCTCGGAAGTAGGCGAGCGCCTTGACGAACGCAAGGGTGGTCATGATCGCTCGTACCGAGATGCCATTTTTCGTTTGTGCACCGATATCCTTGAGCTTGTCCTTGCCGGTTTCCTGATTGGTGATCTGACTCCAGTCGATTGCAGAGAGTTTCACCGTGTCCTTGGTCATGTACTCGAATTGCGTTGCCGCAGCCTCGCAGTACTCGAACTGGCTCGCAAAAAACTCCATGCGTCGAAGGATTTTGGTTGGGATTGGGAGTTGGCGAATTTCGCGGTGCAGGCGATTGCTTTCCTCCTCGGTGAAAATGACTTCGGAAGGGACCATTTCCTCGGGGCGCAATCCCACTTCAATTCGATCGAGCAGTTCTCCGAGGAACCGGCTATTGAAGTGCAGCGCCTTGACCACGATATCAATCCGATCGCGGAGGGCTTCGATCACCTGGTAGGTTCCGCCACCCGCATCGTCATTGGCGGTCAAATACCATGCAGAGTCCGGACACTCGAATGTCTGATCGTAGAGTTCCGCGTAGTTGTCTGACATCAGAGTCAGGAGGGCCGATTGGGTGCGAGTTGGGATTCGATTGTACTCATCGATGATTTTGACACGCATCCCCAACCATTTACGCCATGCGATCCCGATTTCATCAACGCTCTGGGCCTTGATCAGATCGGACGGCAGAGGGCTTCCGAGCAAATCAGCGATGGTCATCTGCGGCTGCCCTTTTTGAATCGCCCGACGAACATCTCGAATCGAATACCCGGCCATGACCCCCATCAATACCGCGCTCGAGGTCTTTCCTCGCCCCGGACCACCGACCAGAAGGCACTTTGCGCGTACAGCGAACGTCAGCAGCGGCATCAATACAAAGCTGCAATAGCTCTGGCCGGAAGGAAGGACGACATGATTGGCGCGATCCCCAAATTCGAACGATTGCGGCGGGCCGTCGTTGTACTCGATGTCATAGAACGGACTGATAATGGCGTGATTGATGATCCAGAAGTAAGCCTGTCGCAGCTTTTCATCGAGAGGCAAATCGACCTTCGACGTTGGTGTCTCGACTTGGATTGGACCTTGATAGAGTTCGGCGATGTCGAACGGTTTTGGAGCCGGCTTGGCCGATGGGTTGGTAGGTGCCGCAGAGACACGTTTCAAGAAATCGCGAAACATAGGGATCGATTCTACGCTTGGAAGGAACAAAATTGCTCCAAGAGTCTATACTTTTCCTGCCTCGACGTGGTGAGGCTCGGCGAATCACCACTCGATGGCGAGTGGATCGTTTGGAGAGTCCGGTTTGATGTCCGCTATCGAAATCGTTGCCGCCATCCTAGGCGCACTTTGTGTAGGACTGCTCATTTCCCGAAACCACTGGTCATGGCCCATCGGACTCGGCCAAGTAATCCTCACCGGTTTCGTCTTTTGGGAAGCCAAACTGTATGCGGAAACCGGACTACAAGTTGTTTTTGCGATTTTGCAGGTCTACGGATGGTGGGCGTGGCTCAAGGCACCCCGAGAAAGCCAAAAGAGCGAAGGAGCAATCGAAGTACGCAAGCTGAGTCGAACTGGGTGGATGAGTTCCCTCGCTGTCACAGGTGTGGCGACACTCGTTTTGGCGTGGTTGCTGATCGTTTTCACCGACGGCAATTCACCGATCCTCGATGCGATGGTCACCTCGGCGAGCCTGGTGGCGCAATACTTACTCGCGGCGCGTTACTTGGATAACTGGCTTTATTGGATCTCGGTCGACGTCGTCTCAATCCCGCTGTATGCCGCGAGGGGGCTGTATCCGCTCGCGATTCTTTATATCGTGTTTCTCATGATGGCGATTGCGGGTTGGTACCGTTGGCGAAAGGCCTTCGAGGATTCTGTGACGAAACAGGGGGGCGAATTTTGAAGGTCGGACTGACTCTCGGAAAATTTGCGCCCTTGCATCGCGGGCATCAGCGGCTGATCGAAACATCGCTGTCCGAAATGGACCATACCATGGTGCTGATCTACGATTGCCCCGAGTTGGACGTTCCCCCACTACCAATTCGCCGACGTTGGATGGAAGATCTTTACCCGAGCGTCGAGGTCTTGGAAGCATGGGATGGCCCCACGCAAACGGGACTGGACCCGGCGATTACCGAGCGGCACGATGCTTATCTCAAGCAGCGACTGGTGGGGAAAACGATCACCCATTTTTATTCGAGCGAGGCTTATGGTGAGCATGTCAGTCGCGGCCTCGGCGCCATCGACCGTCGCGTGGATGAAGCTCGCACTGCGGTTCCGATTTCCGCAACGGCTATCCGCTCGGCACCGTATCAGCATCGCCAATACCTGTCGCCGCGAGTGTATCGCGATCTGGTGACGCACGTTGTATTTCTTGGGGCACCTTCAACAGGCAAGACAACGCTCGCACGCGAGTTGGCTGCTCGATATCAAACTGTATGGATGCCGGAGTATGGTCGGGAGTATTGGGCGACACATCAAGTTGGCCGCAGGCTGACCCGCGAACAATTGGTAGAGATTGCCGTCGGCCATCAGGAGAGGGAGGATCAACTCGTCGGATCAGCCAACGCGTATCTCTTTGTCGACACGGACGCAACGACGACGCTTCAGTTCTCGAGATACTACCACGAGGATGCTCATCCGGAACTGGTTCGCTTAGCCAATCAATGCTGCGATCGCTATGATTTAGTTTTCCTCTGCGCGAGCGATATCCCTTACGATGACACCTGGGACCGATCGGGTGAAGTCTTTCGGTCGGTCATGCAGCGTCGCATCGAAGCCGATTTGCGATCTCGTCAACGTCCTTATCATATGCTCACAGGATCGCTCGGCGAACGCTGCGCCCAGGTGGCTGAAATACTGGGACGACACCGGAAATACCATCCCGCTTTTTGACCCGCACACGCGTTGCTGCCGTCGCCAGACGGTGGCTATTCCGGAAAAGCCTGAACCGAGTAATAAACCGCGGGGGGCAGGGCGAATTTGGCTGGTAGCGGCAAGTTATTATCGGACTCTGTCGGATCGGGATTCCACTGCCAGTCGCTATCGAGGGACAGTCCTCGCTCCCCGACAATGACGACCGGACTGGCGAGCGTGCCGCTTCCTTCAGGAATCTGAAATGAACGAGACCGATCCAGTTCAATCACCAACACGTTCGTGTCGTCATTGCCGAAAGTGTGCTCGGCGCGAAGCAGGAATCCGTTCGGTCCCTCAGGTCGCTCCCCTTGGGCTAATGCGTGTCCGTTGAGCCATGCGCGTTTGATTTTCGGGTGATAGAGGATCACCGGTTGTTGGAACGCGCTGGGCGGAACCTGAAGAGAGCACCGTAACGTCCCCCTCGTCGACTCACCTTCCCCATCGCTTTTCTCCGGCGGTACTGATGGGTCGAGCCAACGCGAGGCTATGGTTTTCCAACCAATCAATTTCCAACTCGGAGATCGATCTTCTCGCTTTGCAACTTCATGAGGCAGAAGATCCTTTGTTTCGCGGGAATCTCGAGAAAAACCAACCGGATGCCCCCCCAAGATTTGGTCGCTCGTGATCGTCGGACAAATAAGATTCTCCACGTAGGCGATCATCAGATCGTTGCCGGAATAATGATCGACATAGGGCCATCGTTCGGGGTTGTACATGCAATCGGTCAAGTCGCGAACCAGCACAACATCCATTCCATTGTTTACCAATTGCCGCAACCCGAACGGGCGCCCCAAGACACACATATTCGTATGCACGCCAATCATCACAACATGCTCGATCTGATGATGTTTGAGGATCGCCCAGACCTCGTCCCCGCGGTCGCTCACGTAATCCTTCGCTGGATCGATTTCGATGGCTGAGTTCTGGGAACTCCATGGCAATCCGGGATTGCGCCCCAGATTCGAAAGCTTCGTCGCCCAGACTCGATGCTCCTGCGGATCGTCGTCATCACCACCATCGGACTGGTCGAGCGGGTAGGTGCCAGATCCTTCCT
>Ga0315904_10002557_pt1 | contig 28003 bp, 17 predicted proteins | sample LakEriMetagenome_6_FD_203529 | JGI IMG/M metagenome (GOLD analysis project Ga0315904, IMG submission 203529) | Freshwater fungal communities from buoy surface, Lake Erie, Ohio, United States - Buoy 12 MA120 | ecosystem: Environmental > Aquatic > Freshwater > Lake | place: USA: Lake Erie, Ohio...
GCTAGGCGTCGCCGTACTCGCGTGTGGTGATCAATCCCGGCTGTGGCACAGGGTATTCTCCGTTCGCATTCGCACGAACGGGAGCAGGACTATCAAAGGTCATGCTCTCGAGATCTGGTGCGAACTCGTGCTCGCAATTGAGCATCTCGTCGTAGGTCACTTCCACACCGGTATGGGCTGCCATGCGTCCCATGCTGGTGACAAGACTTGCCTTCACCCCGCGCTCAACTTCGTTGTAGGGCAAATCCTTGCGGATGGCGTTGATCAGATCATCCCACTCGAGTTGGTACGGATTCGGTTCCGTTTTCGGGCCTTCCCACAACACGTTGGCTCGGGTCATGTTGTGCCCTTTGAAAATTCGGCATCGGGCGGGTGAGTGACCTGCGGCCGAGATGATCGCAGCCCCTTTGGTGCCGTGAGCGTAGCTCGCGAATTCGTTGCGACAACCGGGAATCGTTCGTCCGTTCACGAACATCTTGGTTCCATCGCCAAACGTGTACTCGATCGAATAGGTATCGAAATTCTGATCGACACAATCGTTCCGGTAGTGTCGTCCTCCGCTGGCCTGGGCGCGTACGGGCCAATCTTCCTTCATCCAACAGCATTCGTCGATGTTGTGGATCAAGAAGTCGCTGACCGCCCCGCCGCTGGCCCACAAAAATCCGTGGAAGTTTCGAATCTGGTACAGCAATTCGCTCATTTTGCTGACCTGCTTGGTCACTGCGGCCGAGCCGGTGGGACCTGCCATGCGATAGGCTCGCAGCATCAGCACGTCGCCGATCTCACCATTGCGAATACGGTCAAGCAACTCCTTACGCACCACGCAGTGCCGACACATCAGCCCCACACCGACCTTGAGATTTCGCTCTTCGGAAAGTTTTCCGAGTTCAAACATCTTCCGGCTGGAAGCCCCGTCGACCGTCACCGGCTTTTCCATGAAAACATTGAGTCCCTTTTCGATCGCGTACTTGAACATCACCCAGCGAAAAGCTGGGGGGGAGGTTAAGATTGCGACGTCCCCAGGTCGCAGGGTATCCATCGCCTTCTTGTAGCCATCGAAACTGACAAACTGCCGATCTTTTGGGACGTCGACTTTGTTCGGGAACGACTCCTTCAGTTTCGCATAACTGCTCGACAAGCGTTCTTCAAACACATCCGCCATCGCGGTCAGTTCGATTTCCCCGTTGTTGACGTTCAATGCATTTTCGGTGGCTCCGGTTCCACGTCCACCGCATCCGATCAGAGCGACCCGAATCTTGTTGTCCTCAGCCGCATGCACCGAGCGAGCCAACGTCGATGTGACACCAGCAGCCGCAGCAAAGCTGGTGGTCGACTTGATAAAATTGCGACGATTCGAGGATGATGCCGCGAGAGGTTTTTCCGAATTCATAGGAGAGTGATCCTTCCTGCGAGGTGGTTGATAACGATGGATTTGAGAAACGGATAACGTTAAAAATTCGCGTCGATGAGTTCAGCGTTCGAGGGGCACGGGGCGCTCGGTCTGGACGGGTTCGGAGTACTCCCAAAACGTCTTCTTTTCCTCGTCGCTCGGTTCGGTCAGCGGACGAACGATTCGAAAACCGACGTGCAATGCATCGGTCAAATACCAAATGCTGACAGGGACGTTGGGATCCTGGGCGATCCAATCCTCCGTGGAGCCTTCTCGCGCGGCGCTGCGGCACGTTTCCGCCGGCTTGTCCCATGCCCCTCCTCGCACGACGCGCGGGTAGAGAGTCTTCGGGATTCCCAGCGGGTTGATCTTGGGAAGATCGAGGGAATATCCGTCCGGAGTATGCTGGTCGAGCACCCATTCAGCGACGTTGCCATGCATGTCGTGCAACCCCCAAGGGTTGGGCTTCTTTTGCCCAACCTTGTGATATCCTTCCCCGGCGTTCGCGTCGAACCATGCGTATTCTTCGAGTGCGGATGGGTCACCTCCGAAGGAGTAAGCGGTTTCGGTCCCCGCGCGACATGCATATTCCCATTCCGCTTCGGTCGGCAATCGGTAGTAGCGTCCGGTTTTTTTCGTGAGCCATTTGCAGTAAACTCGCGCGGCGTGCTGCGTCATGCAGATCGCTGGATAACCGTTCTTGCCCATACCGAAGGTCATGTCGGTATACGGTTTGGTCGGCTGACTCTTTTGGAACTCGTCGGCCAGAACATCCCGTGGGGTAGCCTCAATCTTGTTGACGGTACGATTGAAGACGTCCAGGTCCGATGCCCACACGTCGTAGGCGTCCCAGGGGATCTCGGTTTTTGCCATCCAAAACGGGGCAACGGTCACTTCATGTACCGGCCCTTCATCCGCGTTTCGTCCTTCCTCCGTGTCGGGACTCCCCATCCGGAAGGTACCCCCTCGAATCGGAATCATCTCGATTTTCGCCTGGGTATGCTCGATACGCTCAACGTACGATTTCATTTCCCCTTCGGAACTGGCATCGGAGTTGGCAATTTTCAGGATCCGCTCATCGTCGTCGGCAAAGCAACGAGCACTGATGATCGTTAGGCTTGCTTGGCAAACCAACAAGCGAAAAAAAACACGTCGAATGCAATCCGGTCGAATCATACCCACGAAGTCGGAAATCCCATTCAGAGTTATTGTTTTTGCCATGCAAAGAGGCGAACCGATCGAATCAGGGCAATTCTACAACGCCGATGTTTCGAAACTTGACAGGATCCGAATGCCCTGCGAAACCGAAATGCCCGCGCGTTCGGTCCTTACCCGGGTGGGGCGTGTTGCTCATGTAGTCGGAGATGGTGGACAGGTCGGTGTCGAGGATCCGTGTTCCGTTCAACTCCACTTGGATCTTGGACCCAGTAACGGTCACGATCTGATGGTTCCATTCGCCGGCAGGGCGCAGGTAACCACGATGTGCGGCGGCCATGCCGTACGCGCTACCGTGGGCTTGTCTCGGATCGATCGACGCATAGTTCGGGTGCCCGTCGTCGAGCACTTGAAGCTCGGTCATTCCGACGTAGGCAGCGTCGCCGTTGGCTGCATTCTTCCCGAGGGCTGCAAGTTCCTCTTTGCTCGGGTAGCGAATTGCAAGCCCGTTGTTTCCCGCCGGTGGTAGTTGGAATTCGAGTCTCGCGACGAAATCGCCAAAGGTTTTTTCGGTGTGGAGCACCCCGCCTTTTCCAGCCAGGCACTGGATCGCGCCATCGGAAACCGTGTAGTTGGCGTTGGCCCCCGTCCAACCCGTCATGTCCTTGCCGTTGAACAAGGAAACAAAGCTCGACTTCAACGTCGCGCGATGCGCATTCTCCGCGTCGGCAAGAATCTGATTCGCTTCCTCCGCGGTGTATTCCGTGAGCGAAAGCTTTCGAAACCGGATCTCGGCACCATGCGTTTGCAATTGGATCGGCCCCCGTTTCACGAGCGGCATTCCCTTGGCGAAATAGTCGTGCAATCGCGCATCGACAACCACAGCTTGTTCGTTGAGCCACACCCAGCAGTGCTCTCCTACCAAACGAATCCGCATGGTGTTCCACTCACCGATCGGTTTATCGGCGCGGACCAACGGATCCTTGCCAGCCCAACCCGCCGGGTTATTCCACAAACCTCCGCTTCCCTTTTCGTTTCCATTCGCCCGATTGTTTTCGGCGTCGGGATCCCATATCTGCACCTGGGGAATTCCGCGGAGGTAGATGCCCGAGTCGCAACCGGGAACGATTTTGTACTCGAGTTGCAACTCAAAATCCTCAAACTCTTCGTTGGTCGTCAAGTAGGCGCCGCTACCGTCGTTAACAATCTCGTTGCCGTCGATCCGCCAATGCTTTTCGATCTCTGCATTCCACTTGGCCTTGTCCGCGTCCGAAGTCGTACTCCACTTGCGAGGATCAACCGTTGTCCGCCCGTGCCAACCTCCAAAGTCCTTTCCGTTGAATAGAGTCTTTGACTCGACGGCCGAAACGAATGGCGAGTGCAATACGCACGCTGCAACCAAAAGGATTGCGAAAAAAAATCGCGTCATGCACCGCGAACAATTCGGGGGAGCAACACGTTTCATCAGGACTTGTCCTTCAGCATCTCAGGGAGGGGTTAGGAGGGGACGGAGTTGGTCGGCCCCCGGTTCACCGCCCCATTCTACACCGATTTCAGCGCGCGTGGTAAAGCCCGACAAGGAGCAACCGCCCTGCGAAAAAACATCCGCTGATTTCATGAGCATCCCGACCCGCACGAACTGGAGTCAGCTCCGTGGGTGCACGCCACAGGTTGTCACGAATCGAAAAATCGTTGACAATAAGCGGCACTGGCGGCCGAATACCTACGGTGCCGAGTACCTACGGTGCAGCATCGCAGGGTCCCGTCGCCTGAACGTTGAGCGAACCCGAATCCAACGTGGCGTGCTCAACTCCCTTCTCCGTTTCCAACCGAAATGCTTGACTCATGACCTCCTCAGCCGAAACGGATTTTTCGTCGGTTGAGCAACAACCCTCCAACGGTGGTCTGGCCATCGATGTAAGTCACCTGTCGAAAACGTACCGCGAAGGCCTGTTGTTTCCGAGGAAGCACCCCGCGCTTCGCAATGTGACGTTGCAGGTCCGTGCCGGAGAAGTGTTTGGGTTGCTTGGCCCGAATGGAGCAGGCAAAACCACGCTGATCAAAGTCCTTCTGGGAATCCTCCATCCGAGCGATGGACATGCGTCCGTGCTCGCGTTGCCCGCGGGGAGCAAAGCAGCGCGTCGCAAGATTGGGTACCTTCCAGAAAACCTCGTCTTCCCACGCCATCACACGGGCCGCAGCGCTCTCTACTTCTACGGAAGGCTCAGCGAGATGTCCGATTCGTCGATCGCCAAACGGGAGGACGAACTCTTTGAACTCGTCGATCTGAAGGGAAGGCAAAACGAAGCAGTCCGCCGATACTCCAAAGGAATGCGCCAACGCCTTGGACTCGCACAAGCCATGCTGCACGATCCGGACTTGCTCATTCTCGACGAGCCGACCGACGGATTGGACCCGATGGGCAGATCCAAGATTCGAGATGTCCTCGATCAACTCAAACGCCGTGGGAAAACCGTTTTCCTCAACAGCCACATCCTGCAGGAAGTGGAGCTGATCTGCGACCGTGTCGCTATCATGGCGAAAGGGGAATTGCGGGGCATTGGAACGATCAACGAACTGATCATGCAGCACGCGGACGAGCGTCGCGGCTACCTGCGACTGGAAGTTTATGGCGATTCGAGTCAACTGCGTCCGTTGCTCGATACCTTTGGCGAGGTTGACTACTCGCTAATCAGCAACGCAACCGAAACGATGCCCGAGGTCACGCGGCTGGAAATCCGTTCGATCGATCAGACGTCCGTGGATTCCTTGGTCGATCGATTGAGGCAACATCGGATCAGCATTCTTCGCATGGAACGGGCTCGCCCATCCCTGGAACAAGTCTTTATGAACGTCGTTTCCTCGGCCGCGCAAGGGAGCCCATCGTGAAGCCTTACCTGGCAGTTCTCTACGACAGTTTTATCGAATCGATCAGCTCTCGTGTTCTTTGGGTCCTGCTGGCAGTATGGCTTCTGATCCTCGGCGCCCTCTTTCCTCTGTCGATCTCCGAGGGGGAAACCTACATCGTATCGTCGTCGGATGTCTCTTCCCCTCGCGTTGTCATGGATCAATTGGCGACCGCGTCCTCAGGAAAAGGAACACGCGCCCAGCGACTCGTTTACGCCAAACTCCCAGAGGATTTCCAAAAAGCACTTCAGGAACGTCAAAAAAATGGCCGGCGAATCCTCGTAGGGCGCCTTGTCTCCGCTCTCAATACCGTCCTCGGGGCCCCGGACCTGTACGACAAGCAAGCATGGCCGTCGGCCGAACGTCGCGATGAACTCAAGGACTTGATCAATAAAGAGAACAAATCTTCCCAGGAACTTCAGCGACTCAATCGCCGCCTACTGGATCTGGCGTTCCCGAATTCGATCAACTCCTCCGCTGGACAAGCGACATGGATCACCTATGCCGGTATGAAGTTCACGGAACCTTTCCCCATCACCGCTCGCCAACTCCGTCCGTTCGTCGAAGCGGTATTGATTCCGCTCGTCCTTTGGATTGGACTCGGGATGGTCGCCATGATGGTGGCGATCGTGATTACCAGTTCCATGATCCCGGACATGTTTCAAACCGGGTCTTTGCACCTGCTGTTGAGCAAGCCGCTGTCGAGGAATTTGCTGTTCCTGAGCAAGTATATCGGAGGATGCATCTTCGCGTCCATGAATGTCGCGTTCTTAGTGATCGGCGTTTATTTCTACTGCGGTATCCAATTGCAAATTTGGAACTCGGGGATTCTCTGGTGCATCCCATTGTTCATTTTCTACTTCATGATCTTCTACTCGGTGTCTGCCCTCGCAGGCTTGGTTTGGAAGAACCCGATTATCTGCGTTGTGGTCACCGTGTTTTTCTGGGGTGTTTGCTTCACCTTGGGATTCGTCCGAGACTTGACCCAAGCGTTCTTGACTGGGCCACCGACTCTCCTTCAAGTCCATGTGGTTGGCGACAAACCGATCGTCGGCACCCAGCAAGGACGCATCCAATTCTGGAACACCGATACGAGTGCTTGGCAAACAGCTTACGGCGATGTCGATGGTCAACGTGTGCTTGGCCCAATCTACTTGCCGAAGACGGGCAACTTGTATTTTGGCAGAGCGGGCTTCGCTCCGTTCGGCATGCGAGGCGGAAACGCGACGCGACTCGAAATCGCACGGCTTCCGGAATTCAGCGATGCAATAACATCGGAAACGGACGATTCGTCAAGTTTCAGCAACAAAAAATGGTGGGATGATATCCGACTCGATTCAGGCCCGGACCTCCCTGCCAATACAACAGAAATCATTCCATGGCAGGATTCGTTTGTCTCCGTCACCAGCGAAGGTCTCTACCGCTTCGATGCCGAGGCAGCTGCCAAATCCGAAAAATCGAAAATCTCGTTGCTGGGATTCGATGTCCCCATCCCCCAAGCGGACGAGGCCTACAAGCGGATCACACCTCCCGATGCGGAGTATCTCCGCCCCATGGCCTTCGCCGTGTCGCCAGATTTCCAAACAGCCGTGGTTTATACGCGCGGCAAGTTGAAGAAACTTCGCTTGGACGGCTCGCGATTCGTCAATGATGGTGAAATGACGCTCGACTTCCCCCAGGAAACCTTTGCCAACGTCGCCGTGCAATCGGAGTCCGCCGTCATTTGTCCGAAAGGACTCACGCCGCTGGTCGTCGACTTGAAATCCATGACCCTTTCGCAAAAGCTCGATGCGATCGGGGACAAATCCGTCAAGCGTATTATCGGCGACCGTCGCGGTCGAATCGCTATTCTCACGACCGAAGGCGATATCTGGAGCTTGTCTCGTCCTGAGAACGAACCTTCCTGGAATGCGGCCAAACCCAACCTGCCTGGCCAGGGGGAGGGAACTACCATTGCGTTCGACACGAACGACCGACTTTGGGTCGCTCATACCGTGAAGAATATCGATGTGTGGTCTGCGGACCTATCGGTCTCAGAACGAGAGTTCCGACCCCAACCAACAACTCCCGAGAAATTCTTTTCCCGTCTCATCAATCCGCTTTATCTGATGTTCCCAAAACCATCGGCGATCAATCAAACGATCCAATACGCGATGAAGAATCCGGAGAGCAAACTCCCCGCGATGAACAATGCCGACTTGGATATGCCGCAAACCGAATTGGATCCGTGGCAGCCGATCTGGTCCAACGCCATCTTCATCACCGTCATGCTGTCGCTGGGTTGTTGGCACCTCTACCGCCAGGATCTCTAAGGACTCCCATGGATGTCGTCGAACTTCTCAAATCGCTGGTGAGCATCAACAGCGTCAATGCGTTTTTCACGGGTGGGCCAGGGGAAAATCAGTGCGCGCAGGCGGTGGCCGCCTTCTGGTCAGAACTGGGGATCGAATACCAAATGGACGAGGCCCTTCCCGGTCGCCCCAACGTCCTGGCTCGACTGCCTGGCCGACACAGCAATCGGCGACTCCTCCTCGAAGCCCATATGGATACCGTTTCTGTCGAAGGGATGATGATACCTCCCTTTGTTCCCGAAGTGAAACAAGGACGCATGTTCGGTCGAGGCGCTTGCGACACCAAGGCCGGACTCGCAGGCATGATGACCGCAGTCCAACGGGCAAAGCAGGAAGGGTTCATTCCTTCCGCCGATGTCTTCATGGCTGCCGTTGTCGATGAAGAGCACTCATGCCTGGGCATTCGCCATTTGTGCAAGTCGTTTTCATGCGACGCAGCGATCGTCGCGGAACCGACAGAACTCGCGTTGGTAATCGCCAGCAAAGGGGTCCTGCGGTGGCGTATCTTCGCCCGGGGCCGGGCCGCTCACAGTTCCAAAATCGAACTGGGCATCAATGCGATCCATCACATGGCAAAGCTCGTCGTCGCTCTCGAAGACTATCATCGCCAGATCGAACGAACCGTCCACCCGCTCCTCGGCCGAGCCACCGCCAATGTCGGCCTGATCACGGGTGGCGTCCAAGTCAACTTCGTTCCCGATCGATGCGTGATCGAGATCGACCGCCGAGTACTGCCCGGCGAGTCTCATGAAGAGATTCTGGAAGGGTACCGTCTTTTGATCCGCAAACTCGAAGCCGAGATTCCCACGGCATCGTTTGGCTTGGAACCGCCGAACATCCAAGAACCGTGCCTCAACACGGATCCCAACCACCCTGTCGTCCAATGTGCGAAATCCGTGCTGCAGCAAATGCGCATGGACGATTCCCTCCGCGGCGTTTCGTACGGCAGCGATGCCGGCCGTCTGCAGGAAGCTGGTATCGCGTCCATCCTGTTCGGCCCTGGCAGCATCGATCAAGCTCACACCGCAGACGAATTCATCGAAATCGACCAAGTGCGCACAGCCCATGAGTTCTACTATGCAATGATTCGGGAGTTCCAATAATGCCCCACACGCACTCGCCCATATCCACCGATCGCCGAACTTGGATCCGCTCGTGCGCGGCTACGATCGGAGCTGCCGCTCTCGCGAACTTACCCCTAGAACAACGGGCCAAAGCGCAGGTGGCAACGGAACCAACTCAGGGAAAGGATCCTTCCTGGATCGATGCCCATGTCCACGTTTGGCCTGCGGTCGACCAGGCTTATCCTCTCGCACCGGGCTTTCAGGCAGACGTCGTGCAACCTGCTTCGTTTACCCCCGACACTCTCTTTCAGCATTGTCGACCCTGCGGCGTGGAACGGATCGTTCTGATCCAGATGAATTTCTTCGGCTTCGACAATCGCTACATGCTCGACGCGATCGCAAAGTACCCTGGTGTCTTTTCGGGCGTGGCAGTGATCGACCATGAACGACCGGATCTGCGCCGAACGATGTCGACGATGCGAGACCAGGGCGTTCGCGGCTATCGTCTTTATGCGACCGCCGACAATGTTGCCAAATGGCAATCCAGCCCATCGATTCAATCGATGTTTCGATATGGCGCCGACCTCGGCCAGTCGATGTGTATGCTCTCCGACCCGGAAGCCCTCGAAGGGATCGAACGCTTGTGCGAACGAAACCCGCAAACATCGGTCGTTATCGATCACTTTTCCCGCATCGGGATGCGCACTCCGCCCACCGACGACCAATTGGACCTTCTGTGCAAGTTGGCGAAATCGCCACGAGTATCGGTGAAGACGTCTGCTTTCTATGCCCTTGGAAAAAAAACACCTCCCTACACGGATCTCCTGCCCATGATTCGGCGACTTCTGGATGCCTTCGGTCCAGACCGCTTGATGTGGGCGTCGGATTGCCCCTATCAGGTAGAAGCACCTCATACCTACGACGCATCGATCGCTTTGATCCGCGACCACTTGGACAACGTCAGCGACGGGGATCGTGAATATTTGCTCCGCAAGACCGCAGAGCGCGTTTTTTTCTCGTGATCAACTACTGCTCGAGCGTTCCGCAGCGTTTTGCCATGCGTTGCACCGCATTTCTCGCTCCACGCACGCATTGCGGAATTCCGACACCATCGTATGCGTTGCCGATCAGTTCCAATCCCTGCAGACGAGCTACGCGGTCCAGGATGGCAACGACCCGCTGAGGATGGCCGACCAAATACTGTGGCATCGATCTGGGCCAACGAATCAATGTCTCGTAAACCGGAGGGGACGAGGGTCCAAACAGTGCCTGCAATTCCCGCTTGGCTCGAACCAGCAACGATGCGTCTGACTCGTCAACCAACTCGGACCGAACAGCACCACCGAGAAACACCCGAGCCAGAACGAGATCCGAGGGACATCGCCCCTCATACTTCTCGCTGGTCAGACTGATTGCCAAGCAATCGCGATGCTCGATCGCAGGAACAATCGCCCCAAAGCAAAAGGCGTCCGGACGGATCTCTTCCTTCCTCACCCCCAAAACGGCAATCGCCGACGAAGCATAGGGAATGCGTGCCAACTCGTCGGCGAGCACGGGGTCCGTCCCAGCCAGCAACTCTGCAGCCACGTAGCTGGGGGTCGCCATGCATAGCTGATCGAACCTCCAAACGCGTGACTCGCCGGTATCGGTGGCGATCGACTGGACTACCCACACGCCATCCTCCGCACGTCGTATCGATGCCACACGGGTCTTCAGGTGAAGATGCTCGCGGATCGGATTGGCGAGTTCGCCCATCCACCACGACATACCTCGTCGCGGGGCGATGAACTGGTCATAACGAGCGCCCGAAGCGTGCTGAGCGGAGCGCGTTTGCGAGGAACGCTCTCTCCGCTGGATCTGCGCGGCCCGGATCAAGCTGCCGTATTCGCGCTCCATCGCGACGAACTGAGGCATCGCCGCTTGCATGCTCAAGGTTTCGGCCCGCGCCGTAAAAATCCCGCCGACAATCGGCTCGACGAGCCGCTGGTAACACTCACGACCCAAGCGACGGATAGCGAAGTCGGCGACACTCTCGTCGCTTGTGTCGCGCCGACGCGGTATCCATCGCTCTGCCAAAACCCGAAGCTTGCCACCCACACTCAGAAGGGGTGTCGCCAGGATCGAACCGATCCGCGTCGGTTGCATGAGTGAAAAACCGCTCGGGATCGGAACCAAACGCCCGCGATGGACGACCTGAGCGATCCGGAAATCTTTTTTCGGCCCGATAAACTCGGACTCCAAACCCATCTCACGCACCAAGTGCAAGGCATCCGGGACCAAGGTACCGAAGTTATCTGCGCCCCACTCGATAAGGTAGGGATCCGTCTGAGTCTGGATGACACCCCCGATGCGATCACTGGCTTCGAAAAGGGCAATGGAAGCATCCGGCTGTGCTCGCTTGAGCGTCCAGGCCGCGACCAAGCCGCTGATCCCGGCACCCACAATCCCAATTCGCTTCATAACGCTGCCGTCTTCTCGAAGGCTCAGAGTCCCAGTTCCGACTCGATTCTCTGAACGCGGTCCGACAACGCTTGAAGCGCCGCGCGCAGTTCCTCAAACTCACTGTGCCCCCGCGCTTTGCCTCCCGACGCGGGCGAGACCGCTGAACTTTCGTCGTCCTCATCCGTGCACGTCGCAGCCACGCCCGCCGCAACATTTTTTCGAAGCGCCTCGAGTTCCCATTCCGGATACAAATTGTGCGAAACCATTTGCCCGCGGCCCGGAGGAGTCAATTCCACGATGAGATTTCGCTGCTTGAGCCCATCCATCAGTCGCTTCAGTTCCTCCAAGTCGGGAATTGGCTCCATCCGGGACGCCCGTGTGCGAAGCTCCCCTACCGTCTGTTCCCCTCGCAGCAACAGTTCGGTCATGATCGCCGCTTCTACTTTCTGGATACCTAACCAGGCGTAGCCATTGTGCCGGACCTTGGTGACACGACCACTGCCCTGAACGATCGTGGCCGCACCCATGGTACGCAATTCGTCCACGATCGACTCGACCTGTTCGACCGAATATTGGGTGATCGGAGCGCGGTTGCTTTTCTGGTTGCAACCCGTCATCAGCCCGCTATACGACATCGGATAGACGTCCGGTGTCGTCTTGGATTTCTCCATCAACGTCCCCAAAACCCGCCTCTGCTTGGCGGTCAACGGTTTCCATGCGGGCTCAGGCATCGCATGGAGAGGCTGGGAATTTACTGGCAATGCTTCGGCTGGAGTCTCGTCCATGAATCGTTTTTCGTAAGTTTGGATATTGGGTATTCACAAATCCAGGCACTAAAGAAACCTGTGTCCTTTAGTTTACTGCAATCGCCAAGCAGACTGATCAGGGCTACGATGATTTTTATGAAGTCACGGGCGAAGATTTTTCAAGGATTTGCGTTGGGATGTTGGCTGGCAACTGGCATGGCCATTATTTCGCGCATGCAACTGGTGTTTGATTACGCCACGATGAGCTTAGCCCCGCCGGCGTATGAGATCCTCGCTGGTTCTTCTGGAGCGATCGCAGCCTTGTCGATTCTCGGATTGGCCATCGCTCGGCCTTTGTTTTTCCAGAGCCGATCCAAGGCAAAGGTTCACACGCAGGTCGCTTCGAATCACGGGCCACTTGTCCTCGCTTGTTTCCTGGCCGCTTCCGCGCCCCTCGCGCTCCTCTTGTTGAGGGTTGTGGGTGCGGGAAGTCCACCGCCCGGTTGGTGGGAATTGGCATGGTTCGCAGGATGGACCGGACTCGCGGTCCGTTTCACCCCCACCGAAAACGCGATTGCGAGTCCCAAGCAAACTTCGCGATGGCACTTTGTGTTGTCCATCGCTGTCGTGGGATGCGGCATTTGGTGGTTCGTTCAATCGTGTTCCTATTTCGCAAGCTATCAGCTCGGGTTCAATGATTTTGGTCATTTCACACAGCGGATCAGCAATACAGCCAATGGAGCTGGGGTTTTGATCGAGACCCCAGTGCTCCCATCGTTTTGGGACCACTTCAATCCTGGGTTGCTTCTTCTGGTACCTCTATGGATCGCATTGCCGCACGTGGAGTTGATCTTCGCCATCCAAGCAGCTTGCCTGGCTGGCTCTGCGTGGTTGGTCGCAGCGATCGCCCGAGCGGTCGGGCAATCGCCACTCGCAGCTTGTGGGTGGGGATGTTCCTGGCTCCTCGTCCCATCGATCGGACAAATGAATCTGGCTTACACGTATGGGTGGCATCCTATCACACTCGCGATCCCCTGCCTTCTCGCCGCCTACCTGTGTCTATGCCTTCACCGTATTCCCCTCGCAGTGGTTTGGGCGTTGGTCGCTGCGTCGTTCGAAGAGGGAGCGATCGTTGTGATTGCGTGTTTCGCTGCAACGCAAGCCCTTCGTACTCGGCGATCGCCGGTAAAGAGCAGCGAATGGTTGGGATGGAGCGCGGTTGCGGTGATCGCTGTGATCGCGTTTGCTTGCGTCTATCAATTCAGTGGATTAGCCCCTTTCCAAACGGGCCGCTTTGCAAAATTGGGGAACGGTGCATTCGAAATCATTTCGTCCCCCGTCCTGCGACCGCATGCGTTTTGGGGACTGTTCCTGCGACCTCGCAATCTTGCGTTCCTCTGCCTGACTCTGATTCCGTTTGCCATCGCGGCGACCCGCAATTGGTTGTGGTCTCTATTGGCGATCGTCCCACCTCTGTTCGTGCTGACGATTTGGGAACATATGCCTGCGCAGTCTCTGGCCTTTCAATACATGAGTTGCCTTTTTCCTGTTCTCTTCGCGGGCATCCTCGAACCAACGAGCAACACCGAATCGACCGATTCACGCCCATGGGGAATGGCTGCGGTCGCCTGGATTCTGTCGATCGCCATCGGGCAAATGCCCTGGAGCAACGATTCCTTGCTCGATGTCAAAGCGAAAACCTATGGATTCGAATCGAAGTGGCTGCGAATGGAGACGGGCGACGACGCGCGCTGGATCGCGAACTGGATCCGATCGATTCGGCAGAGATCCGGCACTCCCGATCTCGTCCGATTGCCCGAATGGAAACGGCTCCGCATTCTCGCGACCGGCCGGCTCGCCGCCCATTGCGTGGGCGCTGGAGACGTGGAAACGGTCGGACAGTTTTGGCAGCGTTACGATGCATTGAGGGAACTGGACTCAACCCTCGCAAGCCCAATTCTCCGGTACGATATCCTCCTGCTGGACCTTCGGGAATCCTTCCAGCAAACCCCCGAGGAGACGGAACGCATCCTCAAAGAAGCCGAAAGCCATGGCTGGTCCGTACGGGAACGCAAGTACGATTTCGCCATCTTGATGCGCTGAGGGATTTGCGACTGCACCCTTCAAGCTGTATTCTTAGAGCGATTCTGGCACCTACCACGAACACCCCAGCGGCAAGAGAAACGTCATGTTCCGATCCACCCTCTACCCGATTGCCTTGTTCATTGCGATGACGACCGCCCTTCTCGTTGCGGAATCCCCGAGCGCGTATGCCCAGCAAGTATTCCAGGCCGGGGCCGCACAGGTCGATGTGACACCGCAGGAATCAGTACCGATGTGGGGCTACGGCGATCGACACGCCAAGCTCTCCGAAGGAACGATGGATCCACTGATGGCGACCGCCGTCGTTATCCAAGCCGGAAAGAATAAAATGGCGATCGTTGGCCTAGACATCGGACGCTCCCCGGTCGAGGATTCGTTGCAACGCATCCGCGAACAAATCGCTGCGCAAGCCAGCATCGACGTCTCCTTTATCGGGGGCTCCCATACCCACAATGGTCCCGTCATTGAGTTGGCGGATCGCCCAGGGCGCGGACGAGGACGATTTGATGCGTCGATCCGTTACGTCACAGAACTCGAGCAAGGGATCGTGAAAGCGATCCTCGCGGCCAATGCCAATCTCGTGGACGCCCACCTGGCCACCGGGTCGGTCACCCTCGAGAACTTCAATCGCAACCGGCACAGCAAGATCGAACCGATTCCTGTCGATCGACTTCTGAGCCTGATGCGATTGACGCGTGCCGACAACGGATCCTCGATTGCAACGATCGTGAATTTCACAGCGCACCCCACGAGCATCCCATCGGAAAGCATGCAGTTCTCGTCGGATTACGTGGGAGCGATGCGAGGGGTAATCGAAAAGGAATTGGGGGGCCAAGCGGTGTTCATGCAAGGCGCTTCGGGGGATATCTCCACCAATCGCGGCCCTCATGGCGACCACACTGCCTACGGCCAAGCTCTCGGGCGAGCCGTTGTCAAGCTCGCTAGTGAATTGACGCCGAGCAAAGTTGCGTCACCGTCGCTGAAGATTCGCGAAGAACGATTTCAGTTCGCGTCGCGCACCGATTTCAAGAACCCGATTGTTCAAGGAGTCTATTCGGTCGCCTTTTTCCCCGAGCTAGTCGCTACGTTCGTCGATGAGTATAGCGAAGGGATTCGGCCTCGCCTGACGGTCGCGCTTCTCAACCAGGACATCGCATTCGTAGGAGTGTCCGGCGAATTCTTTTGCCAGCATGCGATTCGATTGCGAGAACGGGCGAGAGTCAAGTCGCTTTTCTTCTTCGGATACTGCAATGGCTACCATCAATACTTCCCAACGATTGAAGGGGCTGCCGAGGGAGGATACGGAGCGGACGAACAAGTCGCCCCGGCACAGGTCGGTGCAGGCGAAACCATGATGAACTCCGCCTTAGCTTGGCTCTTTCAGTTCCAGGGAAAACTGGCTCGCACCCAACCGGATGCCGAGGGGAAATAATCCCAGGTTTCGTGATTTCGATCCCCAACTTTTTGGGTGCTTGATATCGGCGACGCACGGCTTGGTTTAAGATAGAGGTTCCTACCTCGAGTTTGCAGCCCCATCCTCCTCTGCGGACATTCTTATGCCTCGCCGTTCCTTACCCACTGCAATCTGCGTCGTTGTCGTGGTGATGATCCTGTCGTCGATCCAGGCATCGGGCGAAGAACCGATCCGATTCAATCGCGACATCCGCCCGATCCTTTCGGACAACTGCTTTTACTGCCACGGTCCGGATCGCAACAAACGACAGGCCGATCTTCGACTCGACACCGAAGCGGGCCTTCATGGGTCCGACGGGAACGCTGGAGCGATCGTGCCTGGAAATGCGGACGCCAGCGAGATGGTGCAGCGAATCCTATCCGCTGATCCGGATGAGCGGATGCCTCCTCCGGAAAGTGGAAAATCGTTGAGCCAGACGCAGATTCAACTCTTGCGGCGATGGATCCAAGAAGGTGGCCAATTCGAAGGGCACTGGTCCTTCATGCCCCGCGCGACCTCAAGCGTTCTTGCACCCCACCAAGGCAAGGCTTTGTCCGATCTGCAAGCTTCCGCTACCATCGACCGGTGGGTCGCGCAAGGACTCGAATCGCAAGGTCTTACCCCCACCCAGGAAGCCGATAAGGTCACCTTGCTTCGACGACTGCATTTCGACCTGATCGGATTGCCGCCGAGTGAGGCGGAGGTCGCGGAATTTCTGCATGACGATTCCCCGAATGCCTACGAACGCTGTGTCGATCGACTGCTGGCCTCACCACACTTCGGCGAACGGATGGCAATCTGGTGGCTGGACCTCGTCCGCTATGCAGACAGCGTCGGCTACCACGGAGATCAAGAGGTCAGCGTCTCTCCGTTTCGACAGTATGTGATCGACGCGTTCAACCGAAACATGCCGTTCGATCAATTCACCATCGAGCAACTCGCCGGGGACTTGCTCCCCAGTCCAACTCGCATGCAACAAATCGCATCAGGATACAACCGCTTGGGCATGATGAGTGCCGAAGGAGGCGTCCAGGACAAAGAGTATCTTGCCAAGTACATGGCAGAACGTGTCCGCAACGCGTCGGGGACATGGCTTGGAATCACCCTCGGCTGCGCGGAATGCCACGACCACAAGTTCGATCCTCTCTCAACAAAAGACTTTTATCGGTTCGGCGCTTTTTTTGCCGACATCAAGGAAAAAGGATTGTATGCCGGCTCCAATGCCAGCGGCGTTTGGGGCTCGTCCATCAAAGTCCCCACGCCGGAGCAGGAAGCAAGACGAGCCGAGTTGGTCCAGCAGCGCGATGCCGTCCTCGAACTCCTCACTACGAATACCCCGGAACTCGACGCAGCCTTCGGCAGTTGGGAGTCTTCCCAACGTCCATGGGTTGTCTTGAAACCCGAAGCCATGGTTTCCGTCGAAGGGGTTTCCCTGAAAGGGTTGCCAGATGGCTCGATCCTCGCCGATGGCAAAAACCCATCGACCGACACGTACATTTTGACCTTCCGCGATCTCCCAAAAGGAGTCACCGCGCTCCGTTTGGAAGTACTCCCGGATGACTCCCTCCCCCGCAAAGGACCAGGCCGAGCAGGAAACGGCAACTTCGTCTTGTCGGAGTTCGTGGCGCACCTCCGTTCTGCAAACGGCGAAACCACGCCCATCGCTTTGCAGAACCCGAGCGCAACTTACGAACAAAGCGGAGCCGCAGCAGCAAACCCGTACGGGAAATGGAGCATCGCCGCAGCGCTCGATGCAGATGCCAAGGGCCGAAACTGGGGCTGGGCGATCATGGAAAAGGTCGGCGAAGCTCACGCCGCGATCTTTGAAACGGCGAGCGATCTGACCCTCAACGAAGGAGAATCGATCGCGATTGGACTTTGGCAGAATCTGGACAACCCTCAACATACGATCGGGCGATTCCGGATCGCCGCGTCGACTTCCCCGCGACCTGTTCAAGTCGCCAACTCGCTCCCTGCCGCGATTGAGCAGATTGTCCAGACGCCAAAAGAACAACGGTCAGACGAGCAACGAACAGAACTGATGAAGTACTTCCGCGGGATCACGCCCCTTTTGGAACCACAGCGTCAGCAACTCGCGCAGATCGACAAGAACCTCGCGGACCTCGATGCATCCATGACTTCGACTCTGGTGACGGAACAGGTGATGCCTCGCATGGTGCGTGTGCTGGCTCGCGGGAATTGGATGGATGAAAACGGCGAAGTCGTCACCCCGGCATTCCCCGCATCCCTCAGCAAGTCGGACCCGCCCGCGGATCGGCGATTGAATCGCTTGGATCTCGCCAAATGGATCGTCGAGCCGAGCAATCCACTAACCACGCGCGTCCTGTCGAATCGATTGTGGAAACTGTTTTTCGGAGCCGGGTTATCCAGAAAATTGGATGATATGGGAGCGCAAGGCGAATGGCCGAGCCACCCGGAATTGCTCGACGAAATCTCCCAGTGGTGGATCGATACAGGCTGGGATGTGAAACGCTGGGTCAAGATCATCGTCATGTCAAAAACGTATCGACAGTCCTCGGTTGCGAGAGATGATTCCAGGGATCGCGACCCCTTCAACCGATACCTGGCCCACCAAAGTCGATTTCGATTGGACGCGGAATTCGTTCGGGACAACGCGCTCGCGATCAGCGGGTTGTTGGTTACTCAAATCGGCGGTCGCAGCGTCCGACCATATCAACCGCCCGGATACTGGGCCTACCTCAATTTTCCTCAACGCGAGTGGCAGAACGGGTCAGGCGACCAACTCTATCGGCGCGGACTCTACACGCATTGGCAACGCCAGTATCTGCACCCCAGCCTACTGGTGTTCGATGCGCCTAACCGCGAGGAATGCACTGCCGATCGACCTCGGTCCAACACGCCTCTTCAGTCGTTGGCTCTGCTCAACGATCCGGCCTATGTCGAGGCGGCGAGAACATATGCGGAATCGATACTGCGCTGCGAAGGCAACGATGCTGCACGGATCGATTACGCCATGAAACGGGCACTCTCTCGTTCCGTTACCGCCGAGGAATCCTCGGTCCTGATGGGACTGCTCGAGAAACATCGCAACGAGTACCTCGCCGACCCTGCATTCGCAAAGGAAGTCGCCGCAAACGGCGCACGCCCCGCCGCGACCGACCTCGATCCAGTCGAACTCGCGGCGTGGACCAGCGTTGCAAGAGTCATCTTGAACCTGCACGAAACAATCACTCGATATTGAGAATGATGATGGACAAGCTTTCCGACCGCATTGCACGACGCACTTTCCTGGCCCGACCAGGGATCGGCCTCGGGGCCATGGCCCTCGGGTCTCTTTTGGCCAAACAAGGCTTGGCCGGCGACTCCGCGCAAGGGTCAGACCCAAAGGGTGTGATCCATCCGCTGCACCATCCCCCGAAAGCCAAACGAGTGATTTGGCTCTATATGGCAGGCGGAATGACTCATTTGGAAACGTTCGACCACAAACCAAAGTTGGCCGAAATGCACGGCCAGCCGATGCCTGACTCGATCACCGCCGGTCAGCAAATCGCGCAACTGCAAGGGCAAAAACTGAATTGCTTCGCACCCCAACATCCTTTCAAACAATGGGGGCAATCCGGGCAGTGGATCTCCGAGCTGTGGCCCAACTTGGCTTCGAAATGCGCCGACGACATGTGCATCGTTCGATCGCTTCACACCGATGCCATCAATCACGACCCAGCCCATACCTTCATGAACACTGGCTCCATGATCAGCGGACGCCCCGCGATGGGATCCTGGCTACTCTACGGTCTAGGTGCCGAGTCGGAAAATCTGCCAGGCTTTGTGGTCATGGTATCGACCGGCAAATTCGGCCAGAAACAACCCATCGCAGCTCGGCAATGGCACTCGGGATTTCTACCGGGTCAGTTCCAAGGAGTGGAGTTTCGCGGAACCGGGGATCCCGTGCTGTACGTCAGCAATCCCAAAGGAGTTTCCATCACCCAACAACGCGAGGTCGTCGACGCTATCCAGTCGTTGAATTCTCTCGCCGAAAAACGCCTCGAGGATCCGGAGATTGCAACGCGAATACAACAGTATGAATTGGCGTTTCGAATGCAGACGAGCGTTCCCGAGTTGATGGATGTCTCCAACGAACCGCAACATATCTTCGATCTCTACGGCACGCGGGGTGGCGACGGATCGTTCGCTTCCAATTGCCTGCTCGCGCGGCGATTGGCGGAACGCGGAGTCCGATTCATTCAACTCTACCATCGCGACTGGGATCACCACGGAGCCGTCAAAGATCACTCGGCAGGAACGGCGAAAGAGGTTGACCAGGGGGTCGCAGCCTTGATCACCGACCTCAAAGAACGCAACATGCTCGACGACACCATCTTGGTCTTCGGTTCGGAATTTGGACGAACTCCGATGGCCCAAGGAGACGGACGCGATCATCACCTCGCTGGCTTCACCATGTGGTTCGCTGGTGGTGGCTTCAAACCCGGAACCAGCTACGGAGCCACCGATGAATTCGGCTATCACGCGGTCGAAAATCGGGTTTCTGTCCACGATGTGCATGCGACCATGCTCCACCTCCTCGGCATCGATTACCAACGCTTCAGCGTCAAATTTCAGGGGCTCGACAGCCGCCTGACCGGAGTCGAACCCTGCCGCGTGATCCACGATATTCTGAGCTAGCTAAACCCCTCGCAGCCTATTGAAATACAATTGAATGAATCGCGATTGGACGAATCGCGCTTCTGGACAGAGATTTCGCAATCGACAGCTAGCATTCACGCCACGATTGCTATTGGCTTGAGGCCTGAGATTTGGAATGATCCCCATTGCGTCGGTGTGTACCGAGACTCGTTGTCGGAATTCTCATGCGCGTTCTCGTATTCGAACCCCAGTATGCAGGGCACAACCTGGCATACGTGCATCATCTGGCCGAACGCCTGTTGGCGTTGGGATGCGAAGTGCATTTGGTCACGAGTCGCCAAGCTATCGGAAGCGAGGAATTCGCATCGCACTTGGGAGATCTTGTCGATTCGCTCCACGTCACCGCACTAAAAACTTTTTCAACTCGCGGCTCTACCGGTTCGATTCGAGTCAACGGTCCGAGTGGCTTGTTTGGATTGTGGCGTTCCTTGGATCTCGGGCTTCGAACCATTCGACCAGACCACCTGTTCGTTCCGTTTGGCAATCCGATTGCATCTTGCGGAGGAATACCCAACCCGGTTTCCAGCTATCTGCGACACAAAGGCATCGAGTCAGAGATTGTTTTGCTATCGGGCAAGTACGCTCATGCACATTCGAGCCAGATTTCGAGATGGCGAGAAAAGCTTGCCCTCGCCATCCTGGAGCGAGGCCCGTGGACGAGGATACATCATATTGTTCCGCATGCGGTCCGAACGATGAGAAACTTTTCGTCGCATCTCAACCGCGTTGCCTCTCTGCTACCGGACCCGGTCGAAACACCCCCAATGATGACCAAGGATCAGGCTCGCAAACTGCTTGGCATACCTCTCACTGGTCGCATCATCTCCCTCGCGGGATTGCTGGAACGGCGCAAGGGAGTCGCGGAACTCCTCGCAGCTTTTGAGAAGGCCATGCCTGGACTGCGAACAACCGACCGGGTCTTGTTGGCGGGTAAGGCCACTCCGGAAATTCGCGACTTGATAGCGACCCGCTACGCCGATCATATCGCAGATCAACGAATCCTCTTCCTTGACAGGCATCTTTCCAACGACGAATTGTGGGGAGCATGCATCGCGGCAGATCTGGTATGCACCCCCTACCCGCATCAGCTTTTTTCAGCGAGTATCGTGATTCGTGCAGCGAGGGTTGGCGTTCCGGTCCTCGCCAATGCAATTGGCTGGATGGAGCAAACCATTCCGCAGTTCGGATTGGGGGGAACATGCGACACGTTGAATCCCGACGTCTTTGCCTCCGAACTCGCAAGCCAGCTCGAAGCGAGCGTCCAGCACCGGATTGGACCCGCCGGCAAACGCTTCCTCGCATTCCACACAACGGAGAATTTCGCGGCCCGATTGACTCGACGCGTTGCCGAGCGGATCGGCTGCCCCGATCTAGCGGCGGAGATCGCGTGGGAAGACGTGATGCCTCCGTCGCGCGCGATGCTCGCATCGGCGTGATCGCGATGAACGCGATTTGAAGCTGCGCCTTTCGCGTCCACCCCAACCCGAAGCGCGAACGAGGGATGCCCCACAGACTTCTTCCCCGGGCGCCTTCGATTCTCTTTGTTTTTCGTACTCGCACTCGAGCTGCGCTGTCCACCGCTTGGCAGCGGTAGCTACTTGAGGCGTCGCCCTGATTTGGGATCGATACGAAGTTCGAGATTCTCGTCGTGGTCGATGTAAAACACGAAGCCGTTGAACATCTCGTCCACCGTCTGCGGCCCATACTCAACTGTCTTCTCGGGATCCGGATTGTAGGGATTGAAAGGCGAATTGTCGAAGTGCGCGATCGCCTCCACCGTCGTCCCCTTCGGTAGGATTTTCGAATTCGGTCGCAACTCGTAGCCCAGTTGCCATTCAAAGTTGTAGTTTGGGATCTGAAGCAGACACTCGCGTTTCCCATCTTCAAAGTTGGCGAAGAAGGTCATGTCGCGTCCCCGCACGTGCATGTGGGTGAACAATCCCAATAAGTCCGCATTGTGCTTGAGTTGATGCGACGATCGAATCTTGAAGGCGGGATCGTGCGGAGGAATCTTCCATCCGCGAGGATCAAGCACGAAATGATGCAATTGCTTGCGAACCTTATCTTTCGGGAACCGCAATCCGACTTGGATCCGACTCTTCTGCTCCGTGCCAATGGTGGTGTAGTGGATTTGCAAACCCAATCCCGCACCACTTGGAATCCGGTACGCGACCCCTGCATTAAACCGACCGAGATCCATCGGTTGGCCACCGGGAACGTAGCCGGTGATGAAGGTCTCGTCGCTCGCACCTTCACTGGTCGCATATGCCATGTTGCAGTGATGGACGACCGCCGGATTCTCAGGTCGAATCTCAAACGCTTCGACCCATGTCTCATTGAAAAACACGTGGGGTAGGATGACATACTTGTAGGGAACGAAACCGGTTGCGGGGACCGAATGTTGCTCCAGCATGGTGATGACGAGATCAGGCTCGCCGATCCGCCATTTCGAATCGGGAAACTCTGGTACGGTAGGCCCCTCGGAGGGATCGCCCGCGATCCGATCGGAATCGATCCATGCAAGGATAGTAAGCTTCTCTGCCTCACTCAACGATCGATCATTCTGGAACTTGCCGTGCTGTTTATTGGCATACCAAGGGGGCATCGTCTCATCGCGGATCACTTCTCGTATCATCTCGGCATTGGATGCGAAGTCGTCGGCCGTGATCAAGGAAAAAGGCGCTGCCGTGTTCGGGCGGTGGCAAGTCGTGCAGTGTTCATAGGCGATCGATGCAACATCGCGGTAGAAGGTAAGAGACTTTTCAACTCGCGGTGGCGCCGCCGCCGTGATGGCACACCCGTCGACGATGGTTTCGGGAACGGAGACCAACTCGCCTGCCAGGACCTCGTTGATCGCGGTTTGCAAATCGGAACGAGAAGGCGCTGGTCGTGTGCCTCCAAGCCGGAATTGGTCATCAAACCGTCCGCGGTACCGAACGCGATGTTCTTGGTCCAAAAGCACGAACTCAGGCGTGCGGGTGGCGCCCAAGGCGTTCGCCACCGACAGATCGTAATCTTTGGCGAAGACGAACGGCAAATCGTATTCCAGCGCCTGCGCCGCGACATCGCGGATGGAGTCTTCAGCCCCTACATTCACGCATACAAACAAGACATCCTTTCCCTCGAGTTGTTCATACAATTCCTTCAGCTTGGGGAGCGTTTTCTTCACGAGTGGGCATTGCGAGGTGACAAACGCAAACACATACGCCTTGTGGCCCCCCAGCTCGGCGAGACTGCGAGGAACGCTTCGAATATCTTTAAAATTAAGCGATTCCACGCGACTCCCGAGGGACACCGTTTTGGAATTGCCTTCCTGAGCCCAGGTAGCGGGGCCGGACAATCCTGAGACCGCGAGACATGCAGCCGAAAAAATCGCCATTGCCAGCGTAGCTCGTTGTTGAATCCCTACCACTTGCTTCCGCATCGCACCACCCCCAAAAATGGACGTTTCGTTATGCATTCGAATGATTTCCCGGTCTTCTCCACCAGAAAACGAGCTCGATTTTCGTCTCGCGATCCGCGACCTTTGGTTGTACCCGAGACTCCCACCCAACACAACTTGCCGATTCCCGTTTCCGGGTCGGCCCTGGCGACAATGAGCGGCTGCGATCATTAGCCGAGACGCGCAAGCATCCGGGAGGAAGCGCCCGGGAACAAACCATATTCAACTCTGCGTCAATCGCACGATGACTTTGGCGCACCGACTTGTTAAGGATCTCACGCGAGTGCATTCTGGAACAGCGCTAGCATCCGGCCCCAGGCTTTCTCGGCCTGTTCTTCGTTGTAGACCCGGGTATCGGGTGGGCACCAGCCATGGCCCGCAGGATAGACTTCGATTTCCGCCTTGAGATTCGCGTCGGCGAAGGACTGCTTGAGAACACTTTTTGCTTCCGGCCCACGCTGGTCATCGTTTTCCGCGATCGCAACTAGGAACTGTGCTTTCATCTTCGGAATCAGCAAATGCGGGCTGTCGGAATTGTCAGCAACCAAGCCCCCGCCATGGAACGAGCAACCGGCACCTACGCGTTCCGGTATCGCACCCGCGGTTCGAAAAACGATCGCCCCCCCCATGCAGTACCCGATCGTGCCGATTTTCTTCTTCGTGTCGACTTGGGGTTGAGTATCCAGCCATGCGACGAAGGCTTTGGCATCCGTGACATTGGTCGTTGGATTTAGAGATCGAGCAAGGGGCGTAACCTCGGAGAACGGCGTGGCGGTACCTTGAGCTGCCGTCGGCGCCTTCTGTGTCCGATAAAACGGATTGACCACCAGCACGGCGTAACCCGACTGAGCTAATCGTTTGCCCATCTGTCGGAATGTCGGGCGCAAACCAAAAATGTCCGGCCAAACTAAGACGGCCGCATGAGCGCCCGTCTTCGGTGCCGCGAAGTAGGCATCGCATTGCCCGTCAGGAGTAGGAATCAGGACCTCGTTCTCCAAAACTTCCAAGGCATCCTCAGGAACGGGAAGCAGCGTAGCCCCGACCCCGATAGCCGCCAAAATCCCAAGATCGCGTCGCGAGTATTTTTGGAGATCTTTTTCAAACGAGTCAGCTTCGCACATGCACACGTTCCCCGAGACAAAGATGGTATCGATTCGAATCGCAAGTTTGCATCATCGCGTTAAACCCGCGTTAAACCAAGGGCGCAATCAAGCCGTCGGGTTGCAAAAAACCCTGCCAAAACGCCCTCCTCGACTCCCCAAGTTGCCCCGCTCCACGATCCCACCTTGCCGACCGGTAAAAATTGAGATAAGGTTTGGAATATGGGCCTTCGATCCCTCCTAAAGGACGCAATTACGCAATTGCAGCCCCAGGAGGGGGTGACAAAGCCCCGTTCCTGACGCAAAATTCACGAAACTTTTGCGGCACTTGCTGGCGTAGGAGATGCCACAAGCCGTGAAAGGGCATAAAAAAGCAACGCAAGAGGAGTTCCTGCTATGAGCCAGCGAAGTTCGCGGATGACGTACAACAAATTGGAATTGCTCAAACTGATGTACCTCAGTCGCGAAGGGGATCGCCGCGAAGGGGTGCTTCTACGCCAAGGAAAAGGCTGGTTTCAAGTGGCGGGGATGGGGCATGAAAGCCTGGCCGTGATCGCCATGCAACTCGAGGAAGAGGATTACCTTTTCCCGTACTACCGAGACCGGGCCATGATGCTAGCCAAGGGCATGACGAACATGGAACTGGCCAAGGCGTACTTTGCCAAGCTGGAGACCAGCAGTGGCGGTCGCCAAATGCCCGGCCATCCCAGCTCCCGCGCGAAAAACATTTGGAGCGTACCGACCCCAACTGCCAGCAACCTTTTGCCCGCCTGTGGAGTTGCGTGGGGGATGCAGATGCAGGGGAAACCGAACGTCGTCGTTGCGACCACCGGAGACGCTGCCAGTCGGCAAGGAGAATTTTATGAGGCGGTGACCTTCGCGATGGAACGCAAGCTGCCCGTCGTCTTCATCGTCGAAGACAATCGTTACGGCATCAGCACCAACACCGACAAATTCAACCCGTTCAAACTCGGTGTCTTCAGCCAAAACGTTGGGCTCGTGCACGTCGACGGGCGGCATCCGGACAATGTTTGGCAAGCATCGGCCGAGGCAATCGAGCGAGCGAAATTGGGTCGAGGCCCATCGGTTCTGGTCTGCGAGGTCGACCGGCTCTGCAGCCATACCAGCAGCGATGACCATCGGGTTTATCGCCCCCCCGCAGAAATTTCCGAAATGATGGAGCGGGACCCCATCAACACGGTGGTGGAGGAGCTGATCGAGAGTGGCGAATTGACTTATGACCGTTGGGAAGAGATCCGTCACCAGATCGACAAACAGGTGGATGAAGAATACCGCAAAGCGGAAACGGAACCGGATCCAACTCCTTCGGACTTAATGAAAGAACTGTATGGGCCTCTCCCCACAGCAGAAACGCCCCCGATCGAAGGGGGACGCAAATGGCGGATGGTTGATGCGGTCAACGAAGTCTTCAAGAGCGGCCTGCGTCAGGATCGTCGTTACGTATTCTTCGGCGAGGATATCGAGGATCCCAAGGGAGGCGTATTCCGGCTGACCGCGGGTCTGTCGACCGAGTTTCAGGATCGCGTCTTCAATTCCCCACTCGCGGAAGCGACCATAGCAGGTGTCGCCGTGGGATTGGCATGCTACGGCATGCGTCCGGTGTTCGAATTGCAGTTTGTCGATTTCGTCGGCCCTGCATGGTCTCAAATTTCGCAGAACATGTCGACGATCCGCTGGCGCACATTCGGTGATTGGACATGCCCTGCGGTCATCTATTCACCCTATGGCGCGTATCTTCCTGGCGGATCGATCTGGCATAGCCAAGCGAACGAAGGGAGCTTTGCCCACATCCCCGGTCTTCGGATCGTCGTGCCGAGCACTCCCGAAGATGCCGCAGGTCTGATTTGGACCGCGATGCACAGTGACGACCCGACGATTTACTTGATTCCCAAACACCTGTTCCGTCAGCAGATGGACATGCCCGCACGCCCCGAACCGGTACCGTTTGGCAAGGCCAGGGTGCGTCGTTCGGGTCGAGATGTCACCTTGGTTTCTTGGGGAAATTGCATCGAGCAAGCTCTCGAAGCAGCCTCGAAACTCGATGGCGAAATCTCGGTGGAAGTGATCGACTTGCGGTCGATCGTACCTTGGGACTTCGATACGATCGCCGAGTCGGTCGAGAAAACCGGACGGCTGGTAGTGGTGCAGGAAGACGCGGAATCATGCAGTGTCGGTCAGATGATTCTCTCGAAAATCACGTCGACCCCGGACTCGTTCTCGAACCTGCTCGGCCCGCCACAACTCGTGTCGCGCGCCGATGTGCATATCGGCTACAATCCGATCTATGAATATGCAGCGTTGCCCGACACGCAACGCGTTATCTCCGCCATTCGATTAACCATGGAGGACTAGGGTCCGTGCCTATTGTCTCTGTTCGTATCCCCCAAATGGGAGAAGGCTTGCAGGAAGCGCTCCTCGTCAATTTTCTAAAACAACCAGGAGACTTGGTTCGGCGCGATGAGCCGATCTACGTGATGGAGACGGACAAGGCTTCCACCGAAGTGGAGTCTCCCTACGCAGGTCGCTTGATCGAATGGCTTGAGAAAGAGGGAACGGTTCTTCCGATCGGGACGGAAGTGGCCCGCATGGAAGTCGAGGAAGCGGTTACGGAATCGGCACCTTCGCATGGATCGCCTGCCACCCCATCCCTCCATGGCACGATTGCGTCCACAAGCAGTGATACAGACGGCGACGACGAGGGGGCTGGCGCATCCGGCGGCGCGATCCCGCCTCGCACACGCAAACTGCTCAAAGAGAAAGGGTTGCTTGAAATCGCGGACCAAATCCCCCGTCGTGGCAACAAGCTGATGCCCGACGACGTGGAACGCTATCTCGCATCCAACGCGACCGCTGCGGCCTCGACCGCTACGAGCACGCAATACGACGAGAGCCCGGTCACCAAGCAGCAAATCACCCTCAATTATCGCCTTCACCGAAGCGTTCAAACCACGGTCCCTGTGACCGTGATGAATGAAGTCGACTGGACTGGCTTGGCCAACGCTCGTCAGCAAGTCAAAGACGCCGGAGGGAAAGAAACGAGCTTTGCGATGATGCTGTGGTGCGTCGTGCAGTCGCTGGCGCGTCATCCGCGTTTTCGCACCAGCCTCGTGGGCGACGGCACGATTTTCCGAACCTATCGCCATGTC
>Ga0315904_10002558_pt1 | contig 28000 bp, 14 predicted proteins | sample LakEriMetagenome_6_FD_203529 | JGI IMG/M metagenome (GOLD analysis project Ga0315904, IMG submission 203529) | Freshwater fungal communities from buoy surface, Lake Erie, Ohio, United States - Buoy 12 MA120 | ecosystem: Environmental > Aquatic > Freshwater > Lake | place: USA: Lake Erie, Ohio...
CTGCCGATGACGATTTCGGACGGATTGGCCGTGCCGAGCCGGAACGTCAGGCCGGTTTTCACGCCGTCGAAGGGCTCGCCAAAGGTGTCGCAGGGGCTGCCGCCGCCGGGGGCGAGCAGACGAATCCCGCCGGAGGTGCACTAGTCGTCCGAATATCCGGCAGCGAGGCTTTCCGTGTTGAATGTCCCGGTCACGGGTCAGGGGTGGAATTGGAAAAAAAACGGCGGCCTCCTTTCGGAAGCCGCCGTGGATTGGTAATCGCAGCTGCTTCTCAGTCCTGTGTCGCCTTGAAGCGGGCGAAAATCTTGGAGGACGGAGTGCCTGAGACGGTGGCGGTGACCTCAACCAGATTCGGGGTGCCCGGAGTGATGATCACCGGAGCGCCGAAGGATACCGTGGTGCCACCTGATGTCGCACCGTCGGCGTTCCAGTTCGAGAGATTGACGGACCACTCGTAGGCACCGGTCAGATCCGATGCCGGAGTCGTGCTTAGAGTGTGGCGGAACTTGAGATTGGCACCAGTGGAGGAAACCGAGGTCAGGCCTTGGTTGAACGCCGCCGGACTGGTGCCCATGAGGTTTTCCACTGCATTGCCGATGTTGTCGTTGTCGTAGTCGTCATCGATTCCGGTCTGACCACCGACACTGAACCCATCAATCCAGTCGGCGAAGGTGTCGCTGCCGACATCGACATCAGCGGTGAGGTAGCCGCTGCCATTCAGGGCGAAGTTGGTGTATCCGATGGCTGTGATGCTGGCGAGTTGGGTTGCGGTCAGGCCGCTGCTGTTGGTGCCGAAGCGCAGTGAGGAAGTGGCGCCGCCGCCAAAATCCAGGGTGCCGGTGAGGGTAAGCGTGCCGCCCGTCCATTCCACCGCGCTGCTGGAGGCGAAGGCCAGGTTGGCTCCGGCACCCAGGTTGATGGTGGCGTTGTCCGTGACATCGAGGTTGCCGACGGTGTCGTCGAAGGTGGCTGCATCGAGCGTGGCGTTGCCGATGGAAAACGGGGTGTCGTTTCTAAAGACATTGTTAGCCCCCAAAGCCAGCGTGCCCTCGTTGACACGTGTAACGCCGTTGTAGTTGTTAGCAGCGGACAGAACGAGCGTGCCCGCACCGTATTTGGTCACCGAGTTGCTGCTGTTGTTCACCCCGACAAACGCGCTGACCGATAAGGTGCCAGTGTTGACGGCGAAGAGGATTTCCTGGTTGCCACCGGATGTGACGATACGACCCGTGCCGGTGATCGAGTAGTTGTTGTCGTTGCCGCCGACATACATGATGCCGCCGAGGGTGGCCGCACCGGTGGAGGTGATGGTCAGGTTGTTGCCACCGAGATCCAGCGTCTGGCTGTTGGCGTTGTTGGCGATCTTGACGGTATTCGCTGCGGCCGCCCCGGTTTGCGTCTGGTCGCCGGTAAGCGTGTCGTTGTCCGCAGCGGCTCCGCCTGTGGTTGGCAGTGCTCCGGTGTAGGAGGCCAGGGCTGTGACAGCAATGTCCGTGCCGCTTGCAGCGCTCGTCGCCCAATCGTTGCCAATGATCGCATAACCGCCGAGAATGCCGTTCGTGTTGATCCTATCCGTGTCGGCGATGGTGGCGTCGGCGAAGGAGATGGTGCCACCAGACGCACGGTTGAGCGCGTTCATGCGCAGCTTGGCAGTCACACCGCCGTCGCGGGTGATGGCGGTATGGCCGGCATTCAGGTTCGTCCCGCTGACGACTTCCAGGTGGGTTCCGCCTTTGAGGTTGAGCGTTCCACCGTTGAGATTGAGGCCGGCACCGTTGGCGAGCTTGGTGTTGTCCGTGGTGTCGTAGTCCAGGACCAAAGTGCCGCCGCTGAGGGTCGTAGCTCCGGTGTAGGCGTTGGTGCCGGTGAGTGTGAGAGAGCCGGTGCCCGACTTGGTGAGCGCCAGGGAGCTGCCCACATTGGCGATCGCGCCATAGCTCTGGGTTCCGGTGGTGACGACATTCAATCCCACGTTGCCGGTGTAGGAAACGGTGCTGCCGACCTGGCCGCCGAGGCCCGCGAGCAGACCGCCAAGCGTGCCTTCGCCGCTGGCTCCGGTGGTCCATTCGCCGACGCCGCCCAATCCGATTCCGATGGTGCCGCCTGTTTGCACGGCGACCACACCGGAGGCAGGCATCGAGACGAGTTTCTGGAAAATCAGGGTTCCACCAGAGATCGTCGTGCCGCCGGTGTAGGTGTTGGCTTGATTGAGGATCAGGGTGGTGCCGGTGCCAGATTTGTTCAGGCCCAGAGCACCAAGATTGCCGCTCGTGAAGGGGGACCACTGGGCGAGGCTGCCACTGGCCAAACTAAAACCCAAACTGCCGCTGGTCTTGGTGGCGTTGCTGAGCAGCGTGTCCACTTGGGCCGTGGTCCAGCCGGAGGTGAATGGGGGGCTGATCGTCCCGCCATTGAAAACCACTTTGCCAGGGCTGTCGTAGCCGGGCAGCGACGCTACCGTATTGGGCAGCAAGACTCCTGCGTTGACCGTCGTGTTGCCGTTGTAGGTGTTGACGCCGGAGAGTTGCAGCGTGCCCGGACCCGTCTTTGTCAGGCCTGCCGTGCCGCTGCTGGTGCGGATGACGCCGCTGATGGCGCTTATTCCTCCTGTAGGACTCCCATTGTAGGTCGCATCACCGACCATGATCGTTCGCGTGGAGCCGTTGAGATCAAACCCGTTCGCAAGGGTTGACGTGAGGTTGGCACCGTTGTTTTGACTATGAACGAAAACCGTCGGGTTGAAATAGGTGCTGCCCCAGACCAACTCCCTGCCACTATCAAGCTTAAAGCTGGCGGCCCCACCTGAATTCGCAGTATTCACAAAACCACTGGTGCCACCGAGAATCTGAACTTGGCCAGGCCCATCACCAAGGTTCTTATCAAAAACATACGAGGCGTAGAATATCCCTCCTTCAAGTATCAGGTTGCTGCCAATCAGCGAACTATTCGTAGTGGGTGTGATTGTCAAGCCGCCAGGCATACCTTGCTGGTTGTAGCCAGGGGAAGCCAGATACCCGCCTTTGACAATCGTCGGACCCGCGTAGGAATTGGAATTGTTGCCCATGGTGAGGATTTGACCCGCGTTCAGGTTGACGGTCAGGCCGCCCGCACCGGTGATCACGCCGGATAGCGTGGTGGAGTTGCCTTGGAACTCGAGTTGACCGCCTGCGATGCTGATGGCGCCGTTCATGGTTCCCGCGCGAGTGCCGGAGAGGATGAGGTCGCCGGTTCCGCCCTTGGCGAGATTGAGGATGGCAGTATTGAGCGGGGCGCTGATCGTCAAGGCACCGCCGTCCACGTGGGCGATGAGCTGGCTGCCGGCGGTGATGTTGCCGGAGGTCGCGCTGATGGTGTAGGCCTCGGCACCGGACTTGAGAATGGCCCCATTGCCCGAAGTCAGGGTGAGGTTGCCATTGAGGTCGAGGCTTTGCCCCGCGCCGGTGGCAATGACATTGAGGGAATTGAAGGACTTGGCCGACCCGATGCTGCCACTGCCGCTGAGTTGCGCGTTTTTGGTGGCATCACTGGCCGCGGTGGTCGGATCCTCGAAGGTGCCGGAGTAGGCGCGGATGCTGCCTGCATTGTCCTCCGCCCACTGGGTTCCGCCAACGGTGGCCCATGGCAGGATGCCATTGGATGCGTTGGGAAATGCGCCAGTGCTGGTCACATTCGGGCTGTTGGCTCCCGCACCGAGGGTGCCACCCACACCAACGAAGTTGATGGCCGCACCGGCCGAGCGTGTCACCCCGCCCATGGCCAGCGTCGTCTGGTCCGTGCCGCCGTTGAGGTCCACCGTGACTTTGCCGCCAACCGCGAACGTGGTGTCGCCGACGGTCTCCGACTGGGTGCCCCCGCCCGAATTGGCTTTCAGGGTCAGCGAACCGAGACTGAGGGCCGTTGCATCGTTGAGGCGGTTGGCCAGCGCCGCGGTGTTGTCGAGGAGAAGGGGGCCGCCGCGGACGGTGAAGGCGGAGTTCAGGGCCGTGCCCGAGGCGCCACTGAGCGCGAGGGTACCGGCCCACACCGTGGTCGCGCCGCTATAGGTGTTCGCGCCGGTGAGGGTCTGGATGCCGTGACCGGTCTTGTTAAGGGCCATGTTGGCAGCACCGTTGGCGATGACACCACCGTAGGAAACCGAAGAGCCGGATTGTGGATTAAGAACCAGCGATGTGATGCCACTGTAGCCGGTGATCGCCGTCGCTAGGTTCACACTGCCAGCGAGGCCGCCGAGCCAAGGTGTGGCCTGAGTGCCCCGGTCGAGGCCGATGGTTCCTGTCGATCCAGTGGTATCGTAGGCGCTTTTCCAAAGTGCATATTGTGCGCCAAGGGCCACTTTGCCGCTGGTGATGACGGTGTTGCCGGTGAACTCGTTTCCATTCGCGGAAAGCGTGAGTGTGCCCGCACCGGTCTTGCTGAGGCCACCGCCGCCATTGATCAGGCCGCTGAGGGTAAGAGTGGTGGCACCGGTGCTCACATTGATTTCACCCGTGCCGCCTGCGGCAAAGGTGAAGGTCTTTGAACTTGAACCGTTCCCGCCGGTGTAGCGCAACGCGCCGGTGTTGCCACCGCTCGAGCCGAGGATGACGGGCAGTAACGCGTTGTTGTTACCGAGCGTGCCGTTTGCGCTGACATTGTTGATCGAGGGGATCGAGAGCGTGCCTTGTGCAACGGTCAGTTGACCGCTGTAGGTGCTGGCATTGGAAGAGAGCGTCAGCGTGCCGGTGCCGGTCTTGGCGAGGCCGCCGTTGGAAAGCACGTTCACAAAGGTCAGCCCCTTGTTGGCATTCACCGTCAAGGAGCGTGTCACTCCGCCGAGGTTGACGTTGAGATTCTGGTTTGCGGTGCCGCTCCCGATGGTGATCGTTTGATCCGCGACCGGGTTCACGCTGATGTCGCCACCCAAGGTGACCGTCCGGTTGGCGCCGCTGCCGCGCAGCGTGAGACCGAAGTTTCCATCATAATTGAACGCCCAGCCGGTGGCGAGCACGGTATCGGCGCCAAAAGTGATGGTCTGGTCTGCGCCCAATGTCAGCGAGCTGTCCCAGATCCCGTTGATCGTGGAACTAACCCAATTGGTGTCCAAATTGTAGTCGTGGGGCCCTGCCGTATCGACGTTGAAACCGGTGGTGGCGGAGTGGGCGTAGCAGATCGTTAGAGCGGCGGAACAAGCGATCGCGAGGAAGGAATGGAGCGTGGATTTTGGTTTCATGATTGTTGGTGGAGAACGGATAGATGCTAGAAGTGATTGGGGAGGAGGTGGATTGTGGATGCGAAGATTCCAGCGGCGGTCTGCGGCCTTCGGCGCGGATGAGGTGATATGCGTCTCGGAAAAGTGAGTCAGCGACGGTCGCAGACCATCGCTACAGTGAATCAACGACGACGGCGCAGGAGCATCAGGAGACCAAGCCCGCCGAGCAGGGCGGCGCGGGGTTCGGGGACGGCGGAGTAGTTGAGATAGATGTTGTTGCCGCTCTGATAGAGGGAGAATGACGCGTCGGAGCGAACGGATGCGAGGGTGTCGCCGCTCTCATCCAGCCACGCGGATGGGGCGTTCAGGCCAAGGTTTCCGAAGCCAGTGAGTGAGGTCGCGCCGCTGTAAACCAACCAGCCGCTGGTGCCGGTGTAGTCACTTGCCCAGAAGGTGTCTTGCCATTCGACGGCGCTGGCCCCGAAGTCGAAATTCAAACCGAGCGTGGTGGCTGCGTTGAAACTGAGCGAGGTGCCGACGTTGATGCCGTCAAAGTTGGTGCCGCGGTCCGATGTGGAATTTGCAACAAGTTCCCAGATCACATTGGATCCCATTTCGTAGGTGAGGCTGCCGGCATGAGTGATGATGCCGGGTGAATTGCCGGGGGAGTGAGTGCCGGAAATGATGGTGTTGCCAACGGTGCCGCTGCCGCCGAGGGTGGCGCCGGTCTGGACGGTGGTGAGCACGCTGGTGGAAATGTTGCCGTTCACGATCAGCGTGCCGCCAACGACCTCGGTGGCGTTGGCATAGATGTTGGTGCCGGTGAGGCTGACGGTTCCGGTGCTGCTGCCGCTGCCGATGGTGAGCGGGTTGCCGAATCCGGAGATCACGCCGGAAACGGTGAGCGTCTTGGTGGCGGCCGCAGCGAGGGTGCCGCCTTGGGCTCCGAGAGTGATGGCACGATGGCCCGAGCTCCCGTTGTTGAGTGCAAGGGTTTCGCTGGCCAGCAAGGTGCCGTTGTTGAGGTTGATGGTCGCGCCATTGGAAGGCGTGCCGATCTGGGCATTGCTGCTCACCTCTACGGTGCCACCGTAGATGTTCAGGCCGGCGTTGCTTTGTGCGTTTGAAGTCAGGATGGTCTTGCCGGTGCCATATTGGGTCAATACTCCTCCCAGCGCGCCGAGGTTGAGGACGGCTCCACCCGTGCCGTAGTTGTGCAGGATGGAAGGAGTGACCTTTCCTGCGCCCGAGGTGGTGATGTTGTAGTCGGCACTGCCTGCGAAGAGGATGGCACCCACGGTGAGCGTCTTGGCGTCCACCGCGAGCGATCCGGCGGACGCGTTGGCAATTTTCAGCGTGTTGTTGGTAGCTCCGGTGGTGGTCGTCAGCGTGCTTGCGCCGGAGGCCGTCAGCTCGTAGTTGGTATTGGCTACCATTGCCGCACCGGTGTAGCCGGTGACACCATTGGTGACGTAATTGTAAGCCACGATGTCCGAGCCGGATTTCATCGCGAAGTTCGCTCCGGCGACCGTGGCGCGCTGGCTGAGGATGCCGTTGGTCACCGTGCTGCTGGTTGTGGCGATGCTCGGTGCCGAGAAGTCAATCGCGCCACTGCTGAAGCTGATGGCACCCATGGACAACTTGGCGGTGCCGGAGTTGGTCTGCGTGACGAAGGTGGTCCCATTGGTGAGGGTGGTGCTCAGCACGGTCTCCAGATGGCTTCCGCCGGAAAGCTCCAGCGTGCCGCCGTTGAGGCGGAGCACCCCGATGCTTGCTGTGTTGGAGAGCTTGGAGGTGTCGCTGCCGCCTGCGCCCGCGTCGTAATTGAGCTTGAGCGTCCCGGCATTCAGCGTGGTGGCACCGGTATAGGTATTGGTGCCGTCGAGGGTCAGGGTCCCGGTGCCCGATTTGATGAGTGACAGGTTGGTGCCGACATTGGCGATCACGCCATAGCTTTGGCTGCCGGTGGTGTTCAGATCGATTCCCACGGCACCGGTGTAGGAAACGGTGCCGCCGGTCTGGCCGCCGAGGCCGCCGAGCAGGCCGCCGAGCGTGCCGTTTCCGCTGGTGCCGGTGGTCCATTCGCCCGTGCCACCGAGACCGATGCCGATGGTGGTATTATTTTGAACGGCCACCACGCCGGAAGCGGGCATGGAGGCGGTTTTAACAAAGGCGAGGGAACCTGCAGAAATGGTGGTGCCGCCGGTGTAGGTGTTCGTTCCGGAGAGGATGGAGACGCCCGTGCTGCCATGGGTGAATGTGTTGCCCGTGCCCGCGATGGAACCCGAAGCTGCCTGAACAAATACCGCTGCCCTCGACAGGGAAACCGAAGATCCGCTGAGGGAGCCGGCAAGCGCAAGGGTGCCTTCGGAAACAGTGGTGCCGCCGGTGTAGGTGTTGGCTTGGTCGAGGATCAAGGTGTTGGCACCAAACTTGTTCAAGCCAAGCGTCGAGCCGAAGTTGGTCGTCGTGAAGGGGGTCCACTGGGTAAGATTCCCGTTGGCAGTGTCGATACCGAGGAACCCACTTGTCTTGGTGGCGTTGCTGAGCAGGGTGTCCACCTGGCCCGTGGTCCAACCAGAGCCACCGACTCGCACGCCGACGGTGCCGCCATTGAAGACCACTTTGCCGGCGGAATCGTAGCCGGGCAGAGCGGCTGCTACAGTGGTCAACAACACTCCTTGATCAACCGTGGTATTGCCGTTGTAGGTGTTGGTGCCGGAGAGGAGCAACGTGCCGATACCGGTCTTGGTGAGGCCGGCCGTGCCGCTGCTGTTGCGGATGACGCCGCCGAGTTGGCTTATACCTCCCCCTGCATTCGCATTGTAGGTCGCATCACCGACCAGGATCGTCCGCGTGGAGCCGTTGAGATCGATCCCGTTCGCAAGGTTGAGCGTGAGGTTGCCAACGGTGCTATGAACGAAGACGTCCGGCTGGAAATACGTACTGCCCCAGACCAATTCTCTGCCACTATCAAGCTTGAAGCTGGCGGCCCCACCTGAATTCGCCGTATTCACAAAACCACTGGTGCCACCGAGGATCTGAACCTGGCCAGGCCCATCACCAAGGTTCTTGTCAAAAACATACGAGGCGTAGAATACACCTCCGTTGAGTATCAGGTTGCTGGCAATGAGCGAAGTGTTCGTCCCGGGTGTGATCGTCAAGCCGCCGGGCATTCCTTGCTGGTTGTAGCCAGGAGAAGCCAGATACCCGCCTTTGACAATTGTCGGACCCGCGTAGGAGTTGGAGTTGTTGCCCATGGTGAGGGTTTGACCCGCGTTCAGGTTGACGGTCAGACCGCCCGCACCGGTGATCACGCCGGATAGTGTGGTGGAGTTGCCCCGGAACTCGAGCTGGCCGCCCGCGATGCTGATGGCGTTGGCAAGCGTTCCGTCGCGGGTGCCGGAGAGGATGAGGTCGCCGGTGCCGCCTTTGGCAATACCTTCGATGGCAGTGTTCAGCGGGGCGCTGATGGTGAGCGCACCGCCGTTGACGTGGGCGATGAGTTCGGTGCCAGCCCCCGCGGAACCAGCGCGAACCTGTCCTGTGCCTGAAATTGTGTAGGCATCCGCGCCCGATTTCAGGATCGCTCCAGGACTGGATGCGGCACTGCCCAAGGTCAGGTTATTGGCCCCAAGGTCCAGGCTTTGGCCGGCTCCGGTGGCAATCAGGTTGAGCGAATTTCCCACCGCCGCAGCTGCCAGCGTGAGACCGCCGCTGAGTTGGGCGTTTTCGCTGTTGGTGGCCGTGGTGAGGTCGGTGTTGAAGGTGCCGGAGTAGGCCCGGATGCTGTTGGCATTGTCTTCAGCCCATTGGGTGCCACCCACGGTGGCCCAAGGCAGGATGCCATTCACTTCGGCCGCGCTCGCGGCAAACCCGAAGGCGGTCACATTCGGGCTGTTGGCTCCGCCGCCAAGGGTGCCGCCGGTGCCAACAAAGTCGATGGCCGCACCGGCCGAACGAACCACGTTACCCGTGCTAAAGGCCAGGGTGGTCTGGTCGCCAACCGAGGCGCCGTTGTTGATCGTCACCTTGCCGCTCACGGCGAAGGTGGTGGTGCCGACGGTTTCGGTCTGGATTCCTGCACCATTCGAGGAAGTGAGAGTCAACGAGCCGAGGCTGAGGGCCGTGCCATCGGCCAGGCGGTTGGCCCATGCCGTGGAGTTGTCCAGCAGCAATGTGCCGCCGCGCACGGTGGTGGCGGAATTGAGGATCGAGCCGTTGTTGGTCAAGGTGCTAGCCAGAGCCAAGGTGCCCGCCCAAACCGTGGTCGCGCCTGAATAGGTGTTCGTATTGGTGAGAGTCTGGGTGCCGTGACCGGTCTTGTTAAGGGCCATGTTGGCGGCACCGTTGGCAATGACACCACCGTAGGAAACGGAAGTTCCGGTCTGCGGGTTTAGGGTCACTTCGGTGAAGCCGCTGTAACCGGCGGTGAATCCCAAGGCCAGGTTCACGGCGCCAGTGAGGCCGCCGAGCCAGGGCTTAGTAACCACATTCGCGTTGCCAGTGCCACCAGTGCCCAAGTAGCTGAGGCCGATGGTGGACCCGTTGGAACCCGTGGTGTCGAAGGGGCTCTTCCAGAGCACGTATGGGGTGTTCGCATTCGACACGCCCAGTGTCACCTTGCCGGCGTTGAGTGTCGTCGTGCCGGTGAACTCGTTTACACTGTTGGCGAGATTGAGTGTGCCGGTGCCCGTCTTGCTGAGGCCACCGCTGCCATTGATCAGGCCACTGAGGGTAAGAGTGGTCGCCCCGGTGCTCACATTGAATTCACCCGTGCCGCCTGCGGCCAAGGTGAACCCTTTCGTGGAGCTGGCGTTCCCGCCGGTGTAGCGCAACGCGCCCGTGTTGCCGCCGCTCGAACCGAGGATGACCGACAGCGCGCTGTTGCCGAGGTTGCCATTGGTGGCGACATTGTTGATGGCGGCGATGGACAGGGTGCCATTGGCCACGGTGAGCTGGCCGGAATAGGTGCTGCCCGTGTTGTTCAGCGTCAAAATGCCCGAACCGGTCTTGGTGATGGCACCGCTGCCAGCGAGGACGGAGGAGATGGTGGCATCGGCATTGGTGACGATGTTGCCGGCGGTACCGAAGGTCAGGGTGTTGCCGGTGATGAGGTAGCCGGCGGTGTCGAACTGGAGGCCGCCGACGGTGATGCCGGTGCCGAGGGTGACGGTGCCGAAAGCGCCGCCGAAGATGGCGGTGTGGTTGCCATTGACCCATTGCGCGTTGGCCCCACCTGTGGCCGCGTCATCCCAGTTGAAGAGGGAGGTGTCCCACGTGCCGGTTCCGCCGTCGGCATCGCCCGTGGTGTCATCGTCGTCCCAGTAGAGGGGCGCGGCGTGAGCTGAGGAAATCGCGAGCAGCGCATTGCCGGCGAGGAGCAGGAAGGAGCGGAGGAATGGCTTGGGTTTCATGGATGCTATAACGAGGGCTTGGGTTAAAGCTCGAAATTTCCGTGCTAAGATTTTCGTGCCTTGGGACTGGGTTGGTCCGGCTCCAAGATTTTTCTCCTTGCCATCTATCCCTCTGGAGATGACGGTTTTCGGCAGATGGCCATTTGGCAAAGACCTGCGGCGGACACCTTGCTGGCGGCGCATTTGCGCGGTGAGCTGGGGCGGGGGAGGTGGAGCGGGCGGATGCCGGGGGTGATCCGGCTGGCGCGGGATCTTGGGGCGGCGCGGAACACGGTGGAGCGGGCCTTGCGCGAACTGGAGCGCGACGGTTTGCTCGCGCCGCAGGGGCATGGGCGCGGACGGGTGATTGTGGATGCGGGGGCGGTGAAACGGACTGTGGGTTTGCGGGTCGGATTTTTGCCGTATGAGGCTTCGGACCGCGGGTTGCCCTACCTGATCGACTTGCAGCATCAACTGACCGAGGCCGGGCATGTGGCGGAATTCGCACGGAAAACGCTGCTCGACTTGCGCCGGGATGTGGATCGCGTGGCGGCAATGGTGGAGGGAGACGATGCGGATGCGTGGGTGGTGGTGGGTGGTCCGCAGGACGTCTTGGAGTGGTTTGGCGAGCGGCGGATACCGGTTTTCGCGCTCTTCGGGCGGAGGCGCGGATTGCCGATTGCGGGTGGAGGTCCGGACAAGGTGTCGTCCATGCGCGGGGTGGTGCGGCGGCTGTGCGGGTTGGGGCACCGGCGAATTGTGCATTTTGTCCGCGGTGAGCGCCGGAAACCGCAGCCGGGGGCGAAGGAGCGTGCGTTTCTGGAGGAGTTGGCCGAGCACGGGATCGCCACCGGGGCGTATCACCTGCCGGATTGGGAGGAGAGTCCGGAGGGTTTTTTACATAGTTTGGACAGTCTGTTTGCGGCGACTCCACCGACGGCGCTGATTCTGGACGAGGGGTTCCTGTTTGCGGCGGCGCAGCAGCACCTGGCGCACTGCGGGATTCTGGCACCGCGGGATGTTTCGCTGGTTTGTTGTGATCCGCCGGAAGCGGCGCTGGCCTGGTTGAGGCCGAGCGCGGCGCACATCCGCTGGGACCATCGGCCCTTGGTGCGGCGGATCGTGCGGTGGGCGGAAAACGTGAGCCACGGAAGAAAGGATCTGCGGCAGACGGAGACGGCGGCGGACTTTGTGGAGGGCGGGACGATCGGACCGGTGCCTTGATCTGTCATTTCATGAATTTCCGCCAGTTCACTTCGACATCGTTTTTCCGGGGCTCGCCGGGAGTGCTGCGGCCGTTGCGAACGAGTTTTTCCATGAGGTCGGTCATGCGGGTGACGACTTCGGGTTTCTCGTCGTGGAGGTTGCGGGATTCGGCGAGGTCTTCGCCGAGGTGATAAAGCTGGGCTTTCATGGCATCGCCGCCTTTGGATTGCCCGCCGGAACCGGGGCCGAAGATCAGTTTCCACGGGCCTTGGCGCAGGGCGGACAGGCCGTTGGCGGATTGGCTGATGGCGTGTTCCCGCACCGGGGAGTCGGTGCCGCGCAGCAGGGGCAGCAGGCTGAAACTATCCTCGGCCGGATTGCTTTCGTCGCCGAGAATCTCGGTGACGGTGGCCATCAGGTCGGCGTGATGGACGAGCTGGCTGGAGACTCCGCCGGGTTTGACCACACCGGGCCAGCGCACGAAAAACGGCACGCGGTGGCCGCCTTCCCAAGCGTCGAATTTGGTGCCGCGCAGGGGGCCGCTCGGGAAATGTCCTTTCGCCTGCAACGCGGGGATGTCGGCCAGCGGGGAGCAGCCATTGTCGCTGGTGAGGACGACGAGCGTTTCGTTTGCCGCGCCGCTTTGGTCGAGGGCGGCGAGGATGCGGCCGACGAGTGCGTCGGTTTCCATGACGAAGTCGGCGTAGGGGCCGAGGCCGCTTCTGCCCTTCCATTCGTCGTTCACCGATATCGGCGTGTGGGGGGATGTGAGCGGGAGGTAGAGGAAAAACGGTTGTTTTTTCCGAGCGGATTCGCGGATAAACCCCACCGCGCGCTCACCGAGGGCGGGGAGGATGGGTTCGAGTTTCCATCCGGGCAGGGCAGGGCCGGGGCGGCTGGCGAGATTCTTTGTCAACAAAGAGGCGGGCAGCCATTCCGAGGGAATGCCGACGGTGCGGTCGTTCTCGATGAAGCAAAACGGCGGCCAGTTGGGCACATCGGTGCCGAAGTAGGTGTCAAAGCCGCGGGTGGTGGGGCCATTGGCAATGGGTTTGGAGAAAACCTCGGCCCAGAGAGCGACGGTTTTCGGATCGGCCGGGCGGTGTTGGTGCTGCTGGTTCGGGCCGAAGCGCGCCATTTCGCCCTTGGGAATCGGCCAATCCCAGCCGAGGTGCCACTTGCCGATGGCGGCGGTGCGGTAGCCGTGGCCTTTGAGCAAACCGGCGACGGTCCGGCGTTCGGCAGCGATCAGCGGTGGTCCGAAAACCCCGACGATTCCATTCTGCAAGCGGGTGCGCCAATGATAGCGGCCGGTGAGCAAGGTGTAGCGCGAGGGTGAGCAAACGGCGGAACTCGAGTGCGCGTCGGTGAAACGCATGCCTTCCTCGGCGATCCGGTCCATGTGCGGCGTGGGGATTTTCCCGCGCTCCGGGTTGTTGATTTGGACGTCGCCGTAGCCGAGGTCGTCGGCGAGGATCAGCACGATGTTTGGTTTCGCGGCCATGGTCGAAAACGGAACGATCCATGCCAGCGACGGGACGATGAAACGGAGTGTCGAACGCATGGCACAGCACAGATTCAAAACTCCCCGAGGTCAAACCAATCGCGGGAAATCGCCTTGTGGACCGGAAGTCACGTGGCTAGCAAAGGCAATGACCATCCGTTTTCCGTCATTGCCGGGTCTTCTTGTCGCCATGCTGGTGGCCCTTGTCACCGCCGCCCATGCCGTGGAGAAACCCAATGTGGTGATCATCTTCATGGACGACATGGGTTATGGCGACATCGGTTGCTACGGAGCGACCAAGCAGAAAACGCCACAGCTCGACCGCATGGCCGCCGAGGGGATGAAGCTGACCTCGTTTTATGCCGCGCCGGTATGCTCGGTATCCCGCGCGCAGTTGCTCACCGGATGTTATGGCGTGCGGGTCGATGTGCCGGGAGTGTATGGCCCGCGCAGTGCGAACGGACTCAATCCGAATGAGCACACCATCGCCGAGCGGCTCAAGGAGCGCGGTTATGCCACCATGTGCATCGGCAAGTGGCATGTGGGCGACCAACCGGAGTTTCTCCCGACGCGGCAGGGGTTCGATCACTACTTCGGCATTCCCTACTCGAACGACATGCAGATGAAGTCCACCGAGACGGGCGAGCGGGTGACGCCCTTGCTGCGCGATGAGAAGGTCGAGGAACTTCTAACAGACGAGCGCCAGTCCGGGATTGTCGCGCGTTACACCGAAGAGGCCGTTGGTTTCATCACCCGCAACCGCGACAAGCCGTTTTTCCTCTATCTTCCGCACACCGCCATCCACACGCCGATCCATCCGGGCGAGTCCTTCCGTGGGAAATCCGGCAACGGCAGGGTGGGCGACTGGATCGAGGAAGTGGACTGGTCCACCGGTCGCATCATCGAGGCCCTGCGCGAACTGAAACTCGACGGGAGAACCCTCGTCATTTTCACCAGTGACAACGGGCCATGGCTTGTCAAGGGTGCGGACAGCGGCAGCGCCGGACCGCTGCGCGGCGGCAAGGGCAGCACCTGGGAAGGCGGGGTGCGCGTGCCCACCATCGCCTGGTGGCCGGGAAAAATCGCTCCGGGCACCAAGAGCGACGCCATCGCGGGGACCATCGACCTGCTGCCCACGGCCGTGGCCATCGCCGGCGGCACCCTGCCCGCGCAACCCGTGATCGACGGGCGCGACCTTTCGCCGGTTCTGCTAGGGAAGTCCACCGACTCGCCGCGCGGCGTGCATTACTATTTCTCCGGCTACAAACTCCAGGCCGTGCGCAAGGGTCCGTGGAAACTCGCCATCACCGCGCAGAACGAAACGATGGGTCGCGGGGCGCTGCCGGACGCTTCCACCAACGAGCCGCGCCTCTACAATCTCGATGCCGGGATCGGTGAGAAAACCAACCTCGCCGCCAAGCATCCGGAAGTCGTCGCCGAACTGCGCGCGCTCGGCGATGCCATGATGGCCGGGATCGGCGGGGACCAACCCGCCGCGCGCCGTCCGGCGGGCAAGGTGAAGGATCCGGTGCCGCTCTATCCGGCCGTGGTCAACAAACCGAAACGCAAGGTCGCGAAGTGATGCACGGAGCGGCGGACTCCGATCCGCCGTCGCCCATGGGAAGCCGATGAACTGAGCGCAGCGCTCTTCATCGTCACTTCATGGGCAAGGCGATTCGGAGATCTCCTCTCCTTGAACAAGCAGCACCCGAAAGCAATGCCCTAGAGGCGTTGGAAATAGCCGGTTTTCAACCGGATCATGTTGTCCGGATCTCCGCGGCGAGCAGGCAGACGTCGTCGTCGAAGTTGAGCGTCTCGGAAAACGCGAGCACGCTTGTTAGAATGCCGTCGAGCACCGCATCCAGTGTGTCCGCGGACTTGGAGGCGATGATCTCGGCGAGGCGCTTTTCGAAGAATGGTTCGCCGTCGCGGTTCTCCGCCTCGAGCACGCCGTCGGTAAAGAGGATCAGGCGCCGCAGTTCGGAGAGCGGCAGTTCGTGGCAGGGGAAGCGCGAGTTGCGGATCAAGCCGAGGCCCGGCCCCTTGTCGGCGCGATTGGTGGCGATCTGCCGGACGCCGTCCGAGCCGTCGATGATCGGTCCCGGATGACCGGCGCAGGCAAAGCGGAAGGTGCCGTTGCGGATGTCGATCAAGCCGTAAAACGCGGTGGCGAACATGGTTGTTCCCGCACGTTGGAGGATCGAGGTCAGCCCCTCGTTGAGGCCTTCCAGAAACGCGCCGGGGTCGGTGGCCTGGGCGCGCTCCTTTTCTAACAGACCGCGGAGCATCGCCACGATCAGCGCCGAGCGCACGCCGTGGCCCATCACATCGCAGATCAGCAGTCCGGCACTGTCGGGACCGGTTTGGATGACTTCGAAGAAATCCCCGGCGAGTCCCGAGATCGGCAGGTAGCGCGAGCCGAAGGAAAGGGTTTTGCCGCCGGAGGACAAGGGATTGAAACCGCGGCCGGTGAGTGCCTGCTGGATCTCCCGGGCGAGGTGGAGTTCCTCCTCGTAGGCTTCGTTCTTCTGTTCGAGTTCGCGCTGGATGCTGATGAGGTCGGTGACGTTTGAGGAGACGCCGAAGGTGCCCTTGAGATGTCCATGGCGGTCGCGCCAGGGAAACTTGGAGGTGAGCACCCAGGTGGATTCTCCCTCGTGCCAGGTTTCGTGTTCGAGTTTGTCCGTGATGGGCTGGCCGGTGGAGATGATGCGCAGTTCGTCCTCCTCGGCGGGTCGCCAGTGTTCCTCATCGAAGAAGTCGCGGTCGTGTCGGCCGTTGAGTTCGGAACTTTCATGGAGGCCCATCCATTCGGCCATGCCCTTGTTGGCCATCACGAAACGCGAGGCGAGATCCTTGAAATACACTTGCAACGGAATGTTTTCGATCAACTGGCGCAGCAGGAAGCGCTCGTCCTCCAGCTGTGCCTCCGCCTCCTTGCGGCGGCTGATGTCGATCATCGACCCGGCGATGCGGTAGGCGCGGCCCTCGCGGTCGCGCACCACCGTTCCACGAATGCGCAGCCAGCGCCAGTCGCCGCTACCGGTGCGGACCCGCGCGTCCACCGCGAGGGTTTCCGGTCCGCCGTCGTGGAGCGCCTGGGTGAGGGCGAGTTCGAAGGCGCGGCGTTCCTCGGGATGAATGGCGTCGTGCGGTGGCAGAAACAAATGAGGCGCCTGTTTCCTGCCGCATTCGAGGAATTCGAGAATCCGGCGTGAGTAGTAAATCTCCTTGCGGTCCGTCCACCAGTCCCAGATGCCTTCATTGGAAGCCTTGAGGGCGAGTTCGAGTCGTTCGAGTTTCACCGCCTCGCGATCCTGGAAATTCTCCGGCTGCTCGTTCATTCCACCGTGAGGATGGCCGGGTTGTCCCATCCCCGCAAGCCGGACTTGTGGTTTCCCGGCCTTGTCGCGGCGGAAGGGCCGTGATTGGCTTCGCACCATGTCCGGGAATTCGGAAAACGCCCTGCTCAAGGGAGTGTCGCGCTCGTTTTACCTGAGCCTGCGCTTGCTGCCCGCGCCGATGCGCCGGGCGGCCTCGCTCGGGTATCTGCTCGCGCGCAGCAGCGACACCCTGGCCGACACTTCCGGTGCGCCGGTTGAGGCGCGGTTGCTGTGTCTCGATTGGTTTGAGCGTACGGTGGCCGGTGATGAACCCGCGCCGCGCTGGCCGCTGCCGGTGCTCAATGCGGTGGGTGATCCGCGCGAGCGCCGATTGCTGGAGGGCACCCGGGAACTGATCGAGCGACTGGAAAACCTGCCCGCCGGCGAGGCGGAGTTGGTCCGTGAGGTGGTGGCGGTCATCACCGGCGGGCAGCGTCTCGATCTCGAACGCTTCGGCCATGCGGATGAATGGAATCCGGTGGCGCTTCGCGATGACGCCGAACTCGAAGACTATACCTGGCGGGTCGCCGGATGCGTGGGTGCCTTCTGGACCAAACTGGGATTCCTCACCATGGGCGATGGTTTCTCGCGGGGCGGCCGCGATGTCCTGTTAGATGATGCTGCGGCCTACGGCAAGGGGCTGCAACTCGTGAACATCCTGCGCGACATGCCTGCCGATCTCGCCTGCGGCCGTTGTTACCTTCCGGTGGCCGATCCAGACGATCCCGAGGCGCTGATGGCGGCGCGGCAGCCATGGATTGCCAAAACCCGCGATTGGCTGGGAAGCGGCTTCCGCTATTCCGCATGCCTTGGTCCGCGGCGCTTGCGGGTGGCCTCGGTGCTGCCGGCGCGGCTCGCCGTGGCCACGCTCGACCGCGTGGAGCGCGCCGACTGGGAAAACCTGCGCCGCCGCGTGCGCGTGCCGCGATGGCTCGTCTATCAGAATCTTCTGGCGGCCTTTTTTGTTGGCGGGCGCCCCGGATGAGACAGGGATTTGCCGGCTTGTTTTTAGGGTGGCGTGGGGTTAGCAAGGGCTTTGATCAATGAAGATTGTCACGCGAGAAGCCTATGAGGTCCTGGTGGATGGGGCGGAGGTGCTGGAGAAGGATCGCCAAGGGCCGAAGATTCTGGCTTCGGGAGGCAGGATCGTGAAGTTGATGCGCGTGAGGCGGCGGATATCGACCAACCTGTTGTTCCCGCATGCGTTGCGTTTTTCAAGGAACGCACAGCGATTGGCGGAGAGGGGAGTGAGGTCCTTGACCGTGGAATTGGCGGGAAGGCTGCCGCATCTGGGCTGCCAGGTGGTGGTGTATGGAATGCTGCCCGGGAACGCGATCCGATCACTGCCGGTGGAAGGTGGTGAAGGCATGATGCGCCGTTTCGGACGGTATCTGGCCGAGATTCACGAGCGAGGGGTGTATTTCCGGTCGCTGCATTTGGGAAACGTGCTTTACCAATCGGATGATGGAGGCTTTGCCTTGATCGATATCCTCGATCTGAAGGTGGGACGTTGGCCGCTGGGACGACGGCGGCGGCGCGGAAACATCCTGCGGCTATTGAGATACGAAGTGGACCGGACAAGGATGGCGGCGCACTGGAGGGAATTCCGGGAAGGCTACGAGGGATGGGTGCGCGAGAACGCTCCGGGGCGCATGCGGGAAGTCGCCGGGATCTTTGCCGCGGTGGAAGGCGAACTTGGCGCGGCATGAAAGAGGGGGTGCCGGACGGATCCGGGAGAACGAGCGGTTGCCGTGGAAGTTCTGATTTCACGGCCCTCAGCCCGATCCATCACGGACTAGGCTGAGACGCGGGAGAAATGGTGTCGATGGCTTCGAGCAGGGCGTCACTCAGATCGGGCGCTTGCAACGAGTCGAGCGTGTCGTCGAGTTGGGCGACGTTGCGAGCGCCGATGATGGCGGATGTCACCGCCGGGTGGCGCAGCGCCCACTTCATCGCAAGGTGGTGCAGCGACATGCCGTGAGCCTCCGCGAGGTCACCAAGGGCGCTGATTTTCTCCTGACGGGCCAGCACCTGATCGACCTGAAGAAAACCCTCCGGCCGGGCGGCGCGTGAGTCAGTCGGAATGCCGTTGAGATATTTCGGCGTCAGCATGCCTTGGGCGAGCGGACTGAAAACGATGCAGCCGATGCCCTCATCCCTAAGCCAGTCCATGATGCCGTCCGCCTCATATTCGCGCTGAAGGATCGAATACGGTGGCTGATAGATCACGCAATGCACGCCCATGTCCTTCAGGATTCGAACCGCCTTCTTGAGGCGCTTGAGCGGATACTTCGAGAGTCCGGCGTAGAGCGCGCGGCCGCTTTTCACCGCGGTGGCGAGCGCGGACATGGTTTCCTCCAGCCGCGTGTCGTAGTCGGGACAGTGCGAGTAGAAAATGTCCACGTAGTCGAGTCGCAGACGGCGCAGCGACTGGTCGAGCGAGGCCAGCAGGTGCTTGCGTGAGCCGTTTTTGCCGTAGGGGCCGTCCCACATGTCGTGGCCGGCCTTGGTGGAGATGAGCAACTCGTCGCGATGGCAGACGAAATCGCTGATCAGGATGCGGCCGACGTTTTCCTCGGCGGATCCCGGCGGCGGGCCGTAGTTGTTGGCGAGATCGAAGTGCGTGATGCCGCGGTCGAAGGCGCGGTGGGTCATGCGGCGGGCTTCCTCGTAGTCGTTGATCGCGCCGAAGTTGTGCCAGAAACCCAGCGATATCGCGGGAAAGAGCAGGCCGGAATCGCCGCAGCGCCGGTAGGGCATGCGGCCGTCGTAGCGGGCGGTGTCAAACATGCCAGCAGACTGGCGCGGGCCGTCATGCTTGCCAAGCGCCAAGCGTGATTTGCGCTCGATCGTCACAGGCATCCATGGACACTTGCCGCCGAGTCGATGTTTTCGAAGATCCTGCAAAAACTGGAATCGAGCGCCTTCCATCACGCCGTGCGCAAGGGCGAGTTGCGCTGTCCGACTTGCGGTGCATCGCAAGCCTCGCCCCATGTTTCCCCAGGTGACATGCTCGATTGTCCCGAGTGCGGCGGGCGCTCCGTCGCCAGAAGCTGGGTTTCATCCGGAGGTCCGCCGCGCGGCTGGGCGGAGCGTCCGCCCGCGGATACGAAAATCCAGCGCAAATCCCGCGATGACGGTGCGCTCATGTGGGACATCCCCGCGAGTGGGAAATCGGGCGGGTTTCTGTTTTTCGCCATCTTCTGGTGCACGATCACCGGGGTGGTTTCCGGCGGAATTCTCATGGCCATGTTGTTTGGCAAGCCGCCCGAGGGAAGCGATTCGGCTCCGCGACTGGTGGTGGTTCCGATCATGATCCTGTTCTTTTCCATCTTCTGGGCCATCGGTCTCGGGATGCTCTACGTGGCGGCTCGCAACAAGTGGGCGCGCACCCGCGTGGTCGTCACGGGCGATGAAGTGATTCTTGGCCGCCGCCTGTTCGGTCGCGTGATGGAAAAACGGGTGCCACGAGGCGAGGTCACCGAGGTGAAAACCGAGGAGTTCTATCGAAGCAACGAGACTCCGGTGTTTGGCGTCGCGATCCACGCCGGAAAGCGCAAACTCAAGTTCGGCACCGTGCTGCGCGAGGACGAGAAAGGCTGGCTCGCCGCGGACATCCGGGGCGAATTGTTAGGCGGGCCCGTTCCCAAGTCCGCGCCCGCACCCGAGGCGGCAAGGTCCGGGATTCCGTCCATGCGTTCGTTCTCACTGCCCATACCCAACGCGGACAGGCATCTTAGGCCCTTGGCGATTGTCCTCACCCTGATGGGGATCGGTTTCATGGTGGGCGGTTTCTTCGTGATCGATCCGCCGGAGGGAGTGGAGCGTGAAGCTCCCGGGATCGTGCGCGTCTTCGAAGCGATCTTCACCGTCCTCACCTCGGGTTTCCGGTTCGTGTGGCTGTTGGTCAGCTTGGCCATGACGGCGGGCGGTGCATGGATGTGGGTGAACCTCGCGCGCAAACGAGGATCGGAACTTCGTCTCGAAGGCGATGCCTCGGTGGTCGCCATCCGCAAGATGCAACACGGGCGGATCCTGTCTGAAGAGACGTTTCCCCGCGGTGAGGTCAGCGGACTCATTTCATCGCCGAGCGGCCACTCCAACGGGAAACCCATGCACCGGATCGACCTCCAACTCCGGCACCAGTCGAAAACCCTCGCCTACTGGGTGGATGCGGACGCTGCGGAGCGATTCGTCGCCGAAGCGACGGTCTCATTGCGCGAGTGATGGTCATCAACCGGACGACAGGCTTCCAGCCCGACGTCTTGAAGCGCTGTCGGATGCGAAAGCCACGGGACTTCATCCCGAACGGATGCAATGCCGCCGGGCAGGGGAGGGATGGCAACGATCCGTTTCGGTTAGGTCGTGGGGGTGATGAACCCCTGATTCCCGGCTTGAAAGAGTCTGCCGGATCTCCGGGATCAGGGTGTTCATCCGGGTTTCTGGTTCTTCCGATGCAGGGGGCCCTTGGTTTTCCGGCCTGAACCTTCACCACCATTTTCAGTTGTCCCTTGGCTCGGCCCCTGCTCATCGTCGGCACGCCCCATCGCGGCGTTTCAATCCCATGCCACAGTCACTCAAGGATCGCATCGGTTTCACTCCCACCGGCCCGGCCATCGCTTCTCCCGATGAGGAGAACCGCCTGCGGGAGTTCGTGAATCTCAAGCTCGCCGCCCGCGGCCACTCCATCGTCGGCAACGAGGAGGACTATCCGTTTCTCGACCTCGGTCGCTCGCTGATCGCGAATTTCCAGGAGAAAACCCGGTTGCTGTCCGACTACCTGTGTCCGGTGGACGCGGCGATCGACCAGTATCTGCACGACTATCTCGGCGAGGAGATCGTGGAAGCGGTGTTTCCGGACCGGAAGCACCTCGTGCCGGTGGGCGCGCTGGTCACCGAGCGGCACGGCATCGCCCGCATGCTTTCGCTGCCTCCGGACCAGGATGAGTTCAGGTCGTCGATCCTGAGTTCCTACCGCGTGCATCAGGGCGTTTGCCACAATCCGGCGAGCGACCGCCGCACGACCGAAGGCGTGTTCCACGTTTGCGAGGGCGGGCTGCCGGTTCCGGCGGACAAGAAGGCGGTGCCGAAAATCACCTTCGCCCACCTGCTCAAGCACGCGCTGAATCCCCCCGAGGACCTGATGACGCTGCCCTTCACCGGCACCTCGCCAACTCCGGCGAGGGTCTTCGTTTCCAACCTGCTGCGTCCGGTTATCTGCCCGGAAGTCCCCGGCGTTTCGCTGGAGAAATCCATGGAGGTCCGTTTCTTCGCCCCCGGAAACCTGGTGAGCAACCTGGATTTCGTCGAAAGCATTTTCGGCAACGCCGGCGATCCGTATCTGCCGGACAACGACGCGCGCCTCGACGCCGACCACTGGTCCGGCCACACCGGTTGCGTGATCCTCGCGCCGCATCTGGTCACGTTCACCAAGAAGGAACTCGGCCTGCCGCATGTTTCCGAAGCCACCGACCGCCAGAAGCGCGACGGCATGTGCTGGGAAAAGGACGACGAGCTCTACAACAACGGCGGCGCCTTCAAGATCACCTGCCGCGACAAGCGCGGCACCGTCGTCACCATCATTGCGGACAACTACTACGGCTACTGCAAGAAGGAGGTCAAAACGCAGATCAGCTATGCCACGAACCTCTATGGCAATGCCGAGGAGGAACACGCCGGCGGCGCGGTCGCTTTTCCGAGCTTCGACCTCGGTGAGGACTTTTCGCTCTCCGACTACGCGCCCACCGTGGATCACACCTTCGGCGGCGTGATTTCCCGCTACGCGAAGCTCTTCGACCTTCAGGAGCAGGGCTACGGCATCGACAAGCGGTTTCGTGATATCTATTACGTGCCCGAGGATGTCCGCATCGATCTCCACAACCAGAGGATATCCTGGAACAACACCGACGGCCCGCAGGAAATCCCGCTGCAGCCCGGCGTCACCTACGTCCTGCCTTCCGGTTACAAGGTGGAGATGGTGAAGCCCTCCGAAGGAATGCGCTGGCGGCTCATCGGCACCAACGCCGAGGGTACCTTCTGCCACAAGCCCTGCACCGTCTCCGGCGGCGGAAAGTCCGAGATCTCGAAATCCATCTCGGACGCGATGATCACCGCCTCGCTGCTCATCACCGATTTCCAACGAGACTTCGATGCCGCCGAGGCCATCATCCACCGTAACTTCGAGGACCGCTATCCCGAGCCGCCCGATCCCAACAAACCCAGCCGCCCGCTGCTCAGTCCGCGGCGCTCGCTCGGCTCGGTCATCCGCCTGCTCACGCCGAGTCCGACGTTCACGCCGGATTACAATGCCTGGGTTTCCTCCATCCCGTCGTCTGTTAGGGATCTCGTGCTGCTCATCAAGCGCTTCTACAAACCCGACTGGGGTGACAACTGGCGCGAGCGCTTCACTGTGGACCTCATCAACGGCCAGCCCGGCCGCAACCTGATCTACCGCCGCCAGCGGCTCGTCGCCCAATACCTGCGTGTCGGTTTCATGGCCGACGGCACCTGGCGCACCTTCTCGCTGCGCAAGGACTTCGCGCCCGCTCGCAAGGTCCAGACCGAGGATGACATCAGCGCCTCCATCGTCGTGCCGAAGGACCGCGTCGAGGGACTGCATCCGGAACTGCCGAATCCCTCGGTGAAATTCATCCGCAACTGCGAATACCGCCTGTTCCAGCGTCCGGACGACGCCATCCACCGCGGCTACGACAAGCACACCGAGTCCGACTTCAGCAAGGGCGGACTGTTTTTCTCCAACTACGAGCCGATCACCCGCAAGGGCGCCAAGGCGATGGCTGAGGATGCCATCCGCTTCGAGCAATTCACCGCGCCGATGCGCCAGATGCTGCGCGAGTTCGTGCAGAACGAAAAAACCGGCTACGTCATCAGCACCCACCTGCCGCGGATCGTCGATGGCAAGCCGACGAAAAATCCGCGCTATCTCCAGAACCGGCCGGACCTTGAGGATCCGCGCTCGGTCTATCTCGCCACGCTCGGCAAGCGCTTCTTCCGCCGCATCCCGCTGGACGCACCGGTGCCCATGCCGGTGAACTCGGTGCTCGCCGGCCGCCGCAACAATCCGCCGGACGCCAAGGCCGGCATCCGCGCGCTGGCCGTTTACAACCCGGTCCACTATCAGGAACTTCCCGAGCTGTTCATGGACTTCATCGCCTCTCTAACAGGCAAGAGCCCGTCCACCACCGGCGCGGGTTCCGAGGGCGCGCTCACCAAGGGTCCGTTCAACGCCATCCTGCCCGTCCACGACCTGAATGCCGCGCTCGTTTCCTATCTCGTCACCGGTTATAGCGGCTTCACCACCGCGGCGGGTTATGTCGGACCGAAATTCCGCGTCGATCATGATATCAGTTTGCTGGTGCCGGAAATCTGGTCGCGCATGTTCATCCGCGAGCGCGATCCCGCCTATCTGATCGAGCACGGCTACCTTGAAAAGGTCGAGGATTTCGTCCAAGAGGGCCGCACCTACGAGGCCAGCCGCCTCGGCTACCGCATCACCGAACAGTTTGTCACCACCTTCTTCGGCCGCGTCTTTTCCGCGCCGGACACCGTGTTCACCGAGGAAATGCTGCGCCCGGAACTCCAGTCGATGGATGCCTTCATCGACGGGATCGACAACATCATCGAAACGCAGCGCCGCGTCGCGCTGCTCTACTTCGAGGACGGTGGAGTCGAAGCCGCCTGCCCGCCGCTCAAGGCGCTGCTCCACATCATGGCCCACGGCCAATACGAGGGCAAGGACCTCAAGCACCCGGACATCCGCGCCATGTTCACCCGCGAGAGCATGATTGCCTCGGACTGGTACCAGGCCCGCCTCGATGCCAAGGTCGCCGTGGATCGCGCGCTGTGGGAACGCCACATCGCCTATCTGGAGAACTTCCTGCAAAAACCCAACTATCAGGGAGAACTCCGCCGCCTGCGCATCCAGGAACGCCTCAACACCGCCCGGGCCATGGCCGACCACGTCCGCTCCAAGCCCTACCGCGATTCGCTCAACGGCATGCTCGGCACCGATCCCGAGTTGGTGTGAATCCGCATGGAGCGGCGGACTGCTTGTCCCGCCGTAGCCGATAGGCGAAGGAGGATGTCCGTCGATGCGAATGAAATGCCGGGAAGCGTTTGCCTCCAGGCTTTATCGTCGGCGTCGACGCTCACAGAGCGCCGCTACAAGCCGCGCATTCACGGCAGCACAAAATCCCTCACCACCGCCATGTGCTGCATGAAGGGCACGGCGCTGTCTTCCTTCCTTGCGGGCGGGGTTTTGTCCAAGGCACGGAACACGCGGGTGTCGAAGACGAGTCCGTTGGGAAACACCAGGCCGCCCAAGCGGACCGGCTCCTGATGGCGGTCGAGCGGGGGGCTGGCGAGCACCCAGTCGTAAGGCCGGTTGCGCGGTGTGTTGGTGGCGGGATTGCCGAAATCATCAACAGGCGGTTTGGCGTTCACCACGCAGACGGCGGCGAGTTCTGTGAGGCATGTCTCGTCAGCATGTCGCGTGTTAAGGTCGCCGCCGAGGAGCAACATCGCGTTTGGCGGAAGGTGTTCGCGTGTCAGCCGCACCAACGCGGCGGCCTGCTTCGCTCGCGAGGCGGAACCTTTGGAATGCAGGTGGACGCTCACCGCCCACAGCTCCCGGTTGCCGGGAAGCCCGAGCCGCGCCCACGCGAACTCGCGGTTGTCGAGCACCGGGTCATCCCATGATCCGGAGGCGAGGATCGGAAAGCGGCTGATGATTCCGTTAGGGATTTGTTTGCCTTCCTCGCGGGTGAATGCGAAGCCTTCGCCGAAGGTTCGGTTCACCCATTGGCGCGCCGGCATGGTGGTGTTGAACTCCTGGATCAGCACGATGTCGGGTTTCAACGCGGTGAGGATTCTCGCGCCGGCTCCCTCCGGATTGGAGTGGTTGCCGTTGTCGGGCGAATACGCCTGCATCTTGTCCGAGGTGAGGTTGGCCGCCACCACACGAATCGCCAAGGGCTCGGCGCGCGCAGGCGAAGCGATCAGCCAAACCCAGATGGCGAGGAAACGGAGCACCGGCGCATGATGGCGGATCACACCCGCGCATCCAGCCATTTTCCCCGGAAGTGCAGCCATGAGAAAATCAGCGACTGGGTGAACAGATCGAGCGAGAGCACGATCCACACCCGCGTCAGGGTGGCCACTCCGAAGGTTTCCATCAGCCACAACACCAGCACCCGATAGAAGATCATGCTGCCGAACGACCACCGCATCACGATGTGGGTGGCACCGGCTCCGCGCATCGAGGTTTTCAGGATGATGCAGGTGGCGAAAAACGGTTGGGCCAGCGCGCAGACAATCAGCAGCGGCGAGGCGAGGTTGAGGTGCAGCTCGCTGTGAGGAGCCATCAACCCGATGAGCCACTCGCGGGCCAGCACGAAATACAATCCCATCGCGGACATCAACACCACCGCCGAGCGCCAGCACATGCGCACCGCCCGCACCGCCAATTCCTTCGAACCCGCGCCGAGATACTGACCCGCCAGCGCGGCGGCGGCCGTGGCGATCGCGAATCCGGGCAGAAAACTCATCGACTCCACGCGGATGGCGAGAATGTGCGCGCCCAGCGCCCCCTCATCCCTCAGGCCGGCGATCACGCGGATGCCGAAGGCATGGATCAGCCACATGCCGGCGATTTCCAGCGATTGCGGCGCGCCCACGCGAACGATGCGCCGGAGGGTTTCCCCATGCGGGGCGAGACTGGCGCGCGACCAGTGGAGTTCGTCCTTCTTTCCACGTCCGAGCATCACCACGGCTGTTAGAAGTCCCGCCGCCCAGCCGCAAACCGTGCCCGCCGCGATGCCTGCCACGCCGTGCCCGCCAATGGGCGCGGGAGCGAACACAAACGCCCAGCTCAGCGCCATGTTCACCACATTCACCACGATCATCGCGAGAAACGGCGTGCGGGTGTCACCGGAACCGCGCAGGGCCGCGTTTACCGCAAACAAGGCGCCGCTGAACGGCCCGGACAGCGCCAGCACCCGCAGGTATTCCTCGGCTTTCACCGCGGCCGCCGGGCTCAGGCCGATCCAAGACACCAACAGCGTGATGCCGCCTTGCAGCAATGCGAGCGACATCACGCCCGCCGCGACTCCCAGCCACAGGCCTTGCCCCAGACCGCGATTCGCGAGTGCCGCATCGCGCCCGCCCGTCGCCCTTGAAACGAGCGCCATCACCCCGGTGGCCACCGCGCCTTGCAGGATGTTGAAAAACCAGCCGACGTATCCGCCGAGTCCCATCGCATCGAGAATCGCCACCCGCTCCGCTCCCTCCGCCATGCGACCCGAGATCAGCAGGTCGGTCAACCCGACCACAAACGCGAGGATTTGTTCTAACAACGGCCACATCGCGAGCACCAGCACCTGCCGCCGCAGCGACAGCCCGGCGAGCCTGCCGCCCAAGGCCACCTCCGCGGCCCGCTGGCTGGCTTCCACACTCGCACCCGGTTTCGACATAAGGACCGGCGGGTTCTAACGCACGCGGACAGACCGGGCGAACGCAATCTCAGCTTTCCCGCCGTACGGATTTCGCGCATGCCTCCCGACGAACCTTCCGATGCGCGACACGCAGGCTCGCGGATTGTGGAAAACCGGCTGTCGTTTATCCTGAGTCCGTGGTCGGGAGGCGTGGACCTTCCCCCCTCACCGCCGGGGCCCCCGGCCAGGCGGAAGGAGGTTGCGCCTGTCCGGACCCGCGAGGAAACCAAGCTCCGTTCGCTCCGCGAGGCCGGCATGCGGAACGAACGGAGGAGAAAAACCCGCCGGCCAGAGAAAGGAACACCATGAGCCTGCTATCCAAATGGAGTCCTCCGGGGAAAACCGAAGAACTGGAAGTCGGACGACCCATCACGCGTTGGGATCCGCTCCGGGAAATGGAGGAACTCATGCGCGGCATGCAACGCATGTTCGTGACCGCCCCGGTGCGGACCGAGGAAGCGATGACACTCACCCAGTGGTCCCCCACAGTGGACATCGGCGAGTCCGAGAAGGAATTCGTCGTCAAGGCCGAGTTGCCTGAAGTCCGCAAGGAGGACATCAAGGTGAGCGTCGAAAACGGCACCCTCAGCATCTGCGGCGAACGCAAGGTGGAGAAGGAGGAGAAATCCATGAAGTTCCACCGCGTCGAGCGCGCCTATGGCCGCTTCGAACGCAGCTTCAGCCTGCCTGATGAGGCGGATGCCGAAAAGATCACCTCGGAATACAAAGACGGGGTGCTCACGGTGCACCTCCCGAAGAACCCGGTCACCAAGGCTGCGGTTCATCAGATTCCGGTCCAATAAACCGGAAAC
>Ga0315904_10002559_pt1 | contig 27993 bp, 15 predicted proteins | sample LakEriMetagenome_6_FD_203529 | JGI IMG/M metagenome (GOLD analysis project Ga0315904, IMG submission 203529) | Freshwater fungal communities from buoy surface, Lake Erie, Ohio, United States - Buoy 12 MA120 | ecosystem: Environmental > Aquatic > Freshwater > Lake | place: USA: Lake Erie, Ohio...
AGAAGCTAAGCGTTTGGTGGTTGTTTCTGTCCTAGCCCAACGTCGAAAACCTAAACAGGAAATAAGCGTGTAGAAAGTTTTTTAGTTGCTTGTTTGGACGGGAGTTCGACTCTCCCCGACTCCACTTTATTTAGAAGAAGTTGCCCCTGTTATAGGGGCTTTTTTTTGTTTAAAATTTAAATTTTGCCCAAGGTCTTTATTATTCTAAGGTTGTTTCAGCTGATTTATTTAGCGTTTCTGAGTACGGTATACCAACCAAGTTAGCTAGTTTGGTTGTTGCTTTATTTATACTTATACTGTATATAAGTTACTATATAGTTACTATAAACTTACTATATACTAGTTATAAACTTATTATAGATTTATTTTAAAATACCATTGTATTTATTATATAATATACTATTTTTGATACTTACATAATGAAATCTATACTGTTATGGCAAAGGTTAAAAGTCTTATTGAATTGAAGGGTACTCTTAGCGGATTGAATTTTTACACCCGTCAGGGTGTGGCTGTGGTAAGGGCTGCTGGTGGTGGTTTTAATGGTGATGCTATCCGAACGAAGCCTAGTATGGTGCGCGTGCGAGAGAATGGCAATGAATTTAAGGGTTGTATGCAAACGGTTCGTTTTTTTAAACAGAGCTTGAATCCTTTTTTGAGTACGTTTAAGGATGGCACTTTGCACCAAAACCTAGTGCGTTTGTTTACCAAAATTAAAGATTTGGATGCGACGGCCATTCGTGGGGAACGAACGGTTCATGGTGGCATGCAAACGGCAGCGGGACGTCAACTTTTGGAGAACTATTTGTTGACCTCTGGGTTACGGATGGATGGTTTGTTGCACCAGCGGGTAGTTTTTGATTGGGCAACTGGTTTACGTGTGCCTAATTTTGATGGTAGATTGGTTTCTTTTCCAAGTGGTGCCAGTCATCTTGAGTTGCGAGTGGGATGGTTGACTTTTGATTTTGGCAGTTATGCTTTTTCTTTTAACTCTAGTGCAGAAGTAGTTGTTTCTGTTAATGATACAGGTACTCTAACTATCCCCTCTCCTATTTTTGATCACGCTGATGGTGTGCAAGTTGGCGTTATCTTGGCGCGTTTTGTACAGGAAGTGAATGGTGTCTTTTATCCTTTGAAAAAGGAACGAGAGGTGGTTTTGGAGGTGATTTATGTAAGTTCGTAATAGAACGATTTATTTTTCCTGTACAACATACTTCTTAATTATATACTTACTAATGGGCTTCAAGGTTTTACCAGTTTCTGGATGTAAGCCTGGAGCATTAAAATATTCGCATTTTCCATCTTTCTTACCATACCAAACTAATGGCTGTTTATTCCTAAAGAAGGTTGTTGTATCACATACTTCTATTTTTTTGAAATCGATTAATGATTCTTGTTTCTGAATTATTGGGTTTTCCTCTGTAAATCCTATTTTACTCCCTTCACAAACTACTTCCTCATAATGGTCATTATTCCATTGCATACATTTTTTTTCAGGAAAGTATTCATTCTTGATTCCGTAACTACCTAATAGTAGACCTACCACTCCTACACCTATGGCTATACTTCTGGCTTTAGGCTTTTTTTGATTTAGTATTCTATTTTCTTGCAAATACTCTTGCTTTAAAATTTCCTGACTTTTTTCTTCCTTAAATAAAACCTCCAGCGAGGTTTTCTTTACATCCGTTGCGCCTTGCTGTATAAATTTACTAAAAGGTCTGGGCTGAAAATTGACTAAAACTGCAGTTAGATTCAAACTATTGGAATTGGTTTTTGCATTCTTACCCATTAGGAAATTCTTAACCGCCTTGAACTTCTCTATTTCAAAATTTTCAATGCTCTTTCTTAGATTCTCCACTTCCTTAACTTGAAAAAACAAAGTAAAAATCCCTTCATCGGATTTGTTTAATCCATTATCCAAAAGCAAAACACACAAATTTCTCAACTGAGCAGGAGTGGGTTGCAGTAAATAACTGGAATACACTCCTACTTTAACCTCTTCATATCGGGCTTTTACAGCTGCGGTGTACTCATCATATGTATTACTATTCATAGGCATCAACTGGAATAAAACGGAATCTTTCGGAATTAACGGAAAGACCGGAATTACATTACTACAACTCAAACCAACTCCCCTTTCTTTGCCTCAGAAATAGTTCTTGTTTTGACTTGCTATCCAAACAAATGTACAAAACTACTTCTAAAAAAGTGTTGCTGAACAGTATGGAATTTTTATTCGGGAAGTATACTTAGACTTTACTGAACCAGCACACTTCACTTCCCAATTGTACCTATAAGGTACTCCAATTTTATCGGTTTGGCAACAATAAACCTACGATTTCAAACCTCGTACAGCCCAACCTATGTCTAATTTTTACTCCTTAAAAAAATGAAAAAAGTATCTTTATTGTCGTTTTACCTTATAGCTACAGTAGCTATTTTATCTTCTTGGAACACTACTTCTTTGAATGATATCCACACACAACAATCCTCCTTGATTGAAAAAACTAGTACTATTGGTGGTGACACCCCTCCATCACCTACTAAACCAAAGCCCTAATTGAATTTGGATTAAAGATAATCGGTGAGATTTAATTAATTTTATTATTTTCGGGAAATGATACTCAAAAAGTTCCATTTCCCGATTTTTACTTTACTACTTATAGTAGTTGTTCTCCTGTTCTCCTGTAAGAAAGAAGAAGACAGTATTACTACCTCAAAAATTAAAGAAGAGTTCTACAAGCTTTATGATAAAGCAGAACTGTTGTATAAACAAGAAGATTATAGTAAGGCTTTCTATTATTACACTAAAGCCAAATTGATTGGGGAAACATTGAATGACCACAATAAAATTATTTATTCTCTGATGCAAATGGCGATTATTCAACAAGCCCAGTCTGATTTTTTAGGGAGTGAAACATCGGCAACCGAAGCTATTAAGTATTTCCAAAAAGATACTCATATCGAATATAAAATAAATATTTATCTCACGTTAGGAACCAATTATATGAATCTTTATGATTTTGATGAAGCTTTAAAGTACTACTTTTTAGCACTTAGTATCACTAAGGATGCTGTATCAAAAATTATCATTAAGAATAATACAGCGGTAGTTTATAGTAAAAAAAAGGAGTTTAAAAAAGCCATAGCTATTTTGTCAACCGCTTTGAAACAAACCGAAGTCCTTACTACTCCAGAGACTCATGCTCTTATTTTGTGTAACCTAGGCAATGTCTACCGTCAAACTGGTCATCCGTCCAGTCTCAAGTATTTGAAGCAATCCCTTGAAATTCGAAAAAAAATTAATAACGATTTTAGTACCATAGCCAGTTATTTTCATCTTGCAGAATATTATGAACCTATCAATAGTGCATTAGCAAAAGACTATGCCATTGTTGCCTACGAAAAAGCCACAAAAATTAATAGTGCAGAGGACCGATTGGAAACACTGGGACAAATCCTAAAAAACAGCAATGGAAATGAATTAAAAAAATATTCTCTTATTCATTTACGTCTTAATGACAGTCTAAAAAAAGCGAAACAAATTGCCAAGAATCAATTTGCCAAAATAAAATACGATGCTTCCAAAGCCAAGGAAGAAAATACTGCTCTAAAACTGCAAGAGGAACGCACGCATACTAAAAATGTTCTGTTATACATTACTCTAGTTTCTCTGCTCGTTTTGTCCCTTTTGATTTACTTCTTGATACGATCCAAACACAAGAGAGAAAAGCTGCTTACCTCCTACACTACTGAAACTAGAATTGCTAAAAAATTGCATGACGAATTAGCCAATGATGTTTTTCAGGTCATGACCTATGCCGATACGCAAGACCTGTCTACTGAAAAAAATAAAGAAACCTTGGTCCAAACTCTAGATACCATTTATTCAAGAACTCGAAATATTTCGAAAGAAAATAGTTCAATTGATACTGGTCCTAACTTTGTACCCTATTTAAAAGAAGTTATTTCGAGTTACAGTAGTACTTCAATCAGCGTTTTGGTTAATGGCTTAGATCCTTCACTATTGATGACTTTGGATAACTCTAAAAAAATTGTTCTTTACCGAACCATAAACGAACTGTTGGTCAACATGAAAAAACATAGTCAATGCAATTTGGTAGTGATTTCGTTTAAAAAAACAAAAAAATATCTAGAGATAGAGTATTCAGATAATGGTGTTGGCATTGCCTCTGATGCACTAATTTTAAAAAATGGACTTCAAAATGTGGAAAACCGTATTCTTGACATCAACGGAACTCTTACTTTTGACAATGCAAGTAAAAAAGGATTCAGAGTAAAAGTCTGCATCCCATTATAAACTGAGTAGTCATTATGTTTAAAAAAGTCATTGTAGCCGAAGATTTGGACAGCATTAATATTGCTGTAGTACAGGCATTGGAAGCATTGGAAATTCAAGAGATTGAAAATGCTAAGTACTGTGATGAAGCCTTCTTAAAAATCAAAAAAGCAGCATTGGAACAACAGCCTTTTGAGCTATTGATTACCGATTTATCCTTTAAAACCGATCATCGGGAGAGCAAACTAAAATCAGGAGAAGAGTTGATTGCTGCTCTCAAAAAGGAACACCCTAATCTTAAAGTGATTGTTTTTTCTATTGAAGATAAATCGTATCGCATTCGATCGCTTATTGATACCCTTGGGGTAGATGGTTATGTCATGAAAGGGAGAAATAGTATCCCCGAACTTCAAAAAATTATAGAAATAGTGTATCGTAACGAGGATAAACCGCTCTCTTCGGAACTGGCTCATCAACTGTCGGGTAAAAGACTCCTTGAGATAGAAGCCTACGACATCCAGTTATTGGGTGCTTTAGCAAGTGGTTTGACTCAAGATGAAATAGCTCAAACGTTTAAAAAAGACGCCATTATTCCCAATGGTACTAGTAGTATAGAAAAACGCATTAACAAGTTGAAAATTTACTTCAAAGCCAATAATAATGTGCATCTCATTGCTTTAGCTAAAGACATTGGGTTGATTTGATTGCTGATACACTATAGTTTCGCATCGGTTAGCATTAGAACACGGATGAAACCGATTTAAACGGAATCCAACGGATTTTATCTACACCTAGGTTGTGAAATTCTTTACACCTATCCACTATATGTTACTTTCAATAATTTGCTCACTTTCCCATTATTTTAAACTTTTTGATGGGCTTTACGGTTTTCCGTAAGGATGGCTTTTCTCTTGGTATTACTTTTGAAACGAACCAGAATTAATACCACCACTAATGAAAATCTATTATGTCACTACTTTCAAACTACACCATGAATTTCATGTTGTTCATGTGGAGGGCTGCAGCTACCTCCCTACTTTTTTGAGTAGACAATTTTTAGGTCGCTTTCCTTCCTATGAGGAGGCACTAAAAGAATCTAAGAAAATTTATCCTACTTCTATTGTCTGCCAGTTTTGCATTAACGAAAAACTATTTACCAATAAATCATGAAAAATTGGAATCTACTCATTGTCGTGCTGGCATTTTTTTGTTTGAATGCTTGTACGGATTCAACACAAAGCAAGGCAGAAAATGCCGTCAAAAAGTATTTGGAAGACAATTTAAATAATCCTGACAGCTACTGTCCTCGTTCCTTTTCGAATGTCATTGTTGTTAAGAAGGGTTCTACGCTCTTTTATAGCATTACCCATGTCTATACCTTATTGAACTCCGACAAGGATTTAGTAAAAATGACGGTTCCTTTTATGCTCTATGATGATTTTACGGTTCAAGAAAAGGAATTACTAACTATCAATGGAGATTATGGATTGCTAGAAATCATTGAGCACTAGGGGTTGTGCTACTGAAAGTAGGACCCATCACTAGGCTGCCTTGACAAATTTATAAAGTGCATTTTGGTTGCAGACTTAATGTTTACTATTGTAAATGATTTAAAAATACAAACTCCCAAATGAGAATGCCCCAAAAACACATCTTCAAACTACTTATTGCCGCTATAGTTATTATCGTATTCCTTTTTGCGCTCCTTCGCTTTATTTACTTGTTGCTCCTTGCATAAGCTGCATTGCACTTAGCCCACTGGTATCGAAAAAATATCCACAGCTACTCCAATTTATACCACAATACCATCTAAAAAAATAAGAGAGAATAAAAAAACTTCCTCTTTACGGTTTCCCGTAAGGAGATGCTATTTTATCCTTTTAAGTTTGAACGCTACTAAGGCTTGTAAGCCCTAATGAACTGTTAATAAAATATTAAACAGTGCATTCTGGTTGCAGACCTAAGTGTTAAAATTGTAGGCAGATTTGGATATAAGAGTCATCATAAAATTACACGACCTGCTAATTACAGGTAGCGCAGGAAATTCGGAGAATCTTTCTCAAAGACTCGGGATCTCTGTTCGCACCGTGTATAATTATGTAACTTTTATGAAAAACGAACTTAACGCACCCATTATATACAATTCCCAAACCAAATGTTACAGTTATTATAGGGTTTGTGAGTTGAGTTTTAGGGGGTGATTATAAATAATTAAGTGGAGTTCAGAATCCACTAAAATATACAGGTCAGCTGAAAACTGAATAGAGTAGGCAAAAAAATAAAAAAAAATTTAACAATGAAAAAAATTATTTTAACATCATTTATGTTGTGTTCAGTTTTTGCGTTTTCGCAAGAAATTAAATTTGGAGCTAAAGCAGGTTTAAATTTATCAAATTTAAGAGGAAATTATCCAGCTGTTAATGAACAAACAACGGGTGCAGATGAAGCAGATTTGAAAAACAAATCAGTCATTGGATTTCACATTGGGGGATATGCGGAGTTTGTACTTAATGAAAAGTTTTCAGTGCAACCTGAACTTTTATTATCAAAACAAGGAAACAAAGTAGAATTTACAGTAACTTCTTTTGAGTTTTCAGATGGAACTGGTGAAAGAGATACTGAAACTTTAACCCAAAGACCCAATATAACATACATAAATTTACCAATTATGTTTAAATATAAAGTGTTAGAAAAATTAAGTATTGAATTTGGTCCTCAAATTGGATATGTTATAAGCGGTAAATCAACTTGGACATTTGAAGGAACTGATGATGATACAGAAAAAATAGAAATCGATTTATTAAAAGACGGAACGTATGAGTTTTTAGGTACTACAGTTCTAATTAAAAAAGGTCTTAGACGTCTTGATTACGGTTTAAACATTGGGGCATCATATGATATAACTGAAAAATTCTTTCTTCAAGGAAGATATAATTTAGGTTTGTCAACTATTGATGATAATTCTACGATTGGAACCGACACTAAAAGTTGGGATTTAAAAAACTCCGTTTTTCAATTATCTGCGGGTTATAGATTTTGATAATGAAGAAAATATTAATTTTAAGCATATTTTTTTTGTTGCTATCTTGTGAAAAAGATAGTAGCAAAACATTTACTTGCACAACTTATCTAAATAGTGTAGTTTGGTCAACAAAAACAGTTGATAAATGTGAAAATTGTTTTGCACCACAAGGATACACAACTACTTGTAAAGAAAATTAAACGGAATGGTAATCATACCATACAAAGCTGAATAAAAATTCAAATTGCTAAGTTCCATTTGACAACTAAGACAGATTTGGGCTTGATTTAAAGATGGTTTTGTACTTAGAAAATAGTGTTTAATCGAAATGGCTTTCTTAATCCACCACATCGCCAAAGGGTCAAATGATATATTTATTTTTTTAAAATTAATATAGTATTACATGAAGAGCAATCTCTTAAAAGTATTTTTATCAATTATTTTATTTTTTTGTCTTTTCGATATGCCTTACAGCTATTACCAATTTGTTCGTTTTGTAGCTATGGTAGGCTTTGCCTATTTGGCTTATTCTGCTAATGAAGAAAATAACAAGAATGAAGTGTTTGTCTCTATTGCTTTAGCCTTATTATTCCAACCTTTCATAAAAATAGCGTTAGGACGAACCCTTTGGAATATAGTAGATGTCATTGTAGGAGTTGGTTTATTATTATCTTTAATGACAACTAAAAAAGAATAGTAAATGAAAAAAGTAGTCCTGTTATTCTTACTACTATCCAATACCCTATTTTCCCAAGTCAAAGCCGTTTCTTGGAACCTAGAAAACTTTGGCCAATCGAAGTCAGCCGAAACTATAGGTTTTATTGCCAACACCTTGAAAGTGTATGATATTGTAGCGATACAGGAGGTTGTCGCGGGTTATGGTGGTGCTCAAGCGGTTGCCCTACTTGCCGATGAGCTCAATCGCAAAGGCGCTCAATGGGATTATACCATTAGTGACCCGACGAGCAGTAGTGCTTATAAAACAGAACGCTATGCTTTTTTGTGGAAGACGGCAAAAATTAAGAAGATTGGTCGCGCCTGGCTGGAAGAAAAGTACCATATGGAAATTGATAGAGAACCCTATTATTGCACCTTTGAATACGAGTCAAAGCGCTTTACTTTGGTTAATTTTCATGCTATCACCAAAAGCAAACAACCCGAAACAGAGATTAAGTACTTCAAGTTTTTGCCTGCTGCCTATCCCAACTTGAATTTGGTATTTGTTGGAGATTTTAATTGTCCGCAATCGCATAGTGTTTTTACCCCTTTGAAAAAAATGGGCTATGTACCAGTGTTTCAAAACCAAAAGACTTCGTTGAAAAAGGAATGTACTAAGGGAAACTGTCTAGCCTCCGAATTTGATAATATCTTTTATTCTCCAAAGGTAAGTGTGTATCGTTTTGGTGTTATTCCCTTTTATAACTATTTCCCTACGTTAAAAGAGGCACGAACTGTTTCGGATCATATTCCTATTTGGATGGAGTTTGGTGTGGTTGAATAAAGAGTTTATTGCTAGTCCAAGAATGGACCGATTTTTATTCTACTCAAATATAAAATTTAAAGATTAAATAAAAGAAGAGGATAAATCTAGCCCCTTTTATTACTGTGAAAAGTACTCTAGTTCTCATTATATCCGGAAATAGTTAGCGAGATTCCGAAACGAGTTCGGAATGACAAGGAACGGGGGCAAGTTCACCACGACCATTTACATGTTGGTTTGTCATGCAGAATTTATTTCAGCATCTACATTAACTATTAGTCTGGTACTGAGATTCCGAAACGAGTTCGGAATGACAGGAATGTGTGTTTGCATAGTAGAATACATTACTCCAAATAATTGCTTTACTAGAAGCAGTAAGTAATAGCTTTCCTATAGAATATGTTTTAGCTGTACTGATTATTGGAAATGAAAACTTAAGGCCTTAAAATTATCAATCTGGCACTTTCGGTGTGCTTGAAGAATAAAAATAACAAAACTGAGGTAATTTATTCAATATCACTAATTTTAGTGATAGAAAATTGTTTTATATCCATTATATTTGAAAGCTAATCTTTCTTTTAAAAATGCTATTTATAAATGAACTTTGCTACTTTTGATTCAACTTTTAAAAGCGACTAAACATTATCTATGAAGCAACTATACACCTCGATACTTCTTATTATACTACTCCTTACAAATAACACTGGACTTGCTGGGAGTCTATCCGATTCTTTGAAAGATAGTAAAACTAATGATTCTACTCTAGCTATTACTAAAATAGTAGCAGCTCCATCTGCAAAGATTAGTGGTACGACAACAGTATGTCAGAACTCTACTAGTCCCGAAATAACTTTTACGGGTTCTGGTGGGACAGCCCCATACACTTTTACTTATAAAATTAATACAGGAGCTGATGTCACAGTAACGACAACTACTGGCAACAGTGTTACTGTGGATCAGGTTACCACTGTAGCTGGCGTTTTTAAATATACCTTAGTCAGTGTAAAAGATAGTTCATCAAGTCCCATACAAGCAGTGAGTGGTACTGCAACAATAACGGTTAGTTCTCCCCCAACTGTTGACTTCACCTTCACCAACAACAGCAGTTGTTCGGGAACACCAATACAATTTACATCAACTGTAACAGGTACAGGTCCTTATACCTATGCTTGGGATTTTGGGGATTCTGGAACCTCATCGCAACAAAACCCAACTCACACTTTTGTTTCCTTGGGATGTGGCACAGATACTTTTACTGTCAAATTAACGGTTACAGGAAATGGCTGTACGATATCTAAAACAAAAACCATTTCTGTAAAACAAAAACCCAATATTAATTTTGATGACGTTAACAATCCTTTTGACCCTTTTAACAATTGTTCTAATGCCACTTCCGATCCAGTTTATACGATAACTGTTGGAAATAGCTCACCTTCTACTTGTGTTACTTCTTATTCGATTAATTGGGGAGATGGCTCTGCATTGGAAAGTAATGTTACTTTTCCTTTGACGCATACTTATAACTCCATTGGTGCTTACAATATGGTTATTACTGCTTTAGGAAATAATGGATGTAGTGCTACTAAAAATTATATTATCAAGAATGTATCTAATCCCTCAGGAGGACTTACTAGTCCGGGTAGTACACAAAATTTATGCGCACCAACCTCTGATTTACAATTTGCAATTTCAAATTGGGGAACCAATTCACTAGACACTACCTATGCCATTGATTATGGTGACAGTTCACCTATTATAACACTTACACAAAATCAATTAATTAGTTCTGTTTATTATAATTCTTCCAATCCCTCTATTTCCCTGAATTATCCGATACCACATATTTATACTACAACGAGTTGTCCAACAGGAACCTTTACTGCTACTCTTACTGTTACCAATGCGTGTAGCTCTACCCCATTTACCACATCAAATATTAGCATACTTACCAAACCGACACCAAATTTCACCTACCCACCTGAAGCGTGTATCAATACAAGTGTTCTATTTACTAATACAACTGCCTCTGGGTTTGGGCAAAATTGTGCACAAAATGCCATTTATACTTGGGATTTTGGGGATGGATCGCCTGTAATAACCACTCCTCTATCTCCTGCACAGAATATTACTCATACCTATACGAAAATTGGAACTTATACAGTCACACTAACTACTCAAAATTTTTGTGGTAAATCCAGTATAACCAAACAAATATGTATAGAGCCTGCTGTAGTACCTGTTTTTACCTTAAGTACTAATTCTGGCTGTACTCCTTTGACCGTTTCAACCAATAATACTACCGATATCTCCAAGTCTTGTTCTGTTCCTACTTATCTTTGGTCAGTCACTCGCACCGATTTAGACTGCGATGTTTTAGCATCAGATCCTACCTATTTAAACAGTACGACATCGGCTTCTCAAAATCCTGTATTTAATTTTACTGCACCTGGAAATTATTCGATTCAATTGAAAATGACTAATTCTTGTGGCGAGGTGCAGTCCTCTGTTCAAACCTTAACTGTAAGGAAACCTCCAAAAGTTACGGTAGCTCCAATTGCCAATTTATGCGGTGGTTCGGGAGCCACAGCCATCAATCCAACAGCAACTGTACAAAACTGCGGCTTTACCAATGCGGATTTGGTTTACAATTGGAGTTTTCCAGGTGGAACTCCTGCGATCTCTAGTGCTATTGCCCCACAAGTTACCTACTCTAGCGGTGGCACCAAAACAGTTTCGCTATTTATTTCGACGGTGGGTGGTTGTGCTAATTCTGCAACTAGTACCGAAACTTTTGCAATAGGAACAGCACCAACATTAGGTGCTTTAACTCCAGCTACACAAACTATTTGTTCAGGTTCATCAACAACGGCATTACCACTAACTGCTGAAAGTGGTACGACTTTTTCTTGGAGTGCAACAACGGTTCCAACTGGTGTAACTGTGGGTCCTTCTTCGGGAAATGCAAATTCAATTCCTGCTTTGACCATTAGTAATTCTACAACCAGTCCTAAAACAGTCACTCTAACTATTGTTTCAACATTAAATGGTTGCCCCTCTACAAATACCTATGACATAGTTGTGAATCCGGGTCCTACACTTACTCAACCCACTGGAAGTACTATTTGCTCTGGAGGTACATTAACACCTCTTTCTGTGATAGTTACACCTACTCCTGCTGCTGGAACTGCTACTTACAAATGGTACTCCAATACTGACGGTAGTACCTTAGTAGGCTCTTCGAAATTGGTAAACACTTCAACAACAGATGGTACTTATACCCCACCGTCTACCCTTGGTACTTTATATTATTTTTGTGAAGTTACTTTTTCTTCCTCAGGAAGTTGTCCTAATCTAGTATCAAATGCTGTCCCTGTAACCGTAAATCCTGGTGCTACAATAAATCCGCAACCCCTTCAAAGCCAAAGTATCTGTGTTGGCTCATCCCTTTCAACTCCCCTATTTTCAGATTATAGTAATGGAACTGGTACTGCAAGCTATCAATGGTATAAAAATACAACCAACAGTTCGACTGGAGGTGTTTTGATTACTGGAGCAACTAGTTCGAGTTATACTCCACCAGTATTTAATGCCCCTGAAATAGCCTATTACTATGTCACTATCACTTTTTCAGGGAGTGGTTGTGGACCAATTTCATCTGATGCTGCTGAAATAAAAGTATTTGATGATCCCGCAATTAATTCCATCTTACCTGCGACACAATCTTTATGTTCGGGTGCTACTCCAATAAATTTGACTGTTACGGCAACTGGAGCACCCTCTTTAGGTGCTTTATCTTATCAATGGTATTCTAATAGTACAGATTCCAACATAGGGGGTAGTTTGCTATTTGGAGAAACAAATGCCTCTTTTACGCCACTAACTACTAACGCAGGTACTCTGTATTATTATTGTGTGGTTAGCCAAAATGGTGTAGGTTGTGAAACTACCAGTAATCCTGTAAGTGTTACAGTAAATCTTGCGGCTACTATCACGCAACAACCCCAATCGAGTATCCTTTGTTTGGGAGAGACCCCAACCCTTTTGGAAGTAGCCTTTATTGATGGTGTAGGTAGTCCGCAATACCAATGGTATTCCAATTCAACACGTAGTATAGCAGGAAGTACTGCCATTTCTGGTGCTACAAATGCTAGTTTTGCACCACCTAAATCAACTGTAGGAACTGTTTTTTATTATTGTAAAATTACGTTACCGAGTGGCGGTTGTTCTGAATTGAATTCTGATTTAGCTGAAGTCACTATCAATCAAAACCCAGTGATTGATAATACAACGGATATTATTTGTAGTGGAAATCCGTTTAGCATTTTACCCATCAATTCAGGTACCGATATTGTGCCTGTTGGAACTACTTATACTTGGTCTAATCCTATCATTACTCCAGCTAACTCCATAATTGGAGCCTCGTCAGAGACTATTGCGCAAACTGAAATTAGTCAAACACTGTTCAATTCCACCACTACTCCTGCCACTGTTACTTATACTGTAACTCCAATAGTGGGTGTTTGTAGTGGCGTTCCTTTTACTATCACAGTTACTGTAAACCCCGCAATAAGCAACACTGTTACCCTTGATAACAGCAGTTGCTTTGGAAAAAGCAATGGTTCTATTCAAACGAATATCACTGGAGGAATTCCTTTTAGTTCTGGTAGTGCCTATCAGGTTAATTGGACTGGTCCTAATGGCTATACTGCAACAGATTCAAACATTTCGAATTTAGCACCAGGAGACTATACTCTTGTGGTTACCGACGAAGGAGGATGTCCGTTTTCCAATGTTTATACCATTACTGAACCTGAGGAGATTAGGGTTACCACCGATTTAGAAAAAGATATTACTTGCTTTGCTGCTGCCAATGGAGCAATTGCCATTACAGTATCTGGAGGGACTCCTAACTATACCTATAGTTGGACAAAAGATGGAAATCTCTTTTCTACTGACGAGGATATTGCTAACCTAAGTCCTGCACAATATGAAGTTGCTGTTTCTGATGCTAATGCTTGCGGTCCAAAAACCCTATCCTTTACGATAACTGAACCACCTATTCTAGCGGTAAGTTTAACCGATAAAACAGATATTTTATGTTTTGGAGATAGTACAGGAATTATAACTATCAATACGACTGGTGGAACGCCCATAGAAATTTCTGCTGGTGTATTTGATTATTTGTATGCTTGGACGGGACCTAATGGTTTTATAAGCTCCAATCAGAATTTGAGTGGAATTGTAGCTGGCACCTACGATTTAAAGGTAACTGATACTTCCGGTTGCGAAAAAAGTCTTTCCGTTACTCTAACACAATCCTCTGAAATTATAATCGAAGCCACAACGACTGAAATAAAATGTTATGGGGATAATAATGCTTCCATAAAAATAGCTCTGTCAGGAGGTAATCCGCCCTATGAGGTGAGTTGGAGTAATTTTGCAGAAGGCTTATTTTTAGATAATTTGTCTGCTGGGGATTATACTATTACCGTAAAAGATGGATTAGGTTGTGTCAAAACACGTACTATCACTATCGCTGAACCTGTAGTGTATACTGTAAATCCTGTGGTTAAAAATATAAGCTGTTTTGGCGCAAAAGATGGAAGTATCCAACTGAATTTTGTTGGCGGACTGGCACCAATATCTTTTGCTTGGTCGGATAATCCACTAGCAGGTACCGATAGAAATAATTTAGGACCAGGAACCTATACCGTTACTATCAATGATGGAAAACCATGTACAATTACTAAAACATTCACGATACTCGAACCTCAAAAATTAATTGTTAGTGCTAATACTATTAATGCCTTTGACTGTGACAATGCCAATAGTGGTAGTATAAATCTTCTCGTAGCAGGAGGCTCAGCACCTTTTACTTATTCATGGTCAAATGGGGCAACTGTTGAAGACTTAAACGACATTTCAGCTGGTAATTATTTAGTTACAGTAACCGATGCTAATGGCTGTGTTGAAAAAGGTCAATATATTATTTCTAGGCAACCTCCTATTGAAATCACGGTAGATACAAAAACTAATGTTGATTGTGATGCTAAAGAAATTACACAAAGTTTTGTAGCTAAAGTATCGGGAGGGATTACGCCTTATCAATTGAGTTGGTCTAGTGGCACTGTTAGTGGTACGAATAATGAGATTATGCAAACCACTACAAATGGATTGGTGCAACTTACAGTTACGGATAGCTATAAATGTAAAGCTAATTATACTTTCACGGTGGATACACCTGAATTAGGGGCTGCCGATTTCACTACTGAATCCAATAGTTATTCCAATTATGGTATTTATTCTGTAAATGATCCTATTCAATTTACTACTACGGCAACGGGGGATTATGAAAGTGTTATTTGGGATTTTGGTGATGGCACTTTTTCTTCGGCACTTGATCCCGTTCATACGTTTATAAATCCTAAGGATTATGTAGTGACGCAAACAGTGACCTATCCTTTTGGCTGTGTGTATGAACAAAAAATTACTTTAACTATAGAAAAGGGATATTTATTGGTTGTTCCGACAGCCTTTACACCCAATAATGACCGCATCAATGATACTTTTAGACCTGTTACAAAGAGATTAAAAAATGTTCGTCTCGATGTTTACGATACTTGGGGCTCCTTGATTTATTCCGAGACCGGTGATGTATTGCGTGGTTGGGATGCTACCATTAAAGGTAAAAAGGCTGAGAATGGCAATTACAATTGCAAGGTTAGTGCCGAAACTTTTTACGGCACCATTATCAATGAAGCGCGCACGTTTGTTTTACTAAAATAAGCCACAAATCGGATGAAATTAAAATACATATTATTTCTGTTACTTCTTTTATCATCAATAGGAGTTAGAGCACAAGACCCAATATTTACGCAATTCTTTTTGGTTCCGGAGACCCTCAATCCTGCAGTTACCGGTTTGGCTAACACCTGGAATGCTGGTCTTATTCATAGAAGACAATGGCCAGACGGTACTCGAAAGATGGATACCCAATATGGTTTTGCCAACAATATGGTCAACGATGAAATTGGTTTAGGTGCTACTTTTTTAAACCATCGCGAAGAATTTACAAATTATAACTACTCCCAATTTAATGGGGCATTTTCTTATGCTTTAGAGCTTGATTCAGATTGGCAGATACGATTTGGTTTGCAGGCAGGTTATGGACGGAAAAATTATAACTTCAAGAATCTTTTGCTAGAAGACCAAATTAATTTCGATGATGAAACCATTAGTAGTGGTAGTGTTGATCCAGGTGTACTTAATTACAATGAAGCTATTGATTTTTTTGATGTATCGGCAGGATTTTTAGTAGTAAATGAAAATGCTTGGTTTGGTGCTGCTTTAAAACATCTCAACCGACCAGACATTTCATTTACCGAATATGGAAATGTTCCTTTGGACCTCTTTTTGACTGTTCACGGTGGATATTATGTAGCATTTGAAGGTTCTCCTCTACTCTATTCCCTTGGAGACCCTACCTTACAATTGACTGCTAATTATATGAGGCAATCGCAGTATAACAGACTGGATTTAGGTGGTGTTTTAGAATTCAACCGCTTTTCTTTTGGTATCACTGCCGCAACAAATCCCGAAGGAAAAAGTACTAATAGCCACATCATTACCTCTGTAAATCCTGTTGTTTCTCTTAAAATGAGTGAATTTACTTTTGGTTATTCTTATGATGCTAACACTACCAAATTTGGAAATTCACAAGGGGTTCACGAATTATCGTTGACTTGGCAATCTAGTAGACGATGCGATAAATGTGATAATTATAAAGTGAAGTTAAAACGAAATGGAGTGAATGGGTATCAAAAATAATATTCATTTTTGTCCTAATACTAATCAAATGCAACTCCTCCCTTTTTGATTGTTAAAAGCGTTTCATAAATTTAAAGAATATTGTTCTCTTTACCTTATAAAGCTCGTAGAAAAATTTACGAGCTTTACTTTTCTTGAAAATCTAATTGATACCATCTACAAAACAGTTAGCCTAATAACTTTATCTATTATACCAAGAGTATTCTAATTCTATTGTAATATAATCTCAATTTGTTACCATTTCGATAACATTTACTTAATCAAAATGGCAATTGAATGCGATAGTTTTGTATCAGTAAATTTGGTACAGCTAATCGTATGGAAATACCTCTATCTGTTTTTTCAGCCATTTACTACCTTTAAAATGAACAATTTAAAAATTTATTTTCAATACAAAGATGGGTTTTATTTTAAGTGTTAAAATAAAAATATATTATTGAATTATTTTCATTAAATAATTAAATTTAACAAAATAATTATTAATCTAAATCGATATAGTTAATAAATAATTTAATTATTTTGACGATATTATAAATTTTATTCAAAATTAAATTATACTTTTACAACACAAAACTTTAAACCAATTTACTCTATGAAATTAAAATTATCCTTTATTAAGAATCTAGATACAAGCATTTAAAGATGTTCAATCACAACAATTCTTTCGAATACAGCTATTAATGCTGTTTTATTTTTTACACAAGCTTTCTATAACTAAAACTTTACATTTATGAATTACTTTACACATGCTTTTTGCAACCCAAAAAGTAAATTATCAATCAGGTGGATTTTTGGGCTTATAACCCTATTCCTACTAAATAATTATAGTTTTGGACAGACCTATTACGATATGTCATCTGGAAATTATTCAGAATCATTTACCGCTTGGTCTGGTTATTCGACTAACTGGAATGGAAATGCTATTTTACCTACAGGAAGTGTTCCGGTAGCAACCAAGACAACTGCTGCAACAACAACGTTAGCAACAATTGGTACTTCTACAGCCATTGGATATAATACTGCATCCTCTACCAAACTTGCCTTTTTAGCTACGGGAGCAACAGATAATACCGCAGCTGTTGCTTGCGATTTAAACTTAAATTTTACTGGTAGGAATGCCGGAAATCTAAGTTTTGATTATGCATTAATATTTAATTCAGCGGTCGCAGTAGGACGTGCGTCATCATTAATTGTTTATTATTCAATAAATGGGACAACATGGACTACATTAACAGGACCATATACTGTATACAATACAATAGGAAGTTCAACTGCTGATGTCAATGTTTCTATTGCATTACCAGCCGCTTTGAACAATGAACCTACTGTAAAACTTAGATTCTATGGATATAATGGAGGTACCGTTATAGGTAGTCCTACCGGTAGTCGTCCTAGAATTAGCATAGACAATGTTTCTGTTACTTCTAACTCTACAGGTGGTCCAGCTACAACTATTGCTTTAGCAAATGGTACAGTTTTATCAGGAAATAGTAGTCAGAATTCAACCAATAATGTTTTATATAGAACTGATGTAACCGTTGCTAACAGCTCTGAAGCTATTAGTAGCGCAACATTTACAACAGCAGGAAGTTATGTTGCAAGCGATCTAAACAACTTAAAATTATGGTACTCGACAGCATCTACTTTTGCCGTCGGAACTTCTACTTTGCTAAGTACAAAAACCACTGGTTTAGGAGCAGGTAGCCAGACTTTTAGTGGTTTGACACAATCTTTCTCGGTTGGTACTGCTTATCTCTATGTAACTGCCGATATTAATTGTGCCGCTACTATTAGTAACACAATTAATGTAGCAGCTATTGCATCAACCGATTTTATCTTTACAATAACCACCCCAACAGGTAGTAGCTTTACTGCTGGTGGTGATCAAACAATAACTGCAGGAGTTATTGTTCCTAATAATCCAGCTACTTTTACAGCAGCAGGTAATGGAACGACTGGTCAAATTGGTGCTAGTTGGACGGTTCCTTCAGGATGTTATGATGATTTTATGATTGTAGCATCTCCTATAGCAAATACAGGAGGAACTCCTTCAGGAGATGGAAGCTCTTACAGTGCTAATCTTGCTTATGGTTCTGGTACTCCTTATGGAAACGGATTTGTCATGTATAAAGGGGCAGCCTCACCACAAAGCTTAACTGGTTTTACAAGTGGTACAAGCTATTCTATAAAAATATTTACTAGAAAAGGAACTTCATGGTCAGCAGGAACAGAAGTAAATTTTGTTACGACTTTTACAAATACTCCCATAGCAGAAGTTGTTGTGCCACAGTTTATGCACTCTGGTGGTAGTAATGCAAGAGTTCCAAGTGCCTACTGTGTTACCCTTTCAGGATTAACCCCAAATGCAACTTACCGTTACACAAGCGGTATGGTATTGGCTACAGACAGTGCTACAACAGGAGGTGCTGGAAATAATATTTTTACTGGATCAACGCAATCAGCAAACTTTGTTTGGGGGACACCAAGTTTATCAACTACTTTCGGTACCCTAACCGCAAATAGCTCAGGAAGCTATACAGGCTGGTTTATTACTGAACCAACTGGAAATGCAACATATTTTACAGCAGGAAATCAAGTGTTTTTTAGAATTCGATTGAATGATGGTAATAATGGTACTTTTGTTGACCGAATTGCTACTACAACTAGTTCTTCTACCGTAATAACTATGTCAACCACAGCTGGAGGAAATAATGCAACGGCAATACGCAGTACATCATTAGCTAATGCAAAAGATTTTGTTTGTTTGTATGACAATACTGCTGGTACGGGTAGACCACTTGCTGCCACCTTTATAGAAAATGATGGCAATGCAAGTGTTGCCAATTTTGCCACCTTTATCACCTCAAGTGTTAATGGTGTTGCAGGTGCTTGGGGTGCGGTTATCCCTAATGCATTGCCGAATGGTTTAAGAAGAATTGAAACTCGTTCCTTTACTAATGGTAGTGTGATCTGTTCTTCAACAGACTCCGATGGTGTTTGGACTACCGGTTCAGTAAACACTGTAAATCCTACTGGAGGTAGTAGTTCGGTATTAGTAATTGCTACAGCAGATGCGGGATTGGATTGCTCTTCGGTTTTATTAGATCATACAGGAATTGCTCAAACCAACTCAAGAATTGAAAACCTAAATTCTAATGACAACATCATTTCTAATTTTAGAGTAAATACTTCACTCTTTGCCACAACATTAAACTCGATTTCATTTGTTGTTGGAGGAACATTTACTGCTGGAAATGTAAGCAACTTTAAATTGTATACCTCTACATCATCTTCTTTTCCTGGAGGTACAGCATTGAGTAGCGTTAACGCTAGTGCTCTTGCAACAGGAGCTACAATCACATTTACAGGATTGGCTCAGGCTTGTGCTGTTGGTAACCGTTATTTTTGGATAACTGCTGATTTTGGCCTAACAGGTTCTGGAAACACTATTGATATACCTGCGTTAGGAAACGCTGATTTTACTTTTGCTAGTAATGCCACTATAGATACCAATTCAATAACAGCTGGCGGTACAGTAACTTTAGGAATTTTAGAGCCTTCAATAGCATTATCAAGTGCTACAATTGCGACTGGAAATATCAATGACGGAACGGTAAACAATGTAATTTATAGAGCAAATGTAGCCGTTACAGTAACTTCGGCTTCATTAACCTCGGCTTCCTTTACTACAGGTGGAACCTATGTTCCATCAGATGTCACCAACTTTAAGTTATGGTATTCTACGTCTTCAACATTTGCTACTGGAACTTCAACCTTATTGGTTACTAAAACTACTTCTTTGGATGCTGGTTTACAAGCGTTCAGTGGATTTTCACAAACTATTCCAACAGGTACGGCTTATCTTTATTTAACAACTGATTTACCTTGTGCTACAACTATTGGAAACACAATTAGCGTAAATGCAATTGCTAATACTGACATCACTTTTGCATCAGGAACTCCTACAGGCAGTGGAAGTGCAACAGGAGATCAAACAATTTCTGCTTCTACACCATTGAATGCTACAGGAGTTGTTGCAACAGCTGTTGGTTTAGTAGGACAAGTCAGTGTGGATTTTGTTCTTCCAACTGCATGTTTTGAGGAGATTATGATTGTTGTTGCTCCTGCATCAAATACTGGTACGCCAACAGGTGATGGAAGTGCCTACAATTCAACTCTTAATTATGGTACTGGTACCGCTTTAGGAAATGGAAAAGTGGTTTATAAAGGAATCAGTTCCCCTCAAATAATTACTGGTTTAACCACAGGTGTTACCTATTATTTTAAAATTTTTACAAGAAATGGAAGTTTATGGTCTTCAGGAACTACTGAGGTAACGGCTATACCAACTATTGCTCCTGCATTAAGTGAAGTATATCTTCCTCAATATATTGCTTCTGGTAGTAATAGAGTACCTTATGCCTACAGAGTAACATTATTTAATTTAACACCAAATGCTACCTACAGATATTACAATTCAGTAGTGCTTACTACAGATATCTCCACTTCTACTGGAGCTGGTAATTTTATTTTGGTTAATTCTTCGGGAACATTCACAAGATCTACCTCACAAACTTTATCAACAGCTGGTAGTTATGGTACATTTACTACAGACGCTACAGGTTCCTATTCTGGTTGGTTTATTACTGAATCAACAGGTAATGCACGTTTCACTGCTGGTAATGCTGTAAAAATGCGTATCATGTTGAATGACGGAAACAATGGTACTGCTGTAGTAACCCGTTTAACTACTACTAATACTGCTACCGTAATTAGTTTTGGTACTTCTGGTAGTAATGTTGGAACTGGAATTAGAGGCACAAGTTATGCTACAGCTAAAAACTTTGTGATGTTGTGGGGTAATGCAGGAGGTTCAGGAAGACCAGTAGCAGGTACCATGGTAGAGAGCGACGGAACTGCTAATACATCAGGTAATAGTTATGCCTCATTTTACTCCACTACAGTTGATGGTGTAGCAGGTTCATGGGGTACAATTATTCCAAATACATTGACCAGCGGAGTTAGAAGAATTCAACAATTTGGTTTAAGTGACGGAAGTGGAGCCGTTGGTTCTCCTGCTTCAGATTCGGATGGTATTTGGCCTTCAGGTGTAAATACTATAAGTCCATCGACTGGCACTACAGCTTTGGTTATAAGTATCTCAGATGCTCCTTTGTCTTATGTAACTAATTTAAGACCTATGCTATGCGGTAAAACATTACCCGCTTTAAATACTGTTATTCAGTCTAGTCCTATATCCCTTGCCACACAATATCGTTTTGAAGTCACTAGATTGGATGATAATTCTGTTAGAACGGCAACAGTTCCCACCTATTATTTTAATCCTGCAACTCAGTTAACTGGTGGTTTTGTGTATGGTAAATCCTATTCTATAAAAGTACAAGTACTTGTTGGTGTTTGGCAAGCATATGGTAGTGCTTGTGTTGTAACTACTCCTAATGAACCTATTCCAACTGTAACAAAGATTAGACCTTTACAATGTGGAAAAACGCTACTATCCATTAACGATGCAGTTCAAGCAAGTCCTGTTTACTCGGCTACTCAATATGAGTTTGAAGTAACTTATGGTGCTACCTCAGCAGTAATCCCTTCTACTACCTACTATTTTAGACTTTCAAGTTTGCCAGGTGGTGCTTCTTATTCCACTGCCTATACGATAAGAGTTCGGGCATTTGCAACGAGTTGGTTAAGTTGGGGAGATGCTTGTATTGTAACGACACCAGCAGCTCCAATTGCAAGAATGTCAGACTCAGCATTAACGAACATATTTGAGGTGAAAGCTTTCCCGAATCCATTTGCAAGACATTTTAGTTTGGACGTCCAAAGTTCAAGTGACGATTTGGTTCAAGTGAAAGTATATGACATGATAGGAAGAGCACTTGAGGTTCAAAACGCTACTGTATCAGAATTGAGTACGAAAGAGATTGGAACGAATTACCCATCGGGCGTGTACAACGTTGTTGTGAGCCAGGGTGATAAACTGAGATCAGTTCGTATGATTAAAAGATAAAAAATTAATCATAGTTTAACAAAAAACGCCTCAGTATACTGAGGCGTTTTTATTTAATTTAAAAAATGAAATTATTTACACATCTCCACTGCAATACAAGCTGCCACTCTAGCATTATTTTTTATCAGTGCAATATTGGCTTCCAAACTTTCACCATCGGTGTTTTTGGCAATATATTGTAATATAAATGGAGTGACCTCTTTTCCTTTGATATGCTGTGCATTAGCTTCATTTAAAGCTTTCAAAATGTGTTTTTCAATTTCAGTTTCTCCCATTTCATATTCTTTAGGAATAGGATTTGCAATTAATACTGAACCATTGAGTCCCAGATCCCATTTGGATTTTAATAAGGAAGCCATTTCTTTGGAAGAGTCTAATCGTAAGGGAGATTTGAATCCACTTTTTGAGGAATAAAAGCTAGGAAATTCATCTTGCCCATAAGTCACCACTGGCACTCCAATGGTCTCTAAATATTCTAAAGTCAATCCAATGTCTAAAATCGACTTCACTCCTGCCGCTACCACAGCCACATTTGTTTGTCCCATTTCGGTTAAATCGGCTGAGATGTCCATCGTCTTCTCGGCACCTCTATGCACTCCTCCTATTCCTCCTGTTGCAAATATCTTAATTCCTGCCATGGAAGCGATACGCATGGTAGTAGCAACGGTTGTTGCTCCAGGTATTTTTTTGGATATCACGAAGGGCATGTCTCTTAAACTCACTTTCCAAACATCATGGGCTTGACCAAAATAGTCAATATCTTCCGAAGATAAACCTACCAAGCATTTTCCGTCTTTTATAGCTATTGTGGCTGGAACGGCTCCGTGTTTTCGAACTTCGTCTTCCACTGCTTTGGCTGTTATGGCATTTTGAGGCCAAGGCATACCATGTGAAATAATGGTAGATTCTAAGGCTACTATTGGTAGGTTGCTTTCTAGGGCGTGTTGTACTTCGGGGTGAATACTTAAAAAATCGTTTTTACTCATGGTAATGTGTGTTTTTTACTTGATATAATTTTTCTCTGTTCATGTTACTCTCAACTGCACCTTTTATTTTTAAAACCTCTAGGGCTAGCGAATGCCCTAATTGCATTGACGTTAATTCATCTTCATCACGAATGTATCCAAAAATCCAACCTGCCAAGGCGGCATCACCAGCACCTGTACTATCCACAATGGTAATTGAAGGAACGGATAAAGTCGTCAATTGATTCCTCTCGTATAGTACTGAGCCCTGATTTCCTTTTCTGAGCCAAATTTTAGCAACTCCCCTTTCAAGCAATGACTTAATATGCTCCTTTTCAGTTTGGGTTTCAATAGAAGCTATTGCTAAAAGTTCTTCTTCATTTGGAGTTATCATATATACTCCATCCAAATTCAAATTGGATAATTTAGAAGCTTTAGGTACCGAAACTGGCTCAATAATAAGTAGTTTTTGATGTAACCTTGAGAAATCAATAATCCATTGAATGGTTTTGGAATCCAGATTGGTGTCAATTACAATGATATCAAAGTTAATGATATAATCGGCTTTTGATTCCAGAAATGGAATAGTGATATACTTTGGACTAATATCCTGACAAGCTGAAACGAAGAGATTGCCATCAGAATTTAAAATAGAAACATACTTTCCTGTACAATCATCAACAACAATAGACTCTTGAAGATTTATCCCTTTATTTTTTAATGTATTGGAAATAAAAGAAGCATCTCCATCAGAACCTAAAGCCGTAATCAAGGAAACATTGACCTCTAATAAAGCCAAATGCTGTACTATATTACTAATGACCCCACCTATACTTGTTGTTTTTTGTGCTGGATTGGAAGAATGTGCAACGATTGTACTTTCGCAAAAATACAATTCATCAATGAGTGTTGCGCCGATACATAAAACGGATTTTGACATAAAAACAAATATATTGAAAATATTTACATCGGTACAAAAGCGAGTCAATTAGTTATAGATTATTGCTTTACACTATTTCATATTAGCTATGCATACCTTTCACTTTTTGTCTAAACTCTTTTGGTGTACACTTCTTCTTTTTTAAAAATACTCTGTTGAAATAGGTTAGATTTTCAAAACCCGATTCAAGAGCAATTTGAGCAATGGTTTTATCCGTTAGTGTTATGAGATTACAGGCATTGCCAATTCTAATCTCATTCACATAATCTGAAAAAGTCTTTCCTGTCATTCTCTTGAAGAACTTACAGAAAGCACCTGAAGTCAAATGAACAGATGTTGCTGCTTGTTCCAATAAAATAGTAGAAGCCGCATTTTGTTTGATATAATTAAACACTGTATTGATTCGAGTTTCGTTTTCTTTGGAATTCTTCGGCGAATAAAATGGAGAAGCTAATGTTTGATGATTTTCGAAAGCTACATCGTTTAAAACATTGAGCAAAGCTGTAATTTGTTTTACTCCTTTTTCAGCAGCAATTGTGCTCATTTGTAATTCTATGTCCTTTGCCAATGGACTTGGAAAAAATAAACCGCGAATACTGGCTTGCAACAGCTTTTTGATGGTATAAAAAGCCTCACTATTCATAAAGTTTGCTATAAAATCCTCCGAAAACTGAATAACCACTGCGGCCACAGTTTCATGCGAATTTATATCACTCTCCCAAGTGTGGGGTATACCAGAACCTAATAAAACCAAATCTCCGGCTTGAAAAGGTAAATAGCTATCGCCTACTAAACGCATGCCACTTCCTTTGACAATAAAAGTCAATTCATATTCAGGATGGTAATGCCATTTGAATTCAAAAAAAGGGACTTCAAACTCAAAAGCACGAATCGCATTTTCAATAGTAATCGTTTCTAAAACAGGCTTCATAACACCTAAATTATTATACTATTCAATTATTTTATCAAAACTAAACAATATAGTATTATAAATTTCATTTTTCGTACTATCTCTACGAACTAATTTCAATTACTTTTGATTGTATTTTAAAACTGTCTAAGTATGTCCATTAATAAAAAAAGTGGAATTTTATTCGTTTTGTTGCTCTACATCTCTTTTGTTTTTTCTCAACAAAACACCAGCTATGTTAATGTATTTATCGGAACAGACGGAACGGGACATACTTTTCCCGGACCATCAAAACCTTTTGGCATGGTACAACCAGGACCTGATAACCGTGATGAAGGTTGGAACCACACCAGTGGTTATCAATACAAAGACACTTTATTGTTAGGTTTTTCACAAACGCGTTTCAGTGGCACTGGTATTGGTGAAATGGGCGATATTTTATTAATGCCCTATTCGATGGAAAAAAGAAAACTGCAAAACTCCTATTATAAAGAAACCGAGAAAGCCAGCGTAGGTTATTATACTGTTATCAAAAAAGATGATGTAAAAGTGGAACTCACTTGCTCGGATAGAGTAGCTTTTCATCAATATACGTATCCAACCAAAAATGCTTATTTACTAGTTAATTTACAACATGGTTTACGATTTTTAACGGATAGCTTAGTGCTTGAAAGCGATGTAAAAATTGAAAGCAATCATACTATTTCGGGTTATTGTAAAACCAAAAATTGGGTAACCCGAAAATACTTTTTTACCATAGCGTTTGACACTCCATTTTTTGAAGAAGAAAAACTACCTATGGGCAAAAAAGAGAATGCGCCTAAATACAATTTATCTTTTACCTTAAATGAAACTAAAGTTTTAAAAGTCAAAATTGCTTTATCGACCGTCTCGGTTGATGGAGCAAACAATAATTTACAAAAAGAAATACCGCATTGGGATTTTGAAAAAGTAAAGAATGAGAATGTCAATGCTTGGAACAGCTATCTCAATCGAATTGACATTGAAGCTTCTCAAAAGCAAAAAGAAATCTTTTATACTTCATTGTATCATCTGTTCTTGCAACCATCTAATATTACTGATATAGATGGAAAATATCGCGGTGCTGATGATAAAATTAACATAGCTCCAAATAACGAATACTACTCTACTCTATCTATTTGGGATATTTATCGTGGTGCATTTCCATTACTGCAAATTGTTGCACCAGAGAAAATAAACGGTATTGTCAATTCCATGTTAATTCACCATAAGGCAGCTGGCTTTTTACCTATTTGGACCGCTTGGGGACAAGACAACTATTGTATGATTGGCAACCATGCTATCCCTATGTTATTGTCCGCCTACAACAATGGATTTACAGGTTTTGATACCAGCGAAGCTTTGAACGCTATGATAGAAACATCCACAAAAAGTCATATCAATTCCGATTGGGAATTGTATAATCAGTATGGCTATTATCCGTTAGATAAATTAGATAATGAAGCGGTTTCAAGAACTTTAGAAAGTGGTTTTGATGATTATTGCGTCGGACAAATGGCAACTAAACTAAACGATAAAACCAATGCAATTGTATTCGAAAAAAGAGCCAATTATTATAAAAACCTCTTTGACCCAGAAACTAAATTATTCAGAGGAAAAGACACCAAAGGCAATTTCAGAACACCATTTGATCCTTTATCTGCCACTTCACCCATGAACAATCCTGGAGATTACACCGAAGCTAATGCTTGGCAATATTTTTGGACACCAGCGCAATATGACTTAGATGGAATGATTACACTACTCGGTGGAAAAGCTAATTTTACCAAACAATTAAATACTTTCTTCACTACTGAAACTCCTAATCCAAATAAGTTTCTCGGACAAGAAGCCATGATTGGACAATATGCTCATGGCAATGAACCTAGTCATCATATTTTGTATTTATATGCTTATTCCAACGAACCTAAAACAGGGCAAAAATACATTCACAAAGTTATCAATGAATTTCATAACAATACGCCTGATGGTATGATTGGCAATGACGATTGCGGGCAAATGAGTGCTTGGTATATTCTGTCTACTTTGGGGTTTTATCCAGTAAATTCAAGTAATGGCGAGTTTGTATTTGGAAGTCCACAAGTGAAAAAAGCGGTTATTCATCTTAACAATGGAAAAGAGTTTATAATTGATGCAAATAATTTTTCCAATGAAAACATTTATAACGAAAACCGATTGCTGAATGGAATTAAAATTGCAAAACCTTTCATTACTTATAAAGAAATTAATTCTGGAGGAATTTTAGAATTTGATATGAAAAAACAATAAAAACCGATGAAAAAACTACTAGTTAAATTACATTTCCTTTTGCTACCAATACTAATAAATGCTCAGACTGCTCAAGTCTCATCGGGAAAAATTATCCATTATGATAAATTTAAATCAAATTTTGTAGATGCACGAAATGTGGATGTTTGGTTGCCAGATGGTTATTCTCCAAAAAAGAAATATGCCGTTTTGTATATGCACGACGGTA
>Ga0315904_10002563_pt1 | contig 27974 bp, 49 predicted proteins | sample LakEriMetagenome_6_FD_203529 | JGI IMG/M metagenome (GOLD analysis project Ga0315904, IMG submission 203529) | Freshwater fungal communities from buoy surface, Lake Erie, Ohio, United States - Buoy 12 MA120 | ecosystem: Environmental > Aquatic > Freshwater > Lake | place: USA: Lake Erie, Ohio...
ATTTACACCGGCACAATACACAACATTAACAACAAATACAACAGATTTAAGAGTAACTATTCCTGGTGTATCATCTATAACAATAAACTCACCTGTAAGTGGAGGTTCGCAAAACTACTACTTAATAGCTCCGGGTTATAAAACAACTGTAAACTATTAACATGAAAAATTTATTATTTACCTTGATATTGTTATTTCCGTTTTTTATCTTTTCACAAGAATGTGTTAAGGTTGATACGGTATTTGTAACGGCAAAACTAAGAGAACTTGGATCAAGAGACATTAGATTTGGTATTAAACAAATAGTTGAGGAAGAACTTTCTCAGAAGTTTTGTTTATCTGATGATGGGGAATCTGTAAAAGTTGAAGTTTTTTATTTTGGATTACCAAAAACAACAATTAGAGTTGTTGGGGTTGAAAAAACTAATACAATAACTCAAGTGGGGGTAAAACTTCACTACAAAGGTAATTGCTATGAAGGTATTGGAGAATCGGATACTGAGATCAGGGCAATTATGATTGAAGTTAAAGAAGGAACAATTCCATTTGAAAAAATGACCGTATCAACAGCACTTAAAAAAGCAATACACGAAGCGGCAATTAAGTTATGAAAAAATTATGGATAGTTTTATTGTTTTTATTCACTTCAATATATTCGTTTGGACAGTTAACTGTTACCGATGTAGGGGATGGATGGAAAAACAAAGTTGATAGTGCGTTAAAAATAATTCAAACTTACGATATTGAAAAATATAATGTAATACTTGAAACTTGTACTCTCATTGGATATTGGAATGAATCTTTTTCAACAACTGAAGGTGATTCTGTTATTTTAATATCAGTAAAAGATATGAATAACACAAGTATTAATAATATTGCGGCAATTTTAGTTCACGAATCTTTACATTTATTTATAAAACAGATGTATACCAAACTTAATCCTAATAAAGAAGAAACTATGTGTTATGCTTATGAATTAAATTTTCTACAAAAAATACCAAATGTTGAAAAATGGTTAATTGATAATGCAACAACCAAAATAAAATATTATTCATCACAATAGTTGATATTGTCATTCAAATTGCTTAATTTTAGTCATATGGAAGCAATATTGAAATTTAATTTACCTGAAGAAACCCACGAATTTAAAATGGCGATAGATGGATCTAAATGGTCTCTCGCAATGTGGGAACTTGACCAATGGTTAAGATCTGAGACAAAATATAATGCGGAAGCATTATCACAAGAAAAATACGATGCTTATTGTGAAATTAGAGATAAGATATATAGTATTTTAAATAAAGATGGAATAAGTTTTGACGATTAAGATTATGAAAAAAAATAACACTAACGAAAACAATAGTCCTGAACTATTGATTGTTTTAATATTGGGTATCGCATTGGGTTTATTTTTAATATCTTGTGATGAACAACCAAAAACAAAACAAATCCCCCAAGAACCTAAAGTATTAACTAAAGATACTGAAAATTATTATCAAAGAGTGACCGAATACACTTATGAAGGGTGCGAATATATCAAAGTTGGTTATGGTCAAAGTATTTGGGGATCACATAAAGGTAATTGTAAAAACCCAATACATAGTAAATAATATGACAGATCAAGAAATACTTAAGTTTGGTGAGATCCAGTACTTAAAAGGTCGTTTGGATGAGTTATATAAGGCAATCCCAACCATCACCAACATGGAAAGACGAAGAAAATTGGATCAAAGAATTGAAAAGTACATTAACAAACTAAAAAAAGTTGATGAGGTTGCTTATCGTTTGTATGAGGTTGAATTAAATGCAAGGCACAGAGTTAAAGTTAAGGGAAAGTTAGAGACAGAAAACTTATTAAATGAGATACTTAATTCTGAAATGATTACGGACGAAAACCTTATTAAAAAAATTAAAGATAAGTTAGAAACTTTTTGATGAGTAAGAAACCTGACAATGTTGCGGATAATCCGGGTTTATTACCGTATGGGTCAAATGTGGGTGCACCATCAATAAAGGTGGACAATATTGAAAGTTGGAAAAATTCTAAAGTAATAAAAGTTAATAAGGAATTCAATAATAGATATGAATCACTAAAGAAACAATATGATGAATTGGTGGAAGAATTTAAATGGAATGAAATCGTTTATAATTCTAAGTTTAATTTTGAACCTGTTGTTGGTGAAACTTATCATTTGTACTATGGACAAAATAGATCAACATTTCTATCATTAGTTGAACCGAGTCAATGGAATAAAGAACACATTGGTTCGTTTACATTAAACTATGATAATAAATGGATTAAATTATGAATGATAGATTTGGATTTTTTGTTGATACCTTTAAAGGGATTGGTTTAGGAATTACTTTTGGGGTTTATGATAAACATTTAATTGGTATGGGAACCTTTTTATGTTTTAATTTTTACATAGAAATTAGATTAAAAAAATAATTATTATATTTGTAAAATGAAAATTACTATAATATCAGATACTCACAATCATCACAATAGAATTACTGATGACTTACCTGGTGGTGATCTACTTATTCACGCTGGTGACCTTAGTTCTATGGGTTATCAACATGAGATTGAAAATTTTGCAAAATGGTTTGATGGTTTAAATAACTATGATCATAAAGTTTTTATTAGTGGTAACCACGACTGGGGATTTCAAAATAACAGTGAGAAAATTAAAGGTCTTTTAACGGGTTATAAAACAATTGATTATCTTGAAGATGATTGGATTACCGTTGGAGATGATGATCCACATAATGTAAATGTAAAAACTGCTAAAATTTGGGGTAGTCCTTGGCAACCTGAGTTTTATAATTGGGCATTCAATTTACCCCGAAATGGTGATGAGTTGAAATCAAAATGGGATATGATTCCTGAGGACATTGACATTTTAATTACTCATGGACCGGCTTGGGGTTTTCTTGATGATGTTGAAGGTAGAAGAGGGGAACATCTTGGGTGTGAATTACTTATAGAAAAAATAAGACAGATTAAACCAAAAATTCATATATGTGGACACATTCATACAGGATATGGTCATTTCTACAATGGGCAAACTCACTTCTTCAACGCTTCGGTTCTTAATGAAAGATATGCTTACGCTCATTTACCTTGGAATATAGATTGGAATCCGATAACAAATGAAATTGAATTTTTATGATGGAAAAGGCAAAATTTATTGAGAATAAAATTTTTAAAGATAAACGAGGTACGTTTAGTCCTTTAGATCTGGCTAAACTTGATAAAAATTGGGTTCAAAGTAATATTAGTACAAATCCCCAAAAATTTACACTCAGAGGATTACATTTCCAAAAGAATGAATACGCTCAGGCCAAGTTAATTAAAGTCATCTCAGGTAAGATATTGGACTTTGTTGTTGATCTTAGAACAGTATCTGAAGATTATGAAAAAGTATTTTTCTTTGAGATGAATGAAGGGGATGAGGTTTATGTCCCAAGATATTTTGCTCACGGATTTATCACACTTCAAAAAGATACTGTGGTTCAATATTTAGTTGATAACGATTACAGTCCTGAGAATGAAGGTGTGGCAGTGTGGACCAAATATCCTGAAATTGAGAGAGAAATAAAGAAGTTAGATTTAACGTTTGATAGTAATTTGATTATTATTGAAAACAAAGATTTGGTGGAAAAATAAAATTTAGTTGATATTTATAATTAAAAATAAATATTATGGAAGAAAAAGATTTAACTAAAAAAGTTTTTGAAGAACTAAAGAGACGTGGCTTATATGAGCAAGACGATACTTTAGAGGATGAGGACGATAATGACGATGAAGATAACGATACCCAAGATGATGATATCAACGACAATACCAATGATGAATTCTGTGAAATGGTTTGTCGTTTGTTACATTCTCAAACACAAGTTCACGTATTTCATTTACAAACTAAGTCATATTCTGAGCACAAAGCATTACAAGGATATTACGAAGGCATTGATGCGTTAGTTGATGGAATTGTTGAGTCATATCAAGGTAAATACGGTCTTATTACAAATTATAAATCATATGATATGGAACAATACTCTAACGGAAAGAAAACCATTAATTACTTTATGGAATTATTAAAAGTAATTGAGGAAAATAGAGAATCAGTTGAAGATTCCTATATCCAAAATCAAATTGATACCGTTCAGGAATTAATTAACTCTACCGTGTATAAACTTAAATTTTTAAAATAATTTATTTTTTTGTTTGACCAATTAAAAATAAATTGTTATCTTTGTTGAAGTATTAATTAAATCATTTTAAAAAATGGGAAAAGGAACAACAAAAGGTCGTTACATTTGTAAAGTAGGATTTTATGACATTTATGCATCTGACTCAATGAGAAAAGTTGCTGGTAGAGGAAACTTAACTGAAGTTGCATCTACAGTGTATAATGTCTATCATGCAAAGAAGTTAAAAGAGAAAGGGTTTAAAACAAAAGATTTAGCTGTAGAAAAGGCTAAAGAAATGATGGAGTACCATATGATTGGGAAATAAAAAAAAGTCGGATGAAAGTCCGACTTTTTTATTTAATTAATATTTGGATTGTCAAGATACGAGACATTAACGACAATATCTCTTGAGACATCTCTACCTAATACGGACGATGAGTACCTTGAAATATAATCTTTCATTAGATCGGTAACATATTCTTTTGTTACTCCCATCATTTCATCTCTGAAGAAATTACCCGCTTCTCTATCAATTTTAAGACCATTCATTTTATCGACTGTTACAACTTCAACGTCAATCACAGGATTACCGTCTTCAATATTAACACTCATAAAATTAAAACCAACCCTTACTCTTGGATCCCAACCTAATCTTACCTGTTTGAATTCATTAAGTTGTTTTTCAATTGTATTAATAAACTTTTCATTTTTATTTGTGATAACTTTATCTACTGATTCATTACCTGATTTAAGATCTTTCATTTCATTTCTTGATACGATAATCATTGTTTTACCAATTGAACTATTGTATCTTGTTGGGTTGGATTGAGACATATGTTTACTGGTTGATGATGAATATTTGTTATCAACTTCAAACCATCTTCTATATTTGTACATAAATATTGGATACCAATTCCAAGAATAAACAATATAAGCCCAATCGCCTTTATAATCTTTTTCCCATTCTGCGTGTAAGTTTGAACCTTTAAATGGTTTTAGTTCTCTAACTAAATCTCCTGCTCTTTGATTAGATGTTCTTTGAGATTTTAATTTATGGTATTGATTTAATTCACTTTTTTTAGTTAAATCATATCTACCATCTTCTCTGTAATTTTGAGTATATAAATTAAAATAATGAGTATGTTCAGATGGATCAAGACCAAATGATTTCATATTTTTTAACATAAAATCACCAAGTTTTGATGAGGTTGCATTAGGTGATTTTTTATAGTTATTAAGAAATTTAAAAAATAATGATTCTTTTTTTGTAAAAGCGTTCTCTTCTTCAAATTCCCTTAATAGTTTTCGTAATAAATCTCTCATAATATATAAATACCGATTAAAATAAAAAATATCATTTATTTAATATTATGTAATTATTTTTATAATTAAGGTAAATAGTATTTTTATGGCACATCCTTTATTACACGCAAAAAGTTCCGTCAAAAAGTTTGGTGGGAAGGTTGAAGATTATATTCATTTACATAATTGGATGGATGAAACAAAAGCATGGGTCGGTCATTCTTATCATAGAATGTTTAGACACCATTCTGAGGGTATTTTTGAAATGGAAAAAATATTTGGCGATTCATTTATTAATAGTGATGATAAAGTTGTTTATACAAGATACGTGGGGGAACAACACGTTAAGGAAGATTGTTATGATTATATCCCAACGGCAAAAGAATGGATTCAAGGTATTCAAAGTAAAGAAAAACCCATGTGGATGACAAGAACATTGGATCTTAAATTTGATGATTAACATATTTATATAATAAAAAACTTATGAAAAAATATTTTGAATCATTATTACTCTACATGAGAAATTTAGGTGTTGATAGAATATGGACTGAAATGACAATGGATGGATCACACGTTGACTATTGGGACGAAGATTTTCAAGCAACTAAAAATGGGGATTATAAACAAATCCCAATCCCCAAACAATTTATAAAATTGTTTGATACGTTAATTGAAAAATATGGTAAAGAAATATGGGATGGATCGAGTAATGAATGGGATTCTGAGTATTATAGAGTTAATATTAATGTTTCGTTATCTGAAAGAAAAATAATCATTACTAGTGATATTGAAGAACAAACAAGTGAGGGTTCTTCAGATGAATATGATGTTATTGAGGATCCTGAAGTACAATCCTTTTTAGATGACAATAAAATAGATGATCTTGTAGTTAAATATTCTGGTGGGGGTGATGATGGTTATATTGACGATGATGGATATGACGATGAAGGTAATCAATATAGGTTATCGGATGATTTAGAAAATTACTTATATACAAAGTTAAATAATACTTTTGGTGGTTGGGAAATAAATGAAGGATCTAGTGGTAAATTTATCATTAATAGACAAACTATGGAAATTGAACATGAGTGGTATGATAGAGAATGGGTCCCAAGCGATTTACGAATTGAAATAACAGAAAAAGATTTGAATTAAAATGGAGGAAAAACTATTAAATGATTTAAAACCTTTATTTATTTATACCAAAAAAGTTGGTGAGTGTGCGATTACTGCCGAAATGGAATTAAATCGTGTTACAAATATATCTAAACACATTTCTAAAATTGATAAGGAAGGAAAAACAATCCCGGCAATTCCAATGATAGGTATGTTTAAAGGACCAATTAAACAAATATTAGAAATGTATGGGGAAGAAATGATTAGACATTTAGATGATAATAATGATGAAGATGACTATCACTCTCCATTAGTTACTATTTATCCTGATCAAAAAAAAATAAATATCCGTGATTTTGCTTATTTTGTTATTGAAGAAGAGTACGATGGTGTTTTTAGAAATAGTGAAAGGTTAATGGAAGATATGATTGAAGACAATGTTAAAAATTTTAGGTTTGATTTTTGGGGAGGTTGGGGTGATAGAGAATTAGATATTCAAGCTCTTAGAGGTGATAGAAATGCTGTCCCTGGATTAGTAAGACCATATTATCGTTTTTTCACTGATTTACTTGAAGAAAAATTTACAGGATGGGATACGGAAGAAGGATCTTATGGGACAATAGAAGTTAATGAATCAAGAATAATAGTAAGTTGTTATATGAGATCAAAAGAATGGCGTTGGACTGGATTTGAAAAAACTTTAAGTGTGAATTCTTAAAGTAAAGACATATTTATTAATAAAACAAATAAATATGGGATACACAAGAGAACAGGTTGAGGCTGCCGTTAAAGCCAAAGGTTACGTTTACTTTGAGGACACTAATAACAAAGGGTTTGATGTAAACATAATTGGAATAAGAAACGCCGCTACAGGTCAAAAAGTAACAAATGCGTTTGATGACTTATTAACAGTAAGTTATAAAGATGAAACAGGTGTGTGGAAATACCACGAATGGCCGGCGACAACAGATCCTGGTAAAAAAGGAGTGATGGAATATCACAATAAGGCTGGAGTTGCTCGTCTTGTTGAGGGTCAATACAGAGGATCTCACACAATTGGGTTACACCAAGGAAAATACGAAGCATTAAGACAAGCAAAAAATGTTAAAGTTTATCGTGATCCGAATCGTGATTTAACTTATGATGAAACAAAAATTGCTGAAGGTGTGTTTGGTATTAACATTCACAAAGCAGGTGCTGATTCAACTTATGTTGAAAACTGGTCTGAAGGATGTCAAGTATTCAAAAGATCAAAAGATTTTGATGAATTTATGGCAATCTGTAGAAAGGCTCGTGAAAAACACGGAAACTCTTTTACTTATACATTGATTGAATCAAGTGATATTAAGTAATAGAAAATAACTAATAAACCCCCATTTCTAAAAAAGATTTGGGGGTTTTGTTTTTTTATTGAAATTTTATTTATATATTTGTCTTCTTAAAATAATCTAATGGTAGAAAAATACAGATATAAAATACAAAACCGATTGAGTAGTTTCACATATTGGTTGTATAATGAAAAATTCTTGGGCTTACAAAAAGTTATTGATGTTATACTTAAACCACTTGAAACTAAACTCAGTGAAGAAGAGAAAAATAAACATATTTTTGGTGCGAATGTTTTAAGATCTAATGGAAAGATAACAGAATCTCAATATAATAATTTCATTGATAATTTATCAAACAGAACATTAATATATACCGATGAGAATGGAAACATTGATCCAAAGGGTAAATGGCACTACGTCAATAAGTTAAATACCAATTATTATGATTTAGCGGAGTTATTGACGGAATTACTTATAAGATCATATAACAACAATAGTGTTGTTAGTAAAACCATTATCCAAAGTTTGATAGGTAAATCATCTGATATTGAAACTAAAAATGTTTTACTTAAACATAAACACAAACTACCTCAATTATTTAATGACTATTTAAAATCTCCACAGGAACTACTTAAGTTTACTAAAGCAATACAACGAACTAGTGCAATGGGTGAGAAATTGGAGGATGATATAGTAAAAAGATTAACTGAGATTGGTTATGAGGTTATATACCAAGGTGGTAATGGTGATTATATTGACATGGTCTATTCAATTGATTTTATCATAAAAGGAAAAGATAAAATTTATACCGTACAATCAAAGACAACTCAAAATCAGGTTGATAAGTTTATGAAAGATAGTAATTGGGGGAAATATAAAGAGGTTGATTTATTAATATATCCGTCAAATACAAAATACAAGATATTTATGGTGAAAGATAAAGTAACCAAAGAAATTGATAAATGAAAATCATTATTACTGAAACACAAGCAAAATTACTTATTGAGGGTAAAATAAAATGTCTTAAATGTGATCATTCTTGGGTTAAAGAAAAAGATGATGAGCACCCAGATCTTTGTCATTCTTGTGGGTGGGATTCAAAAGAAAATAAGTACAATAAAACTGAACTAAAAAAGTTTTGGAAGAACTATAATTCAATCAATGAGGTTAGAGATAGTGGAATTAAAGTAACCGAAGAATACCTTAAAAAAAGAATTCCCTTTTTAAAACATCTTGAAACATCCGTTACCGATGAAAGAGATGGTGATCTTAGAATACAATTCCAAAACGTTACTTATAATCAAAACGTTGAATACGTTAATTATAAGACGGATCCACCTACAGAACTTAAATTCAAACAATACAACACGGTTCTTGAACTTTATTATTATGAATACAAAATGGGTGGTTCAAGAAATGAAAACCCAAGATACAGATATGCAATTGGATTAAGATTTGAAATCCCATTATCATTTGAAGATGGTGGGGATGAATTATTTGAACATATTTATAGGTTAGCAAACAAACAGGTTACCGAAAAATTATCATATAATAATGATGTGATAACTGAGAGTCCAACAGTACCAAAAGAATTTATGGATGAATCGGTTAATCAGATTTTAAAAAGATTCTTTGAAATTGAGGAATGGATTGAGAATTTACCAATGGATATAAAAAATCCGTTGGCTGGTTATATTAAAGAAATGAAATTCTTAAAAAATAAAATAGGTGTATTATCTGAAAATAGTTTTGAGAGGACAAAAGAGATGATTGCAAAATCTGTTGATCGTATTGGAATTGTTGATACAATAAAAAAGTTTGGATTATCAGTTAAGGCTGCGGACAAGTTCATTGAACCAAGTGTTATTTTACCTGGTGATCATCAGTTGAGTTTGGAAAGAATAAAATCATTTTCAACTTATCAGTGTAGAGAAATATTACAATATTATATTTTTAATAAAAAATCACTACCGTCATATTATAAGGATGACGAAGTTAAAATACATCTTTCATTTGATTCGTTTGTTGGTACTTGGAACTTTTCAATTTATTTTGATGAAAATGAGGCAATGACGGGTTATGCCACAATGTTTTGGGATGACAATAAAGAACTACCAATATCAATAGATTTTTATAGAAATGAAACGGAACAATATGAAAATGAATTTGAATTTAATGATTATATGACAATAGATCAAAAATTTAAAACAGTTCAACAGTTAGTTGATTTCTATAATGAAAACTATTTTTCTGCGATTAAATACTACACTAAAAAAGCATTACATTTTGCTAGAAAAGAAATGTATGAATGGTTTGAAGATAATAGAAGTGATTCTGATATTTGATTTATTAAAAAGAAATGTTTATTATTAACTAAAACATACAACATGAGTAATAATAATAGTAGTAGTGGAGGTCTAAGTTTAACAACTATCCTATTTTTAATCTTTTTAGTTTTAAAACTTACAAATTATATTGATTGGTCTTGGTGGTGGGTTACTTCACCGTTATGGATTAGTGCAATACTTGTAATTTTAATTTTTTCAATCCTTTTAAAAATAAAATAATAAGTTATGTTAGAATTATTAACAGGATACTTAAAACAATTACCTGATGGTAGTTTTGTTGTTAGATTTGCCGACACGGTTAATTCATTTAAACCAATATTTTTTGATCTTCCTTTACATCCTTCAAGTAAAGATAATGAAGGACTTGTTCACGGAAAAGAAGTTGAATTTGTAATTGAAACAATCGCAATAGGTGATAGTGAATTTGATATTATTGATTGTGATGTTGCTAAGTTATTACCATTTTATTCTGATGTATCCAATTACCCAATGTTAGATTCAATCATTGAGAATTATCCTGATGAGGAATTTTTAAAGGCGGATGGGCTTGATGATGCAATCATTGGTGTTGATGAAGGTTCATTCCGACTTATATACTCAAAGAGTAAATGTATTGATATATTTGTGAGTGAGGGAATGGATGTGGAAGATGCCTTAGAGCATTATTATTATAATGTTGTTGGATCCTATGTGGGAGAAAAAACTCCTATCTGGTGTGAAGATACTTTACTATAGTTGTATTTATTTATAAATCTAATCATATGGGAACTATTACTAAAAAAATTATTAAACTCATTGAAGAAAAAGAAAGTTTATTATCCGATGAGATTAAAGATCATTTAATTGAATTAAAGGAAGAAATTAAAAATCTTAAAAAACAAGAATCGGATTTAATTAACAGGACATATATGGTTGGGTATATGGACAAAGAAAGTAACCGACGTATGAAAGGAAATTATTACAAGGAAACTTATGAACCATTTTTATTTTTAAGATCAGAATGAAAAGATTAATATTAATAGTATTAGTTATGATTACAATTGTAAGTTGTAAATCATCAAAACATACCAATTGTGATGCTTACGGATCTGTAAGTAAAACCACACAAAAATAATTTATTTTTCATTACTCAAAGTATTTATATACTATATGAGTAGTGACCATAATATTCCACCATTCTTTAGAAGAAGAATAGATCATCATAAATTTGAAAAAATGATGAGACAGGGTATTATGTATATCTATTATGATTCCAAAAGTTTAGAAGAGTTCAAATGGAAATTAGTCCAAGCGACATTAGAAAACTATCTCCACTATAAATATGAAATTGATTTGGATACCGTACCTGAAGATGAGGTGACTGATTTCATTAAATATATGATTGATGTTTATGATCCATTATTAAAAAGTTATTATTACAGTGCAAGAAAAGAAGGAAGAGGACCTGTTAACGAAGGGGCTATGGATGGTACCATACAAAAAATAATTGATTCCTCAATAAAGGACTTAATTAATATATGTGGTAATTTTGATAGTGAGAATTTTCCTGATTATATATCATTTGAGGCTTGTGAAAACATTGAACAAATTGATAAAATTACCGTAAAAAAAATCACCCCAATTAAAAAATTAAGCAACATCCCAATGTTTGATGTTGAGGTAGATATTGATTTTGTTAGTGCATCTGCTTGGGTGGACTTTGAGAATGAATTGGTAATGATTACTGATTATATAAAAAACAAGTATAAAATTTTTGTTGTTTTTACTGTGATGGAACAATGGAATGTTCATAAACGTCAAATGGAGGGATCATTAAAACCACTTATCAAAAATGTTCTAAGAGAAGAGATGACAGATATACAAATGTATATGTGGAAACTTAAACGTGAGATTGAAGAAAATTATTATAAAGTTACCAGAAAATTTGAAGATCCTTGGTTAAAACATACAAGAATTGAATCAATATATTGGGATAACTTTGGGAAAATATTTGAAGTTGTCATAAAGAGCGATACCAATTATGACTTAACTTGGTGGATCCAATTTGATGAAAATATGAAAATGGAAAGTGTTATAAAGCACGAAATAAAAGATTGGGAGTATAACATAAAAGATGTTGAGCAAATTGGTGGATTTGAGAACGATTCTAAGGACTTTTGGTCCGTCATTAGATACATCTATCCATATGCTCAAAAATATATCATTAAAAGGAAGAAAGAAATGATTAATGAAAGTGAGGAAGACAAACTTAAAAGTTTCTTTTTTAAATTATGGGACAGTAAAAAAAATGGGGGTCAAACACCAAAATTTGATTTAAAGACACTTCAAAAATTAGGATTATTAAAAAAAGAAGACAAGATCCGTAATTACTATACGGAATATATGGGTGGTCAAGAAGAGTTAGAAAGAAATGTTAAAAACTTTTTTATTGGTCAAACATTTAGTACTGACGACATTCAAAAACATAAAATAAATGTTGGTGGATATGATTTTGTATTTAAAATAGTTGATGTTTTTTTTGATCAAACAACTATGGGTAATGGGGAAGTTGAATGTTATGCGTCATTTGACATTATAAAAGGAAATGTAACCGTATTCTCAGGTGAAGAGTTTGATTTAATGGATCACGATTCAATTAGTGATGAACTATGGTGGGAGTTAGATGAAGAAATAAAAGATTTGATACAAGATTTCATGTTTGAAATTATTGATTCTTTTGGTGTTAATGTTGATCAAATATATTTAGAGTGGGGATAGTATGAAAAGTTTAATTAAGAAAATATTAAAAGAAGAAACTGAAGATAAGTTGAAAAACTTTTTCTTTAAGATATGGGACCAACAAAAGGAAAAACAAGGTGTTGCGTTCTATGATGAAGGTCTTCTTAAAAAATTAGGTCTTTATAGACCAGAAGATAAAAGACGCCGTATATGGGAATACTATGTTGATTACATGGGTGGTAAAGAAAATCAGACAAATGAGTTTATTAATTACTTAGAGAATACAATCTTTAATGCTTCTGACAGTGAAGAAATTCAAGACAGAATATCTTTTGACTTTAAATTCAAACTTTTAAATGTTGATATTAATAACAAAAGAGAATTAAAAGGATCATACTTTATTGTTGAAGGAGTATGGGATGATGCAGATTCAGGAGAAACATATAGTATAGTTACAGGACAAAATGAAATTGACGATATGGCAACTTATTTTGATATGCAATATGAAATAGGTGAAGGTATAAGTGATTTTGTAACTCAAATTGGTAGAAAATTTGGGTTAATGTTAAATTTTGTTGATATTAGAGAATACAAAGTAAATTAACAAAAATAACCGGACTCCATATCACACACAATTTTAATACCACAATCGTGTAATTGAGGTTTGAATGTGGAACGAAACTTATGACCAATGTCTACAAGCTCATCAGTATAAATGGGATGTACGCTAATTACTTTTATTGTTACCATAGAATTACATTCATTAAAAATTATCCTATCACCTATTCTTTGTGCGTACCTAAAAGACCTCATATTTTGTTCAGGGTATTCGAGGACCATAGATTCAATGGAAATAATACGACCATTACTTACCATTTTTAAAAAAGATAAAAATGACTGTTTTAATTTGTTGGATATCATTTCATTCCATTTAAAATTGCTTGTATAACAGAAATAGATTCTTTGTCTTTATCTGTTTTATATTCTTTTTTCTTGAGGTAATCTAATGAATCAATGAGTTCTTGTTTTTTAGATGATTCCTTAGGTTCTGTTACGGTAGGTTCACAGTAAGGGCATTCAATCAATTCTTTACGATAAAAATGTTTATTTTGACATTTTTTAAACGAACCAATTTCTTTGTCTTGGTGTGTTGATCTACCATAAACAATGTTCATAACTGCTTTTGTTTTGGATTCCGATTTACATACGGACATAACAATATGCTCAAATAATTTTCTTTCCATGGGACAAATATAGTTATTTTTTCTAAACAAACAAATTTGTTTTCATATATTTATATAAGATGAAAGAACTAATACGAAATATTTTAAGGGAAGAAACCGAAAAAAGTACAAATATAGAAAAGTATTTAAACCCTTTAAAAAAATATATTTCGTTGAGACCTTTACCGGATTCTGTTTGCTTTACGTCTATTGTATTATCTGAAAATATAATAATTGTAATGTTCCGATATAATAGGGTAATGACTAAAACTCTTGAAGAAAAAATTCAATCGGAAATTAAAAAAGTGTTTAACACAAATAATATTTATGTAACAAGTTTTTTTACTGATGAGAAAACCTGTAAGGAAAATTTAGAAAGATTATTAAACAGTGATGATTATAATAAAAAATTATTTCTGATTCCTAATAAAAATTATAATTCATAAATTTTGTCAACAGCGAGACCTTTTGCATATAATACGGGATCCACAATATCGGGGACAATACAATTGGGTGATCTTGCAATTGGTGTAGATCCTTTGGACTATCCTGGTGGTGTTGGTGGTGTAAGATGGTGGAATGGTCCTGATGAAGATTTGGGATATATAATATGTAGACCAAATTTAAATGGTAACCAACCAAATCCCGACAATGATCCTGCTTACATTCGATTTTTAAGATCCAAATTAAAAACAGAGGATTCTTTTGTAAATTTAACTAATACAGTTTTTGGGCAGTCATTTACAAACGGGAACGATTGTAAAAGTTATTTAGATTCAAATGGGTATTGGAATTCTTGGATTGACACTAGTCCAACACCTACACCAACTCAAACCATTACACCAACTATAACTGTAACTCCAACTATAACTGTAACTCCAACCAATACAATAACTCCAACCAATACAATAACTCCAACAAAAACTATAACACCAACCAATACAACAACTCCAACAAAAACTATAACACCAACAGTTACACCAACCAATACAATTACGCCAACAGTTACACCAACCAATACAATAACCCCATCAACATCCCCTTCACCATCTTCGGCGGTAACATTCTTACAAACATTTACATCAGGGGTGGCACCTGGAACAACAATAGAAAATGCTTGGACAACATTTAGAGCACAGTTAACAGGAACATATACTAAATTTGATTTTACAAGCTCTAATGGTCAAGGATATACAGGGATTACAGATGCCGTCAAAGTTCAACAAATTGCAAATGCTTTACGTACTGGAACAACAGGAGTTACATTGGCGGTAACAATTAGTGGTGTGACTTGGAATGTTGGGTGTTGTACTTGTAGATCTGGTGGTGCTATTAACGGAGCTGTTGAGTTCGCAAACGTGGCACTTTGTAGTGGTAGTAGTACCGCAGCATTAAGACCATTTATAAATAACAGTAACTGGGGTGGTATTGGGTCAACAGTAGGTGCTGCCACACAAACATTAACACTTAAATTTTATTAAAGGATATGTATAATGTAATAGAAATATCAACAGGAAACATTATGTTGGAAAACTCAACATATGAAGAATGTATACAATGGATTGAAACATATGGTGATATCATAAATTATACAATTGTACCGTACCAATAAGGGTTTATAAATATATTTATAGATAGTGAAAGAATTAATCAAACATATATTGAGAGAAGAGACCAAAGATTATAGATCAGGTATACTTGATATTATAAATAAAAAGGGATTATTCACTGGTGCCAAAATAGTTGGTGGGATTAATAATTTAAAAAAAGTATTCAAAGATAACGATGAAATTATTAATAAGATTGAAAGACAAAAAGGATTACTTGAAGTCCGATATCATCCTAATAATGAAGTTATCGTTAGGTTAGTATTACCATTTAAAATTATAGGACAAGAAAATAATATATGGAAAACAAATAATTGGGGGGTTATAAATCTTATATATGATGAAAGTAAGTTAACTGAAGAAGAAAATAATATATTTAAACTTTTTTTAGTTGATGCTATTGTTCATGATGGTGTCTCAGAAGTTGTTGCGAATGAAAGTAATGAGTTTAGAGATTCATCTTATGTTACATTAAGTGAAATTAATGGTGTTCCCATTAAAAAATTTGGGGATCCTGAAGGGAGATATCCATATGAAAGAGTGGAGGAAATCATTACAAAAATACAAAATAAGTCAAATATATATGAAAATACTAAATCTCCATTAAATTATTTAAAAAGAAGAATTAATAGTGAAGATATAATTAAAGCCATAAACGACTCAATTAAATTTGTTAATGGGTTTAGAGATAGAGAAGAAATGGATGGTAACACATTTGAACGTATTGTTTTAGATGCAACAATGGATGACTTCCATTCGGATCTATCAGATGATGGCGCCGTTAATTTTGATTATGATGGTATTCATAAAGGGTTACATCAATTATTTCACGATTACATTATGGATAAGTATGTTGAATACAATAATGAGAATGATATTTTAATGGAGGAAATAACAAAAAGAAAAACAGGAGAAAGATTTGAAGACCTACCAAAAAAAGATCAAATGAATGTGAGGGTGGTGTATAATTTTTTGTTAGCAAATCATCTTATATTAACAGAAATATTAAAAGATTATATTCTTCACGTTGATGAAGATGCTGATGAAATAGCATATATGATATCAAAAAGAGATGGGGAGGTTCATATTGATTATGGATTTCAGGATAAGTTAGTAAAATTAATAAAAGACGACGGATATAGAGGTGATCTTGTTGAGATGGCGTCATATATATATTTAGATAAACATTTACCTAAAGAAATAAAATTTGATAGTAATCAAAGATTAAGAGGTGGGAATATATCAATTTACCGACATTAAAATGAGATTAAAAGAAAACATAAAAAGAATATTGAAGGAGGAAACTTCGTTACAAACAAAACTTGAAGAGTTAATTGAAACTCAAGGAATATGGGCGGCATCTAAAGCGGTTGGAGGTATTTCAAAGTTAGGTAAGATATTAAACCTTGATTTTAATGACGTGGATGTTCAAGAAAGATTAGTTAGAAATTTTATTAACTCTGCAAAAATTGAAGATCTTGATGTGGTTAAAATAGAAAAAAGAATTTCTCAAACTGGTAATTTAATCCTTAGGGTTTATTTTGAAACGGAATCAAATGCTTCTAATATTGATACTTGGTATGATAGAGTTATAACTGACGAAATGGATAAATTATTTCCTTTTAAAGTTAATCCTTCTTGGACACCCGCTTTTGCTAGTAGTGCTAAAGGTGTAAAAATATTTATAGATTCTGAAAAAATAAAATACGATAACTTAGGTAATGTTGTTACTGAAGGTCATATTAATCCTAGTTTAAGAAGGAGATTTAGTCAAGATTTAGATGATCTTGAGATTAGAAAGATCATACGTGTTGTTATGGGTGATAAGTATCTTGAAGATTATGCTCGTTATGATAGTTTTGTGGATGATGTTGTAATGGATGTATCGGATTATATTTTTGATGAAAACAATATTACTATTAGTGATGATAATAACTATTCTTTACACCGTGAACTTTATGATTATTTGATGGATGAATATAGTGGTATGATCATTAAATATTATAGATTACACAAAGAAGAAGATGAAGATGATGAACTATACGAAAATACAGAATTAAAAGAAAGATGTTGGAAAGGATACACTCAGAAGGGTATGAAAACTATGTTTGGTAAAAGATACCCAAATTGTGTAAAAATAAAGAAATAATATGAACCCACAAGAAAACATACCGGTAAATATAAAAAGAAGAACTCATTTAATTGATAGGGTAATACATATTATGTTACAAAATATGTATCCGTGTGATTATAATTCTTCTGACCATTTTGTGGAAGGTGTATTAGATGAAATTAGATGGTTTTTACTTGATGTAGAAGAATTACAAGGTATTGAAAGAGCGGATATTGAGAACTACATTCTTGATTACAAATATGATGAATTAACTGAATACTTCAATGAAAGGTGTATTGTTTTAAAAAATGATAATCTACAAGAATCCATAAAAAGAATATTAAGAGAAGAGATAGATAATTCAAGATTCTTTTATAGAAGAATTGATTTAGATGACTTAGAAAAAATACTTTCATTTTTTGCTCATCAAATGTATTATGAAACAAATAATTATGAAGATTTCAAATTTCATTTAACATTAAAGTCGGTGGAATTAATTATGGATAATGTATATGATATGGGATGGGATGAATTACCAGAGAAAGAAGAAACAGAATTTGTTACAAAAGTATCGGATATATTTGAGGACAAAATTAAAGAATTGTATAACTATTATAATCAAAAATAATGAACCTACAAGAATCCATAAGAAGAATATTAAGGGAAGAAAAAAAGAAAGAAAGAACCCATTATCATCAATATAAGTTAGGGGACGTTATTGATGGTAGTAAATTAGATGATTTGTCTGGTGGGTTAGTTGGTAATGATAATAACCAATATGTTCTTATACAATATCCGTTATATAAATTTCCATATACAAGACAAGATTTGATTGATTTTGACCCTGAATATGCGGAAGAAGAAATATGGAGATTGGAAAGTATTAAAGATAATTTTGATAAAACCCCACCAATACCACAAGAAGGTGATGGTCTGCACAGAATTATAGCGGCAAAAGAACTTGGATATAAAACAATATTAATGTGGAAAAAAATAACAAACCTACAAGAATCCATAAAAAGAATATTAAGGGAAGAAATAACCGAAGATAAGAATCTTTACGGTGAGAAACTTAAACCCTGCTCTACAAAACCAATGACAGGTTTTTATAGAGACGGATATTGTAGAACAGGAGATGATGACACAGGAAGTCATACAGTTTGCGCAAGAGTTACAGAAGAGTTTTTAGAGTTCACCAATTCAATGGGTAATAATTTAGATATGTTAGAACCTGGTGATAAGTGGTGTTTATGTGCGATGAGGTGGAAAGAAGCAAATGAACAAGGTGTTGCACCAAAAATTATAGAAGATGCAACAAACATTAAGACGTTAGATATAATAGATGGTGTTGAACAAGAACTCGATGAATATGCAAGAACATTAAAAAATGCGAGAAGACAAGGTGTTGGAATGAGATTTCCAAAGTCGGCAGTTAAATCAAACCCATCAAGATTCAGAAAATATAGTAGAGAAAAAATTAATGAATCAAAATTCTTTTATAGAAGAATTAATTTAGATGAGTTAGAAAAAATACTTCCGATTAATGCTCAACAAGTGTATTACGAAACAGGAAGTTATAAAGGATTCAAATACGATTTAACTTTAAGAGCGGTAGAAGCGATTATGTGGAATGATTATGAACTTGGGTGGGAAGATCTACCTGAACAAGAAGAAATTGATTTTGTTACGGAGGTTTCAAATATTTTTGAGGACAAAATTAAAGCCTTATATAATTTTTATAATAAAAAATAATGAACCTACAAGAACATATAAAAAAAGTATTAAGAGAAGAAGTTGGTTTAATTGACAGATTACGAAAACTATTTCCAAAGAAAGAACTTACAATCGAAGAGAAAAGAATAGATCTTATTGTAAGATACCTCATCCCAATGTTTAAATTACAATCACACAAAAATATAAACTCTGAAGGTCATAAGACAATTAGTGTAATAAGTTTTAATAGTGACGGTAATAGTACTGTAATGAAATATTATCCTGAATTTAAAAGGTTAGAATATACATGGGGGTTTGCCGAAAAAATACATAAAATGTTTCCACACAAAGATCTTTTACATTTAGATAGCGAGATGATAGGACAACTGTTCACAAGGTTATATAAAAAAAAGGTTGATAGAGTTGAAGGATATAGATACTTATCATAATATGAAAGATTTAATAAGATTAATTTTAAGGGAAGAAACCAACAATAATTTCTTCAAAGGATTTGACGTGTCAAAATTTAAGAATCAGGATCCACCAGATAACGAAAGTGAAGAAACCAAAAAAGAAATAAAATACTTACGATCAATTAAATTAAATAATAAATTCTTCAAAGAGAAAGATGATATCTTGGAGAACTTTACAGATTTTTTGGATGAGAAAGAAATTAAGTATGATAAGAAACTATTAAAGAAATTAATTGGTGAAGCCAAAGATATTATTTTAATATTAAAAGAGCATTATAAAAGACCAAGACCGTTTAAATTAGATAAAACATTTAAGGATCCGGCATTAAAATCAACCACAGGTTATTCTTATCCATCAGGTCACTCCACACAATCCAACTTGGTTAGCATGGTGTTAGGTAAAATGTATCCCAAATATAAAAAAGATTTCATTAAGATTGCGGAAGACATTATGTATTCGAGACAAATGGCCAAAGCACATTACCCATCAGATATAAAGTTCGGTAAGAAATTGGCAACGGCATTGTTTAATTATTTGGTTGATAAGAATTTAATTAAAGGTAATTTAAATGAGAATAACGATAGATTAACAAGTAGAAGGTTATTATACATTGCCGATGATTATATAAATAATCTAAATCCAAGAGATGTTTGTATGTATTGGTCCGGTAATGAGGTACAAGATTACACAAATGAAGCAATGGGTGAAATAGTAAGATTTACAAGTGATAAGATTTTTGATATAAAAAACTATGAAAACGATGTATTGTTTAATAGTGATAAGTGGCAAGAAGTATATAATATAACATACGATCTTCTGTTAGAATTAAACTACGATAATAAAATAAGGGATTTCTTTTATGAGTCACTTGATAACTGTGAATAAGATCCTCCACTAACAATGGGGGATTTTTTTTTCATATTTGTTTTGTAGTTCAAATATTATTTATATCTTTGTCTTATGGAAAAAGTATGTAACACTTGTAAGACATCCAAACCAATCTCTGAATATAGAGGTAGGAAACAATGTAAGTCCTGTGAGAACAAAGATAGGTACAAAAGAAACAAGTTAAGAAAACAGACGGACCAAAAGTTTTATGCTGAGTGGAAAGCAAAGGACGTAAAGAGAAAGAGAAGAAAAGAACGGGAGAATCCTATGACAGGGTTTATTCAAATTATGAGAGTTTGCGTAAGAAAAGGTTTAAGTAGAAAAGGTTACACAAAGAAATCAAGAGCATATGAAATATTGGGGGCTGAGTGGGACTTTGTTAAGAACTACATAGAGTCAATGTTTAAAGAAGGAATGACGTGGGAAAATCACGGAGAGTGGCACATAGATCATATCATTCCGATATCGTCAGGAAAAACTGAGGATGAGGTTATTAAGTTATGTCATTATAGTAATCTTCAACCACTATGGGCGGAAGAGAATTTACTAAAATCGGATAAGATATGATACAAGAAATATTAAGTAATATTGCCAATAAACATGGGATCAAGAATGCTATCAAGGCGGTTGGTAGTATAGATAGATATATTAAAATAATGTACGATGGTGATCTAAAATCATTCTATAAGAAATCAAAATTAGTGCCATATAAGTTTACTGACAATAAGATGACTCTTTATATTGATGATTTAATTGTTCAAATGTATGGTTTTGAGAACGATAGATTTGCGACAAATGACAAATCAAAAAAATTAGGTGATTTTAAATATGGATCCAAAGATCATATGTGTTATAAATTTGAGGCTCATGTATGTCCTCACTTTATGAGTGGGATGCCTAACTTTATGAATGGACAAAAAATGTGGAGAGTAGTTGGTTCAAGTGGTGATAGTGGATTTGGTTATTGGTGGATCACAAAAAAAAATACATTAGGTGTAAGACATAGAACACAGATTTATAAACAAATTATTGAAAGATTTAACTTAAATGATTACCTTTAAATAAATAAATAAAACAGAACAAAAAATGAAGACACCAGAAATTATTTTGATCGTGATATGGTCAATAGGATTATTGTACAATGCGTATATGCATGGAAAAGAAAAGGAGGGAACGTATAATGTTTTCGCATCTTTAATTGCGGTAGGAATATACTTAAGTTTATTAATGTGGGCAGGATTGTTCAGAGGTTAAAATAGAATAAGATGAAAGAAATAAACATTGATAAATGGGGTAAAGATAATTGGTATATTTTACCCACATTTTGTTACCATAAAGAATGGAAAATATTAACATTTCATTTCTTGAAATTCACATTTGAAATTTGTTTTTAACCTTTTAATCAGAATAAGATGAAAGAAATAATTGACACAATTTGTTTAACTATATTTGGTATTGCTTTACTATACTTTATTTATAAAGTCCATAAATTAAATGGTGAGAGAATTAGTGATGATGAAACAGAATATAAATTATATGATTTGATGTGGACTTCAAGTAAAAAACCTCAAAGACCAAGTCCAATTGTGGAAGGTAAGACAAAAAGCAATAAAAAGAAAGGTGATGGTAAAGGTAGACAAGCATCACCACCACCATTAAATAAAAAATAAATAAATTATGAAATACAGAAAGAAACCTGTAATCATTGACGCATGGCAATGGTTGAAAAATGGAGATGTTCCAGAAGCAAATACCCACCCAATAGATTCTGATACAGAATGGATTTGTCAACAATGTGGAAATAAAGCATCCCAACACAATAATTGCCCGACTTTAGAGGGATGGCATATAGTATGTCCTGGTGACTACATAATCAAAGGGGTTAAGGGTGAGTTCTATCCTTGCAAACCTGACATTTTTGAATTAACATACGAAAAAGCATAATTATGATGACAAAAGTATATTCAGCATTCCCTGGCTGTGGGAAAACAACATACTTCAACACAACAAACAGAAATGTGTTAGATAGTGACAGCTCCAAGTTTGATAAGAAACATTTCCCTGACAACTACATTGATCATATAGAGAGAAGTATTGCGGACCCGAAGGTAGATAAGATCCTTGTATCGTCACATAAGGACGTGAGAGATGCGTTATTAAAGAAGGGGATACCATTCGTATTGGTTTATCCTGATAGATCATTAAAAGACGAGTATATCCAAAGATACAAAGATAGAGGAAACAACGATGCGTTTGTCAAATTATTAGATAATAATTGGGACACATGGATGTACGAGATGGATCAAATGGAAGCACCCAAAGGTCAGACATTATATAAGGTGAAATTAGGTAAAGGACAGTATCTAACAGATGTAATTGATTAAAAGAATCCCTCACATAAAAGTGGGGGTTTTTTATATATGATATATTTATAGATATGAAAAAAGTCATAAGATTAAATGAGTCACAGTTAGAGGACCTGATCAAGGAGATCTATAAGAGAACGGACGTTAGGAGAAGATTACCAGCAAACTTCACAGAGAAGAATGTTATAGAACGTATAGAGAAAGAAATGGGGGAAACAGATCCCAATAATTATGACGATGAGTATGAATATGCTTCCAATATAATAAGTTGGGTTATAGATTACTTTTATGAATCTTCCGATGATCCATTGTATGATGATATATATAATGACATTCACGATTTTATGAAGGATGAATATGGTAGTATGATATTCGAGTTCTACGAAGATAATGTGGACCAAGATGACGATGATGATATAGAAAAAAAAGGATGGGATGATTATTATGACCCATATAGAAATGATGATTTTTAAATAGAACCCTCACATAATAGTGGGGGTTTTTTGTTTATATGAATATTATTTGTATCTTTGTAAAAAAATGATGGTATGGATAATCAATCATATGAAGAATACGAGAGATATTATGATGAAACTGAGGAGTTATTATTACTTGAGTTCGCACCTGAGTATGAATGGATTCCACCACAAAATATTATAGTAGACGATCAGGTTACTGAAATAGAGATCAAAGAAAAAAAACCAACAGATTATACTAAGGTAGAAGAAATGAATGGTGATATGGGTAGAGTACTTATACTTCATCAATGTGGTGAAGATAAGGAAGAACTTATAAATCAATTACAATCATTTATAGAAAGTTTACATAGTAGATAAGAGTATACGATCAAATCATTCACTCCATCCTACCGTTCGTAAACTCACTACGGATTTCATTCATAATTTTATCCTACACTCTTATTTCCCCCCATTTATAGTCAGACCCCCATTGATGAGGTAGACACTGAGTAAATGATATGTGATCTGATGAGGTGTTCACTCTCAGAGAATGTTCAGTGTCACTGAACACATTAAATGACTGAACATAAAGGTAGATCGTTTAGTGTGTTAATGATGGATCATCTAAGATAATAACCTTCGGTTATGTCAGTGAAATGATCACTAAATAACTATGTTTTACTTATTTAATAAGTTGTCTATTATTAGGGGGTCAGAGGTTGAATGGATCCCTAACGGGTCGTTGAAGTTATCTACTAAGTGATCTATTAGTGATCTACTAACGTCCTAAAGGACTGTCCACCGCTTATGTTCTTTAACTATATATTTTTCGCTGGAGTTTATATATAGTAAAAAAAGTGGTCCTGTAGGTATCAGGAGAGGGGTTTTTTTGGTCCTCACTATAGCAACAGGACCATAATGGTGGTATAAAGTGGGGGGAATTAATATAACGGAGGGGAACGAAAACCCCGTGAAGAGATTATCCCATCTTCAAATCTCGACTGACATTTTGACATAATCAAGTAAATTGACAAATATTTATTAACAAAAACCCCCCTTATGGAAGAGATATTCAAAGAATTCAAAACTGAGGTACAAGAAAATAATGGTACCAAAACGGTGACATATTGTCATCCCACTTTCCCCCACTTCTCAGGAGTATGTGAATATGAGGAGAAGATATTAACGGGAGTAAACAAACCGATAAGGCAGAGGGTGATGATATTGGTGAACTGTGAGATGGGTGATGTGATAGAGTACATACACAAAAAGTCCCCACTATCAAGTGAGGACTTAGTGCTGATCAATAGATTGATCAGGGATCATTCATACGAAATGGTGATATCAAATTAACCTTTCAATGAGGGGGATCCAGATCTTGATCTGTGACTATATGTTTACGAATCCAATGTGACAATGTAGATTCGGGACGACGGGTAAGTGTGTAATAACAAACACACGCTAACAATATTACCAACACAGCCATGCTGATAATTGTAAAGAGGATGGTTAATAGTGTACTCATTCCTCTTCTTCTTTAACTATTTCTATTTCCTTTATCTCGGCAAACGAGGGGGTAAAGTTATGGATCCAATTAAATAATGACATCCCGAATATCAGGGAGAACATAACGATGATTACTTCTGTGCTACTTTTCATAATAACAATGATAGGAATAATATTTTAATAAGACAATATGTTTTTTATAAAAGATGATTATATTTATAATAGATCATTCACCCCACAGTAGGGAGTTAGTTATTCAGTCACCTTGATGGTACGTAAAGGATAAGATGATCGGAACTACATAACACAGATCGGGAATCTCTCACTAACGTGGGGGAAATTTTTTATGCTTATTTTTTTTAATAAGCAGGTTGGAGTCCACCCTCTGCGACCCCCACTGCTGGCCGAACCCGACTCTGATCTCTCAACCGTCTATACAAAGGTATGAATAATAATTGACACTGCCAAATATAATATCAATATATTTATTATTATGGAAATAAATTATGTGGAATATGAAATGACCCCCAAGCAACAGATGGGATGGAAAGCATTGAATTCATTTCTTAGAAAGAAATATCCCTTCGTTAAAGAAATGGTGGTCCCAATACCATTGGATGTCTACGGATCATTCCTGATCGTAAATATTATATTTGATCTTGAGGACTTCTATAAGTTCTATAATGTTACACCCCCAATCAAGTTTAAAGATAATCCATTTCTATATAAACTATTGGACCAACCATATACCTACCTGATGTCCTATGTTGATGATCAATATGAAGATAAGTTTGGTAGTGACTATAATGATCAACTTGAAAAATATCTATACATGGCTTATAGATCCCTCCCTAAAGATATGAGATACCTACAGTTTGAAAAGTGGAGAGGGGAGAATGATATTGAATCAACTATCAAAGCAGATGAAGTAACCGTGGAGTTTAGGATCAGAGATTTTGTTCCCATCTTTGATGTAACAAAGTATTACAACAAGGAGGAGGGGGATCTCATTTAATACGTTATACCTTGGGGGAATACTCCTTACATCCCTCCCCTATATGGGTCTTGGGGGCTCCCCCCTCCCGTATGCCCCCCATATATAGGGTTTTTTGGGTCAAATAGGTGGGGTGATCCCTTAAACGAAATATTCGTAAAAAAAATTCTGGAAAAATTTTTGGGAAAAATGGGAATTATTCCCCCACGGTTAAATGGGTGACCGTATATTTATTACTAAACAATAATATTATGAAAAAAATAGTTAGATTAACAGAATCCCAATTAATTGGATCAGTAAAGAAAATGATTAATGAGGAAAGGTATATGACAATTACATATTGGATTGATATGATTGAAGAATCTTTATCTAATTATGATTCTATTGATTGTGATAATATTAATAGGGAATATGAAAATTTTTTTTGTGAAAACCTTAGTAGATATTCAAAGGATAAAATTGAACAGGTATTGGAAAATCTTAAGAGAGAACAAACACAATTAATGCATAGTCATTTTGAGGACAAACTTTGGAGAACATCCTAATTATCTTAAACTCCTCCTATAAAGAGGGGTTTTTTTATAATCTGTAAAATAAAACTCTTCTAATCTGTAAAGTGGACCCCTCTTTCCAAATGATCTCTAATTTCTGAAAAAAAATTTTCAGAAAAAATTTGACAAAATTGGGGGATTTATATATAATTTGAATATGGAACAGTCGGCAGTAGAATGGTTGGGTAATCAATTAAGAATATTGGATAAGAAAAGTCCAATGTATTGGGATATCTTAGATGGTTTAATTGAACAGGCCAAACAAATGGAGAGTGATAACCTTGAGAGGTTAAAGGATTTTGATACTTGGAAGGAGTGGAAAAATAAATAACTAATAATATACATATGAAAATTAAAATTTACGCAGAGGAGACATATACCACAACGGTTTACCGTGAGGCTATGGAAATTGATACGGATAACTATCCTGAATTGGAGGGGATGACTGAGGATCAGATTAGTGATTACGTTGATAGCAATATTTGGGATATGAAACCCGTAAACTCCGATATATACGAATCACTTGGTGAGGAACTATTGGATAAGGATGTTGAGAGTGATGACATTGGTGGTGAGGAAACCACGTTTTATGTTTCTGAGGTTTAATAATTAAAACTTTCAACGGGACCCCCATTTATTGGGGTTTTTTTATTTTCTGATATATTTATAAATAAAAAATATTATGAAAATAAATAGATTAACTGAAAGAGATTTATCACGTATCATTAAACGTGTAATTAAAGAAGAAGATGAAAAGGAAGGTATGGGTATATCCATTACATTAGATGATGTGTTTAAGGAGGTTAGGGAATCTCTTGACGATCTTGGTGGTTATGATGAATCTATGAGAGAAAAGGCAATGGATTTGTCTAAAGAAATAATGGGTAGATTGGAAAATGACTTATCTATGGTATTGGTAAACTATATTACTGAGGATTATGAGGATTACCTTTATGAGATTCTTGGTGATGAAGATCAATATTAAAATATTTTTGAATTAATTTAATTCCCCACCTCAAGTGGGGTTTTTTGTTTTGTGATATATTTATTGATATGAAAATTATTATAACGGAGG
>Ga0315904_10002565_pt1 | contig 27960 bp, 15 predicted proteins | sample LakEriMetagenome_6_FD_203529 | JGI IMG/M metagenome (GOLD analysis project Ga0315904, IMG submission 203529) | Freshwater fungal communities from buoy surface, Lake Erie, Ohio, United States - Buoy 12 MA120 | ecosystem: Environmental > Aquatic > Freshwater > Lake | place: USA: Lake Erie, Ohio...
TGGCGGTCGCGGGGCGGCGGTGCCGATGGCACTGTCGTCCCGTGGCGGTTTCGGGGCGTGGCGCAGTCTGGCTAGCGCGCTTGACTGGGGGTCAAGAGGTCGCAGGTTCAAGTCCTGTCGCCCCGACGTTTGTTCCTTGATGAGTCTGCTCCAACCCGGAGTTGGACTCATCCGTTCGGTCGTCGATCCGGCCCCGCGCGCCTCCGCGGGTGCCGGCGTCGTCCGACGGGCCCCGGCAACACGCCGGAGCTGAGTGTGTGTGATCTTGGGCGGCTTGCTCGCCGCCGCAGGTAGATGGGGATTGCGTCGCATCGACCCGATTCCGGCCGTGGATCGGCACCGGAAGGTTGTCCTCCCCGAAGGCGATCACGCCCTGGCGGAGTGCGCGGATCGGTCGCTTGCCCCACATCCGCTCCTCGAACTCGAGGCCGATGAAGACGCCCAGCCGCAGCACGAGTTCGCGAATCCGCTGGTTGGCATTCGCGTCGCGCGCCAGCGATGCGAGATCGTCGATCGCCGTCATCAGGGCGTCCACCTGCTCCTCGGGCTTCGGGGCTGGTTTGGACTCCTCCGTGGGCGCCAGAAGCTCGGCAATCCGTCGCTGAGCCTTCGTCTTCTCGGTGACAAGCGAATCGAAGGTTCTGGCGATGGCGGCGTACCGGGTGTCGTCCTTCTCGGTGGACATCCGACGCTCGGCGGTCGCGATGTCGTCATCGAGTTCGGCCAGCTTCTTCTGTAGGTCGTTGAGCTCTGGCGGCCTCTGCTGCGTGGCGACCGTTCCCGCTTCCGCATTGGCCCGCTCGAGCAACCGCTCTCGGATGACGTCGCGGCCTCCGGCCTTGTTGATCAGCTCCAGCAGCGCGTCGATGAGCATGGTCGCCAGCGGGGCGGCCTCGACGGTGTTGTGGTGACACTCGGTGTAGCCGCTGTTGCAATAGCGGCCGCACACGTACTTGAGCTTCATCCCGTAAGGAACACCGTGCATGACGCTGCCGCAGCCTTCGGTCAGGTCGATGACTCGCGTTGCGAGCGGATATCGGTCGGGATTGGTCGCCTTCTGGCCGTTCTTGCGACGTACATCGGCGAGAGGCTCCTTTTTCGGTTGCAGAGCCCGCCACCGTTCGGCATCGATGAACGCCTTGCCGCCGCTGGTGCCCCGCACGCGGACCTCTTCGGGGTTCTCGAGCAGCTTTGGCTGGCCGTCGGGACGGAGGTCGTCCTCGTTCAACGGCCGGGGGCCATCGGCGCCGACCCGCCGGTACCGGCCCTCGGAACGCCGGCCGTACTCCTTGATGCCGGCGATGATGGGGTTGGAGCAGAGATCGCGAACCGTGTTGGGATGCCACTTGCCAGGGACGTGGTATTTCGAGCCATGATCGCGGCGGGTGCGGCCGGCATCGGGCGAAGGAATGCCCATCTCGTTGAGTCGGGCGGCGATCCGCTTGCAGCTCTTGCCGGACGCACGCCATTCGAGAATCATGCACCAGACAGCGATCTTCTCCTGGTCGCGGGGGAGGAATCGCACGTGATGGCCCGCAGATCGGACGCTCTCGCCGTCATTCAGCCACTCAACGAACTCGTCGTTCGGGCCAACGCGTGCCCTGCCGAAACCGTACGGAGCGCGACCGCCGGTGCTCAGGCCGCGGGCAGCCATGCTTTTCTGAACGAAGACGATTCGATCACCGAGCCGCGGCGAAAATCTGCCGTGCTCCTGGTACTCGATGATTCCGCCGATGAGATACAGCGTTTCGTCCGTAGAAAGGCTCTCGGGGGCGAAGGTTCGGTCGTGGGTGACAAGCGTGACACCACTACGGATCAGATCGTGCTCCAGTGCCATCATCGGGAAGAGCAGCTGAGGGCGGCCGAGGCGATCGCGTTTGAACACGTATACGTGCGACACAGTCTTGTCGGCAATCGCGTCGCGAAGAAACTTCTGTAATCCTGGGCGGGCAAGGTCGCCGCCGGAGATCGCGTCATCGAGGTAGATGTCCTGCAGGTGGTGAAGTTTCTTCTGCTGCATCACCTCGATGTCGGGATAGGTGCCATGAAACGGCACGCCAAGGCGTTGCGACGTCGCCTTGGCCCAGTCGAACTGCTGACTCAGCGACGCCTCCTGGCCATCGTCGCTGCGCCGTGCGTAAAAGAGTGCCCGATGAGTCGGTCGGCTCTTCATGGCCTTTCTCCATGGCGGGGCGTACCAAGCAGGCTACGGGCATTCCAAATGAAGTCGGCGACGGCGTCCGCGAGATCGTGGGAAGGTTCGGTCGCGCGAACGTGGGCCCTGAGGCTTCGCCATGCCGATGTGATCGTGTGGTGCTGCCACCAGGTCATCATTCGCACGAGCGTATAGTCCATCGCCGAGGAGCGAATGTGCTCCTTGGGCGACGCGGCGATGCGCCTACGCAGGTCGATCATGAGCGCGGTCGGATGGGCGACGTTCAGTTCCTGCGGCGTCACGAGGCCGATCTCGTACCATCTCGCCATCTGGGCGATGGTCATGAGCTCGAGGATGTAGCCCTCGTGGACGAGGTCTGCTAGCCGCTTGCGGCCAAACTTCTCGTCGAATCCGAGCCGCTTGAGTTCGACCTCAGCGTCCGCTTCGATCGCCGCGTGGAAATCGGCAAGGGCGGCGGTTAGTTGCGGCAAATGATGCGGGCTCATGTGTCCTCCTGTGACACGCTGGTCGTTCCATCGGGCTAGCGACTGAACGCTTATTGTCTCATTGAGCCTTTTACAATGCAAGCAACCATAACACTTACAAGAAAGGTAAAACGCCGGCGTTATCTGTGGCGCATGCGGCTTCGCCTGCCCTGACGGAGATGAGGGGTGACGGATTCGTGGCGTCATTGCGGCTCCTCGCTAGGCGGGTTCGCCTGGCGTCGCCGATCTGCCACGATTTGTCGGGCAATCACCTCGGCGAGCAGTTTTCGGAGTTGCTCGACCGGGTCAGTAGACATGGGGCTAACGTGCCGGCGAGCGTCGCTGCTCGAGGCGTCATTACGGTCATTATTCGAACTGTTGGCGCAATACATGAGTGAAAGTCCTGGAGAGAAAACACCGGTGGCGTGCCCGGGAGCCACTTTGGCCCCAGTCGGCACGCCACCGGTTTCATTCGTCTGAATCAGGCGGCCCGCGGGCGGCGGCGGATGCTGCGAACGTAGCACCGCGGCTCCACGTCCTGATCCCAATCAAGCCCGCCCGTCAGCATGGCGAGGTCGACGAGGTCTGGCTCGTCCACCTCGCCCTCGGCAACGACAGCGTGGAATCCCCGCTGCCGAATGAAGGCCACGTCCTCACCGAGCTGGCTGGCCACCGACTGAATCAGATCACGGTCATCGTCATGCGTACGAAACGACATCTGCGCACACTCCCCCGGGAAGCCCGGGACAAAAAGGGAACGGCCGCCGGCGAGCGTTGCCGGCGGCGAGAGAACTCGATATCGCGGTGAACCTGGGTCCGCCGCGATCAGGCAGGCGTGGTCAACGTGAGCCACGCTACTGCAATCGCATCACGCCACCGGCGAGGTGGTGATCATCATTCAGTCATCGAGGATCCGCACGTCGCGAAGAAGGTTGCCAACCATTGTGCTTGCGTGCTTCGCGAGCAGCGCCCGCACAATCGGCGGCAGCTTCGTGTAGGGCAGGAATCTGTCGCGGAGGTCTGTCTGCTCCTGGTAGGAGCAGTGCTGATACTCGTTGAACTCGTCAGAGTTCCAAGTCGCAGCACCAATGCCGCCGGGCATCAGCAAAACAGCCTGAAAAACGACCGCCGTATCGTCGGTGTCGTTCGACAAGCCAGCGGGCCGAGCGTAGACGCTTGGGCCCTCGACCTGATGGCAGGTCACCCCCAGCAAGGCCAGCTCGTTGAGCTGGTCATTGAGGGGAGGGATCATGGCCTCAGCCTCTTCCAGGCCGGCCCGAATCATCGCTGCGAGCCGCGCCACTTCGGCAGCTCGCCCGGAAAGAACTTCGTTCATGGGAACATTCCTTGGTGTGAACGACGGCCAATACGAATGACCGTCCAAGGAATATGCCGCGTTTTGGGCGATTATTTAGGGCGCGGCGACGCCATGAGCATGGCTATCCGTGCTGAAGTCGTGAAATGTGGGCCTGCGTTTCGTTGAGTGACTGCTCTAGGAAGTCGCCAAACGCCCATCGCGACCTCGTCATTTGCCCGAGCCACATCCGTACTCCGATACCGACAGCGCCGGCTACGACGACCGTTCGGCATAGCTGCTCGGCGACAAGGCACGCAGCTATACCGACGGTGCTTACGGCCGTGTCGGTCACGGTATCCGCAACCGCTACGGAGAACTCCTTCGACCCCTTGTACCACAGGAATGCGTTTATGGCGGCGTGCAGCGAGCCGGCTACCGCAGCACCGCCGAGCAACTGATGAAAGAATTGCGAGAGTTGGCTTTGGCTCACGTTCACCATGCTGTTCTGAACTAGATTCGCTGCCCGCTCGGAATCGATAGGCACAGGCGTGCCGTAGAGCATTCCGGCAAGTTGCGGATCGCCGCTTACCAACCGTTGCACGTCGGCGTGGATATTCGCTGGCACCGCGAAATGGATGTGATCGATGGTCTGCCCGTCTACGCCACTGATCAAACCTTCCGCCAGCCGCTCCTGTACCGATCTCATGTGCCGGACGACGCCCGAAGCATCGCCGTACAACTTCACCTGCACGTACTGAAAGGCTCCGTCACTTTGGCGGACGGCGACGTCCCAGCCAGCTTGGCTGCCCGACTGGGCGAGTTGGGCAGCAGGCCCGACATGTTCGACGAACATGTTTTCCCCGATCTGCCCCTTCAGTTTATTGATGAACCCGAACACGCTTTTCTCGTCGAAGGCTATAGAGCCGCTCTCGGTGAGCGAGACGTGCTGCAAAAGCAACTGGCTCATGTGCTCATAGTCCCCTGGGCGGACCCCCATCAGCTTCTGGAAGGCGTCCTGCACGGCCGGGGGGATGCGGCCGAGGCTGTCGAGGGTAGAGCCGCCTCGCAGCGCGTCGCCGACAATAGCCGCGCCACCCGCGGCTGTGGCCAGCAGGCCCGCCTCACGCAGGGCATCAGCGCATTCCGCGAGTTGCCATTCCTGCACTATGTCTGCGACCCGTCGGGGAGGGCCGGGAAGAGCAGCTACGAGCTTAGCGAGTGCCATTCGTGAGCCGAGCCTCGAGTTTCGCGATGCGATCCAGGGCTTCCGCAAGTTTCGTTGCTAGGACGTCGTTGTACTGATCCTGGAGCTTCAGTTTCTCCTCGAGCATCTCCATGAGACGCTTTCCCGTTACCTGGCCGATCTTGTCGCCAACAGCGTCGGTAGCCGTCTCGATGGCATCAAAGACGCCGCGATCGTCAAGGCCCTCGCCAACGTAACTGACCAGTGACTCGAGTCGTGATCCGCTGTATGCATCGGCACCCGCTTCGACGACAGCGCTCGCTGCATTGGTAGCAAGCGAGGCGCCGCTCGACGCTGCCGCGACAGCTTTGTCTGCAATCGCTTCGCCCAGGTCTCCAATGTGCTCCGCCACGTCGCCCAGAGCATCCGCGGCACGCTCAAATAGCGTTGGCTTGTCCTCGCGATCTACGTCCGTCTGCGCACGATCGGCAGCATCAGAGTGCGGCTTGTCTGGCTCGCTGGTCATCGCCCTTTCCTTTCATTGGCCGACGTGTCTCGACGTGGCAAACACCAACGTAGGCAGCCCGAATAGTGGTTCATGGTATCGGCATCTCCTTGGAGAAGGCGTCGAGCTCGTCCTCGGAGAACATTTGGTAGTCGCGGAGGGCGTCAAGGACCTCTTCCTGTGTCGGAAGCTCAAGCCCGATCTCTTCGACCGCCTCGATCAGGCGGTCGCGTTGCACCTGCAAGGTGTCGCGGGGGCGGGTTGCGACCTTTCCGTACACAGAGGTCTCGTTCGGATCAAAGCGAATGCGTTGCAGCAGTGTGAACGCTGCGAAGACGTTGGCCAGGAATCGCTCCTCGTCGCATGCCTCTTGGATGGTGTCGGGATCCTCAAGGTTGTCGTACACCGAGAACAGAAAGCCGTCGCCAACTTCATCGCCTTTCTCGATGCCGTGCACGGCAATCTGCACATGGTCGAGGAGGTAGCCGATGACACGACCGCGAGGCACGAGGCCTTCGGTGTGCCTGATGTACAGCAGTCGCACGATCATCTTCAGGACGTCTACGAAGTTCCGCATGCCATTGATGTTGCCGAGGCGGGCATGGCGTAGGAGGACCTTCTTCTCGTGCCGATCTATGCACTCAAAGATCGCCTTCTTGAGGTTCTCTGCGTCGGCGGATTCCTGTCGCCTCCAAGCCGGCACGACATCCGGCCGAAATGGGTCGCGGCGACGTAGCAAGGAGCTCCCCAACCCACGGCCCTGGCGGCCGCCCGCGTCGAACCGGACGTTCAACTGCCGCAGGTACTCGATCATCGCTGCGATTCCATCCTGCTCGGCGATCTGGTCGAGCATCTCCACGAGTCCCCAGCCGGTCTCCTGAACGATGGACGCGTTGCTTGGCTTGTGCTCTCCGGAGGCTTCATGCGTGAGGCGGTCTTCCTGTACGACCCACGCGGGGCTGCTTTCGCGTTCGTCCTCGCCAACGTCTGCAACGAGCGAGGCGATCATCGCGACGTGACAGCCCTGCACGGCTTCGTCCGGAAGCGGAAGTGTGTGGGTGCCGTCTGCCTGTTTGGGCATCGGTAACGCCACGCGTGCGAGCCGTTCCCCAAATGCCCGTAGCCGCAGTCGAAGCGACTTGGGCGGTGGATTCAGGTTATGGCCGTACGTGACGCGGAGCGTCTGATCGGCGGATAGGACGGCGGACTCTACCCAGAGCGATCCCTCGTCCAACTCCTCGGGCGATGGCTCCCGCTCCTGCCCAGGGTCGAACTCATCAAACGCTGTCGGTTTCGTGCGGACATCCTTGCCAAACAGTTCCACGATCGACGAGCCGGCGTCTCGGACGAGTAGGCATGTCTCAACGTTGCGGCCATCCATTGCGGCTGTCGTGAAGTTGGCGCTGCCCACGAGGCAGCCCGTTCCGCGAGACGTCTCCCACGCGAGCAACTTGGCGTGAAGACGCCTCGCGGGGGCCTGCAGGACCGCGAGCTGCACGTTCGGGCCACACTTCTTGAAGGCTTTGGCCGGCAGGTTCGAAGTCTTGTGCTGGGCGACGATCTGGACCTCGCACTTGGGCCACGCCTGTTGCAGCCGCTGCATAAGCTCCGCGTCGCGGTCGTAGAAGGGCGACACGATCAGGCACTTCTTTGGCGGCTTGTCCCCGACCTCCGCCACAACGCGATCCCAGAGGCTGCCTTCGTAGGTGTGCAGCAGTTGAACCGGGGGCACGGTATCGCCGCGGGCATTCGTCTTCAGCCACGGGGTCTGGCCAGCAAGCTCATCAAGCCACGCTCGTGCAACGCGAGCGGGCTCATTGCCGGCAGCCTCGCACGCCTTTTGGAAGAAGCCGAACGCATCACAAGCGAGCCGGACCGCCGCGGGGTCCTCCACGTCGCCACCAATAGTGAAGGAGTTCAGTAGCTCGAGATTGCTCGCGCATCCCGCACGGGTGAGGTTGCTGCTGCCGCACAGGAACTGCCCGCCGTATTCGCGGACCAGCAGGTGAAGCTTCGGGTGGAATACTCCTTTGGACGGCCGCACGGGCACGACCAGATACCGCCGATTCAGGAGGCGGGCGGGCGGCTCTGCCCGAATGAGCTTTGCCCACTGCCCGGCATCCATGAATACGACGATGCGCCTGGCCTTCGCGAGAGCTGTCGCCCGGAGCAGGCGGTGCTCAAAAAAGTCGGGGTCGAAATTGAAGGTCGACATTGCGGCGAAAGACGCCGGCGCTGCTTCGAGCAGCTGACAGAAGTCAAGAAACTCCATCGGCCGGCTCCGCTGCGAGTTCCACCTTCAGAAAGTCCTTGCCTGCGGCAGTGAGTCGATGGGCGTCGTCATCCTCCTCCAAGAGACCCAGGTCGGTAAGGATTCGTACGGCACTTCGAAAACGTGGATTTCCCATCCCGATGCCTGTGTATGCCTTTGTGGAGGAAATGCGATCGCCGTGCACTGCGAGCAGGCACTTCTCGCCCATACCGGTCGCCGTCTTCCCGAACGACACTTCCGTGTGCTGGCGAACGATGTATCGGTCGAGGATGTGCCTAGTGAGTTCACCGAACGAAGTGGTCCACCATTCGCCGCGAAAACGTTTCTCCAGCCCGTCGAGAACAAGCGGCGGCACAAGATCGAGCCTTTGATCATTTGCCTCTGCCCAGAGCCAGCGATCGTAGCGCGTGTCGATCCACTGCCGGTATCGTGCCAGCGTCACGATCAACAGGACGATGGGCAGCGCGAGGCCGGTGGCGGCCCGGAGATGCTCCTTGCTTCGCAGCAGCTTCTCGAGGGCATCTTCGCATAACAGGCTTGTTACGGGCACGGCATTGTCGATGGCGATGCTCGACTCCCGGGCAAGCGGGCCGCTGGGAAGACCTGCCGCGGCAAGCAACGCTGCAGGTGTGAGTTCGCGAAAGGAACACGGCAGCGTCGCGCCCAGGATCTCACCCAAGGTCTTCTGCGTGGATGATCCGTCAAGCTCGGCGACCATCGCGTCCATCGTGGTGCCGGCGAGCCCGAAGTCACCGACGTGAGTCACCAGCCAGGCAAACAGCCCCTCCAACGCCACCGACATGAAGTGGTGGAAATAGAACATTCGCCAGCGTGTGGCGATGTCTGTCAGTTCCGGCGGTATCCAGATGCGAAGCTTCGATTTTCCGTCGGCGAGATAGCCGTAATACACCGCCTGCCCAAAGTTGCCCTCGGCAAGGAGCCAATTGCTCGGGCTGAACTGCCTGCAGAGGCCAAGAGTGAGGAGAAGCGAGTGCCGGCGGAGGCGATGCGATTCGCCCTTCATGGGCAGCTTCGTGAACAGCACGTCACGTAGTAGGTCGCGGTCCGGAGCCGATCCGGTCATGATCTCGCACAAGCCGGCCCGTTTTCCGAAGGAGGCGAGGGCCTTTACCGTGCAAACTCCCTCCTTCGAAGCGATATCGGAAGTGCTGGAGAGCCCCGACAGCAGACTGTCGAGGCGAGATGCGATTTCCATGCCAAGAGGCGACAACTGCACCTCCGCGGCTGCCTCGGCGGGTTCTTCCTCCGACTCCTCGGGGCGGTCGTCGCTGTCGAAAGCCACGAAGGCTCCGAGATCGACGAGGGGCCGAAAATACTGGTCGTACGCCGCGACCTTCGCAAAACGATCAGTCTTACGCAGGTTGATGGTGTCTCGGCCCTTGGCGAACCATGCGGTGGCACCGTCTGAGCCGACGAGGCTGCCGCCACCACACGGCTTGCCATCGTGGTGGGCGACGCAGCCAAGCGTCAGAGCCTGCTCGCGTCGCAGCACTCGGTCGCGAAGTGTGCCCGCCTTCTCCCGCTTCTGTGAGTCAAATACCGCCCACGGGATGAATGAGAAGTACCGCGCCCGTCGCGTCAGGGTGGTGATGCAGAACAGCAGCTGGTTTGCCATCCGCGTGGAGCCACGGAGGCCCAGGCCAAGCGGATCCTGGACGTCGGAGCTGCTGACAGCAGCACTCCACTGCAGCAGGGCCTGCCCGCTATGTTTCTGGCGTGCCATGACCAGCTTCTTTGTTTGTGATCCCTGTTCAGCTTCGTAGGCCAACCGCCGAGCTACATGCTGGTGCCACCCGCAGCCGCATCCTGAATGTCCTTCAGGGTTCGGCCATCTGCGGCTCTCCATTCGACGCGGCCGTTGGCGGGCCGGCCAAGCATGACGCCCGCGGCGAGTGAGGGGGAGGCGAAGAGGTAGTCCTGAACAAGGCGAAGGCAGTCGCTGTCGGTGACAAGCACCTTCTGGCGAATGAGCTCGTCCCGCATCTCTCGCATGTTTGCGTGAGTCGAGGGAGCCATTTTGTCGTCACTGACCGCTTTTGATCCGGCGCGCACGACAAAGCCGGCAGCCGTATCGGCGCCAGTGGCTTCAATGCCCTTGGCCCGAAGATAGAGCGTGGCGCCGCCTGAATCCGACGGCTTATCTCCGGCTATGACGGCTTCCGCCGTCTCGAATAGAGCGTGTCCAAGAATAGGCAGGCATAGCAGCACATCGTCGAGAAAGCCTTCGGCATAAGCCTCTTCCGCTTCTGACAGCGATGGCGGGGCTGGCATATTGCCATTTTCGAGGGCACTTCGCTTGGCTGCGCTCGCGAGTTCGACGAGTCGCGATTCGAGCCGCTGGACGTGTGCCTTGTTGAGATTCGAGTCTTTGCTGGTGAAGACGATTGCGTGGGTCCAGAAATCCTTAGTGCGGGCGTGCTGGTCGAGGCGGGGTTTCACAGGATCACCCTCGCCGACGTACAGCGATGGCAGGGCGGAGGTCTCGCTGGGGCCGACGAGTAGATAGACGCCGGTGCGATCCAATTCCGGACGCGCCCGGCTTTCGGCGAACATTGACCGAGGGATGACGAGACCGCGACCAGTCCAGTTCGACTTCTCGACGACCTTCAGGCCCTCGGGGTCACCGGCGGGCACAAAGACGTTGACAGAGAATCCGCGGCGATTAGCAGGCGTGGCCATAAGTCACTTTTACCCAAAAGCCTCATGGATGAAACGCAGATCCTCCTGCCATTCGTCGATTGCAATCCGCATGTTTCCCACGCGTCGCTGTGCATTGCGAACGAAGGCCAGGAGCGTGTTTTTCAGCTTCATCAGTCTCTTGCGACTTCCTGGCGCGCCCCATTCCCGTGTGTATGCATCGTCAATCACAGTCGGCAGAGCTCCTAGGAACACATAGGTGAGGATCTTTCGCCGCTCCATGGTCGTGAGAGTGCTTCCCGCGCCAACCTTGTAGCCCATAAAGCTGAGCATGCCGTGCTCGCACCGAAACACTTTGCCCGAGAGCGCATCGCCGCGAGTCGCTATCGCCTGCTTGGGCCACTCCGGCGTACCCGAGTTCACCAATTTCCGATGGCCTTCGCGGCGGACCAGCATAAGCCAATGCGCGCGGAGCTCGCTGATCTGTGTTACGAAGCCCGAGCAGTCACGGTTGTTCAGTTCAAGCATGATCCGTTCGAAAGCATCCGGATCGTCGCGATATTCATCTGCATAGCGCATTACGTCAGCCGTTGACGTAATGTCCGGCTCAAATGGCAGCTCAATCCGCTCGGCAGCGGCATCTTCATCGGAGTCCTGGGGGGCGATATCTCCTTTTTTTGAATCGGTCGCATCGCTACTTGAAGCCGTCGCGCTCTCGGGCTCGTCTTCTGCGAGCGTCTCTTCTTGCTTCTCGACATCGCCAGACCACTCAAGAAGATCCTGTAGTGTGTCGCCAGAATCACGATCACCAACTGGCCGTGAGGGTTCGGCAGGCGGCCGCCCCAGAAGTTGATCGGCGGTCATTCTGTCCACATGGGGCTCTAGCGGCTGAAGAAGTTGCGACGGGGCCCCTACCGAAAACATCCACAGTGCCTCTTGGGCTCTCGTCATAGCCACGTAAACCTGGAACGCGACTCGCCAATGCTCTTCGCGCGGAATGGCAGCAGACACAAGCCTGCGGTCGTGGAGATCCACGAGGAGGACATTCTTGAATTCGAAGCCCTTCATGTCTTCAAACTTTGCCCCCACGACACTCTCCGCGAGTGCGTCGAGTTGCACCTTTCCTTCGATCCCCATCACGGGCCATCGCTCACGATCGCATATGTCCAGCAGTGTCGCGTCAACCTGCGGCTTAGCGGGCGCGGCTACGCCGCCTCTGCGTCGGGGCTCAATTCGTATAGCGGGCCGTGGCGATCCGACGCAGATCGACACATTGTCAGTGTTTCGAAGATGGCGAATCAGAAACTCGACACATGCCCATTGTTCTTCTGCCGTATCGCATACCACGAGCTTGGGGCGTGGACCGTGGCGACATGCAAGCTCGGGCTGCAGGATTTCATCTTCAGGAACGGGGCTCCGCTGCCTATACGCTTCGATAATTGGATACGCCGCGTCGAGAATCTCTCGCGTGTTCCGGTAGTTGGTGTTTAGCCGCGCGGCTCTTCCCTTGATGTCAATGCCAGCAGACTTCAGGTGCTGCTGCCTTGGAAAGACTTTTTGGACCGGATCGCCGACGAGCATAAGCCCGTCTTCCTCACTCGTCGGAATCTTCGCGATCACGCCGAGCTGGGTAGTCGACAAATCCTGGACCTCATCAACTAAAACGCACCGCGCGCGGAGCGATTCATGCTGAGCGATCTGTTCCCGAAGGTCGTGGGCCATCAGGGCTACGCCGTCTTCGTCGAGAAGGCCCCCGACTGCCATGTACTCCTCATAAAACTCGAGCAAGCGTAGGACACGGGCTCTTGCGTCCGCTCGAAATCCAGTTGTGGTGCGAGTGCTGTCGTAGCCAAGACTCCCGCTCTGAATCATCGGAAACTGCAGAGACCTGCCACGACGCTCCGTAGTCAGGTACGTCTGCCGCTCTGGCCGGGTCCCGCCGGTTCCTGTGCGTACCCAGATCAGTTCATCGTGCAAATAGCCCCAAGGGTCCACCAGCATCGCCTTGATCGAAGCCCGGAGCGTCTTCGTCTCCTCTAGAGCGTGCGGCCGATTTGTGAAGTCGCGCCAGCACATGGCGAGATCCTCACCGCTGATTTCATCTACGGGGTTTATTACTGCTCTCGGAGTGATGGTCTTCACCGCCCTGTAGCAGTAGTCATAAATCCGCAAGATCTCGATTTGTTGCCGCTGTTCCTCGGGGCATAGGTGTGCGACAAGACTTGTGAGCAATTGCCGTAGCGATTCGTTCAGTACCAACACAAGTATCTTCTGGCCGGGGTATCGCTTCGCGAGCGTGCTGGCCCGGTGTACCAAAACACACGTCTTGCCTGAGCCGGACACGCCAATAAGCCGATTGGGGCCGCTGTAAGATGCCTCCACATGCTTCCGCTGATCAGGATGCAGGAACAGCAGCCACTCCGTATAGCCGCTGTTACGGAAACGATGCTCGAACTCTGCGTCACTGAGTGCCGTGAGATCCGCGATCGTGTCGGAGCCCGTGCCCGCCACCAGAGCAGCTGCCACGGCCTCGGGTGATGCGGTTGCCTCTTCTGCAAAAGCTTCTACCCTCGCGAGGGCCTGTTTGACTTGCCCGTGCCGCAGATGATTGATGACATCGAGTGTTGCACCGCGTTGGAGATCTGAATCAAAGGGCAGGGCGTGAATGGTCTCCCAGGCTTCGTCATCATCGAGCAACATTTCGAATGTAAAGTGCCGAAGAACGAGTGTCACGGGGCGAGGCAACGACAAGAGTTCGCGTGCATCCTTGGGCAGCTGTTCGAGGATTTGGCCTGTGAGTCGGGGCGACAGCGGAAGCTCTTCTTGCAGAACGGAAGGCGCGGGGGGCGGCGCATCGATACGAGTAAAGTCGATTTGACCTCGCTTGTTCACGACGAACGTTGCGCCCCGATTGCCATCGAGCCAACGCTCTGCATCGTCGTGGGAGCCGACGAAAATAAGGACGCGGGCGTCTTCGTGCTCTACGGTCACCAGGCGATAGTCGCCATGAAGATCATATTTGACGGCATGTGGGATTCGGTTCTCGCCGTTCTTGGTGCGGGCTAGGGTGACAGGCAGTCGATGCCGCCAGTTGTTGATAGCTGCCACAACTTCGCGGTAGGCCATGTCAGCGTCGCCGCCGCTGCGGACAAGCCGCGCGACCTGTTTTTGGAAAGGCTTGTATTCGTAGAGGTGCATAAAACAGTCCCTTGTGCGTAGCGCGACGCGCGTAAGCGGTTACCTGGACTATGGATTGGCTGAGCTCGTGCGACGCTTGCTCGTGACTGAGGTAAGGCGGCGCTTCAGATCGTTTGTGCACTGCTCATCGGGAAGTTGGCGATGACACCAATCAACGTACGCTGCCGCCCCCGGCAGGTCCGGCATAAATGTTGCTTCGTGAGCGCCGTACCGATCGAGCGAATAGCGAATGTCGGCAAAAGATCTCCGCGGGATGCGAAGTCGGGTAAGTGTGGTGGTGTACTTCTTGTCAGCTTCGAGGGTACGAAATGTGCCGTCGGCCTCCATCGGGTGAAGTGTGAACCAGCCCGATTGCCGGACGATCCGGGCAGACACGTGCGGCGGTCGGTACACATGACAGCATGTCACTGCGAGTGGCTTGTCCGTGACTCTCTTGGAGACCATGCCTCGCTCGTTTGAGTCGAAGCACCAGACATCAACTGCGTCGTCTTCGTTTGTGGCGCTCCGTATGGCAAACCACAGTGCGGCTAACGGATTCGTGGTCCAGTCAAGAAGGCGAGTGGACATGCCGTGGTGTTGAGCGACGGCCAACCACTCCAAGGTGTTTTGTGGTTCAAACGTGAGGAAAGGAAGTGCAGTCACACGAAATTCGTCGAGCATATGCCGCTCGGATTCCGCAAGACCCTTTCGAGGCACAAAAGAGGCGCGACCGATCGGCGGGAGCAGTTTTCTTCCTTTGGGTTGGCCTCGAAAAAGGGGGTAGTCTCCGGGGTGGTTTCTTTCGACGTACTCGATGAATGCGGAAAGTGACTCAATGGGAATCGGGGAGTGCATGTTCGCGTCACTCCTGGTTCGCAAAGAGTCCACCGTCATCCGAGGCAGCCTTGCGGCGGCCACGGGCGGACGGTTTCTTGGCGGAGGGCGGGATGAGGGCAGCGGTGGCGGATTCGGCGGCGGCGCGGCGGTGGTTTTCGGCGAGGAGACGCTTGAGGAGCTCCTTGCGGGCGGCGGGGGAGATCGTGTACCGGACGCGGTCGTTCTCCGGGAGCGTCTCCACCTCGTAGAAGTCGTGCTCCAGAGGCAGATCCTGCCAGCCGTAGGCGTCGCGGACCGCCGTGTCGAGCTCGACGTGAAGGCGACGAAGCTCGAGGATGTCCGCCAGGCCCTGCTCAGGCGTGAACGCCAACGCCCCCGCTCGGTGCTCCTCCGGGATCGACTCGCCGCGAGGATCCTTCTTCGCCCGACTCGCGAAATGCTTCGCCAGATCCCCCTCCACCTCCCGCGAGTGGAAGAGGTTGTAGATGTCCGTCAACCCCAGCCACAGCGACAGCATCAGTTTCCGACGATGCTCGTGGTAACGCTCCCCGATCTCCGCCAGAGCCGCACTCGGCATCTGCCACAAGCCTTCAGGGAAGGGAAACGTTTCAAAGCAATTCGACGGCGAATAACTCAATCGCTGTTCAAGAGTACCGCTGTACCGTCTGGCCCACGATTCATGTGTCGTCGACTGTGCGATGGAGAACAAGTCCCATCGCTCGGTTGCGAAGACGTACAGTGATTGCGTAAATACGTACTGGGCCGGAGACCGTGAGAACGCAAGGTATTTCGTTGTCTTTGCGACGACAAAACACGTATCGAGCGAATCAACCGCGGCATACAGCCCAGCCGCTCTCTCTGCATGCCACCACCAGCGTTCCCTGCGGGCCGCACGTTTGTCTTTTTCGCGGATGGGCTTAACGAGTGACTCTATGCGATGCAGTGCCGCACGATAGTGCCGGGATTCATCGAGTGACCGATCTTTGAAATCAATCACCCACCGGCCTGGCTGCTGAATGGGATCATCATTAATTTCTTTGCCGTTCACCGTGCGAAATAGTACGTCGGCTGAACGGGGATCAGCCTGCCGAATCTCGGCTGCTTCCTCGGCGGTAAGCAGAAATCCATCGCCAAGGAAAATGGAGCCCTGAAACACCTTTGATTCGCTTTGGTTAAGCGACCTAGGTTCGCCGCCAAGGCTTTCGTCTTCGAAGTACGAGTTGATCGTAGCTGCAGGGCGTCCATCAAGCAGACGAGGCGAGGTCCACTCACCCTTGTGGATAGCTAACAGTGAAACAACAAGGTTAGCGCGGCCGGGCCACTTGATTCCGCGCACTGCCATTGTGATCTCGCCACGGTCACGAAGAACAACATCGAGTCCCCCGCGACGGTTGTCACCATCTTTGATGGAGTTTGTTGTGAGGAAAGAGCAAAATCCCTGGGGCCTCACTAAAGCGAATAATCGCCGCGTAAAATAAACTACAAGGTCGCAGAGGCCGGCGGGCGCATACTGCCACCGAACGTATTCGCAGAACTCGTGTCCGTACGTGCCGCTTAATGCCTGCCCCCACATGTACGGTGGATTGCCGAGCAAGCAGTCAAACCCGCCCCGCTGGACGATCTCGGGGAACTCCAGGAACCAATGAAAAAACCGCTTCTTGGTGGCGATGCCGACGGCCGCAGCGGGGGCCTGGCCCTGCGGTGAGAGGTTGCCTGACCAGTAATCCCGGAACGCTTCGTCGGTGATGAGTCTCGCTTCGTTCTCCGTCGTCCGCGGCAAATAAAACTGGGCGATCGGGATCGACGCGATCTGCTTGAGCACAAACGCCGCCCCGCTCGACATGAACGTGTCGAAGGCGGCCTTCTTGGCGTCGATCTCGGCCGGCACCCGCTCGGGCATCGCCGCGATCGTCTTCCACTTGTCGAGGACGGCGTCGATCTGCCCCTGCCGGTCCTTCGTGAACGCAAACTTCTTCTGATCGCGGCTCTTGCGTTCGCTCTTGTTGCGGGCCCGGATCTTCTTGCCCACCTCGGGATCGTCGCCGGGCAACTTGGCAAACGCTTCGTCGGGGACGCCGGCATCGACTTCCTCGCGGCGGACGTAGCCGACGATGGCGTTGCCGCACTTGATCCGGTGGTCGAGGAAGTTGAGCGGCTCGCCGGGGTTGTGGGCCTCCAGCCAGAGAGCGACTTTGCAGAGTTCGACGGCGAGGGGATTGAGGTCCACGCCGTAAATGCAGGTGCGGATCGTGTCGCGGAGGGCCGTGCGGTAGGCCGTGGGCGACGGCTGCTCTTCGCCAGTGCGGACGATGGCGAGTTCCGTGGCGATCCGGCGGGCGGCGGCCAGAAGAATATGGCCGGAGCCGCAGGCGATGTCGGCGACACGGAGGTCGAGCAGCTTGGCTTCGCGTTCGGCCTCGGGGGCGGTGAGGCGGTCGGCGATGAGATGGTCGAGCGAGTGCTTGATAAGGGGCTGGACGAGGTCGTCGGGCGTGTAGTGGGAGCCGGTGGCGCTGCGTTCGTCGCCCCGCTTGAACGAGAACGCGGGCGGGGTGGCGGAGACGGCTACCGCGGGCTGGTACTCCAACAGCCCCTCGTAGACCGAGCCGAACTCCTCGACGTTGAGGGCCGCGTAGTTGACGCGGATGAGCTGCTTGGAGGTGGGGTGTTGGTAGAGGCCGAGCGAGCGGAGGCAGGCGAGGAGGGCGTCGTTGGCGAGCTGACAGTGTTCGAGGTCGCCGAGGGCGTCGTCGCGGAAGAGGTCGCCGGCGAGGGGCGCGAGCCCGAGTTTGGCACCGGGGCCGCCGGCCTCGAAGAGGCGGAACGTGGAGAGGAGGGCCAGCCAGAGGTCGTTTTGACGTTTGTCGGCGAGGTAGCGCTTTTCGGCGAGGCTGCGGAGGCGGCCGACGGAATAGAAGCGGGCGAACGTGTCGCGCTGCTTCTGCGTGGCCGAGGCGGGGAAAACGAGGCCGCGTTCCTCGATGACCATGAGGAAGAGGAGGCGATAGATGAGCCGGAGGAGCGACTTGTAATAGTCGTCGGCGGCGAGGCGGCCGGAGGCGAGATGCTCGCGGAGGGCGTCGTTGGCGGGGTGCGACAGGAACCCGTTGCCGAACGTGAGGATCGCGTGCTCGACGGCGGCTGACAGGCCTTCGCGGATGCGGGCGCCGGAGTCGAGGGAGTCTTGGTGGTAGCGCTCGATCAGGCTCTCGGCGGCCGTCTCGGAGGAGAGGGGCAGGCGGGTGGCGTGGATGAGCCGGTAGAGAACGGCAAAGTCGGCGAAGAGGCCGTCGGTAAAGATCCGCTCCAGGTCGAACTCGACGAAGCTCTGCTTGATGAGCCGGGAGGAGTCGCGGAGGAGGCGGAGCGTGCGGCCATTCGTGACGAGCCCATAGAGCTGCTCATCAAGGTTCAAGAACTCCTGGACGAGGGCGTGGGCCGACATCCGGAGGGTGGCGTTGGCGGGCTTGCGGTCGAGGCCGGCGGGGTCGCGGATGCCGACGATGTGAAGGGGCGTGTGGCCGCGGTTGGTAACGCGGTGGGAGATGGCGTAGGTCTTGCCGTTGACTTCAGCGCCGGCCTTCTGGAATTCGAGGTCGTATTTGAGGAGGCCGAGGAGTGGCACGATCCAGAGGTTGCGGGTTTCGGTGGTGCCGGTGGCCTCGGGCTTGAGCGTGTCGAGCTTGCGCTGAAAGATCCGCCAGTAGTCCTGGGCGTCGGCCCAGGCGCGGGCGATTTCATCTTTGACCTTGGTGCCGGAGTCGAGGCCGAAGTCGGCGGGCTTCTGGCCGGGGAGGTCTTCGAGGCGGTCGATGATGTCGGGCGAGAGGATCGCGCCTTCGATGCGGATGCTCGGGTAGTTCATGGCCTGCCTCCCGCCGGGGCGACTTCGGGGAGGAGGACGTAGATGCCGAGCAGGTCCATGGGGAGGACCGGGTAGACGACCTGATACCGCTGCTTGTCCATGAGGGCGCTGAACCGCTCATGGGCGGCGACGAGGCGTTTGGATTGCTCCTCGGCGATCGAGGTGAACTCGTCGTCGAGGCCCTGGAGCTGGTCGAGCTCGGCGGTGAGAAAGCCGGAGCGGGCCTGGGGCGTGAGGTCGCTCGAGGCCCGGACGGCGGTGAGGAGCGACTTGGCGGCGTCGTGGGGTAGAAAATCGCGATCGTCGAGCGTGCCCCGCCAGCCCCAGAGGAGCATTTCCTCGGCGACGATCTGGTGCGGATGGGCGGCGCGGTCGCGGGCCTGCTCGATGACGTTGCGGCAGCGGAAGAGAAGGAGCGTGGTCTTGCGCTGGACGTCGCGGGTGCGGATGACGGCGGCGCGGGCGGCGCGGCGGTCCTGCCGGGCGAGCGTGTTGGCCATCACGATCTGGCAGAGCTGCTCGACGAAGCGGTTGTTCCGCCCCACGTAATAAAAACCCTTGGGGGCCGGAGAGACGAAGGAGAGGGCGACGGAGTTACCCGCGGGCAGGATGTTTTGGAGCTGGGGCGGGAAGTTGGCCGTGACAACATGAAAACCGTCTTCCTTCTTGTCCTTCGTGACCTGGACGCCGAAGAGGTTTTGGAGCACGCCGACGACAAAATCTTCGACGGCGCGGGGGTCGCCGATGGCCTCGTCCACCGTCTTCAGGTCTTCCTCGATCTCGGCGGCCTGGATGGCGTTTTGGGCAAAGATACTGCGGGAGGTTTTCTCGCGTTCGGCGGCTTCCTTGATCTTCTCGGTGACGATCCGATCGGCGGCCTGGGCCTCGTCGCACTCGCTGAAGTCAAACTCAGTCTGCTTCGGACCCTTCTTGACGCCGATCTTGCGGTCGGGGTTGAGAAGGAGCGCCTGTGTGATCGTGTCGATGATCGACTGCGAGTCCTCCGGAAACGGCACGTTGATGCCGGTGGCCTTCTTGATCTCGCGGACCTTGCGGAGCAGGACGTCGAGGACGATGCCGTCGATCGGGTTGTCGGCCCCGTAGAGCAGGCACGCTTTGACCGTTTTAGCGGTCTGGCCGAAGCGATCGACGCGGCCCTCTCGCTGCTCCAGCCGGTTGGGGTTCCAGGGGAGGTCGTAGTGGATGACGCCCGTGAAGAGTTCCTGGAGGTTGATGCCCTCCGAGAGACAGTCGGTGGCGACGAGCACCCGCTGCTTGGCCGACTCCATGCCCTTGATGCGTTCCTTGCGGACGTCGTCGGGGTCTTCGCTCGTGACGACCTGGAGCTCGACCTTCGGGTGCTTCTTGGCGATGACGGTCTTGAGCTGCTCGCCGAGGTAGTTGGCCGTGGGGATGAACCGGCAGAAGACGACAGGGTTGATGCCCTGCGAGAGCCAGTCGTCCACGAGATCGGCCAGGTTCTTTAGCTTGGAGTCGTGGGCGGGGCCGGTGAGCGATTCGAGCCGCTTGGCGAAGTCGCGGAGCTGCTTTTTCTGGGTGTCGGTCCAGTCTCCAGACTCGACGAGCTGCGTGGGAGTCGTGTCGGCGAGGGCGATTTCGTCGGTGTCGGCGACGGGGTTTTCCGTCGGAGCAGCCAGATCGTCGGTGTCGCCGGTGGCGGCGCGGAGTTTGTCGAGCCGCGTGGTGAGCATCGTGGCGCCGGCGGCAGGGCTCGACATCACGCCGCGGAGGAGCGCGAGGGCGGTCCAGTAGTGGGCGCGACTGCGGCGGGGGCCGGCCGCGGGGTCGGCAGCCACGAGCTTGCGGGCGAACCCGAGGATGTCGTCATAGAAGGAGGCATAGGACGGCGCAAGGGCGTAGGCCGCCTCGAAGGCTTCGCGGGTGGGGAATGGCGTGTCTTCGCCGAGCCACTTCTCGACGTCGGCCCGCTTCCGCTGCACGAAGTGCTTTGCCAGTTCGCGGCGTTGGACCTGCGATGACGTGGGCAGGTCGAGGGTTTCGAACTCCGGCTTGAGCAGGCCGAGCAGCGAATGAAACTCCTCCTGCTTGCCGCTATGGGGCGTGGCCGTGAGCATCACGAGGTTTTGGTCGGGTTTGCCCGCCAGCCGGCTCAACAGGTGATACCGCTGCTGCTGCTTCTCCGAGGCTCCCTCGGGGCGGGCGCAGGCGTGGGCCTCGTCCACGATCACGAGTTCCGGGCACTGCTCGACGAATACGTCGCGGCGGTTGGCGGCCTTGATGTAGTCGATGCTGATGATCTGGTAGGGGTAGTAGTCGTAGACGCTCGTGTCGCCCTGGATCTGGCGGTCGAGCCGGGCCTGCGTGCTCGAGCGGATGATCACGGCCTCGATGTCGAGCTTGTCGCGGATCTCCTGCTGCCACTGGTCGCAGAGGTGTGGCAGGCAGATGACGGCGAACCGCCGGATGCGGCGCCGCTCCATGAGCTCGCGGGTGAGCAGCAATGCCTCGACCGTCTTGCCGACACCGACATCGTCGGCGATCAGCAGGCGAACGGTCTCCTGCCGCAGGGCCATGACCAGCGGCACGATCTGGTAGGCCCGCGGGCGGAACGAGAGCTTGGCGAGGGCCCGAAACGGGCCGGCGCCGTTGCGGAAGGCGAGCCGGGCGGAGTCGTAGAGCAGCCGGGCCGTGGCGATATCGCCGAGATCGGCTGCGTCGGGCGGCGGAAACCGGGCGTCGCGGGGGGCGTCGTGCTCGATACCGAAGGGCAGGTAGATGCCTGTCGTCTCGTCGTCGGAGCCCCCGAGTGGCTTCACGACGAGGAGATCGGTGTCGTCGGACGGCAACACGACCCAGTCGCGGCCGCGGAGGCTGATGAGTTTGCCGGGTTGGAGGTGGGCGGCCATGCGAGGGGCAATCCGTGCGTTGCGTCAGCGGACCTTGGAAAAGATGTCGGGGCGGCCGGCTACGAAAGCGGCCAGATCGTCGTCGTAGCGGTAGACGAGAACCTCCATGCCCTGGGCCCGAAGTTCGCCCCGTTTCCTGGCGTCGTCGGCCTTCACCTCCGGCTTGTCGTGGACGGAGCCGTCGATGAAGAGCCACGTGCCCGGCTCGTAGAAGAAGTCGGGCTGGCTGTAGACGCCCGGCGTGTACTTCTGGGCCGAATCTGGCAGACGCAGGCCGCGGTCGTGGAGGTAGTCGAGGAAGATCCGCTCGAGCGTGGAGTTGGGGTCGAGGAACGGGAGGAGGCCCTGGTAGTGGGCGTCGTAACTCACGTAGGCGGAATTGGTCTGCACCTCGACCGTGCAGGCGAGGAGTTTCTCGAGGGCTTCCTTAATCTCGAAGCGATCGAGCGTCTTGTGGTCCCGCTGGTTCTGGTAGCTCAGCAGGTCGTCGTAGGAAGCCTTTGCCTTGTAGTCGGCATCATCGAAGCGGCAGATTTTCTGCGCCTGCCGCACGACACGGTGGAGAACGCCGGGGTCGTCGGCGAACCGCGAGAGGATGCCGAGGCTGCCCTCAGCAGCCTCGTATATGAGGATGTTCGGTGCGGCCATGTTGCCGACGGCGACGACTCCGATCTCCGCCGGCTCAACCTGAAACTCCGCCTCGATCGCCCGCTTGAGGGCGTGCTGGAGCGAGATCACGCCGGCGGCGGTGAGGCCGAGCGGCTGGATCGGCTCGATGTAGAGGGCGTCGGCGGTGTTGGATGTCATCAGCGAGACAAGGCGGTAGGGCTCCTGCTGCTGGGCGGGATCCTTGGGCGGGTCGGGGATCTTGGATTTCCAGAAGCCATTGACCATTCCGAGCGGGAACCCGATGTGCGGCGACGTCCGCCACTTACGGTTCACGTACACGAGCCGGGCAGCAGGCAGGTAGCGAAGATTGAGGAGTTGGCTGTCGCCTGATCGGGCCACGGCCTTGCGGACGCGGTCGAGGTTTTCGACTGTGAAGAAGGTGTCGATCTCGAAGCCACGGGAAACGCGTTCCTCCTCCTCGCATGAGATGCGATCGATCTCCTCAGCGCGGGACTCCTGCATCTCAATCAGGTCGGAGATGTGGTCCTTGTTGGCGTTGTCGGCAAGGCTGACGCCGGAGAAGGGGCAGTTCTCGAGAAGCTTCTGCTCGCCGGTGAGGAAGTAGCCCACCTTCGTGCTCACCTTGGCGTCGGTGATCGCATCTTCCGGTGACTGAAGAACGAGCTGATGAACCTTGAACTTGCGGCCGCTGTGGTAGATGAGATTGAGTGGGCCAAACTCCCGTAGCGCGATTGCCCGTGGCCTCGAGATGTATTCCCCGGCCGACTGACCGGACTCGATGAAGATTCGCAGCGGGAGGCGGGTGAAGTTGTAGCCGGGCAGAAAGCCTTCCGAAGCGAGATACCGATACGGATAGAACTCCGAGAGGTTCTGCGACTTGGGGCCCATCTCGTTGAGCAGAAGATTGATCTGCCGGGTGGACTGGTTCTGCTGGCGGACGAGCCGCTTGTATTCGTCACTCGTGGCTACGAGCGTGCCGCTCTCGATGCGAGTGGTGGCCTTGGAGCGGCTCTGCTTGGCCGCCTGAAAGAGTTTGCGCCAGCGTCCGAGTGACTCGTCAAGGTGCTCGGCGAGCTTGGCGAGTGAGGTGTCGATCCACGATTCCGAGAACCACGGGGCCTTGTCGGCGAGGCCTGTCTCGAAGTCAGCGATCACCCGACGGAAACAGGCCTTGATTGCCGCGAGCGTGCGATCGGGAATCTTCAGTCCCTCGCGGACGCCGGGCCGCAGCGGCATCGCGGCGGCGTCGATGTCCACCAGAGTCTTGAGTGACGCCTGGCTGCCGCTGTCGGAATCGAGGCCCGGGAGGCCGACCTCCGAGATGGCCAGGGCGTTCAGGTGCGTGAGCAGAAGCTCTCGGTTGGCGAGATCGAGCCGCGGCGGCTGGACGGCACCAGCCACGAGGTCAGCCTGCTCCTGAAAGAAGTGGCGGTCGTGGGCGGAGAACCCTGAGCAGTAGGTGAAGACGAGCGCCCCTTGGCCGCTACGGCCGGCACGGCCCGATCGCTGGGCGTAGCTGGCGGAGTTCGGCGGGGCGTTGCGGAGGTGGACGACGGAGAGGCCGCCGATGTCAACGCCAAGCTCCATCGTGGGCGAACAGAACAGGCAGCTGATCGCCTGGGTGCGGATCTTATCCTCGTCGCGACTCTTCTTCGTGTCGGGATCGAGCCACCAGTCGCACTTGAACCGCTCCTCGCGGTCGAGCCGGTCGTCCTTGTCGAGCTGGCCGGTGTGGTCGGCCGCCCGGAGCCGCTTGGCCGTGACGAAGTCGCGGCGGTACATGTCGCGGAAGAACACGTTGGGCGGGAGGGCGGCGTTTTTGTAGCTTCGCCGCTTGATGACGTCGGTCTTCACCGTCTCGCCGTCGCCGAGCGTCCAGACAAGCCGGTCAATCTTGAGGCGAAAGACGGGGATCTTGTCGCCACCCTCGGCCTTAGCCTCTTGTTCGTGCAGGTAGTCGGCATCGGCGAGCTTGCGGCAGAGGCCGAGGATGAAGTCTCGGTAGTGGTCGCCCTGCACAGGCGTGGCATCGAGGTCGGCGTCCTTGACGTACTTCTTGATGTACTTCCCAAGGCTGCTCGTGGGGCCGATGCTTGCCGAAGCAAGGTTCGACTTACGATCGAGCGGCTCGTAGCGGAGTACGCGGGGGTTTGAAAGCCGCTCGTTCTCATCGAGCGTCCACGGCGCCTTGAGCTTCTCGCGAAATTCCTTCTCCGCCTGCCGCATCTTGTCGTATTCGAGGTAGTTCGCGCTGTGAATCGCGTATTCGAGGCGGAAGTAGTCGAGGATCGTGGAGAGGAAGTCGGTCCGCTGGACGGCTGACAGGCTCCGCAGGATGGGTGTGTCCTGCCAGAACGAGTCGGTGGCCGCAATCTCGGGCAGGTCCGCGTATTCGATCTCCAGCAGCCCGCACTGTTCGAGATTCGGCAGGACGATCCGCCAGCTGCGTTCGAGGTCGGCAAGGGCCCGGTAGACGATGAACTGCTGGAACGTCTCTTCGTATTTGCGACGGACAGGAGCGAGGTCGGGTTCGCGTTCCTGGTTGGCGAAGTGCGTGAACGGCAGGGTGAGGGCCTTGAACACCGCGGGCCCGAGGGCGGCGAACGTGAGACGGTTGTCGGCTGCGCTCTCCAGCGCCTTGCGGATCGCCGAGCGGAGGTGGACTACCTGCACGAAGTCGTTGAAGTGGCCCGCCTGGAGGGCGGCATCCTGCCGGTTGTCGGTGAACGAGAGAAGCTTCTGGTCCGCGAGCGAATAGCCCGCCTCCCGCAGCTGGGCCAGGATCGAGAAGGCGGTGATCGTGGTGGAGGTGCTGCGGCCTTCGCTGCCGAGCGTGGCGAGCTTTGTGGATTCGTGGGTCTTCGCATCGAAGAACGTGCCGCTCGTCGGGTCGAAGAGGAGTGGAGCCGGCATGAACCAGCCCTCATACTCCAGCGGCGTGGTCTCGGAGCAGTTGCCGTCGGCGTCGTAATACAGCCGCTTGGGCAGCCGCTCGGCATACTCCTTTGCGGGCACGCGGCCGGCCTTCGTGAACTTGAACCATGAGTCGGGAAGTTCGTCGAGGTCGGTGTCCGGGTCCCAAACGTCGTCACCGGGAATCAGGTAACCATCGGTCGTCTCCTCGTCCTCGACATACTCCTTCAGTTCGCGTGGCATCAGCCGGGAGCCCGAACGACTCACGCAGATGAAGGTGCGGCCGCTGCCACGGCTGAAGACGTTTGGAAAGATCGGCTTGCTCTCAGAGTCTTTCTGGTAGATGCCAGGCTCGAGCGTGATGTACCGCCCCGCTCCTCGGTCGAGCGTGGTGTAGACCGAGCCCGTCTGCGAGATGAACTGGTGCAGGCGGTAGGGAAGAACGGTGTCGCGGCGGCCCTGCTTCTGAATCGCCTCGTTGACGCTGCTGATCCAGAGGAGCACGCCGGATAGAGCAGCGAGGCAACCGTCTTTGCTCGCACCCGACTCCTCGGCGAGCATCGCGGCGAGGTCGCCCACCGGCCGAGGCTTGCGGCGAAGCAGTTCCCCACCCGCCTCATCGAGAGCCGCCCGAGCCTCGAGCCACAGGGCGACCGGGTGGACACTGAGGGCCGCGAGATCGGCTGTGGGAGTGATGCCCGCAGCGATGGCGGCAGCAAGTTGCTGCTTGGTCGGCGGGCCGGCGGACGTATCCAGTGACGGGGCCAGTGTCTCGCCCACGACCTGGGATGGCACGAACGGCTTGCCGAACAGCGTGGAGGCAACCTCGGCTACTTTTCGACGGCGGTCGTCGGCGGTGCCACCCGACACCATGGTGGCGGACGTGCCGATGCAGACGACGTCGTGGCGACACTGGGCGCGTATGCGGCGGATGAGCATCGCCACATCGGCGCCCTGCCGGCCGCGGTAGGTGTGCAGCTCGTCGAAGACCAGATAGCGGAGATTCTCATAGATGGCGTCGCGGATCGACCGCTCCTGCACGCGGGTGAGGAGCAGCTCCAGCATCATGTAGTTGGTGAGAAGGATCTGCGGCGGGCTCTGCCGCATCCGCTCCCGCGAGCCTTCCTCCTCCTGGCCGGTGTACTGACCGTAGGAGATCGGGAGGTCATGGTGCTTTGCCTGTTTGTAGTTGGCCGCGTAGCGATTGAGTTCGTCAGTCTGGCTGTTGATAAGAGCGTTGAGGGGATAGACGACGACGGCAACCACGCCCTTGCTGCCGGGATTCGCGAGCAGGTGGCTGAAGATCGTGCCGATGTACGTCAGCGACTTGCCCGAGCCCGTACCCGACGTGACGACGAAATCCTTGCCGGCCGCACCCAGCTGGATGGCGTCGAGTTGGTGCTGCCAGAGCGAGTAGCCCGTAAATACGTCGCCAGTGTCACGATGCAAGACGCCCGAGGCTGCAAGGTCGGCGACTCTTCCTGCGGATTTGAACGCCGGGTTGAACTGCAGCAGCGGCTCCGGCCAGAGCTTGCCTTTGTGAAGCTCCTCATCCACCGTCTTGCGGATCTCGTCATCCTCGATGCGAATGAACGACTGGATGTAGCGGGCATAGTCGTCGATGATGCGGCGGTGGACTTCGAAGACGTTCATCTCGGCTTTCTTTTTTTCGCTTCCTTGCTTTGCGGTCCAGCAGGGGGCTGCCAGTCTTCATCACTATCGCCGCTTTCGGGGCTGGGACCGGCGATAGCTTTGCACCCATTTGCCATTCTTCTTGCGATAAGACCGCACCGGAAGAGGGCGATAGGTGTACGTCGTAGTCGGCGGTGAGTGCCACACGGGCGGCGGCTGCGAGGCAACTTCACCGACTGGTGCCCGGAACGTGTTTGAGCAGGTGGGGCAGCGAATCGTCTTGTTGCGATAGCGCTCATCGACCGCAATCCGCGCGTTGCAACGTGGGCAAAAGCACTGCATCCAGCCTGAAGGGTTGCCGAGGCTGATCTGGCCAGCGCCTGTGGGTCTGGATTGTAGATGCACGTGCTGTGAGCAGAGGGCACACTGCACGTCCGTTTTGGCACTGGTTGCAACAAAAGCAGTGTGGTGACAGCACTCTGGGCACTGGAAAACGGTCCAGAGACCAATTCCATACGCAACGGCATTGCGCTCCTTGCCCCGTTGCTCAGAGACCGCTTGCACAGGGCCAGATGTGCCGCCTGACGGACAAGCTAGTATCTCTGAGTTGTGAGAAGCTTGGGAAGGCGGCGACCACTCGTCGACTATCGCGCGTACGGCTGCCTCAACCGACTCCGCAGAGTGCGGGGCGGGAGTGGACTGCAGAGTAGCGGACTGAACGGATTCTGGAGGAAGGCCGTCTTGGTGTGGTGCTTGTGTGTCGCTGGTGAGATTCGTTTGAAAAGGCTTTCCGCAGCGACAGCAAAGCGCCATGGCTCCTGGGGCGTCGTGCGATGCCACCACCTTCGCTTGGCAGTGCGGGCAGATGCACATGCACGCTTGCTCGGCAGAAATCGTCACAGAGTGTGGGCCGGTCACCAAAAAGCGATGACCGCATCTGCACTTACCCGTCCTGCCGATAGCTTCGCCAGTGAGGGAGTACACCGCCTTACAAGCGGGGCATTCCACGGGGAAACGAAGGTCTTGCGTTGCCAGTGCCACAGTCTTCCAGCCAAAACGGACGCCGTGCTTTCCGGTGTGACCGCGGCTTAAGCAGGTGATGCTGCGTCGCCGATGGAGTCACGAAAAAGGTGGGGCGTAGGCTACTGCTTGCTGGGGACAACCTTGGTCCGGGAAGGGTTGCACCCCGTCGGTCGGGTGGGCAGTATAGACGGTATTTCCCCTTAAATCCTGTCCTCAGGTGCCTTGAGGTACGTTCGGTGCCCCCTTCCGAAAAACGGTCCTGTTTGCGGCTGGGATTAGGCAACCGGCCCAGTCGTCGAAAGCAGAGTGTGCGGCGGTGTGAACGCCGGTTGAAAAGTGCAGCGCGCGGCGGTCGAAAAGTGCAGCGCTGGGGATGGGTTGAATCTACTCCGGGGTAGCTGGTTGCTCCAAGGATCTGTGTGTCAGGACGGGCCAGAGGC